>Ga0233425_10000648_pt1 | contig 87084 bp, 87 predicted proteins | sample Watercolumn_Towu_2_FD_181712 | JGI IMG/M metagenome (GOLD analysis project Ga0233425, IMG submission 181712) | Freshwater microbial communities from Lake Towuti, South Sulawesi, Indonesia - Watercolumn_Towuti2014_140_MG | ecosystem: Environmental > Aquatic > Freshwater > Lake | place... | reverse complement strand
GTTCAAAAAGGTTCCCGATATAGACGGTTTCGAACCGTTCAAGAATGTCACCGACGATCATGTCATCATCACTCTGCGCGGGATCGGCGAGACCCACCCTAAAAATCCCGACAGCCTCGTGCGGCTCGATCCGGAGCCGGACGAATTCGCAACGCCCCGCGCCTTTGTCGCTGTGGCCAACCCGAAGAATGATGGCGAAGTCGCCGCGAACGCGCTCACTGCCGCGGATCGCGACCTATGGGATGCGATGGATCGCGCCGCGGACGACGTCGCGCTCGTCTTCGCCGGCGGGCAAGCATACAAGGTGTTGGAGCCAGGATCGACCAATAATTGGCTCGACGTCGCCGCCGGACAAAGGGCGATTAACGCCGTAGGATTCGAAAAACGGCGCGACGACATGGGCACGACCCATCACGAGGCGGGCACGCTGTGGATGGGCGACGATCCGACGCAAGCGGTGACGAACGCCAACGGCCACCTCCACCATGTGGAAAACGCCTATGCGCTCGGCCCGTCGCTATTGCCCAGCGTCGGCTCGCCAAACCCGATGCTCACTGGCGTCGCGCTCGCTCGTCGCCTCGCCGACCATTTGCTCCAGCCGACCATCTTTACGCCGGAAGCAGGCTTCACCGCGCTGTTCGACGGAGTGTCCACCGCGAATTGGCAAATGGCCGGCCAGGGCGATGTCGGCGCCTTCATTCGCGTCGACGATGTTCTCGAAGCGGTCCCCGGTAATGACCTGGGCCTGTACTGGAATACGGCTCCGATGCCGCCGAACTTCGTGCTCCGCCTCGAGTGGCTGCGCACGCGCGACGACGACAACTCCGGTGTTTTCGTGCGATTCCCGGACCCGAACAGCAGGCCCGACTACTTCAACAAACACTATGTCGCGGTCGATTATGGCTTCGAGGTGCAGATAGACGAACTCGGACGGCCCGACGGACTGGGAATACACAAGACGGGCGCAATCTATAACCAGCCCGGCCAAGCGTTGTCACAAATCGCGGCCAAACCGCTCGGGCAGTGGAACACTTACGAGATCGAGGTTGCCAATCAACAATACACCGTGCGTTTGAATGGCGCCCAAGTATCGAGCTTTGCTTTTGTGGCTGGCAGCGACGCGCAGCATCCAGAGCGCGGCCTGACCAACTCTCCCCGCTTCGTCGGGCTCCAGGCGCATACCGGCCGCGTTCAGTTCCGTCGCATCCGTTTCAAAGCGATCTAATCTTTCGGTTTCAAGAACAGAAGGCGGGTGGTGCGCGTCTTACACCTCACAACCGAATTTCCTCCCATGATCTGGGGCGGTCTCGGAACCGCTGTCGGCGGAATTGTAACTGCGAGCGCAAGCGCCGGAATGACTGTTGGCGTGCTGCTGGTCGGCGGCGTTTTGTCGGCCGATGGCGGCTACAGCGGATGGCGGCCGATACCACTAGAAGCGTTGCCGTTTGGCCTCGGCCGCATCGCCGTGGCCTCCGATGGGGTCACATTTTTCCACGTCGCGCCAAACGACGGCGTCGAAGCAGGGTTGAAATTTGCCCGGGCGTGGCGGCCGGATGTCATTCATCTGCATTCGTCCTGGCTGTGGCCGGTGGCATCCTCGATTCGCGATGATCGAGGCACGCCGATTGTCTTCACCGTTCACTCGCTCGATCGCGCCGAATACGAATGGGGCGGATTCGTCACCCATTGGGAACCGCAGGAAGTGGTGATTCATGCGGTAGACCGGATCATCGCCATTTCGGAGAGCGAACGCGAACTGCTGACGAGTTACTGCCCAACGGTCTCGCCGCGCGTACGTGTCATCGGCAACGGCGTCGACGACACGTCAGCCGCCCGCGCATCGGCGCGACGGCGCAGATCAGGACCGCCGCTGGTGATGTTCAGCGGCCGGTTCGTCGATCGCAAAGGCATTCATGAGCTGCTCGAAGCGATTCCCCGCGTGCTGGACGCCGAACCCGACACGCGTTTCATGCTGGTTGGCGGCTACGGCTCCGCCGCCGACGTCGAGCGCGTCTGGCTCGCCGGGGCGCTGCTGCGCTATCGCGAGAAAATCCGATTTACAGGTTGGCTGCCTCCGGCCGAAGTGATGCGATGCTATGGCGGCGCCGACGTTCTCGTGACGCCGAGCTGGTATGAACCATTCGGGATGGTCATTCTCGAGGGCATGCTTCACGGTCTGGCCATTGCCGCCGCCGAGGTCGGCGGTCCCGCGGAGATATTGGAAGATGAAACCACCGGCCTACTCTTTGCCCCGCGCAACGCTGGCGCGCTAGCCGGGGCTTTATTGCGGCTGATACGCGACGCGGACCTCCGTCGACGCTTGGGCGACGCCGCAGCCGATACTGTGCGGAGTCGCTGGCTTTGGCCGCGACTCATTACCGATATCCGATTGGTCTATCGCGAAATCGCGAATGCCGACTGAACTTCCGCTGACCTAGCATCCACAACAGCAATTCGAGCACATGGCCCCTCCGCCGCGCTGCCCGACGCCTCAAAGCTTCCCTTCGTCGGTCGGCGAGGAACCTCGGCGACGATTCCGCGCTTGACCAGACAGCGCCAGGGCGCGCGATTGGGGCCGACGCCGATCGTCACGCTATCGTTCGCCTCCGAGGATTCGACGCCGAGCACGATGAGTTTCGGATTGTGCGTCCGCAGGTAGGCTGTTTACAATTTTATCGCGCGCGAAATCGAAATGCGCTGCAACTCGCTTTGAAGACCTCGCCACAGCGCCGCGCTCAAAATAGCGCGGCGCTGATTGTCTCATGAGAGCGACGGCGTCGCCTCTCGATTAGAGATACGATCCGAAGAAAGCGCCGCCGATTCCGCCGAGCACGGCGGCGGAGAGAATGCCCGGCAGGCCGAAAAGCGCGCCGCCGATTCCAGCGCCCAAGGCCGCGCCGACGATCGCGCCGACAGCCGCCATTGTCATGTGTTCTCTGGCAGATATCATCGTATCCTCCGTCACTTGCGCCCCGCGCCGCAACGAGGCTTCATATGGACTTAGCGCCGGCCCGATGACGGGCAAGGGCGCCGTTTTGCCCATCGATCGCCAGGAGCGCCGAGAATCGCGCGCGCCCTGCATCGGCGATAAGGGTCGAAAAATCGTGAGCCGCTCCGCCTGCCGCCCCTCCCCCCGCTTGCGGCGAGAGGTTTGCTGCGCCCCTCCCCGCGCCCGCGGAGAGATGCTAAACTCGCGCTTCGCGCCCTCCGGAACAAAAACTGAAATGTCGGATTTCTATCGCATCAAGCGTCTGCCCCCCTATGTCTTCGAGCAGGTCAACCGCCTCAAGGCCAAGGCGCGGGCGGCGCATGCCGACATCATCGATCTCGGCATGGGCAATCCGGATCTCCCCGCCCCCAAACATGTCATCGACAAGTTGGTCGAGACCGCCGGCAAGCCGCGCACCGACCGCTATTCGGCCTCCAAGGGCATCGCCGGGCTGCGCCGGGCCCAGGCGGGCTATTACGCCCGCCGCTTCGGCGTGGCGCTCGACCCCGAAGCGCAGGTGGTGGCGACGCTCGGCTCCAAGGAGGGCTTCGCCAATATGGCGCAGGCGATCACCGCTCCGGGCGACGTGGTGCTGGCGCCTAACCCCACCTACCCGATCCACGCCTTTGGGTTTCTGATGGCCGGCGGCGTCATCCGCTCGGTGCCCTCGGCGCCGACGCCCGACTATTTCGTGGCGCTGGAGCGCGCGATCATCCATTCGATCCCCAAGCCGATCGCGGTCGTCGTCTGCTACCCCTCCAATCCTACAGCGGAGGTCGCCTCGCTCGACTTCTACAAGGACCTCGTCGCCTTCGCGAAGAAGCACGAGATTTTCGTGCTCTCCGACCTCGCCTACGCCGAGGTCTATTTCGACGACCATCCGCCGCCCTCGGTGCTGCAGGTGCCGGGCGCGATCGATGTAACGGTGGAATTCACCTCGATGTCGAAGACCTTCTCGATGGCCGGCTGGCGCATCGGCTTCGCGGTCGGCAATGAGCGGCTGCTGTCGGCGCTGGCGCGGGTGAAGAGCTATCTCGACTATGGCGCCTTCACCCCGGTGCAGGTCGCGGCGGTCGCGGCGCTCAACGGCTCGGATGACTGCGTGCGCGAGATGCGCGCGATCTACAAGCGCCGGCGCGACGTGATGGTCGAGAGTTTCGCGCAGGCGGGCTGGCCGATCCCGGCGCCGCGCGCCTCGATGTTCGTCTGGGCGCCGGCGCCCGAGCGCTTCCGCAATATTTCGACGCTCGAATTCTCGAAACTGCTGATCGAGAAGGCCGATGTCGCCGTGGCGCCGGGCGAGGGCTTCGGCGAGCATGGCGAGGGCTTTGTCCGCCTCGCGCTGGTCGAGAATGAGCAGCGCATCCGTCAGGCGGCGCGAAATCTGCGGCGTTTCTTCGAGACGGCGGATACGCAGCTCCATAATGTCGTGCCGCTCGCCGCGCGAGGGTGACGGCGGCCGAAATTTTATCAAGCGCCGGCTTCGACGGACGGGCGTTCTTTGCGTATAGAAGCGCACCCGGCCCGGCTTCGCGGGTCCGCCCGCCCCGCACCGGGGCGGGATCAGCGCCCTTCCTGCCTGTGCTCGCCCCGATGACAATGGACAAGACCTTCGATCCCGCCGCCATCGAATCGCGCATCCGCGACGCCTGGGAGGCGGCGCGGGCCTTTCGCGCCGGGCGGCCCGAACGCGCCGGGGCGGCGCCCTATTCCATCGTCATTCCGCCGCCGAACGTCACCGGCAGCCTGCATATGGGCCATGCGCTCAACAATACGCTGCAGGACATTCTCGTGCGCTATCGCCGCATGAAGGGCGACGACGTGCTCTGGCAGCCGGGCACCGATCACGCTGGCATCGCGACGCAAATGGTCGTCGAGCGCCAGCTCATGGAGCGGCAGGAGCATCGCCGCGCGCTGGGACGCGAGAAATTCGTCGAGCGCGTCTGGGAATGGAAGGCGGAATCGGGCGGCAAGATCGTCGAGCAGTTGAAGCGGCTCGGCGCTTCCTGCGACTGGTCGCGCGAGCGCTTCACCCTCGATGACGGCCTGTCGCGCGCGGTGGCGAAGGTCTTCGTGCAGCTCTATCGCGAGGGGCTGCTCTATAAGGACAAGCGCCTCGTCAATTGGGACCCGGCGCTGCACACGGCGATTTCCGATCTCGAAGTGCAGCAGGTCGAGGTGAAGGGCCATTTGTGGCGCTTCAAATATCCGATCGTCGACGACGCCGGAAAAGAGACCGGCGACTATATCATCGTCGCGACGACGCGGCCCGAGACGATGCTAGGCGATACGGCTGTCGCCGTGCATCCGGAAGACGAACGCTACAAGGCGCTCGTTGGCAAGCGCGTGCGTCTGCCGTTGGTCGGCAGGCTGATCCCGATCGTCGCCGACGACTATTCCGATCCCGAAAAAGGCACCGGCGCGGTGAAAATCACGCCGGCGCATGACTTCAACGATTTCGAGGTCGGCAAGCGGCATGGGCTGGACCCCATCCCAGTACTCAATTCAAATGCTCAAATGTGGCTCAACGGGAATCCTTACTTTCTTAAAGGTGTCGACGTTGAAAACATTGAAGAGACGTCGGACCTATACATAACCACCATGGCTCTGAGCGATCTGGACCGTTTCGTCGCGCGCAAGCGCATCGTCGAAATGATGGAGGAGCGTGGTCTCCTCGATGGCGTGGACGGCCATAGGCACATGGTGCCGCATGGCGACCGTTCCGGAGCAGTGCTCGAGCCGCTGCTTACCGAGCAATGGTATGTCGACGCGAAAACGCTCGCGCAGCCCGCGCTAAAAGCGGTGCGCGACGGCCGCACCAACTTCGTGCCGAAGAATTGGGAGAAGACTTATTTCGAATGGCTGGAAAACATCCAGCCCTGGTGCGTGTCGCGTCAGCTTTGGTGGGGTCATCGCATCCCGGCATGGTACGGGCCGCAAGCGCCAAATTCCGGTGAGCCAAAGCTTGAAGTTTTCGTTGCGCTCGATGAGCAAGAAGCGCTCGCGCAAGCAAGGGACTGTTACGGCCCCCATGTCGAAGTTTCGATCTCGCGCACAGCCGAAGAGAAGGACGAATGGGCCAAGCACTACGTCTTTGGCCATGATCAACCTGTCAAAATCTGGCGCGACGAAGACGTTCTCGACACATGGTTTTCCTCGGCGCTCTGGCCCTTTTCGACTCTCGGCTGGCCGGAAGAGACCCCGGAGCTCGCGCGCTACTATCCGACGAGCGCTCTCGTCACCGGCTTCGACATCATCTTCTTCTGGGTCGCCCGCATGATGATGATGGGGCTTCACTTCATGGGCGAGGTTCCCTTCCGCGACGTCTATATCCACGCGCTCGTCCGCGACGAGAAGGGCGCGAAAATGTCGAAGTCGAAGGGCAATGTCATCGACCCGCTTCATCTCATCGACGACTATGGCGCGGACGCGCTGCGCTTCACCCTCGCGGCGATGGCGGCTCAGGGACGCGACATCAAGCTGTCGACGCAACGCGTCGAAGGCTATCGCAATTTCGCGACGAAGCTCTGGAACGCCTCGCGCTTCGCCGAACTCAACGGCTGCGCGCGCGTGGCCGGCTATGACCCGCGCGCCAACAAGATCACGCTGAACCGCTGGATCGTCGGCGAAGCGGCGCGCACGACGGCAGAGGTGAGCGCAGCCATCGAAGCCTATCGCTTCAACGATGCGGCGAACGCAGCCTATCGCTTCGTCTGGAGCATTTTCTGCGACTGGTATGTCGAGCTGGCGAAGCCGCTGCTGCAGGGCGCCGACGGCGCGGAAAAGGACGAGACGCGCGCGACGGTCGCTTTCGTGCTCGACCAGATTTACGCGCTGCTGCATCCTTTCATGCCCTTCCTCACCGAGGAGCTTTGGGCGATCAAGGGCGCCGAAGGGCCGAAGCGCGAGAGCCTGCTTGCGCTTTCCGCCTGGCCTGCGCTCGAAGGCTTGGAGGACGCCGAAGCCGAGAGCGAAATCGGCTGGGTCGTCGACGTCATTTCCGAAGTGCGCTCGCTGCGCGCCGAAATGAATCTCACCAGCGAGACCGAGCTGCTGCTGATTGGCGCCGATGAGGCGCTGAAGGCGCGGGCGACGCGCTGGGAGGAGACGATTCGCAAGCTTGCACGGCTCTCGCGCCTCGGCTTCGCTGATACCGCGCCGAAATCTTCCGCGCAGATTCTCGTGCGCGGCGGCGTCGCCGCCATGCCGCTCGCAGGCGTGATCGACCTTGACGCCGAGCGGGCGCGGCTGGCGAAGGAAACGGCTAAGCTCGAAGGCGAGCTGAAGAAGCTCGACGCCAAGCTCGCCAATGAGGGCTTTCTCGCCAAGGCCGAGGAAGAAGTCATCGAAGAGCACCGCGAGCGGCGCGAAGAGACCGCGGCGCGCATCGACAAGCTCAACGCCGCGTCGGCGCGTCTCAGTTAAGGCTTGTCTTAGGGCTTGGCCTTCTCGACCACGCCGACGATCGGCCCCATCGCCGGCAGGAAGCGATCATGGCGCGAGAGCGATGGCGCATAGAGGCCCGAAGCCGCGCCGCCGTCGAGAAACAGCGCGTCTTGGCAATGCAGCCGATCGAGAAACAGCCGCGCGAATTCGTAAAAGCTCACCGGCCGGTTCGAGATCGCGAAGCGCGCGATATGGCCGTCCTGAACGCAGACGCCATTGCGAAATTTCCGCGACATGCCGTCTTCGTGAATGCGCGGATGAACGCGCCCGCCGATGATCAGCATCGGCCCCGATTGGGTGGCGAAGTCGACGCGCTGCCGGCTCTTGAGAAAATGCGCCGTCTCGGTCACGCCGGCGCGGGACCCGTCGATCCAGAAGACGCCATTCGGCTTCATATGGAAATTGCCAGGGCCCGGTCGCGTATTGGCGCTTTTGAGCATGCGGCCGTTCTCGACATAGAGGCCGACCGGCGCGCGGTCCTCCGCATACATGCCGGCGTTCATCGCAAAGGCGAGCGTTTCGCCCTTGCGCGCGAGTTCGCCCGCTAGGCGAGAAAAGTCGCCATAGGTCTCGCCGGACTCGTTGCGCAGAAAAAGCCGAATGTCGCTTTTACGCGCATCGAAGTCGCACAACGTATAGGCGCCGCCTTCCTCGATGTCGACGCAAGGCCTCTCGCCAGCGATCGCAGGCGCCGACAGGACCGCCAGCGCCGCAACCGCCAGCGTCCTCAGGAAAATAGCGATTCCACGCTTGTTCAATTCCGCGTCGGGCATGCGGGCCTCCTTTCTCCTCGTCTTAGCGCAATGTCATTCCCGGCGGGCCGCAAGGCCCGACCAATTCAGGGCCAATGCAGGAAAGCCGATTTTGCGCTGGATTCCCGATCGCGCTTCGCGCGTCGGGAATGGCAACCGCAGCGCAGAGGTTTCAAGGTCCAATTTGAAACGTCGCCGCCGCACGTCTAGATAAGCGAAAGCGCAAAACGCGCGAAGCGCGCCGGAGAGCCGATTGTCCCATTCCATCATTGAAGCCGTCGAGGCCGTGGCCCGCGGCGAGATGGTCGTCGTCACCGATGACGACGATCGCGAAAACGAGGGCGATCTCGTCGTCGCCGCGTCGCTCTGCACGCCGGAAAAAATGGCCTTCATCATCCGCCATACCAGCGGCATCGTTTGCGCCCCGTTGACGATCGAGGAGGCGCGCCGTCTGCATCTCGCGCCGATGGTGGCGGAAAACGACGCGCCGCTCGCCACCGCCTTCACCGTCTCGGTCGACGCCCGCCACGGGCTGACCACCGGCATTTCCGCCGAGCAGCGCTGCAATACCGTGCGCGCGCTCGCCAATGGCAACATGGGGGCGAGCGATTTCGTGCGGCCCGGCCATGTCTTTCCGCTGATCGCCAAGGACGGCGGGGTGCTGATGCGCTCCGGCCATACCGAAGCCGCCGTCGATCTCTGCAAGCTCGCCGGTCTGCCGCCGGTCGGCGTGATCTGCGAACTCGCCAATGACGACGGCACGGTGATGACCGGCGGCCAGATCGAGGAATTCGCCCGCGCGCATGATCTCAAGCTCGTCTCGGTATCCGATCTCATCGCCTTCCGGCAGGCGCGCGAGAAACTCGTCGAGCGGGTCGCGACCTTTCCCGTCGCCACTGAGGCTGGCGACATGATCGGCCACGCCTATGTCACGCCGTTCGACAGCGTGCAGCATTTCGCCTTCGTGCTCGGCGCGATCGGCGACGGTCGCGACGTGCCGACGCGCCTGCACCGCGCCGACATCATCTCCGACGTGATGTGCGGCGCGCCGACGATCAAGAAGACTCTGGCGCGCTTCGCCCGCGAGGGGCGCGGCGTGCTGGTGTATCTGCGCGACGGCGCCGCCGGCGTGCCTGCCAATGTCGTGGGGAGACAGGAGGAAAACGCCGAGGAGACGCGCAAGCGGCAGTGGTTCGACGTAGGGCTCGGCGCGCAGATATTGAAGGATTTGGGCGTCTCTTCAATCCGCCTGCGCTCTTCCTCCGCAAAGCCACGCGCCTTCGTCGGGCTCTCGGGCTTCGGGATCGAGATTACCGCGGTGGAGCCGGTGGAGTGAGCGGCTTTCTTAGCCGCCAGACCAGGACAACGAAGCAAAGAAGAAAAAGCGAGGCGACGCCGGCGAGGAGAAGGCCGGAGTCGGCCGAGGCGATGACGAAGAAAATATGCTCGCCTTGATGCTCCGCGCCGTCCGGCGTTCGAATGCTCACCGCGACGACATATTTTCCGTCCTCGGAAAAATCATAGTCGAAGGCCAGCGAGGCGACGCCATGCGCCCGATAGGTTTTTAAGAGTTCGGGCGTCTTGAGGTCGTTTCTCGCCCAATAGAGCCGCGCCTCGATGTCGAGGTCCTTGACGTCCTCGAATGGCGGCGGACGCGTCGGATCGCCCGTGCGCCCGGCGATCTCGATATTCAAAAAGGTCGGCCCGAAACTCGGGATTTCCCGGTCATAGCGTTGCGCCGTTCCCTCTTCGCGGGTTTGGATCGCGAAAAAACCCACGAGATAGGGGCCGACGGCGAAAACGCCCTCGCAGGCTTCGCCCCGACAGGCCTCCGGCGCGGCGGCGCTCGCCGAAATGCCGACGCCGGCGAAAAAGGCGAAGAGCGCGACGCGCAGCGCCCGGCTGAACATTCGTTCTCCCTTTCCACGCGGTCACCCCACCCCGCATTGCTACGCAATGCGACCCTCCCCCTCAAGGGGTGGGTGGAGTTCGCGGCCGATCAAGCCTTTCATCAAGTCTTCAGCCTCAATCCGCGCGCGGATGCGCCGATCGATAGGCGTCGAGGAGCCGCGCCCTGTCGACGGCGGTATAGATCTGCGTCGTCGACAACGAGGCGTGGCCGAGCAGTTCCTGGATCGTGCGCAGATCGCCGCCCTTGCCCAAAAGATGCGTGGCGAAGGAATGGCGCAGCGCGTGCGGCGTGGCGCTGTCGGGCAGGCCCAGCGCGCCGCGCAACCGCTCGACGGCGAGCTGAACGATGCGCGGCGACAGCGGCCCGCCGCGCGCGCCGACAAACAGCGGCCCGCCGGCAAGGTCGTAAGGACAGATCGCGAGATAGGCTTCGATCGCCGCGCGCACCGGCGCGATCACCGGCACGGTCCGGCTCTTGCCGCCCTTCCCCAGGATGGTGACCCGATCGGCCGCGCCGACCGGCGCCGCGTCGCGCGCGATCGACAGCGCCTCCGAAATCCGCAGCCCGGCCCCGTAAAGCAGCGCCAGCACGGCGGCGTCGCGGGCGATGACCCAGGGTTCGCGCGCTTCGCCCGCCCGCTGCGCAGGGTCGACGATGTCGCGGGCGTCCGCCACGGTGAGCGCCTTGGGCAGGCTGTGCGGGCGCTTGGGCGCGCGAACGGCGCCAAAGACGTCGGTGCGGGCGAGGCCCTTTTTCTCGAGAAACCGCAAAAAATTGCGCACGGCGGCGAGCGCCCGCAGCAGCGAGCGGCTCTCCAGCCCGTCGCGGCGACGCTTGGCGAGAAAAGCGCGCAGGTCGACCGGCTTAAGGGATTTTAGCGCCGCGGCGTCCGGCCGCTCCCCCAGATGATCGGTCAGAAAAGCTAGAAACCCGGCGAGGTCGCGGCCATAAGCCTCAACGGTGTGCGGCGAGGCGCGCCGCTCGCCGGCGAGATAACGCAGCCATAGCGCGCCTTCCTCGGCGATCGCCGGCGTCGCCGAAAAACAAGCGGCGTCGGGAAGCGGCTTCTGTCGCGGCGCTCTCAAGGACGAATCGCGCATCGCGCGACTATCGCCCGAGAAAATGAACAATGCGGAAAGCCGCGGCTATTCGCCCGCCTTGATCTCGGCCTTCGCCTTGGCCAGCATCTCGTCCATGGTGCGGCGGATCTGATGCTCGGACTGGGCGACGCCCGCCGCCTCGAAATCCTTCTTGACCTGCGCCACGACCCGCTCATTGGCGTCGGCGGCGACCTCGGCCACGACCAGCGATTCGGCGTAAGCCTGCGCCTCTGCGCCGGTTTTCCCAAGCTTTTCGGCCGCCCACAGGCCGAGCAGCTTGTTGCGGCGCGCCTCGGCGCGAAACTGTAGCTCCTCGTCATGGACAAAGCGTTTTTCGAAGGAATCTTCGCGCTGGTCGAAAGTGCTCACGTGCATCCTCGGCGGGCTGTTCTAGGGGGAGGGCGGCGCAAAAAACGCATCTGCTCCGGCTCGATATAGGCGCATTCGCGCGCAAAGCCAATGCCGGAAAGGCGCAATCCTGGCTGCGGCCAAACGCCCGATTTCGGCCGATCGCGGACGGGTCTGCCGCGGCGTTTTTCCAATGCGCGGGAAGAAAGCGGCCACTCGAGACTCGACCGGCGCGATCTGGGCGCGGACGTCGGGCCCAGCGAAAATAAATCGCAAGCGAGGCCGCGCCGGCTCGCCAAACTTTCTCCAAATGCTAGCATTCGCCGTCCGATCGTCGGACCAGGCTGGGGGAGTAATCGATGAGGAAATATGCAATTGCTGTTTTATGCGCCGCGTCATGCGCCTTGGCCTTTACCGGGCCGGCGTTCGCCCAGAAAATGGATAGCGACGACCTCAAATGGATCAATCAATGCATCAGCGATAACAAGGGCGAAGAAGGCGGGACGCCCGCCATTATCCGCGCTTATTGCATTTGCATGAACGAGAAGATGGACGACAGCGAAACCCGGTCCGTCACCCAATGGGAAAAGTCCAATCCTGAAGCCCAAAAAGAGTGCGAGAAACAGGCGGGCTGGAAATAGAGCGAGCGGAACGGGCGCCTCGGTCGGTGGATTCTGTCGTCCTCACGCGTCTTGATTTCCGTCGACGCCCCGCTTCGCAAGGGCGATAGGGCGCAAGGAAGCTTCAAAAATAAGCGGAGCAAGACTTGTGCTCAAACAGTGGGCGGAGGCGCGCGAGAGGAAATGACAGGGCCACGGTGACGCTCCGCCGTCGCCCCGTCAGTCTCATTGTATCGCCTTTCCCTTTGCGATAGAATGCGATGTCGGCTTGTCACTGGCGGCTAAAGACGCTAGGACCGCCGTGATCTTCGGCCCGGGCCCTTGCCCGCCGCCGCTCCCTGAGGCCCCGCGCCCCGGAACGGGCGGCTGCATGCGGACACGACTTCGGAGGAGCCAAGCCCACCCCATGGATTTTCTCAAGCCCCGGTTGATCCCGATGAACCGCCGTCGCCGCATTTACGAGGGCAAGGCCAAGGTCCTCTACGAGGGCCCGGAGCCCGGCACTTTGATTCAGCACTTCAAGGACGACGCCACGGCCTTCAATGCGAAGAAACACGAGGTGATCGACGGCAAGGGCGTGCTCAACAACCGCATCTCGGAATATATCTTCCAGCATCTGAACAGCATCGGCGTGCCGACCCATTTCATCCGCCGGCTGAACATGCGCGAGCAGCTCATCCGCGAGGTGGAGATCATTCCGCTCGAAGTGGTGGTGCGCAATGTCGCGGCCGGCTCGCTCGCCAAGCGCCTCGGCATGGAAGAGGGCACGCAACTGCCCCGCTCGATCATCGAATTCTACTATAAGAACGACGCCCTCGACGACCCGATGGTGTCGGAGGAGCACATCACCGCCTTCGGCTGGGCGACTCCGCAGGAGATCGACGACGTCATGGCGCTCGCCATTCGGGTGAACGACTTCCTCTCCGGGCTCTTCCTCGGCGTTGGCATCCGCCTCGTCGACTTCAAGATGGAATGCGGACGGCTCTGGGAAGGCGACATGATGCGGATCGTCGTCGCCGACGAGATTTCGCCCGACAGCTGCCGGCTGTGGGACATCAAGTCGAACGACAAGCTCGACAAGGACCGCTTCCGCCGCGATCTCGGCGGACTGGTGGAAGCCTATACGGAGGTCGCGCGCCGTCTCGGCATCATGCAGGAAAACGAGACGATCCGCACCGGCGCGCCGAAACTGGTGGAGTAGCCGGCGCCGCGGGCGCCGGGCCGCGATTTGGGAAAGACGGCGCGAACAGAAGAGCCGCGTCGGCCGAAGCCGGAACGCGGCTTTATCATGTTCGGGACGCGAAGTTTTCGCGCGCGCTTTCGCGCGGCGCCGCGCCCGCCAAAACTCCCCGTTGGATCAGAACCACCAACGTCCTTTCTTCGGCGGAGGATTTGGCGCGACGGCGTCCCGCTCTGACGCCTGGTCAAAGGAGGCGTCCAGACCTTGCGACAGGATAAAGCGCACGATCACGCCGATCGTCGCCGCTAACGGCACCGCGATGAGCAGACCGACAAAGCCGAACAAATAGCCGAATGCGGCGATGGCGAACATCACCGAGAGCGGGTCGAGATTCACGCGCGCGCCGACGAGACGAGGCGTCAATAAGTTATCGTTAACCAATTGTCCGATGATGAATATGCCCGCGATGAACGGAATCGAATCCCAGCTCGGCCAAAACTGAAGAAGCGCCACGCTAATCGACAACACCAGGCCGGTCAGCACGCCCAAATAGGGAATAAAACTGATTAGGCCTGAGACGATGCCAATCAGATACGCATGATTGAGGCCCGTAAAGCTGAGCGCCAACGCATAATACAAAGCCAGAATGAGGCAAATAAGCCCCTGGCCGCGCAGGAAGACGCCGATCGTCTCATTGATCTCGCGCGCCAAGCTCCGCACCGTCTCCCGGTGAGCCGCGGGAATCATTTTGTCGAGCGTGGCGATGATTTGGTCCCAATCGATCAGCAAATAGAAGGTGACGATCGGCGCGACGACGAGCAAGGAGAAGATCGACGCCAATGCGCCGCCATCCGACCAGAGCTTGCGCAAGAGGTTGGCGCCCAAATTGGCGCCGAGGGTCGTCAGCTCTCCAGTAGACTGCCGGGCTTCGTTCAGCCCTTCGCTGATGATCTTGCGCATCCATGGCCGGCTTGGATCTGTCGCCAAGGCTTGCAGCTGCACGAGGTAGCCAGGGAGCTTGTCGACGAAAAGCGCGATCTCCTCGCCAATGATTGGCGTGAGAACGACGATCAAAGCGATGATGGCGGCATAGAAAAGGCTGACGATGCCAAACGCCGCGACGCCGCGGCCCAATCCGAAACGCTCCAGTCGAGTGACGAGCGGGTCAAGCAGATAAGCCAGCGCGATCCCAACGAAAAACGGCGTCAAGATTTCGCGCAACAGGACGATCGTTACGGCGACGATCGCCGCCGTCGCGATCCAGGGAATCGAGGGACGTTGGAAAGCCATGACTTGGTCTTATCTCCCTAGCGCTGGCCGACAATGCGCCCGCGCCGTTCGCAGCGCAGTTGCAGCTTGGATGAACCTGATGGCGATCTGGTGAATATCTCAGCCGATGCGATTGCGTGTTTGCGCTGCGCCCACTAACAGTCTTTTTCCTCCGCCTTAGGACCCAGCCGATGAAAGCCCGCGTCATCGTCACTCTCAAATCCGGCATTCTCGATCCGCAAGGCAAGGCGATCGAGGGCGCGCTGAAGTCGCTCGGCGTCGAAGGCGTCGCGAGCGTGCGTCAGGGCAAGGTGTTCGACGTGGAGCTCGCCGGCGCCGACGCGACGGCCGCGAGAGCGCAGTTGCAAACCGCCTGCGAGAAGCTGCTCGCCAATACCGTGATCGAGAATTACCAGATCGATGTGTGAGGCGATCGAGGGCCGTCGGGCTTCGCCCGTCAGCAGTCGAAAAAGCGCCGACCATTCGACAGCCGATCTGCCGACCGCCGACCTGCAGTCAGGACACGCCCATGAAAGCCGCCGTCGTCGTTTTCCCCGGCTCAAATCGCGAAGGCGACATGGCCCGCGCGCTGAAACAGGCGACCGGGCGCGAGCCATCGATGCTGTGGCACGCCGACCATGAGTTGCCCGCCGGGACCGACCTCGTCGTATTGCCCGGCGGCTTTTCCTATGGCGACTATCTGCGCTGCGGCGCCATCGCCGGCCGCGCCGCGATCATGGACGCGGTGCGCACGCATGCGGCGCGCGGCGGCCTTGTCCTCGGCGTTTGTAACGGCTTCCAGATTCTTTGCGAAAGCGGCCTGCTGCCGGGCGTGCTGATGCGTAACGCCAATCTGCGCTTCGTCTGTCGGATGCAGCATCTCAAGGTCGAACGCAACGACGCGGCGTTTACGCGCCATTACCTAAAGGGCCAGACCATCGAAGTCTGTATCGCGCATGGCGAAGGCAATTACGAAGCCGACGACGCGACGATCGAGCGGCTGGAGGGCGAAGGCCTCGTCGCGTTCCGTTACTGCGACTCCGCCGGCAATGTCGGCGGCGACGCCAACCCGAACGGCTCGCGCAACGATATCGCCGGAATCTATTCGGACGGGCGCAATGTGCTCGGCCTGATGCCGCATCCCGAAAATCTCATCGACCCGCTTGTGGGCGGAACCGACGGCCGCGCGCTTTTCGAGAGCCTCGCCAGCGCGGCGTAAACAAACGAAACGACCGATTGTCATTTCCCGAGGCGGCGTCAGAGGCCTGTCAGAAAGAAGGAGCGGCGCAATGAGCTATGTCGACGGTTTCGTTATTCCCGTCCCCGTGGGCAGGAAGGAAGATTACCATAAGGCCGCCGCTCTAATGTGGCCGATCATGAAGGAATGGGGCGCGCTGCGCGTCGTCGAATGCTGGGGCGACGACGTTCCCGACGGCAAGGTCACCGACTTCAAGCGCGCCGTCGCCGCCGAAAGCGGCGAGAATGTCGTGTTCTCCTGGGTCATCTGGCCGTCGAAAGAGGCGCGCGACGCGGCTCATAAGAAAATGCACGAAGACCCGCGCATGGAGGACATGCCGATGCCCTTCGACGGCAAGCGCTTGATCTTCGGCGGATTCGACGTACTGCTGGACGAAGGCCAAGGCTGACTATCGCCGAGCGCTGGCTTTGGCGACGTTCCACAGCGCGCGCTCGGCTTCCATTTGCGCAGTGGCGGCGTTGGCGCGCGCCCGCGTCTGGGCGGCGCGCAGCGGCTCGATCAGCGCGCCGAGGCGCGCCGACGGCCAGTTCTTGAGGTGCTCCTCCATCAGCGCGCGATGCATGAAGCCGAAGCCCGCGCGCATCAGCGCCGAGACGCCGGCGTCGGGGCGCCCGCCCTCGCGCTCCATGGCGAGACGGCCGCGGTGCAACGCCACGGCATAGCGCAGCGCGCCGATGAGAAGCGGCTGCGCGTCGCCGTCCTGCGCAAAATAGGCGTCGAGCGCCGCGCCGATGTCCGCGTTCCCGCCGAAGGCCGCCGTCACCACGCGATCCGAGGCGATGTTCGAGGCATGCGCCACGATCGCTTCGACATCCTTGGCTTCGACATGTTCACGGCCGCGCATATAGAGCGCGAGCTTGCTCAGTTCGGCGCGGCTCATCAGCCGGTCTTCGCCGAGCGCGCCGAGCAACAGGCTGCGCGCCTCGGGACTCGCGACAAGACCGGCCTCGCGCAGGCTGCGATCGATCAGCGCCTGCAGATCGGCTTCGGCGTCGGGCTGGCACTCGATCGCCGCGCCCTGCTTCGCGCCCTCGACCAGTTTGCGCAGCGGCGAGTCGCGTCTGAGCGCGCCGGCCGTCAGCACCACCGTGCAATGCGCCGGCGGCGCGGCGATGAGCGAATTGAGCGCCGGCAGCACCGATTTCGCGCCGGTTTCGACGAGGATGGCGCGCCGGCCGCCAAAGAGCGGCGTGGTGTTGGCTTCGTCAAGCAGCGTCAGCGGATCGGCGGCGACCGTATCGCCGCTCATTTCGACGAATTGGAACGGGTCACGGCGATCGTCGATGCGTCTGTCGACGAGCGCCAGCGCGCGCTCGCGCGCCATGCCGGCGTCAGCGCCGAAGACGAGAAAAAGGAAAATCCCTTCCGGCGGCTCGGCGACGAAGCGTTCGGCGTCGCGGCTCCTGACCGTCGTCATGATGCGCCGCTGTCCGCTACTCCCGTCAATTCGGGACGACAGGCGGTGGGACGGGCCCCAAGCGCGCCGCCATGACGGTGGCGATCCTGGTGCGGATCGATTCGGCGATGACCCGCGCGTTGCGAATCTCCGCGTCGCGCGCGGCGCGCACATTGGAAAAGCGGTTCGAGAAACGGTCGTAGCTCGCGATGTTGAAGGCGATGCCCTTCGTCACCTCGATCTCCTGAGGCACGGTGACCAGACGGTATTCGGCGTCGACGATCACCGTCGCCGAGGTGGCGCGGCCGGTCACCGTGTCGAGAATCGGCGTCTGCACGCGCTCGCGCAGCGTCACCATCAGCCGGTAGCGCGGCGGCGGCTGCGAACCCGTGCCGTTCAGGCCGAAGATCAGTTCATTGCGGACATAGTGCCCCAGCCGCAGGGGAATTTCGTCGACTTGGATCGACTGCAGCTCGGCCGCGAGCGGCGCTGAGTCGAGCCCGAAGCCCGCCGGCGCGTAAAGCGGCTGGAGACAGCCGGCGAGCGGCAGCGCGAGCAGCGCCATGCACAGGAGCGCCACATGCCGGCGCAAGGCAGTCGGCGGTCGGCAATCGGCAGTAGGACGAACGCCGACGGCCGACTTGCCAACTGCCGACCTGCCGATTGCCGTTTTCCTAAACCACCACATTGACGATCCTTTTCGGAACGAGAATGAATTTCTTCAGCGGCTTGCCTTCCATGGCGCGCTGAACCCCATCTTGCGCCAAAGCTTCTTTGCGAATCGTTTCTTCATCGGCGTCATGCGCGACGATAATTTCGGCGCGCTTTCTGCCGTTGACCTGCACCGGCAGGCTTATCATCTCCTGCGCCACGAGGGTAGGATCGGCCGCCGGCCATGGCGCTTCAGCAACCAGACCTTTGTGGCCCAAATCGGCCCAGCATTCCTCGGCGACATGGGGCGTCATCGGCGCGACGAGGCGAACGAGCGCATCCGCCGCCTCGCGGAAGGCGAAGGCGAGATCGGCCGGGACCGGCGTTTCGGTCACGGCGTCGAGCGCGCTCGTCAGCTCGTTGGCGAATTCCCGGATGCGCGCGATGGCGCTATTGAAGCGCAACCGTTCGATATTTTCGCTCGCCTGCGCGATCGAACGATGCGTCGCCTTGCGCACCGCGAGCGCGAGATCGTGAAATTCCGCCGGCGGTTCGGCGCCGACCGGCGCCGCCACCCGGCCGAGTTCGCCGGTCAGACGCCACAGGCGCTGAACGAAGCGCCAGGCGCCCTGCGCGCCCTCGTCCGACCAGATGACGTCGCGGTCAGGCGGGCTGTCCGACAGAACGAAGAGGCGCGCCGTATCGGCGCCATAGCTCGCGACGATGTCGTCGGGATCGACCGTGTTCTTCTTCGACTTCGACATTTTCTCGATCGGGCCGATCTCGATCTCGACATCGCCGTCGATGAGAAAGGCGCGGCGGCCGCCGTCCCTAGCTTCGATCCGGATCGCGTCAGGGCCCACCCACTGGCCGTCCGGCCCGCGATAGGTCTCGTGAACGACCATGCCCTGGGTGAAGAGCCCAGCGAAAGGCTCCGCGACCGCGGCATGGCCAGAGTCGCGGATGGCGCGGGCGAAGAAGCGCGAATAGAGCAGATGCAGGATCGCATGCTCGACGCCGCCGATATATTGATCGACCGGCAGCCAGCGCGCGAGCGCTTCGGCGGCCGCCGGCGCCGTTTGATTGTGCGGATCGGCGAAGCGCGCGTAATACCAGGATGAATCGACGAAAGTGTCCATCGTGTCGGTCTCGCGCCGCGCCGGCGCGCCGCAGGAGGGACACTGGACGTTCTTCCAGCTCGGATGGCGATCGAGCGGATTGCCCGGCTGATCGAAGGACACGTCTTCGGGCAGCCGCACCGGCAAATCGGCCTCTGGAACCGGAACCGGCCCGCAGCTCTCGCAATGGATGATCGGGATCGGGCAGCCCCAATAGCGCTGGCGCGAAATCCCCCAGTCGCGCAGCTTGAAATTCACCTTGCGCACGCCCTGGGGACGGCCGAACAGCGCCGTCGCCGTCAGACGGTTGGCCACCTCTTCCTTCGCCTCCGGCACGGTCAACCCATCGAGGAAGTCCGAATTGACGAGGCGTCCATCGCCGTCAAAGGCTTCGCCGCTTTCGGCGATCTGCTTTTCGAGCTCTTGCGGAGCAAGATTCTCAGGGCAGACCACGACCTTGAAGCCGAGCCCATATTTCGTCGCGAAATCGAGGTCGCGCTGGTCGTGCGCCGGGCAGCCGAAAATCGCGCCCGTCCCGTAATCCATCAAAATGAAATTCGCGACATAAACCGGCAGCGTCCAGTTCGGATCGAAGGGATGAACGACGCGCAGCCCCGCGTCATATCCCATCTTTTCTGCGGTCTCGATCGCTTCGGCGGAGGTCGCGCCGCGCCGGCACTCCTCGGCGAAGGCGGCGAGCGCCGGGTCCTTCTCGGCGGCGGCCTTCGCCAGCGGATGGTCGGCGGCGAGCGCGACGAATTTCGCGCCAAACAGCGTGTCGGCGCGGGTGGTGAAAACCTCGACCTCGCGAGTTGTACCCAAGTGCTCGGCCAGCGCGAAGCGGACGAGCATGCCTTCAGAGCGCCCGATCCAGTTGCGCTGCATCAGCCGCACCTTGTCGGGCCAGCGGTCGAGCGTATCGAGCGCCGTCAGCAGCTCTTCCGAATAGGACGTGATCTTGAAGAACCACTGCGTCAGCTCGCGCTGCTCGATCAGCGCGCCCGAACGCCAGCCCCGCCCGTCGATGACCTGCTCATTGGCGAGCACGGTCATATCGACGGGGTCCCAATTCACCTTCGACTTCTTGCGGTCGACGATTCCGGCTTTGAGAAAATCAAGGAAAAGCTTCTGCTGATGCTTATAATATTCGGGATCGCAGGTCGCGATCTCGCGCGACCAGTCGAGCGACAGGCCCAGCGTTTTGAGCTGCGCGCGCATCGCCGCGATATTGGCGTAGGTCCATTGCGCTGGATGCGCGCCGGTCTGCGCCGCGGCGTTTTCGGCGGGAAGCCCGAAAGCGTCCCACCCCATCGGATGCAATACGTCGAAGCCCTTGGCGCGCATGAAGCGCGCGATGACGTCGCCCATCGAGTAATTGCGCACATGCCCCATGTGCAGCCTGCCCGACGGATAGGGAAACATCTCGAGCACGTAATATTTATCCGCGCCCGGCCGATCGCCCGCCTTAAAGGATTGTTTTTCTTCCCAAATACTTTGCCAGCGCGGCTCCGCCTCGGCGAAATTATAGCGTTCGGGTCTCATCTGTCTGGCGCGTCCGATCGGAGGCTCTTAGGATTGGCCTCTAATGCCGGGCGGCCAAGGGGTTGTCAAAGGGACGACGGCGATACGCCCCAAATTCGAGTTGATGCGGCGCCAATGCCGACCTATCGTCGCGCATGATTTTGGCGGGCCCCACCTGTTCTATTTGTGGCGGTCGCAGCTTTACCTCTCGCAAGGTGCTGTGGCCCGAGCTCATCGCCGAATGGCAGCTCTCGGAGGCCGAAGCGGCATATATTGACGATCAGCAGGGATGCTCTTGCGACGACTGCGGGGCTAATCTTCGGGCGGTCGCGCTCGGCGACGCGATTCGCTCGGCGACGGGCCTGGCCCGGCCGCTCCGCTCAATTGAGCAGGCCCCAGAAGCGGCGCGCCTACGCATCCTGGACCTGAATGGCGCGCCAGCGATCTCTCCGGCCCTGGCCGCGCTGCCACATTACAAACGCGGGAATTATCCCGAGATCGATATGCAAGCCATGCCGTTCGATGACGGAGATTTTGATCTTGTCATCCATTCCGACACGCTGGAGCATGTGCCGCATCCGGTTCTGGCGTTGCAAGAATGCCGTCGCGTCCTGGCCCCAGGCGGAAGCCTGTGCTTCACGGTTCCGATCGTTTTTGGACGACTGACGCGCAGCCGCGCGGGTCTGCCCAAGAGCTACCACGGCGACCCAGCGGCCAGCGCGGATGATCTGCTGGTTCAGACGGAATTTGGCGCTGACGCGTGGCGCTTTCTCTTCGAAGCCGGATTTCACGCAATTGGCGTATATGCCGTGAAATACCCGGCGGCCATCGCCTTCCGCGCCGAACGGAACAGCATTTAAATGAGCGTCTACGGTCAGGACGGATTGCACAGCATCCACAATCATGAATTCATGGAGGACGCGGACTTCGTTCGCGCCTATTCCCGCGGCGTGAAGGCCGCCGGGAGCGACTACAACTGGCATTGGCGAGTCCATGTTGGGCTCTGGGCGGCGACCGCCGCAACCAAGCTGCCCGGCGATTTCGTTGAATGCGGCGTCAACCGAGGCTTTCTTTCCTCCGCGATCATGGCGCTCCTCGGCTGGAACGCGTGCGATCGCCGGTTTTATCTCCTGGATACCTTCTCCGGCCTGGACGAGCGCTATGTCTCGGACGAAGAAAAAGTCGCAGGCGTGCTGGAGCGCAACAAGGCGGAGATTGAACGGGGCTTTTACACCTTCGATGTTGAGGCAGTCCGCGAGAATTTTTCGGAGTGGAACAACGTCGAAATTATCGTTGGCTCCATACCGGACACGCTGCCGCAAGTTCGAACCGAGCGCATCGCCTTCCTCCACATCGACCTTAACTGCTCGCCGCCGGAGGTGGCCGCCGCTGAAGCTTTTTGGGATCGGCTGACGCCGGGCGCGCTCGTCCTGTTGGACGACTACGCCTATAGCGGCTACCGCTCCCAGAAGCTGGGCATGGACAGCTTCGCGAAACGCAGGAACGTTTCGGTTTTGTCGCTGCCCACTGGCCAAGGGCTGATAATCAAGCCCCCGGCCTGAATCTCGCGCATTTAACCGACGGTGGTCGGAAAGTATACGTCCGCGCGAACGTGTGAGCGGCCTTTCCGAGCCGCTTAGAAACGCCGGCGCCTACGCCTTCGCCGAAAAGCCGACGGTGATCCAGCTGATTCCCTCGAAGATCAGATTGATCGCCAAGAACAGGCCGAGGATGTAGAGGCCCGAGGTCGGCCATTCCGCGATGATCATGCCGCCGAGCGCGACGCTGATCACGCCCGAAAACGCGACGAGGCCCCAGGGGCCGACATCGCGGATGTGCCAGGCGAGGATCAGCTTGAACAGGCCGGCGACGATCAACGCGACGCCGATCAGCGCGGTCAACGACACCGCCGCGAGCAAGGGGTGCTGAAAGGTAAAGAAGCCGGCGAGGATCGTGACGATTCCGATCGCGCCCCACAGCAGCGCCCTGCCCCAGGGCCTGATCTGAACGGCGGTGATAATTTCCATCGCGCCGGCGACCAGCATCGCCGCGCCGACGTAAAACACGGTCACGATCGTGGCCGTCGCGACATTGTAGAGCGCGAACAGGCCGCCAATGAGCATCAGCGCGCCAAGCGCGACGATCCATCCCCATTTGCGGCGCAGATGATGCAAATGCATCGTGCGGCCTTCATAAACCAGGCTGTCGTTGACCATTGTCGGCCTCCAATGCTGTGGGCATGATAATTAGTAGGGCGGCGGCGTTTCTCAATGTTGATTGTCGCGGCGACCCCGCATCTTTCACCGCCGAAAGCTTAACGCGCCGCACCGCCCGAAGTTCCGCACTGCGAAGGCGCAAAAGATTCGGCGCTTGACCCTTTCGTAGAAATCGCGATTTTCGCGGCCATGGCAGCTCTGGATCGCCTGATTTCGACGCGCGACGCGATTTGCCGCGCCGCAACGGACTGCGGCCGCGACCCCAGCGACGTGCGCCTCGTCTGCGTCACCAAGACCTTTCCGGCCGAAGCGGCCCTTCCCTTGCTCAAGGCCGGCCAGCGGATTTTCGGCGAGAACCGCGTGCAGGAGGCGGCGGCGAAATGGCCCCGCCTGCGCGAAAAATATCCCGATATCGAGCTGCATCTCATCGGCCCCCTGCAGTCGAACAAGGCCCGCGAGGCGGTGGAGCTTTTCGACGTCGTCGAAAGCGTCGATCGGGAGAAGATCGCCAAGGCGCTCGCCGCGGAAATGTCGAAGTCCGGCAGACGGCCAAGGCTGTTCGTGCAGGTCAACACCGGCGCCGAGCCGCAAAAGGCCGGCGTGCTTCCGGAAAACGCCGACGAATTTCTGGCGGCCTGCCGCGACGATTACGGGCTGAAGATCGAAGGTTTGATGTGCGTGCCGCCGGTCGACCAGCAGGCGTCGCCGCATTTCGCGCTCCTCGCCGACATCGCCGCGCGCAACGGATTGAGCGAACTCTCCATGGGCATGAGTTCGGATTTCGAACTCGCGATCCAGCTCGGCGCGACCTATGTCCGGGTCGGCTCGGCGATCATGGGGGAACGGGATTATCCAGCGTGAGACGGCGCCCTCTCCCGCGAAGCGCGGGAGAGCCGGGGAGGACGCACCGCGCTATCCGATCAGCAGCGCGACTTTGCGTCCCAGCCGCGGCAGAAGCCGGGCCATGTCGCGCGGGCGCAACGCCACGCAGCCGGCGGTGGGCGAAAGATCATCCGTCGCGATGTGAAAGAAAATCGCGCTGCCGCGCCCGCGCAGGCAGGGACGAAGATTGTAGCCCATCACGCCGACGGCGTCGTAAAGCGAATCCCTGCGCCACATCTGCTCATGGCCGAGGCGCGACGGCCCACGGAGCGGCCTGTTATAGAGAAACGAGCGCGGGTCGTCGCACCAGAGATCGCCCGGCCGCGTCCGCCGCCACGGCAGGCGCAGCGGCAGCGGCGCGCGCAAATAGAAATAGAGCAGCGGCCAGCGGCCGGCCGGCGTCGCGCCGTCGCCCTCGCGCTTGCGGCGCGCGATTCCGCTGCGGCCGAGCGCGCAGGGAAGAACCAACGTTCCCGCGATCAGCCGCCCCTCATGCGGGCGCCCGCCGATGCGCCGCGCGACGCGCAGCAACAACAGTCCGGCAGGCTTCGCCTGTTTTGATCGCCGTGGCATGATGGGTTTGTCCGCTCCGCTTGGCCAGCGCGCTCCAAACCGCCTATAGCAGGAACGACGCCTTTTAAAGCGAGAAGCGATCGCCGGACCATGTCACTTCCGCGCATGATCAGCATCATCGCAGAGCCGCAGTTGCGGGCGATTCTCGTCGAGCAATTCGCCGCGCTCGGCCGCTACGCGCTGCGCCAGAGCCGATTCGCCGCGCCGGGCGAAGATTGGCCCGATGCGGCGATCCTGGATGAGGCGCATTGCGACGCGGAAGCGCTTGCCGATGCGCGCCGACAGGGCTGCAAGACCAACATCGTGCTGATCGCGGACGCGCCGAAAGCGCCGCCGCCGAGCGTCGACGCCGTCATCGCGCGTCCTTTCCGCTTCGCCGAGCTTGTCGATCTCGTCGATACGGCGCCGGCGCCGAGCGGCGTCGGCCCCTATCGCTTCAAGGCCGGCGAATTATGGGCGCCGTCGGGCGCGCGTCTGAAACTGACGGAAAAGGAATCCGCCATTCTCGCGAGGCTTGCGCGCGCGCAGGGCGCGGCCGTGTCTCGTGAAGCGCTGCTTCGCGACGTATGGGGCTACGGGCCGAATATGTCGACCCGCACGCTCGAAACCCACATTCACCGCTTGCGACGCAAATTAGAGTCCTCGCCAGCGCGCCCGCGTTGGCTCAAGACGGACGGCGGCGGCTACCGGCTCGCGGTCGCCGAAGAGGAGCCCGCGCCTTGAGACGGCGCCGCTTAAAGCGTTGCGACCATTATTTCATTTGATTCTGGAGCGGCGTGCGAGGGCCGTCGCGGCCAGTCGCGACGTTCGTCCCCAACGTCGGCCGTTTAGCATGAAGGAGAAAAAAGTTCGGCTTCAGCCACTCGAATTCGGATCAATTTCCTCCCAATTGAGTTGTTAGTTACGGCGTGAGCTCCAGCGGAGTTTGCGACGCATGGCGGCGGAACGCCGCGCCAGGAGGAGTAGAAATGATGCGTAATGGCCTAAAATTGGCGCTTTGCGGCGCGCTGTGCGCCGCGACCTTGGCGACGGCGCTTCCCACGGAAGCGCTCGCTGGCCCGATGAGCGCGCCGGACCGGTCGGTGGTCTCTCCGTCAAGCTCCGTCGAAAACGTCTGGTATCGTCGCGGATGGGGCTACCGCGGCTATCGGCGCGGCTATTACAATCCCGGCGCCGCGGTCGCGGCGGGCGTCGGCCTTGGACTTCTGGGCGCCGGCCTCGCGGCGTCAAGCGGCGGATATTATGGTTATCCCTATGGCTACTATCCGGGCTATTATTATGGCGGATGGGGATATCCCTATTACGGCGGCTGGGGCTGGTAAGCTCAAATCCCTTCGCGGAATTTGAAAAAGGCGGCGAGGGTCTCTCTCGCCGCCTTTTTGCCGTTACAGCAAGCAAATCATAGAAGCTGACGCCGCGCCGATCGCGGCGCCGACAGCTATGCGAGGCTTCCACACAAATGGAGAATTTACGCGCGACGACGATCGCAACGACGCCCTTTGCCGACCAGCGGCCAGGCACGTCGGGCCTGCGCAAGAAGGTCGATGTCTTCAAGCAGCGTCATTATCTTGAGAATTTCATCCAGTCGATCTTCGACGCTCTTGAGGGCTGTCAGGGCGCGACCTTCGTGCTCGGCGGCGACGGCCGCTATTACAACCGCGAGGCCATTCAAAAGATATTGAAGATCGCCGCCGCGAATGGCGTCGGCCGCATCGTCATCGGACAAAGCGGCATCCTCTCGACGCCAGCCGTCTCGGCGCTCATTCGTTCGCTGACGGCCTTCGGCGGAATCGTGCTGTCAGCGAGCCATAATCCCGGCGGGCCGCATGGCGATTTCGGCGTCAAATATAATGTCGCCAACGGCGGCCCGGCGCCAGAGAAGACGACGGAAGCGATCTACCGGCGCACGCTCGAAATTACGGCCTTCAGAATCGTCGAAGCCGAAGACGTCGACGTCGACAGGATCGGCGAAACAACGATCGGCGACATGCGCGTTGAAATCATCGACAGCGTCGAGAATTACCAGGCGCTGATGCAGACGCTCTTCGACTTCGATCGCATTCGCGACGCGTTTCGCTCGGGCCTCACGATCAAATTCGACGCCATGTCGGCGGTCACCGGCCCTTATGCGCGCGCGATCTTCGAAGATGAGCTGGGCGCCGCGCCCGGCAGCGTCGTCAATGCGACGCCCCTGCCCGATTTCGGCGGCCATCATCCCGACCCCAATCTGGTCTACGCCAAGCATCTTTACGATCTCGCCATGTCCGACGCCGCGCCCGATCTTTGCGCGGCCTCGGACGGCGACGGCGACCGCAATCTGATTATCGGCCGCGGCTGTTTCGTCACCCCCTCCGACAGTCTCGCGATTCTTGCCGCCAACGCCATGATTGCGCCGGGCTATCGCAAGGGCGTCGCGGGAATCGCCCGCTCGATGCCGACGAGCGGCGCCGCCGACCGCGTCGCTGAAAAGCTGGGCGTCCCGCTCTATGAGACGCCGACGGGGTGGAAATATTTCGGCAATCTGCTCGACGCCGGCCTCGTGACGATCTGCGGCGAGGAAAGCGCCGGCGCCGGCTCGGACCATGTGCGCGAGAAGGACGGGCTGTGGGCGGTGCTGTTCTGGCTCGACCTGCTCGCGGCGCGCAGAGAGAGCGTTAACGCCATTGTCCGCCAACATTGGACGACCTATGGGCGCAATTATTATTCGCGTCACGATTATGAGGAAGTCGCGAGCGACGGCGCGCATGCGCTGATCGAGGCGCTGCGTCATCGTCTGCCGACTCTTGCGGGCAAGCTTTTCGGCGCTCTCGAAGTCGCCAAGGCCGACGATTTCGCCTATCGCGATCCGGTCGACGGGTCGGATTCGACGCATCAAGGCTTGCGGGTGATGTTCGCCGACGGCTCGCGGATCGTCTATCGGCTGTCCGGCACCGGCACGTCGGGCGCGACGCTGCGCGTCTATATCGAGCGCTATGAACCCGATCCGGCGCAACAATATCTGGAGACTCAAACGGCGCTCGCCGAGCTGATCGCGCTGTCGCGCGAACTCGCGGCGATCGAACGCTACACGCAACGCGCCGCGCCGAGCGTGATCACCTGAGCGGATCGCGGTAGAGCCAGTCGTTGCGTCTGAGGATGCCAGGTCCGCCGAGCGCGCGGATCGCGAGATCGCGGGCAGCGGCCGGCAGTCCGCTCAGATGATCGTAAGCGCCCTGACGGCGCGAGGCGCGCACCACCCGCTCGGCGCGGTCGCGCCGGACGGCTTCATAGGCGGCGAAAGCGGTTTCGACAGTCGCGCCCAATCGCATGAAGGCTTCGCCCATAGCGTCCGCGTCTTCGATCGCCTGCGCCGCGCCCTGCGCCAAAAAGGGGACCATAGGATGCGCGGCGTCGCCAAGCAGCGTGACGTGCCCCCGGCTCCATTGCTTCAGCGCCGGCCGCGTGAACAGCGGCCAATGCCGCCAGGACTCGCCGGCTTCGATCAATTCGCGCAGCGCGGCGGCAGGCCGGCGCGGCGCGAAGCGGCGCACGAGTTCCTCGCCTTTGAGCGACAGGCTGGAATGGGCGTCCTCGGCCTCCGGCGGCTCTTCGATGATGACGACGGCGTTGATCAGCGAGCCGTCGCGCAGCGGATAATGCACGACATGGGCGCCCGGCAGCAGCCAGAGGTTGGTCTCGCGCGCCCGAAGCGCCGCCGGAACGCTGTCGGCGGGCAGCGTCGCCCGCCAGGCGACGCAACCGGAATAACAGGGCGCGTCGCGCTCCGAGGGGACCAGATGACCGCGCACGCTCGACCGCACGCCATCGGCGCCGACAATGCCCGCCGCTTCGATTTCCTCGACGCCCTCTGGGGTGTGCACGCGAATGCGGACCCCGCGCGCGCTGGCTTCGAAAACGCCGACGCGGGCGCCGGCGCGGACGTGAGTCTGCGGGTTCTCCAGCGTCGCCTGCAGCAGCGCGCCCTGCAGATCGGCGCGATGGAACAGTCGGAACGGCGCGCCCCAGCGGTTCCTTGCATCGGAAAGGTCGAGCCGCGCCAGAACCGCGCCGTCGCGCCCGCGGCGGATATTGATCGCTTCGGGCTCGATCGCCATGGCGGCGAGCGCCGGCTCGAGCCCAAGCTTGGCGAGAATGCGCCCGGCGTTCGGCGCGATCTGCAGTCCGGCGCCGATCTCCTCGATCCGCGGCGCGCGCTCCAGGACCAGCGCGCGTTTGCCGGCGCGCGCCAGCGACAGGGCCGCGGCGAGGCCGCCGATGCCGGCGCCGGCGATGACGATCGGCGCGCTCACCCGCTAACTTCTGTCAGGCGGCGCTGTCTTGCGACACGCGATAAACGCATTCGGCCGGGTCGGCGCCGCCGCGCAGAGCCGGGTCGTAGACATAATGCGTCGAGCAATAGGGGCAGACGGCCTCATTCGACGCGCCCATATCGATATAGACATGCGGGTGGTCGAAGGGCGGCAGGGCGCCGATGCACATGAATTCCTTGGCCCCGATCCTGATCTGCGCGACGCCGGGCTGATTGTGGAAATGGGGCGTGGAATGCTGGGCCATGGTCCGCTCCTTGATGGGGCGCCGGGGCGGCGGGAACTCGACCGTCCCTATATTGCAGGCGCGGCTGATTGGATAGAGGCCGCCGCTCATCGCAAACGACGGCCTTGATCGTCTTGGCTGCGACTTAGAGCAAGTTTCGAGAAAGTTGACAGGCTTTTTCGATCGGAACTTGCTCCAGCTTGTCGATTTGGCGTGAATTCTTGTCGACCGGACGATTCCGTCCAATCGGACGACGCGCCAGCTAGAGCATGTTCGTCAATCACCGGTTGAATAAGCTGCTCTAGCTTTTTGAATTAACGCATATTTTAAGCCGAACTGGCATCCGCTCGGCGGAAAATGCGCTAGCGCCCGGAGAGACCCAAAATAAGGTTCAGCGTGAAATAAAGCCCGCCCGACAGGAGGATGGCGCAGGGCAGCGTCAACACCCAGGCCATTAGCAGATTGCGGATCGTGCCCATCTGCACGCCGGAGCCATTGGCCGCCATGGTTCCCGCAACGCCCGAGGACAGCACTTGAGTCGTCGAGACCGGCAAACCATACATGTCGGCGGCGGCGATGGTGCTCATGGCGACGAGTTCCGCCGCGGCGCCTTGACCATAGGTCAGATGTTGCTTGCCGATCTTCTCGCCCACGGTGATGACAATGCGCTTCCAGCCGACCATCGTTCCAAGGCCAAGCGCGATCGCCACGGCGATCTTGACCCAGGTCGGAATGAACTTCGTCGCCTGGTCGATCTGTTCCTTGTAGTTTTTGAGGATTTTCTTGTCGCTTTCCGTCAGCTCCGCGTCCTTATCCTTGACGAGGAAACGCAGGGCTTCGGAAACGAGATAGATGTCGTTGCGGGTGTTGCCGACCGCGGCGAATGGAATTTTCGCGATCGAACCATAGGTCTGGATCTCTTTGGCGATGTCGCGCATCAGCACGGCGAGCGAGGGAAAGGTGCCTTCGTTCAACTCGTGGCGCGAAATAAATTGCGTCACCGCCGGGCGCGGATCGCCGAGCACCCGATAGCCCGCCGCCTTACCTTCGACGACTTTCGAAGCCGCCTCCGAGGCGCTCGTGAAGGCCGCGATATGACTGGCGGGCAGAGCGCGATTGAGCGCATAGGAGGTCGGCACCGTGCCGATCAGGATCAGCATGATGAGGCCCATGCCCTTTTGACCGTCATTCGAGCCATGGGCGAAGGAGACGCCGGTGCAGGTGACAACAAGCAAGCCGCGAATCCACCACGGCGGCGGGTTCTGGCCCTTGGGCTCTTGGTAGAGCTCGGGCTTGCGCGCCAGCAATTTCATGGTGAGCAGCAAAAGCGCCGCCCCAATGAAACCGACGACCGGCGAGAACAGCAGCGAATAGCCGATTTCGACCGCCTTGCCCCAATCGACGCCGGTGGTGCCGTCGCGACCGCGCATGAGCGCATTGGCGATGCCGACGCCGATGATCGAGCCGATCAGCGTATGGGAGCTCGAGGCCGGAAGGCCCAACCACCATGTGCCGAGGTTCCAGATGATCGCGGCGATGAGCAGGGCGAACACCATCGCGAAGCCGGCGCTCGACCCGACTTGCAGAATAAGTTCGACGGGGAGCAGCGACACGATGCTGAAGGCGACCGCGCCGGACGACGCCAACACGCCCAAGAAGTTCCACACGCCCGACCAGACGACCGCGACATTGGCGGGCAGCGAATGCGTATAGATCACCGTCGCGACGGCGTTGGCGGTGTCGTGGAAGCCGTTCACGAATTCGAAGCCGAGCGCGATCAACAGCGCGACGCCAAGTAGGACGAAGGGGAGATAGGTCGTCACCGGCGCGCCCGATTCGCGCAGATCGCTCCAAATGCTGAAGGCGGTGAAGCCGAGGCCGCAAGCCATCACGCCAAGGAAGACGAGAACGCCGCGAATGTCGAAGGAATGATCTAGTTTGGGCTTGGGGCTGTGGGGATCGTGACCAGCGGTAAGTTCGACGCGGGAAGCAACCGATGTCATAGACGGCTCCTTTTCGAGCCGGGCTCATCTAATATTTACGTGCAACGACTGAATGACAGCCCGACCTATTCCTGCGACTCGCAATCGTCGAAACGGGCGACGCCAAGTCCATCGAGACGCGCCCTTTCCTCGGCGGTGAGGGCCGCCGGCGACGCGGCGGCGAGGCCTGAACGTCGCCGGACCGCGATCCAGACGGCGGCGGCCCCGGCAAGCAGCGCGATCAGCGGCGCGCTCCACAGCAGCAGCGTATCGGGCTTCATCGGCGGGCGCAGCAGCACGAAGTCGCCATAGCGCGCATGAATGTATTCGCGCACCTGCGCATCGCTCATGCCCTCCTTGAGCTTCTCGCGCACGAGAACGCGCAGATCCTTGGCGAGGGAAGCGTCGGAATCGTCGATCGACTGATTTTGGCAGACGAGGCAGCGCAGCTCCGCGGCGATCGCCCGGGCGCGGGCTTCGAGCGCCGGATCGGCCAGCATTTCGCCGGGCGTGACGGCGTGAGCGGCAAGAGGGAAAATGAGCGCAATGAACAAAATTAGGGCGCGTCCCCTCTCCCATGGGGAGAGGGTGGCCCGGCGAAGCCGGGTCGGGTGAGGGGTTGCCCCCTTCCCGTTGTGACCCTCTGCAGCTTGCGCGATCACAATCGGGCGCGAAATGCGCTGAGTGAGACGCCCCTCACCCGGTCGCCTTCGGCGACCACCCTCTCCCTCTGGGAGAGGGTTGCGCGAACCTGTTTCAACCGTTGAAACTCGGCTCATTCCGCCGGCTCCAGGGCCGGCGCGGCGGCGCGACGGGCGACGCCGATGCGCAGGCGCCGGTCGGCGAGCGACAGCGCGCCGCCAAAGGCCATCACCAAAGCGCCGATCCAGATCAGCGTCACCAGCGGCTTCCAATAGAGCCGCGCGTCGATGGTCCCGTCCTCATGCGACTCGCCGATCGCCGCATAGACCTGCCCCAGGCCCAGCGTGACGATGCCGGCCTCGGAGCGCGACATGCGCCGCGCCTGATAGAAGCGCTTCGCCGGCTCGATCGTCGCCAGCGTCGCGCCGTCCTTGCGCACCGCCATCACCGCATAGACTTCCGAATAATTCGGTCCCTGGCGCGGCGAAACGGATTCGATGCCGATCTGGTAGGGACCGACGTCGTAGAAGCTCAGAGGCTTCATCGCCACGATGCTCTCGACGCCCCAGCCGGTGGCGGCGAGGCCGAGCAGCGTCAGTCCCATCCCGGCATGGGCGATCGACGTGCCGAAGGCGGAGAGCGGAAGGCCAGCGAGGCGTTTGAAGCTTGGGTGCCCCGCGCGTCCTCGCGCGCGTATGGCAAGATCGCTCAAGCCGCCGACGACGAGATAGATCGCGATTCCGCCGGCGGCGATCGAGAGGAAGGGCGTTCCATACCAAGCGCCGAACCCCGCCGCCGCAAAAACGCCGACGAAGAAAGCGACGCGCAGCCGCTGCAAGGCGGCGACAAGATCGCCGCGTTTCCATGACAGCATCTGGCCGATCGGCATCAGCAAAGCGAGCGGCAGCGCGATCGGAATCAGCACCGTGTTGAAGAAAGGCGCGCCGACGGAAATCTTTTCGCCGGTGATCGCTTCGAGCGCCAGCGGATACAGAGTCCCCACGACCACCGTCGCGCAGCAGGCCGACAGCAGCAGATTGTTGAGAACCAGCGCGCCCTCGCGCGAGATCGGCGCAAACAATCCGCCGACCGGCAGCGCGCCGGCGCGCAGCGCGAAGAGCGCCAGCGCCCCGCCGATGAAGAAGACGAGGATGGTGAGAATGAACACGCCGCGGTCCGGATCGCTGGCGAAGGCGTGCACCGAGGTGAGCACGCCGGAGCGCACCAGGAAGGTGCCGAGCAGAGACAGCGAAAAGGCGAGGATGGCGAGAAAGATCGTCCAGACCTTGAGCGCCTCGCGCTTTTCCATCACGGCGGCGCTATGCACCAGCGCCGTGCCCGCGATCCAGGGCATCAGCGAGGCGTTTTCGACCGGGTCCCAGAACCAGAAGCCGCCCCAGCCGAGCGTGTAATAGGCCCAGTACGACCCCATCGCGATGCCGAGCGTCAGCGCGATCCAGGCGAAGAGCGTCCAGGGGCGAATGACTCTCGCCCAACCCGCGTCGATGCGCCCCCCGATCAGCGCGGCGGCGGCGAATGAGAACACGATCGAAAAGCCGACATAGCCGAGATAGAGCAGCGGCGGATGAATCGCGAGGCCGGGGTCCTGCAGGATCGGATTGAGGTCGCGGCCTTCCCACGGCGCCGGCGCGACGCGCGCGAAGGGATTTGACGTCAGCAGAATGAAGAGAAGAAAGGCGGCGCCGAGCAGGCCCTGCACGGCGAGCGCGTCGGAACGCAGCCTGTCCGGCATCGCATGCGAGAAAATCGCGATCAGCGCGCCGCAGAGCGAGAGAACCAGCACCCACAACAGCATCGAGCCTTCATGGTTCCCCCAGACGCCGGAGATTTTATAGATGAAGGGCTTTAATGAATGCGAGTTCTCGATGACGTTGACGAGCGAGAAGTCGGAAACGACATGGGCATAGGTCAGCGCGCCATAAGAGAGCGCGACGAGCAGAAATTGCGTGATCGCCGCCGGACGCGCGACGCGCATCAGCGCGGCATCGTTTAAGCGGGCGCCGATGAAGGGAATGGCGAATTGCGCCAGCGCCAGGGCGAGCGCCAGAACGAGCGCGTAATGTCCGGTCTCAACGATCATGGACGGCTCGCGCGCAAACCCTCTCCCATCGGGAGAGGGTCGGTCCGAAGGACCGGGGTGAGGGGTAAGAATCTTTGGCGTCTTTCGCCGCCCTGACGTTCAGCGTTGCAACCCCTCACCCGGCCGCTGCGCGGCCACCCTCTCCCAAAGGGAGAGGGTTGACGCCAGCTTTCTTGACGCGCGCGAATATTGCTCACCGCTTCTCTCCCTGCCAGACGCCCTGCTTCTTCAAAGCGTCGGCGACGTCGCGCGGCATATAGCGTTCGTCGTGCTTGGCCAGCACGCTTTCGGCGCGAAAACCGCCGCCTGGCTGCAGCACGCCATCGGCGACGACGCCCTGCCCCTCGCGGAAAAGATCCGGCAGCAGGCCGGTGTAGGACACCGCGAGATCGCTGGTCTTGTCGGTGATGGTGAAACTCACATCTCGGCCATTCCTGACGACTGAGCCTTCCTTCACCAGCCCGCCGATGCGCAGCCGCGCGCCGGCGGCGACCTGCTTTTTCGCGAGCTCGGAGGGCGTGTAGAAGAAGACGATATTGTCGCGCAGGGCGAACAGCATCAGCCCGGCGGCGAGGCCGAGAACCGCCATCGCCCCGGCGATCAACGTCAGTCGTTTTCCCTTGCGCGTCATCTTTGTTCAGAACGCTCCCATGCAGGCGAAACTTCGCTTTAGCCGCCGATGTTCAATTCCTTCGCCAGCGCATCGACCCGGGCCACGTCATCCTGCTTGCTGGCGAGCGCCTTGCGCGCGTCGGTCACGGCCTTCTTTGCCTTTTCGGTCTCGGCCAGCACGCTATAGGCGCGAATGAGCTTCAGCCATCCTTCGACGTCGTCGCCCTTGGCTTCGAGCCGCGAAGCGAGCCGATCCACCATGCCGCGGATCATCGCCTGACGCTCATCGGCCGGCATCGCCGCGATCGCCTTGCCCTGCGCGCTCGACGGTCCGCGAGCTGCGACCGGCGGCCTCTCCTCGCCGCGCAGCATGGCGAGCTGCGCGTTCACCGCCTTGAGATACGCCGCGTCGGGCGGCGCGTCAGCAACCATCTTGGAAAAGATTTCGATCGCCCTGTCCTTATCGCCGGCCTGCGCCGCCGCAATGCCAAGATAATATTGCGCCTCGGGCGCTGACGGATCGAGCGCCAGCGCCGTCTCGAAATCCGCCTTGGCTTCCGGCGTCACCACGCCGCGCGCGACGACGACGCGCGCTTCGCCGAGCGCCGCGTGCCGCGCCGCGCTCGCGCCCAGAAGCCGCAGCGCTTCCGAATAGGCGTGGATCGCCTCTTCGCCGCGGCCGGTGCGGAGATAATAGGGCGCGACGACTTCGAAGCCGCGGCCGTCTTCGGGATGCTGGCGCAAATGCTGTTCGATGCGCGCGACGGCGCCGGCGAGATCGCGCGTATCCGGCGCGGAGTCGAGCCGCGCCGTCAGCGGCGCGTCGGGCATGTCGGAATGGCCGAGTTTCATATAGAGCGACAGCGCGATCGCCGGCATGGCGACGATCGCCGAGAGCGCGGCGGCGAGCGCCAATTTGCGCGAAGCGGCGGCCTTGGCCTTCGGCGCGGCTTCGGCGCGCAACAGTCGCCGCGCCGCCTCGGTCTTGGCGGCGTCCGCCTCCGACGCGTCGAGCCGCCCTTCGGCGCGCTCGCGCTCGATTTCGGCGATCTGCTGCTCGAAGAAGGCCACGTCGGCGGCGCCGTCATTCTCCGCCCCGCCCCGCATGGCGAGCGGCGCCAGCACCGACATGACCGCGGCGCCGGTCAGCAGAGCGAAGATAAGCCAGATCATGGCCCGCTGTTTAAGGCCTTGCGCCCGCCATTGGAAGGGCGCCCATTGCCCTTCCCCGCCCGTCCCTCAATATTGGCGCCTGGGAGGCTCAGTGATCACGCGGCTCGCGATTTCCGGCTATCGATCCATTCGTGATCTGGTCCTTGCGCCGGGTCGACTCACCGTCGTGACCGGCGCGAATGGCGCCGGCAAGTCCAGCCTTTATCGCGCACTTCGCCTTCTCGCCGAAGTCGCGCAGGGAGGGATCATCCAGTCCCTCGCGCGAGAGGGCGGGCTGAATTCGACGCTCTGGGCGGGGCCGGAGAAATTTTCCCGCGCAATGATAGCGGGCGAAACTCCGATCGAGCCATTGGCGCGCCAGTCGCAGAAGGCGCTGAAGCTCGGCTTCGCTTGTGAGACTTACGGCTACGCGATCGACCTCGGCCCAGCTTCGAATGCGATGAAAGCCTTTCTCCTCGATCCGCAGATCAAGCTCGAAATGCAATGGACTGGAGCGCATCTCGATCGCGCCAATCTTTTCGCCGAGCGTCGCGGGCCGAGCGTGCGCATTCGCGGGACGAATGGCGAATGGCGACAGGCCGCGGCTTCGCTCGCCGGCGTCGACAGTATGATGACGCATTGCGCCGATTTGCGCGAAGCCCGCGATCTTTCAATCTTACGTGAGACGGTGCGGCGCTGGCGCTTTTACGACAATCTACGCGCCGACCGGGAGGCGCCGGCGCGAGGGTTGCAGATCGGCACCTTCACTCCCGCGCTCGCTAACGATGGCGCTGACCTCGCCGCCGCGCTCGCAACGATTCAAGAGATTGGCGACGCCAACGGCCTGGACGAGGCGATCGACGACGCCTTCCCCTCCAGCAAGATCGATGTTGCGACGTCGGACGGTTACGTCGAGACGCTGATGCGCCAGCATGGGCTGCTTCGGCCGCTCCGCGCCACGGAGCTGTCTGAGGGCACGCTGCGCTATCTGCTGCTCGTCGGCGCTTTACTGACTCCGCGTCCGCCGCCGCTGATGGTGTTCAACGAACCGGAATCGAGTCTCCATCCCAATCTCATCGGCGCGCTGGCGCGACTGATGCGCAAGGTCTCAATTGAAACGCAGCTTTTCGTCGTGTCGCACTCGGCCCAACTGGTCTCGGAACTAAAAAAAGACGAGTGTTGCGTCGAAATTGCGCTGGAGAAACTTCTGGGCGAGACGCTCGCACCCGAACATGAATCGCCAAAATGGCGCTGGCCATCGCGGTAAGGCTTGACTGCCGCCATGCTCCGAGACCCTCATGCTCATTAACACGCCATCGATCGAACAGCTTTCCACCGTGATCTCGCAAGTCACCGGCCCCGCCTTTCTGCTCGCGGCCGAGGCGCAGCTCTTGTCCGTCCTCGTGTCACGATTGGAGCGCATCGTTGATCGTTCCAGAACCATCGCAGGGACGGAAGGCGACAGCGAGGAATACGCCCGTCTGAAGGCTGAACTGCCGATCCTCAGACAGCGCGGCTTGCTGATTCATCGCGCCATGTACTGGGGCGTGGCGAGCTGCATCGTAACGAGCGTTCTTGTCATCATCAGCTTCGGGGCGGCTTACCTTCATATGCGCCACGAATATGGCGCGGGGCTGCTCTTCGCCCTGGCGATGGCGCTCTTCACCGCAGCGCTGATCGCCTTCGCAAAAGAATTGCAGCTCGCATTTATAGAGATTAATGCCGGCGCTAAGCCTGCCCAAAGACCCGCGCGAAAATCGCATCGACATGTTTGAAGTGGTACGAAAGATCGAACAACTCATCCAACTCCTGCGGCGACAGTTTCGCGCTCACGTCCTTGTCCTGCCCGAGCAGCGCGCGAAACTCTCCTTCGCCGCGCCAAACCGGCATGGCGTTTCGCTGCACCATCGCATAGGCGTCTTCGCGCGAGACGCCTTTTTGGGTCAGCGCCAGAAGCACGCGCTGCGAATGGATGAGGCCGCCAAGCTTTTCTAAATTCCTGCGCATGTTCTCGGGATAAACGACGAGATTTTCGATTACGCCGGTTAAGCGCGCCAGCGCGAAGTCCAGCGTCACCGTCGCGTCGGGGCCGATCATGCGCTCGACCGAAGAATGCGAAATATCGCGCTCATGCCAGAGCGCGACATTCTCCATCGCCGGAATCGCCATGCCGCGCACGAGGCGCGCAAGGCCGGTCAGATTTTCGGTCAATACCGGATTGCGCTTATGCGGCATCGCCGACGAGCCCTTCTGCCCGGCGGAAAAAAATTCCTCCGCCTCGAGCACCTCGGTGCGTTGAAGATGGCGGATTTCGATCGCCAGCCGTTCGACCGACGACGCCACCACCGCCAGCGTCGCAAAAAAGGCGGCATGGCGGTCGCGCGGAATGACCTGGGTCGAGATCGGCTCGGGCGTCAGCCCCATCTTATGCGCGACATATTCCTCGACGCGCGGATCGATATTGGCGAAGGTGCCGACGGCGCCCGAAATCGCGCAGGTCGAAATTTCCCTGCGCGCCTCGACGATCCGCGCGCGGGCTCGGGCGAATTCGGCATGGGCCTGGGCCAGTTTCAGCCCGAAGGTGGTCGGTTCGGCGTGAATGCCGTGCGAGCGGCCGATCGTCGGCGTGTATTTATGCTCATCGGCGCGCGTCTTGAGCGCCAAGAGCAGCGCGTCGACATCGGCGATCAACAAATCCGCGGCGCGCGACAGTTGCACGGCAAGGCATGTGTCGAGCACGTCGGACGACGTCATGCCCTGATGAACGAAGCGCGAGTCGGCCCCGATGAATTCGCCAAGATGGGTAAGAAAGGCGATCACGTCATGTTTGGCGACGCGTTCGATCTCGTCGATCCGCGCCACGTCGAAGGCGACGAAATCCGCTTTGTCCCAGATCGCCTTGGCGCTCTCACGGGGAATGACGCCGATCTCGGCGAGCGCGTCGCAGGCATAGGCCTCGATCTCGAACCAGATGCGAAACCGCGTCTGCGGCTCCCAAATGACCGTCATTTCGGGTCTGGAATAGCGGGGGATCATCAGGCGCCTTGAAATTTTAGGGAAAGAAACAGGCGCCTAGCACGCGCGTTGCATCCAAGTCCATATAGAGGCGACCGCCCGGGAGGATACATGAAGTCGACGGATGTCGTCGTTCTTGGCGCCGGCATCGTCGGCGTCAGCGCCGCGCTGCATTTGCAGGCGCGCGGCCGCGAGGTGGCGCTGATCGAGCGCGCCGGCGCCGTCGGGCAGGAGACGAGCTTCGGCAACGCCGGGCTGATCGAGCGCTCCTCGCTCATCCCCTATCTTTTCCCCCGCGATCCGGCGAAGCTCGTCAAATATGCGCTGAATCTTCTCCCCGAGGCGCATTACCATGTCTCGGCATTGCCGGCGGTTGGGCCATGGCTCTTGCGCTATTGGCGCGAAAGCGCGCCCGAGCGCGTGCGGCGAAACATCGAGGCGCGGCGCCCGCTCATCGAAAACTGCCTCAGCGAGCATGAGGCGCTGATCCAACAGGCCGGGGCCGGCGAACTTTTGCGCAAAAGCGGCTGGATCAAGCTCCACCGCAGCGAGGGAACGCTCGCCGCGGCGGTCGCCGAGGCGGAGCGGCTGCGCGGCTACGGCCTGCACATTGATACGCTCGATTCGGCTGGAGTCGCGGCGCTGGAGCCCGATCTCGCGCCGATCGCCGGCGGAATCCATTATCGCGACACCGCCGCGATCGTCGATCCGGCGGCGCTCTCGAAAGCCTACGCCGACCTGTTCGTTTCACGCGGCGGCCGATTGCTCGCGGGAGACGCGCGCAGCCTCTCGCAGGAGCCGGACGGGCGCTGGCGCGTGGCGACGGCGGAGGGCCCGCTCGTCGCCGGGGCGGCGGCGGTGGCGCTCGGCCCCTGGTCGAATGCAGTGTACGGGCCGCTCGGCTACCGCATCCCGCTGGGCTGGAAGCGCGGCTATCACATGCATTACGCCGCGAAAGGCGGCGCAAGGCTCAATCATCCGATCCTCGACGCCGATTTCGGCTATCTCCTCGCGCCGATGCGCCGCGGGATCAGACTGACCAGCGGCGCCGAATTCGCCCGCCGCGACGCCCCGCCGACGCCGGTGCAGATCGAAATTTGCGAGCCAACCGCCCGCCAATTGTTTCCGCTCGCCGAACGGCTCGACCCGGAGCCCTGGCGCGGCGCGCGACCCTGCCTTCCCGACATGCTGCCGATTATCGGCCCGGCGCCGCGCCATGAGGGGCTGTGGTTCGATTTCGGCCACGCCCATCACGGGCTGACGCTCGGCCCGGTCTCCGGCCGGCTCCTCGCCGAGATGATGACCGGCGAGACGCCGTTTATCGATCCGACGCCATATCGCGCCGACCGCTTCTAACCCTATTCCGCCCCAACCAGCCTTAGCGCGGGGTCCAAAACCCGCACCACTCGCGACAGATCATGGCCGCGCCGCAGCACCAGGCCTGTCGCGGCGATGACCGAAAAGGCGCCTTGTCGGCGCGCCAGCGCCGGGTTCTTCTCGATTCGATAGAGCGGCGCCTCGCTCGACCGGCGGAAAATCGAAAACACCGCCTTGGCCGGCGTGAAGTCGATCGCATAGTCGCGCCATTCGCCCTGCGCGACCTTCGCGCCGTAAAGATTGAAGATGAGGTTGAGTTCCGGCCGGCTGAATGAAACCGCCGCGCCGCGATCTCCCCGCGCGCCCTGCGCCGCGTCCGGCGAAGCGCCGTTCACGACGACGAGCGCGGGTCGGGCTCGGCTGGGCTCCGTCGTCTCCGACTCCGCCATGCGTGACGCTCTCCTCGCTGTCTCGCGACATGTTGGCAAGCGCCGATGCGCCGGGCAAGACTTAATGACGAGTTTGCGACGAGAATCTTCGCGGCTCCGCAATGAGATAAGATTTAGCCAGCAATAATCATACTTTCGCCGGCATGGCGCCCCTTGCCAGACAAACGCGCCGCCCAAAATGAAGGTCATTGCCTCGACAGCTCCTGGCCGCGCGTTTTCGGTTTCGTCAGCCCCCCAGCCCCCCGAAAGCGTGCGGTTCCGAGATATAGAGGTCGTGGCGATGGTCGAGTCGGCCGGGAGTCTCGCTCCCGCGCCGGCTCGTCTACTTTTGGTCTCGGCCAGGGGCGGCCGGGGGAAATTAGGCGCGCTCACGCGCGCCCTTGCAAAATTCCAGACAATGACGAACTCAAGATGCGCTGTCGCGCCGCCCGCGACGCTGATTCCCCTCAACTATTCATTGGAGAGAACATGACTGACGACGCCGCTTCCGTCGAAGGCGCGGCCCCTGGCGCCGACCCGCAGGCCGCCGATTTCGGCTTCGAGGCCGATGTTTCACGGCTCCTCGAACTGATGACGCATTCCGTCTATTCGGAACGCGACGTGTTTTTGCGCGAGCTTGTCTCGAACGCCGCCGACGCCTGCGAAAAGCTCCGTTATGAGGCGCTTTCCGATGAAAAGCTCGCCGCCCGGGCCGGCGCGCCGCTGGTCACGATCTCGCTCGACAAGGACAAGCGCACGCTGACTGTCGCCGACAATGGCGTCGGCATGTCGCGCGAGGAGCTGATTAGCGCGCTCGGCACCATCGCCAATTCCGGGACCCGCGCCTTTCTCGACAAGCTCGGCAAGGAAAAGGACGAAGGCTTCATTGGCCAGTTCGGCGTCGGCTTTTATTCCGCCTTCATGGTCGCCGACCGCGTCGAGGTCGCGACCCGGCGGGCCGGCGAGGATCAGGCCTGGCTGTGGCGTTCAGAGGGCAAGGGCTCGTATCACATCGCGCCGCTGGCGCTCGACGACGCGCCGCCGGTCGGCGCGCGCGTCACTTTGCATCTCAACGCAGAGAGCGACGAATTTCTCGACGGCTGGCGCGTCGAAAGCGTCGTGCGCGAACATTCGGGCGCGATCGCCGCGCCGATCGACCTCATCGCCACGCCGGGCGAGGAGCCGCGGCGAATCGCCGAAGGCGTCGCCCTGTGGACCATGCCGAAATCCGAAATCACGCAAGAGCAATATGTCGACTTCTACCGGCAATTGTCCGGGGGGTTCGACGAGCCGGCGCTGATCGCCCATTGGCGCGCCGAAGGGCGCACCGAATTCACGGTTCTGGCCTTCGTCCCGGGCGCGCGGCCTTTCGACCTGTTCGACCCGGCGCGCAGCAGCAAGTCCAAGCTTTACGTGCGCCGCGTGCTGATCTCGCGGGACATGGCGCTGCTGCCGGCCTGGCTGCGATTCGCGCGGATCGTCGTCGACAGCGCCGACATTCCGCTCAATGTCTCGCGCGAGATGGTGCAGAAAAGTCCTATCGTCGAGGCGATCGGCAAGGCGATCGCGACGCGCATGCTGCAGGAACTCAAAAAACTCGCCGACGCCGAGCCTGAAAAATTCGCGCAGGTGTGGAAAAACTTCGGCGCCGTCCTGAAGGAAGGCCTGCATGAAGACCCGAGCCGCCGCGACGCGCTGTTCGAAATCGCCCGCTTCGCCTCGACCAAATCACACGAAAAGACCCGCGCGCTCAAGGATTACGTCGCGGATCTGAGGGAGAATCAGACCGCGATCCATTATCTCGTCGGCGACGATATGAAGCGGCTGAGCGCCAGCCCGCAGCTCGAAGGCTTCCGCGCGCGAGGCGTCGAGGTGCTGCTGCTCGACGACCCCGTCGACGCCTTCTGGGTGACGAGCGCGCTGGGCTTCGACGGCAAGCCGTTTAAGTCCGTGACCCAGGGCCAGGCGGACATCGACGCGATCGCCCTGGTCGACGACGCCAAAACTGAGAGCGCGGCGCCGGCCGACGTCGCCGATCTGCTTTCGGCGCTCAAGGAAACGCTCGGCGAATATGTCGACGACGTGCGCGCCTCGACCCGGCTCACCGACAGCGCCGTCTGCCTTGTCGCGCCCGACGCCGGCCTCGATCGCCAATTATCCCGGCTTCTGGCCGAACATGGTCAGGAAGCGGCCTTTGGAAAGCCGGTTTTGGAGGTCAACCCGAGGCATGAGGCGATCGTCGCGCTGGCCGGCGCCTTACGCGACAAAGGGCGCGAGGCGACCCGCGACGACCAGCTTCTTCTCTTCGACCTCGCGCGAATCGCCGACGGCGAGCTTCCGATCGACGCGGCGGCATTCGCCAAGCGGCTGGCGGCGCTTCTGGCCAATAAGGGATAGGACATGACGTCAAGCGTTGGGAAAAAGGCGGCGGCGAACAGCGCGCCGCTCCCGACGCGAATTGAGGCGATCGGGATGGTCGCCGACGATCTCGAGGCCGCCGGCGTCGCCCATCCGCAGGACGAGGCCCGCGCGCTGCTGCGTGGCGCCGCGGCGCTGACGCGGCTCGAACTCGCGCGCGCGCCGCGCGCGCCGCTGTCGGAAGACGAATCGCGCTTTCTTTCCGACTATGTGGGGCGGCGGATCGCCCGCGAACCCCTGTCGCGCATTCTGGGCGAGCGCGGATTCTGGACGCTCGATCTTATCGTCGCGCCCGGCGTGCTCGATCCGCGGCCGGACACCGAAACGCTGATCGAAGCCGCGCTGAGCCTTGTCGCCGAAAAGCGCGATGCGCCGTTCTCGATTCTCGATCTCGGCTCGGGTTCGGGAGCCATCGTCTGCGCGCTGCTCAGCGAGCTTCCAGCCGCCGGGGCGCTCGCCGTCGATCTGTCGCCGGAAGCCTGCGCGGCGACCGCCGCCAATCTCGCCCGCTGCGGCCTCTCTGATCGCGCGAACGTCGTGCGCGGGCGCTGGACCGAGGCGCTTTGCGGGCGTTTTGACCTCATCGTCTCCAATCCGCCCTATGTGCGCACCGACGACATCGCGGGGCTCGACCCCGAGGTGCGACTGCATGATCCGGCGCTGGCGCTCGACGGCGGCGCCGACGGGCTCGACTGCTATCGGGACATTATCCGCGATCTGCCGCGGCTGCTGGCGGAAGACGCCTTTGTCCTCTTCGAAGTCGGATTCGACCAAGCCGCGAGCGTCGCCGAGCTTTTAGGCGCCCAAGGGTTCCAAATCGAGCGCGTCGCCCGCGACGCCGGCGGACACGAAAGGATTGTCGCGGCGCGGTTTGCGCCCCCGCCGACGTGACATATTGGCTACAGTGCCCCCTTTTTTGGCCCGTTGCTGGGCGCGCGGTCTTGTTGGGGTGCGCCCCCTCCACTATAGTCATCTCACGTCCAGCCGATCGCCGGCTTCGAGAGAGAACCTCGAGACCTTGGCTCCGCTTCGTGAACGGAAGCCCGAAACGACCGGCCAGAGCAAAGTCGAAATCGACATGTGAGCGCCGGAGTGAGGCCACTTCGATCGTCGCCGGGCGTTATGCGCCAGGCAGGGCAGACGGCGTCCCGTCGCGCTTAGCGTCGTGAATTCGCGCTGAGGGGAATTGGCGCAGAGCTACGCGGGGCCACCGAATGCGGCCGACTTGAGGACATTCGACACGCGCGCGCCGCTCTTGATGCTCGCGGTCCGGGAACGGGTCGCTGTCGCCCGGTCGTATGGCGTTGGCGGCTTTTGGCGAAGGAATTTGGCGACGGCGTTGTTGATCAGGCCGCGCGGGCGAGGGCCAAGCGCGACGAGATTGCGGGGAGTTTGATGAGACCAGGACAAAACAAAAGAATGCGCGGACGCAACGGCCGTAAAGGGCCTAATCCGCTGACGCGATCCTATGAGTCCAATGGCCCCGACGTGAAGATTCGCGGCACGGCTCAGCATGTCGCCGAAAAATATCTTCAGCTCGCGCGCGACGCGCAGTCCTCCGGCGATACGATCATGGCCGAGAGCCTGCTGCAGCATGCTGAGCATTATTTCCGGCTGATCGCCGCCGCGCAGCAGCAGGCCAACGGCTATGCGCGTCCGCAGTTCGAAGCCGAGGTCGAAACCAGCGAGGACGACGACGATTTCGCCGCGCTTCCCGACCGTTTCGCGCCGCTTTCCGAGCGGCTGCCGGCGCCGGCCTACCAGCCGCAACCGCAGCAGCAGCCCTTCGCGCCGCAGCCGCATTTCGCCGCGCCGCAGCCGCAGCCGCAGCCTTTCGAGGAACGCCCGATCGGCGAGATGCAGCGCGCTGAACGGCCTGAGCGCCAGCGGCCCGAACGGCCGCCGTTTAACCGGGACCGCAACGCCGAGGGCGGCGAGCGCCCGCGGCACCAGGGCTACGACCGCAGCCGCGACCGTCGCTTCCAGCCGCGTGGCGAGACCGCCGCGGAGGGCGCCGCAGGCGCCGTGCTGCCGTCGTTCATCACCGCGCCAGTGGCCTCCCGCCCCGCGCCGAGCGAAAGCGCCGGGCCGTTCGTCGAGCGAGAAAACGCGCCGCGCGACCATGAGGGCGGAGTCAATTATCATCTGAGCTCGCGCCGTCGCCGGCGGCCGCGGCCGCCGATGGACGACGTCGCCGGCGGCTCGCGGGACGATGACGCGCCGGAGGTCGGCGAACTGCCGGTTGAGCCGGACCGGTTCTAAATCGGCGCCACGAATGAATTGCGCCAGCCCTGCGCGCCTGGAGGCGCGCCAAGATTCCTGCAACCGGTTCGGTCATTTCATGGCGTCGACTAAGGCCCCGCCGCAACGACCCTGACGGCGTCGCCGACCACGATGCGGCCGCCCTCCGTCACCCGCGCGTAGACGCCGCAATCGATATGGCCGAAGTTGGCGCGCAGCGTCTGGACGAGGTCCATGTCGCGTCGCCCGGTTCCAGGCTCGACGCCGGTGGCCGCGCAGCGGTCGGTCATTTTGAGGATTTCGAGCCGCGCGCCGCCGATCAGAAGCGTTCGCCCAGGGAGGGCCGCCTCGGCCCAGGGGGCCATGTCCTCCACATAGAGATTGGCGCGAAACCGCAGCGGATCGAGCGCAGCCCTTTGCGCCGCGCCGATCGCCGCGACGCTCGCCAGATTTACGAGCGAGACGAAGCCCGACTTCGAATCGGTGAAGCGAAAGCCCTCAGGGGCGGCGAGCAGCCGCACGGGCCCCCGAATTTCCGAGCCGAGAAAGCCGGCGAGGAAGGCTTCGATCGCTTCGCGACCTTCGGCCGACCGCAAATCTCCCCGCGCGACCTCGCGCCCTTCGCTGACGATCGTCAGCACGCCGGACGCATCGTCATAGCGCGTCTTAAGACCCGCGAGGCCAGCATTTCTCATCAGCATCAGAAATTTGATCTTGGGCTGATGTTCGGGCGCCGAGGGATTGAAGCCTGACGGCCCGTTCTCCAGCGCGAACAGCCGGTCGCCGGGAAAGTAGCCGTCGGCTTCGAGATCGGCGGCGTCGAGCCGCTCGGGCGAGAGGCCCTTCACTGGATAGCGGTAGATTGCGGCGACGCGCATGCGAACTCCGGCGAAAATCGGCAGCGACAATACGCCCTGCCGGAGCGGCGGCAAATTGCGGCGCTTACGCCACAACCGGGCCTTTTCATATGGCCTCCGCTTCCCATATCGACCACGGGGGCCGCCGCAAGGGGCCCTAAGCTAAAATTTTGGACGCGAGGCGCGCCGCTCGAAGAAGGGCCGCCTCATGGTCAGAGGGGCGATGAATGAACTTTGAGAAATACACCGAACGCGCGCGCGGATTCATGCAGAGCGCGCAGGCGCTGGCGACGCGCGAAGGCCACCAGCAGTTTACCCCCGAGCATATCTTAAAGGTCCTGCTCGACGACGATCAGGGCCTCTCCGCCGGGCTGATCGACCGCGCCGGCGGCCGCTCGCGCGAGGCCTTGGCGAAAACCGAGGCCGCCCTCGCCAAACTGCCGAAAGTCGGCGGCTCCGGGGCCGGCCAGCTTTACCTCGCGCCGGCGACGGCGCGGCTCTTCGACAACGCCGAAAAGATCGCCCAGAAGGCTGGCGACTCTTACGTCACCGTCGAGCGGCTGCTTCTCGCGCTGGCGATGGAAAAAGACAGCGAAGCCGCGCGCATTTTGCGCGACGCGGGGGTCACGCCGCAGACGCTCAACGCCGCGATCGAAGATCTGCGCAAGGGCCGCACGGCGGATTCCGCTTCCGCCGAGAACGCCTATGACGCGCTGAAGAAATACGCCCGCGACCTCACAGAAGCGGCGCGAGAAGGCAAGCTCGATCCGGTCATCGGCCGCGACGAGGAAATCCGCCGCACCGTGCAGGTGCTGTCGCGGCGCACCAAGAACAATCCGGTGCTGATCGGCGAGCCCGGCGTCGGCAAGACGGCGATCGTCGAGGGATTGGCGCTGCGCATCGTCAATGGCGACGTTCCGGAATCGCTCGAAGACAAGAAGCTGCTCGCGCTCGATATGGGCGCGCTGATCGCCGGCGCGAAATATCGCGGCGAATTCGAGGAGCGGCTCAAGGCGGTGCTCAACGAAATCACCGCCGCCGCCGGCAAGATCATCCTGTTCATCGACGAGATGCATACGCTGGTCGGCGCCGGCAAGGCGGATGGCGCGATGGACGCCTCCAATCTCTTGAAGCCGGCGCTGGCGCGCGGCGAGTTGCATTGCGTCGGCGCGACGACGCTCGACGAATATAGGAAACATGTCGAGAAGGACGCGGCGCTGGCGCGGCGCTTCCAGCCGGTCTTCGTCGACGAGCCGACGGTCGAGGATACGATCTCGATCCTGCGCGGCTTAAAGGAGAAATACGAACTCCATCACGGCGTGCGCATCACCGACAGCGCGATCGTCGCCGCGGCGACGCTGTCGAACCGTTACATTTCCGACCGGTTTCTGCCGGATAAGGCGATCGACCTCGTCGACGAAGCCTCGTCGCGTCTGCGCATGCAGATCGACTCGAAGCCCGAGGAGCTCGACGAGCTCGACCGGCGCATCATTCAGCTGAAGATCGAGCAGGAGGCGCTCAAGAAGGAAACCGACGCCGCCTCCAAGGACCGTCTGTCGAAGCTCGAGGGAGAGCTTGCCGACCTCGAAGAGAAGTCGGCGGCGCTCACGGCGCGCTGGCGCGCCGAGAAGGACAAGCTCGGAACCGCGCAGAAGCTCAAGGAACAGCTTGAGGCGGCGCGTAACGAGCTCGCCCAGGCGCAGCGGCGCGGCGAATATCAGCGCGCCGGCGAACTGACCTATGGCGTGATCCCCGACATCGAGAAAAAGCTCAAGGAGACTGAGGGCGAAGCCGACACGCTCGTCGACGAAGCGGTCACCGCCAATGACGTGGCGCAGGTTGTCTCGCGCTGGACCGGCGTGCCTGTCGACAAGATGCTCGAAGGCGAACGCGAGAAGCTGCTTCATATGGAGGACGAGCTTGCAAAGCGCGTCGTCGGGCAGCATGACGCGGTGGTCGCGGTTTCGACCGCGGTGCGCCGCGCGCGCGCCGGCCTGCAGGACCCGAACCGTCCGATCGGCAGCTTCATCTTTCTCGGGCCCACCGGCGTCGGCAAGACCGAGCTGACCAAGGCGCTGGCGAGCTTCCTCTTCGACGACGAGACCGCGATGGTGCGGCTCGACATGTCGGAATATATGGAGAAGCACTCGGTGGCGCGGCTCATCGGCGCGCCGCCCGGCTATGTCGGCTATGAAGAAGGCGGCGCTTTGACCGAGGCCGTCCGCCGAAGGCCTTATCAGGTCGTGCTCTTCGACGAAATCGAGAAGGCGCATCCCGACGTCTTCAACGTGCTGTTGCAGGTGCTCGACGACGGGCGCCTGACCGACGGCCAGGGCCGCACGGTCGACTTCAAGAATACGCTGATCATCATGACGTCGAATCTTGGCTCCGAATTCCTCGTCATGCAGAAGGAGGGCGAGGATTCCTCCGCCGTGCATGACGAAGTCATGCAGGTGGTGCGCGCGCATTTCAGACCGGAATTCCTCAACCGCGTCGACGAGATCATCCTGTTCAACCGGCTGCGGCGCGAGGACATGGGCGCGATCGTCGATATCCAGGTCAAGCGGCTGCAGAAGCTGCTCGAGGATCGCAAGATCACGCTGCGTCTCGATTCGAAGGCGCGCGACTGGCTGGCGGCGAAGGGCTACGACCCGACCTATGGCGCGAGGCCGTTGAAACGCGTCATGCAGAAGGAGCTGCAGGATTCGCTCGCGGAGCGGCTACTCGCCGGCGAGATCATCGACGGCGCGAGCGTCGAAGTATCGGCCGACGCCTCTGGCCTCTTCATCGACGGCAAGTCGACGCATGGCCGCGCCGCGCCGCTGCTGCGAACGGTGGGGAACGCCTGAGCTGAAATTTAGGCCCCCGCAATGCCGGGGGGTTTTTTTTCTCGACGCAATCTGCACGAACGCACTCTCATCTCCTCGCGGGACTGCGCCGAGCAATTCTGAAACACGAACGCTGCCGCGCAAGGCGGCTTGCCAAAGCTTTGGTTCGGGTGCAGATTTCAAATAATCCTTTGGCGAGTAGTTTTATATTGGAGATATTGCAATGCGTCTTGAATTCCTCTCGGGCTCAATATTTGCTGTCGGCGCACTGCTCGCGATGCAATCAACTTTGCGTGCGGAAACTACGGAAACAGAGATCCCCGCGTCTGACGTTGCGCCGCATGCCGGCTACTATGCGCCTTATGCATTGCAATCGGCTGGAGCCTACCTGCCAGTGCAAGCGCTGGACAAAACGCGCGGGACGCCCGGTCAGGACGCAAATTACGTCGTCCAAAGCACTTTCCAAGACAAGGATTTCGGCGCCACGGCCGCGCAAATTCGCGAACGCGCACGCGAAGCACTGAGCGGATGGCGCTACCAGTTCGGCAGCGACGCGTATCTCTCCTGTATCAACTCAAACAACGCTGAATGCGTAAAGCGATTGCCCGGCAAATGGACTTGGAAGCCGCGAGGCGGTCCTGCTTTTCATGTGTGGGCCCAGGACAGTTCGTTTCCCGAAAGCTTCATCGCCCCGCAGTCCTGCTCCGAAGTAAGCATAACGTTTCGCGGTACTGTTAAGAGCCAACCTGCCGACTGGGGTACGAATGGGCATAAGCTCTCCAAATATTTTCTCGACAATTACTATAGGCAGCTCCACCGCAACATCGATGGAATCATTGGTCGTGTCACTGCACTCGATTGCTATCGGCAAGCGATTGATCCGAGTGGCGTAAGGATCGTGTCGGCGGGGCATTCTCTGGGCGGTGGTCTCGCCCAGCTTGCGGCGCTCGCCAACAAACGCGGCCCTCGCATCTCAAAGGTTTTCGCATTTGACCCCTCGCCCGTGACGGCTCACGGCCTGGTCGACAAGCAGACGTTGGCGGAAAATTCCAAAGGTCTCGAAATCGATCGAATTTCCCAAGCAGGCGAAATTCTTCAGCCACTCCGCGCCGTCATGCCGCAATATCCTCGAATGAAGAACGCCTGCAATCCGCTGGTGCGTTCCGTTGGGGTCGACGTTATCCGCGGGAGCGCCGTCGCGCGTCACGACATGGCGAAGATGGCGGCGGGGCTCGTGAGGCTTTCGCATTCCGGCGCGGTGCAGAGCCGGCCGATAGCGACACAGTGCTTGACGCGCTATGAGCGACAGATGACGCCCAGGCTCATGCCAGTCGCGTTGGTCGCCGAAACAACTTGGCCGTTGCTTGATCCATTTGCCGACGCGCCGACATCCACGCCGAGCGCTCCGCGTATCGCACGCACTGCTGCTTCCCAGCGGCATCAGGCGACAAGGGCGCGTCCTAGCGTAGTTAACGCCAGTGTCAGCTTTGGGCCTCAAGAGGGTGCCGACGCCGAAAACCCGCTAAACGACATTTTCGAACCATAACCAAACAAAGGACACAGAAATTTGGAGGCGCCGACGCTCAATCGAGCGTCCCCTGGCCAAAGGGCGACACCTACCAAGAGTGTTCGCGCAATAAGCGCCTTCGCTACATGGCGACGCCCGGTATGCAAAATAGTGCTGTTCGTGGTGCCTCTTCCACCAGCGCCGCTTTCTTGACGCGGCGCGTCGCCCTACCCTTCCCGCTCGTTCCTTCGATTCAGCACATCCGCCTCGCGCAGATCGAGTTCGCGCTCGATGCGGCGGCGCGCATCATCCTTGAGTTGACCTTCCCGCAGCATGGCGTAGATCAGAACGCGCTCCTCGGCGATGAGCTGCAGGTCGAGTTCGTCGTGAAGCGCCGCCAGCGCGCGGCGTTCTTCGCTCGCCTCGCATTTCATGCGGACGCGCGACAGGAAATATTCCTGCTGCGCGCCGAGCATCAGCATCGCTTCTTCGGGAACGTCACTCTCCACGCTAAGACTCGCGAGCTTCGCGCTCGACGCCTCGATCGCGGCGTGGCGGGCGCGCAGCTCCTCGGCGCGGTCCAAAAGACGCTCCTCCCTCCCGGCTTTCGCGAGACCCATTTTGCGAATGACCCAGGGCAACATCGCGCCCTGCACGACCAGGGTGACCATCACGACGAAAAAGGCGAGAAAAAAGATCGCGTCGCGATAGGGAAACGGTTCGCCCCGCGCCGTCGCCAGCGGGATCGCGAGAGCCGCGGCGAGCGAGACGATGCCGCGCACGCCGGTGAAGGAAACGATAAAGGGCCGTTGCCAGGGCGGCGAAGGATCGCGCCGCGCAAGCTGCGGAATGAGCCAGCGCGGCAGATAGGTAAGCGGAAATATCCATACGAAGCGCGCCACGATCACGACGAGAGAGACGATCGCCGCAGACGTCGCCAATTCGTACAGCGAATGATTCTGGATGCGCGCGAGCAGCGCCTGGGCCTGCAGGCCAGTGAACAGGAAAACGAGCCCTTCGATGAGAAAAAGAAAAAAGTCCCAGAAGAACACGCCCTGCAGCCGCGTCACGGCGCTAATCAGTCGGGGTCCGTTCCAGCTGATATAAAGGCCGGTCGCCACCGTCGCGATGACGCCCGAGCCGCCGAGATGTTCGGGCGGCCAATAGGCGAGGTAAGGCGTGATCAGCGACAGCGTGATCTCGATCCGCGGATCGCGCATGAAGCGTCGCAGCCGCAGGATCGTCCAGCCAACGACAAGGCCCCACACGATTTCGCCGATGATAATTGCGACGAAGGTTCCGCCTGCTGGCGCCAAAGAAAAGGAGCCGACGCTGACCGCCGCGACGGCGAAGCGATAGAGCACCAGCGCCGTCGCGTCATTGGCGAGCCCCTCGCCCTCCAGGATCACCAGGATTCGTCGCGGCAACTGCATGCGGCGGGCGATGGCGAGCGGCGCGACGGCGTCGGGCGGCGAAACGATCGCGCCGAGCACGAAACCGGCCGCCAAGGGCCAGCCGAGCAGCCAATTCGTCGCGAGCGAAACGGAAATCGTGGTGAAGACGACGCAGCCGACGGCGAGCAGAAGGATCGGCCGCAGATTGAATTTAAATTCCCGCCAGCTCATGTTGACCGCGGAAATATAGATGACCGGCGGCAGCACGAGCAGCAACACGAATTGCGGCTCGATCACAAAGGGCGGCACGCCGGGAGCGACGCCGATAATGACGCCCGCCGCAACGAGCAGGATCGGCAAGGCGACGCCTGACCGCGAGGCGATAAAGGCGACGAAGGCCAACGCCGCGAGCAGAAAGACCAATATTTGCAGACCCGCAAGCATGCGCGCACCCTTCTCGCCCGCGCCCGACGCGCCGCGCGACCGCCGCCGCTACGGCCGCGCCTACAGCTTGCGCAGCGCCACTTCCTCGATCCTGTGATCGGCGCCCTTGGTCAGGATCAAACTTGCGCGCGGCCGGGTCGGGGCGATGTTCTGGCGCAAATTCTCGAGATTGATGCGCGTCCATATGTCCTTGGCGACGCGCGTCGTCTCTTCTTCGCCGAGATCGGCATAGACGCGGAAGTAGGACTTCGGATCGCGGAAGGCGGTCTGCTGGAGCCGTCGGAACCGCTCGACATACCAATGCTCCAGCACGCCCTCCGGCGCGTCGAGATAGACCGAGAAATCGAAAAAATCCGACACGAAGGGAATTTCTCGGCCGTCGCGCGGGCGCGGGGCCAGCAGCACATTGACGCCTTCGACGATGAGAATGTCGGGACGGTCGACGCAGGTCGCCTCGCCCTCCACCACGTCATAGGTCAAATGCGAATAGACCGGCGCGCAGACATTGCGCCGCCCCGCCTTCACGTCGGAAAGAAAACGTAAGAGCGCCCGGTTGTCGTAGCTTTCGGGAAACCCCTTCCTGTCCATCAGCCCTTCAGCTTCGAGCGCTTTGTTGGGCAACAGAAATCCGTCGGTGGTAATCAGCTCCACCTTCGGCGTGTTCGGCCAGCGAGAGAGCAGCGCGCGCAGGACGCGCGCCGTCGTGGATTTTCCCGCCGCGACCGAGCCCGCGACGCCGATGATATAGGGAACCTTGCCGTCTTCGGCGCCGAGAAAGCGCTGGGTCGCCTTGAACAGGCCTTGCGTCGCCGCGACGTAGAGCGCCAGAAGTCGCGACAGCGGCAGATAGATTTCGATGACTTCCTCGAGCGAGATCGGATCGTTGAGCGATTTTAGCCGAACGAGATCGTCGAGAGTGAGAGTTAGCGGCGTATCGGCGCGCAGCGCCGCCCATTCGGCGCGGGTGAAGTGCCGGTAGGGCGAAAGAACTTCGTTGGTGGAAACAAGCTCCGTCGCCGTCATCCCTTGGCTCCGCGCCCGGCTTTCTCCGCAAAGCCCGATTGCTGTGTGCGCCGCTCCAGTTCGGACAACACGTCGTTGAGCGAGACATCGCGCGCTTCAAGCATGACGAGAAGATGATAAAGCGTGTCGGCGGCTTCGTTGATGAGCGCTTTGCGGTCGCCCTCCATCGCCGCGATCACCGCTTCCACCGCTTCTTCGCCGAATTTCTTGGCGATTTTCGGCATGCCGGCGTCGAGCAGGCTCTTCGTATAGGAGGTCGAGGCGCTGTCGTTGCGCCGCGATTTGATCAGCGCCGCGAGATCGTCGAGGGTAAAATCCGTCATGCCGGCGACTCCAATCCGTCGAGGCGCATCGGCAGTCCCGCCGCCGCCATGTGGCGCTTCGCCTGCGGGATCGAATATTCGCCGAAATGAAAGATCGAGGCGGCGAGCACGGCGTTCGCATGGCCTTCCTTGACGCCGGCGACGAGATGATCGAGCGTGCCGACGCCGCCGGAAGCGATGACCGGCGCAGGCACCGCGTCGGCGACGGCGCGGGTCAGCGCGATATCGAAGCCGCTTTTCGTTCCGTCGCGATCCATCGAGGTGAGCAGGATTTCGCCGGCGCCGAGCTCGGTTACCTCGCGCGCGTAATCGACCGCGTCGATGCCCGTCGGGCGGCGGCCGCCGTGCGTGAATATCTCCCAGCGTCCCTCAGACACGCGCTTGGCGTCGATCGCGACGACGATGCATTGCGCGCCGAATTTTTCCGAGGCTTCGCGAACGAAGCCGCGATTGGCGACGGCGGCCGAATTGATCGAGACCTTGTCGGCGCCGGCGAGCAGGAGATTGCGGATGTCGTCAAGCGTGCGAACGCCGCCGCCGACGGTGAGCGGCATGAAGCAGGCTTCGGCGGTGCGCTGCACGACGTCGAGCAGAATGCCGCGATTCTCATGGCTGGCGGTGATGTCGAGGAAGCAGAGCTCGTCGGCGCCGGCGGCGTCATAGGCGATGGCGCATTCGACCGGATCGCCGGCGTCGCGCAGATCGACGAAATTGACTCCTTTGACGACGCGGCCTTCTTTTACGTCCAGGCAGGGAATGACGCGGGCCTTGAGCATTAGGCGGCTGGCGCCAGAGCTTCCGTTTCGCGCAGATAGCTCCAGAATTTGGGCGCCATATTACCCGCGCGCGCAGCCTCCGTAACATCTGCGAGGAAAAACTGTCCTTCCCCTATCGGACCCGATTTTAGGCGCTCGGTTAGCGCCTCTACGTTCTGCGCAGTCTTCAAAAACAAGATGTTTCCATCCAGAGCATAAAGGCCATCGCCTTCGTCAAGGACGCCAGCGATCGGCTTGGCGTCCGTCAGCACCCAAGTCGCATCGGGCGAGAAAACGAGGATATACACTTTACGAGTCATCGCTTTTGCTCCCAGGGTTGGGCTCGATTTCAAGCCGTGGCTCTTCGTTGACAACCTCCACGACTTCACTATCCGCCTCTTTCCTATAGAGTATTTGCATGGCTTGGTGGCGCAACAAATACTCTTCGGACTGGAGGCGGTCAGGGTCTTTGAAAAGAAAGATAAAGTAAGAAACAATTGTCACGAGCACAGGGACGGCGCCAAATGCTGCAAGCGCGTATTTCAGAACGACGTCATCGCGGAAAAAATACGCCGCGAGCAAGCTCGTCGGAAAGACGACCGCCGTCGTCCAGAGCATGGGATTGAGCGCGTTTCGCACGCGCACGATTCCCGCGCGGGATGTGAAATTTCCGATTGCGTCGCCGGGCTTCAAGACGGCTGCGCCTCCCGCGCCGTTCGAATAATCGCCAACGCCTGCGCCGGATCGAGCCGCCCATCGTAGAGCGCCCGCCCGGTGATGGCGCCGGCGAGCTTGCGGCAATCGGGCTGCAGCAGCCGCTCCACATCGGCGAGCGACGCGAGGCCGCCAGAGGCGATGACCGGAATCGTCAGGGCGTCGGCGAGCGCCAAGGTGGCGTCGATGTTGAGGCCGGTGAGCACGCCGTCGCGCGAAATGTCGGTGTAGATGATGGCGCTCACGCCAGCGTCTTCGAAGCTCCTGCCGAGGTCGAGCGCCGACATGCGCGTCGCCCGCGCCCAGCCGTCGACGGCGACGCAGCCGTCCTTGGCGTCGACGCCGACGGCGACGCGGCCCGGATGAACGCGGGCGGCCTCGCGCACCAGAGACGGGTCCTTGACCGCCGCCGTGCCGATGATGACCCGGGCGACGCCTTTGTCCAGCCAGCGCGACAGCGTGCGCATGTCGCGAATGCCGCCGCCAAGCTGCACGGGAATGGTCAGCGCCGCGAGAATGGCTTCGACGGCGGAAGCGTTGCGCGGCGCGCCGGCGAAGGCGCCGTCGAGATCGACGACATGGAGATATTCGAATCCGACGCGCTCGAAGGCGCGCGCCTGTTCCGCCGGATCGTCGCTAAACACAGTCGCGCGGTCCATGTCGCCCTGGGCGAGGCGCACGCACTGCCCTTCCTTCAAATCGATTGCGGGAAATAGAATCACGGTCGCCACCTGAGGAAATTGCCGATCAAGGCTAGGCCGAGCCTCTGGCTTTTTTCGGGATGAAACTGCACGCCGACGAGATTGTCGCGGGCGACCGCCGCGGTCAGCGGCGCGCCATAGTCGGTTGTCGCCAAAACATGTTCCGGCGCCTCGGGCGAGAGCTGAAACGAGTGCACGAAATAGGCGTGCAATCCGCGCTCGCCGGTCGGCACGCCGCCAAAGAGCGGATGCTCGCGGCTCAGCGTCAGCGTATTCCAACCCATATGTGGAATTTTTAGCGACGGATCGGGGGGCGCGATCGCCGCGACGTCTCCGGGAATCCAGCCGAGACCCGGCCATTCGCCATGTTCCAGGCCGCGCGCGCCCATGAGCTGCATGCCGACGCAAATCCCTAAGAACGGCCGCCCGCGGCCGATGGCGGCCTCCTGCAGGGCGGCGTAAAGCCCGTCGATCGCCATCAGGCCGCGACGGCAATCGGCGAAAGCGCCGACGCCCGGCAGAACGACGCGCTCGGCGGCGCGCACGACATCGGGATCGCTGGTGACGCGGATATCGGCCGGCCGCGCAGACTCGCGCGCCGCGCGCTCAAAGGCCTTCAAGGCGGAATGAAGATTGCCCGACCCGTAGTCGATGATCGCCGTGGTCAAGGAGCGGGCTCCCGGGCGGCGTCTTGCTCGGCGATGGGGCAGCGACGGTGAAAAAACGCCGTCTCGGCCTCGTCAATGTCGTCGCCGACGACAAGGTCCTGCTCGATATAGCCGCGGCGCGCCAGATTCCAGCCGACCAGCCGCTCCCCCTCGAAGCCGAGCCAGACGGCGAGCGCGAAGGTCAGCCATGATATGGCGTCGCGCGAGACCCGCATTTTCCAGGCGACGAGCGCCAGGGCGACGAGCAGAAGCGTCCACAGGCCGGCGACGATCCAGGCCCGGCGCCAGACCAGCCAAAAGGGGCCGAACAGCAGAGCGGGCCAGGAAAAACCGTCGCGCAGAAAGACGATCTTGTCCGGCGCCGGAAGCGCGCCCGACGCCGTTCGCGGAAAATGAACAGTGTATATGGCCATCGGCCGTCCCTCCTTCGCGTCACACGCCTCTTTTTAGGCGGTGAGCGTTCCCTTGGTGGAGGGCGCTTCGCCCTGCGAACGGCGTGGATCGATCGCCACCGCCTTGCCGAAGGCCCGCGCGAAGCCCTTGAAGGCGCTTTCGGCGATGTGATGGCTGTTGACGCCGCGCAGGCGCTCGATGTGCAGCCCGATGCGCGCGTGCACCGCGAAGGCCTGGAAGAATTCGCGCATCAGTTCGGTGTCGAATTCGCCGATCCGCTGCGCCGGGAACGAGACCTCGTAAACGAGAAAGGGACGGCCGGAAACGTCCACGACGACGCGGGTCAACGCCTCGTCGAGCGGCACATGGGCGTCGCCGTAGCGGGCAATGCCCTTGCGGTCGGAAAGCGCGCGATCCACCGCCTGGCCAATGGCGATGCCGACATCCTCGACCGTGTGATGGCCGTCGATATGCAAATCGCCCTCGGCGCGCACGGTCAGATCCAGCGGCGCGTGACGGGCGATCTGGTCAAGCATGTGATCAAAAAAGCCTAATCCCGTCGAAATCTCCGTGCGGCCGGCCCCATCAAGGTCGACGCCAACGAAAATCTTCGTTTCCTTCGTGTTGCGCTCGATCGTCGCGCTGCGCATTTCCTGCCTTTTGTGGGCTCTGGCCGGCGATTCCGGCGACTGTGGCCTAAACGGCCGGTTTGTATCAATTCCGTCCGTGATAAGCCACCCGCGCCGCTTCCGCGTCAACCGTCCGCGCCAAGGAGAAGCGAGATGCGCGCCAACGAACGTCGCTCATTGGCAAATCGAAGCAAAGCAGGGAATGGTCCTTCTGTTCGCGTCGATTCCCTGCCAAAACGCGACCACGGCAATTTGTCCGGCGCCCTGAACGCTTATATCTTGGCGAAAACGCCTTAAGAAGACGCCTCCATGCGCAAAATGGCGCATCCGCGGGGGCGCTCTTGTCGCTCGCGCAACCAAACGGCCGGGGCGAGGCGAGGAGACGAGAAGACATGCGGGTGAGATCGCTTCTTCCTGGCCTCGTCGCGACGGCTTTGGCCTTTCAACCGGCGACCGCCGAACCTTGGCGGGACGGCTTCCTGTCGCGCGTCGAGGCGCTTGCCGTCATGCAAACGCTGAACGCTTCGCTGCTCGCGAGCCGCAGCGCGACGTCGACGCTTGAGAAATGGTGCGCGGATCACAAAATGTCGGCGGAACCCAAAATCGTCGCGCGCCGCGTTTCGGGCGTCGACAAGCCGCCGAGCGAGGAGACGCGCCGGCGGCTCGAGGTTGGCGCCGAGGAGCCGGTGAAATACCGCCGGGTGCAGCTCGCCTGCGGCGAACATGTGCTGTCGGAAGCAGACAATTGGTATGTGCCAGGACGGCTTTCCGACGAGATGAACCGCGCCTTGGATACGACCGAAACGCCTTTTGGCAAGGCGATCGCCCCGCTTCAGCCGTTCCGTCGCACAATCGAGATGAAGATGCGCTGGTCGCCCCTGCCGGAAGGCTGGGAGGTCTCGGCGCCCGCCGCCGCGCCCGCCAAGATGAGCGGCGCGCTCTCCATGCCGCACGATCTCTTCGAACACACGGCCGTGGTTTATGCGCGCGATCAACGTCCGGTCTCCGAAGTGCATGAGACCTATACGCGCGAGATTCTCGATTTTTCAGCGCCCTCGCCGCGCGAATGAAGGGATCGCCACGGTCGACGCCGCCCCGCTCTTGCTCAAATCCGTGCAGAACCTTACATCGGCTGAACGTCTCAGGCTGGAAAAGCGAATGGATAGCGAACAATGCCGCTCGGCGGCGATGCACGCGACGACCATCATCCTCGTCAAGAAAGCGGGAGAAACGGTAATCGCCGGCGACGGTCAGGTCAGCCTCGGCCAGACGATCATGAAGGGCAACGCCAAGAAAGTGCGCCGTCTCGGCAAAGGCGACGTCATCGCCGGATTCGCCGGCGCCACCGCCGACGCCTTCACGCTGTTCGAACGGCTGGAATCGAAGCTCGAACAATATCCCGGACAATTGATGCGCGCCTGCGTCGAACTTGCCAAGGACTGGCGGATGGACCGCTATTTGCGGCGGCTTGAGGCGATGATGCTCGTCGCCGACAAGAGCGTCGGCCTCGTCCTCACCGGCTCCGGCGACGTGCTGGAGCCGGAAGGAACAGGCGAAGGCGCGGTGGCCGCGATCGGTTCAGGCGGAAACTACGCGCTGGCCGCCGGACGCGCTTTGCTCGATTCATCGCTCGACGCCGAAACCATCGCACGGCGGGCGATGGTCATCGCTTCAGAAATTTGCGTCTACACCAACCAGAATGTGGTGGTGGAGAAGATTTAGGGCAGTGAGCAGTCGGAAATCGGCAGTCGGGAGATAAGATTATCCGACTGCCTCCCGCCGACTGCCGACTGCCGTTCCGAAGGAACTCCCCATGGCTGATTTCTCGCCGCGCGAGATCGTTTCCGAACTCGATCGCTTTATCGTTGGGCAAAATGACGCCAAGCGCGCCGTGGCGATCGCGCTGCGCAACCGCTGGCGCCGGCTGCAGCTCGAAGGCCAGATGCGCGAAGAGGTGCTGCCGAAAAATATTCTCATGATCGGCCCGACAGGCTGCGGCAAGACCGAGATCGCGCGGCGCTTGGCGCGTCTCGCCAATGCGCCCTTTCTTAAAGTCGAAGCGACGAAATTCACCGAAGTCGGCTATGTCGGCCGCGATGTCGAGCAGATCGTGCGCGATCTCATCGAAGTCGCCATCGTGATGGTCAAGGAGCGCCGCCGCAAGGACGTGCAGGCGCGCGCCCAGCAGGCGGCCGAGGAGCGCACGCTCGACGCCCTGGTCGGACCCGCCGCGTCGCCCGGCACGCGCGAAACCTTCCGACGCCGCCTGCGCTCGGGCGAACTCGACGATAAGGAGATCGAGATCGAGCTGACCCAGTCGGGTCCCTCGATGCCGATGTTCGAACTGCCGAACATGCCCGGCTCGAGCGTCTCCACCTTTTCGCTCGGCGATATTTTCGGCAAGGCGATGCAGCGCGGCAAACAGCGCAAGCTCTCGGTGAAAGAAGCGCAGGGGCCGCTGGTCGCGGAGGAGAGCGAAAAGCTGATCGACCAGGAGGCGAGCGTCCGAGAAGCGATTCACGAGGTGGAGAACAACGGCATCGTCTTCATCGACGAGATGGATAAAATCTGCGCGCGCGAAGGGCGCGGCGGCGCCGATGTCTCCCGCGAAGGCGTGCAACGCGATCTCCTGCCGCTTATTGAGGGCACCACGGTCGCGACGAAACATGGAACGGTGAAGACGGACCACGTTTTGTTTATCGCGTCGGGCGCCTTTCATGTGGCGAAGCCGTCAGACCTTCTGCCGGAACTGCAAGGTCGTTTGCCGATCCGCGTTGAACTCTCCTCGCTCAATGAAGACGATTTTCGGCGCATTCTCACCGAAACCGAGGCCTGCTTGACGAAGCAATATTCGGCGCTGATGGGCACCGAGGGGGTGACTCTCGAATTCGCGCCCTCCGCCGTCGACGCCATCGCCAAGGTCGCCGTGCAGGTGAACACCTCCGTCGAGAACATCGGCGCGCGGCGTCTGCAGACGGTGATGGAGCGCGTGCTCGACGACATCAGTTTCTCGGCCTCCGACCGCGCCGGCGACAGAATTGTCATCGACGGCGCCTATGTCGAGGAGCACATCGGCGATCTGGCGAAGAACAGGGATCTGAGCCGGTTTATTTTGTGACGCGGTAATTTGGCGTTCCCCCTTCTCCCGCTTGCGGGAGAAGGTGTCATGCGCAGCATGACGGATGGGGGTGATCGCAGCGGCCCTCGCCCGACCCCGCTTCGCGGGGCCACCCTCTCCCGTAAACGGGAAAGGGAGAGCCGTCCCCTTGCCTCAGCCACCGCTTCTCGCCATAAGACCGCCAAACGCAAAAACCTCGGCAAATCCCATGTCCACTTTCCCTCAGCGCGTCTTCTCCGGCGTGCAGTCCACCGGCAATCTGCATCTCGGCAACTATCTCGGCGCGATCGTCAAATTCGTCGAGCTGCAGAAGAGCTTCGACTGCATCTATTGCGTCGTCGATCTGCATGCGATCACCGTGCCGCAGGACCCGATCGCGCTGAAGGCGAATACGCGCGAAATCGCCGCCGCCTTCATCGCCTGCGGCATCGACCCCAAAGCGAACATCGTCTTCAACCAAAGCCAGGTGCCGGAACACGCCGAACTCGCCTGGGTCTTAAATTGCGTCGCCCGCATCGGCTGGCTCAATCGCATGACCCAGTTCAAGGACAAGGCCGGCAAGGATCGCGAGAACGCCTCCATGGGCCTGCTCGATTACCCCGTGCTGATGGCCGCCGATATTCTGATCTACCGCGCGACCCATGTGCCTGTCGGCGACGACCAGAAGCAGCATCTGGAGCTTGCGCGCGACATCGCCCAAAAATTCAACAACGACTTCGCGGAGTCGATCGCGCGCAACGGCATTGGCGAGGCCTTCTTTCCCCTCCCCGAGCCGCTGATCTCCGGCCCGGCGACGCGCGTGATGAGCCTGCGCGACGGCGCCAAGAAAATGTCGAAGTCGGACGCTTCCGATTATTCGCGCATCAATCTTTCCGACGACGCCGATCAGATCGCGCAGAAGGTGAAGAAAGCGAAGACCGATCCCGACGCTTTGCCCTCAGAGGAAAAAGGACTCGAAGGGCGCCCTGAGGCCGACAATCTTGTCGGCATATACGCGGCTCTCTCGGGGCGCGGCAAGGCGGATGTGCTCGGCGAATTCGGCGGCGCCAATTTCTCGACCTTCAAGAACGCGCTGGTCGATCTCGCCGTCGCCAAGCTCGCCCCGATCACCGACAGGATGCGCCGCATCCGCGAGGATGAGTCTTACGTCGACGGCGTGCTGCGCGACGGCGCGGAGCGCGCCCGCGCCATCGCCCGCGAGAACATGAATGCGGTGAAGGACATCGTGGGATTTTTGCGCTAGCCCCGCTACTTGCTCTCGATGTCTCTGAGCAGACGCTCGGCTTCGGATTTCAGTGACGGGAGTTCATTTCTGATCACATCCCAAACGAGTACGAGATCGACGCCCCAATAGGCGTGAAAAAGTCTATTTCGGAACGCGATAATTCTTTTCCATGGGACGGGCGCCGTCGCGCGTAGTTCCGGCTTCAGCCTGTTTGCCGCCTCCCCTATGATCTCGAAATTGCGGATCACTGCATCTTGAATCATTCTCTCGCGCAGAAACGACTCTCTGCCGGCGGCGACATAAGTCTCTATGGCGGCGATGCTATCAAGAATATGTTCAAGATATAAGCGATCGGATATCACAGAGTAACAATTTCCTCTTCGATGAGCGGCTTCAAATAAGGACTGAGGCCTCGCGAGGTGATGAGATCGACCTTTCGGCCGATTAGCGCTTCCAGTTCCTCGGCGAGCGCGAGAAAATCCGAGAAGCCGCGGTCTCCCGCCAAATCGATCAAAATATCCACGTCGCTTGACGCCGTTTCAGACCTCCGAGCGACCGATCCGAAAAGCCGCACATTCGAGGCTCCATGCCGACTTGCGGCCTTAAGCACGTCCGCACGCTTTGCAACCAATGTATCCAGCAGTGGCATCGCCATGTCCTCCGCCGTGGATCATATCACTTTTTTGTGCCGCTGGAGGCTTCGGCCCGCCACTCGCCCAATCGAGCAATTCGACGGTATGGACGACAGGCGTCGACGTTCCCGACCTGATCTGAATGATGCAGCCGATATTGCCCGCCGCGACGATGTCCGGCGCGACGCTCTCGATATTGGCGAGCTTTCGCGCCCGCAGCTCGTCCGCGAACTCCGGCTGCAGCACATTGTAGGTTCCCGCCGAGCCGCAACAGATATGGCCTTCCGGAACGGTGCCGACGTCGAAACCTGCGGCTTGGAGAAGCGAGACCGGCTCCTCTGATATCTTCTGACCATGTTGCAGAGAGCAGGCGGCGTGATAGGCGACCCGAAGTTTCGGCGCATCGCCCAAAGGCTTAAAACCGACTTCCTGCAAAAGCTCCGTCACGTCTTTCGCGATCGACGAAATCTGCGCGGCCCTGTCCGCGAGCGTCGGATCATTGCGGAACATATGGCCGTAGTCCTTCACGCTGGTTCCGCAGCCCGAAGCGTTGACGACGATGTGATCGAGCCCGGCGGAGTCGATTTCGCGCGACCAGGCTTCGATATTGGCGCGCGCATGGCGTCGCGAGTCGTCGACCTTGCCGAGATGATGCGGCAGCGCCCCGCAGCAGCCCGCGCCTTCCGCCACCACGACCTCGACGCCGTGGCGCGTCAAGAGCCGTATCGTCGCCTCATTGATCGACGTGTCGAGAACCGTCTGAACGCAACCGCTGAGCAACGCGACGCGCATCTTGCGTTCGCCCTGCGCCGCAAAGACCTGCGGGGAATCGACGCTCGAAGCGGGCGGAGTCCGTTCCGGCGCGAGCGCGAGCGCCGCCGCGACGCGGCGCGGCAGAAAGCCCGCCAAGGGGCGCAGCGCCGCCGCGAGACGAAGCAGCTGACGCGCGAGCGCTGGCCGCGGCAAAACGAAAGCGAGCGCCGCGCGCTTGACCCGCTCCGCGAAGGGACGCGCGAATGTTTGTTCGATATGCGCCCGCGCGTGATCGACGAGATGCATGAAATGCACGCTCGAAGGGCATGTCGTCATGCAGGAGAGGCAGGACAGGCAGCGATCGATATGACGAGCCGTATGCGCGTCGGCTGGCCGCTCCTTCTCGAACATGTCCTTGATGAGATAGATGCGGCCGCGCGGCCCGTCGAGTTCGTCGCCGGTGAGAAGATAGGTCGGGCAAGTCGCCGTGCAGAAGCCGCAATGCACGCAGGCGCGCAAAATCTTCTCGGCTTCGGCCATGTCGGGATCGGCCAGAGCCTGCAGAGAAAAGAAGGTCTGCATTAGAACTCCGCGCGCATGCGGCCGCGCTCCAAAATTTGCGCGGGATCGAAGCTTTCCTTGACGCGCCGCGTCAGCGCCGCAAGCGCCGCCGGCTGCGGATGAAAGACGTCGACAACCGCGCGCGTCGCTTCGCTCGCCCGGATAAGCGTCGCATGCCCGGCGTCGACCGCGCCGCGCACCATGGCGGCATGCGCGTCGGGCGCTGTTTCGACGCAGAGCCAGATCAATCCGCCGGCCCAGTCGTAGAAATGCGCGAGCGCCGGCGTTCCCGCGCGGCGAATGCGCTCGACGACCGCGAATCCTTCGGTCGGCGCGACGGAGATGCGCCAGACTTGGCCGGCCATTGCGGCGAGAGGCGCGGCGTCGCGCAAATTTCGCCACAGCGCCCGCGAGTCCTTTTCGTCGAGCGTCTCAAACCGGATGCCGCCGCCCGCCAATCGCGCGACGAGATCGTCGCGACGCGCCGTCACCGATATCGCTGGACCCTCGAGGCGTATGGCGGCCGCATTGGCGCGCAGCGACAAGGCGGCGCCGACCGGCAGCATCGCGAGCGACGACGGCTCGCAGGGAGTCGCCGTGGCGCGGCGTAACAGAGCCAAGCTTTCCGTTTCGTCGCCGCCGATCGCCAGCAGCGTGCATTCGGTCTCGGGCTTCGGGAGCACTTTCAGCGTCACCTCTGTGAGCAGCGCCAGCGTGCCGTAAGAACCGCAGACGAGCTTGGAAAGGTCGTAGCCGGTGACATTCTTCATGACGCGACCGCCGGATTTCACCGGCTCGCCGCGTCCGGTGACGCAGCGAAAGCCGAGCACATGGTCGCGCGCTGCGCCCGCCTTGATCCGCCGCGGGCCGGACGCGTTGACGGCGACGACGCCGCCGATCGTCGCGCCGCCCTGCTCCGCGCCAAGGAGCAGCCCATAGTCCAGCGGCTCGAAAGCGAGCTGCTGGCCATGTTCGTCCAACAGCGCTTCGATCTCGCTCAGACGCGCGCCCGCGCGCGCCGAGAGCACGAGTTCCTCGGGCTCATACAGCGTCACCCCAGTCAGCGCCGCCGTGGAAAGCGACTGCGCCTGCGGCGCGAAGCGCCCTAGCCGGGACTTCGAGCCGCCGCCGGCGATCGCATAGGAGCTCGCCTTCGCGTTCGCCGCGCGGATCGCGTCGACGGCGTCCGCCTCGTCGCGGGGTTCAAGCGTCGCCGAAGCACATTGCATCGCTAAAATCTCGGCAGATCGGGAAACGGCGTCTTGCCGCCGGAGACATGCATCATCCCGAGCTCCGCGCAACGATGCAGCGTCGGAAACACCTTGCCCGGATTGAGACGGCCCGCCGGGTCGAAGGCGCATTTGAGCCGCATCTGCTGCGCGAGGTCGACGCCACTGAACATTTCGCCCATCAGGTCGCGCTTCTCGACGCCGACGCCATGCTCGCCGGTGAGAACGCCGCCGAGCGACACGCACAGGCGCAAAATGTCGAAGCCGAGCCTTTCCGCGCGCTCGACATCCCCCTCTTTCGACGCGTCATAGAGAATCAGCGGATGGAGATTGCCGTCGCCGGCGTGAAAGACATTGGCGACGCTCAGCCCCTGCTGCTTGGCGAGCCGATCCATGCCGGCGAGCGCCTCGGGCAGCCGCGCCCGCGGTATCGTGCCGTCCATGCAAAGATAGTCAGGCGCGATGCAGCTCACCGCCGGAAAGGCGTTCTTGCGGCCGGCCCAGAACTGCAGCCGCTCGGCTTCGCTCGTCGAGGCCCGTATCGACGTCGCCCCTTCTTCCCGCGCGATATCCTGCACGACGCCGACAAGATGGTCGACTTCCGCCTGCGTTCCGTCGAGTTCGACGATGACCAGCGCTTGCGCGTCGAGCGGATAACCGCAAGGCTGGAAGCGCTCGACCGCATCGATCGTCGCTTTGTCCATCATCTCCAGCCCGCCGGGGATGATTCCGCGCGCGATGATCGCGCTGACGCAGCGCGCCCCTGCCGCGACGCTCGCAAAGCCGAGCAACAGGACCCGCGCAAGGGGCGGCTTCTGCAAGAGCCGCACCGTCACTTCCGTCACCACGCCGAGCAGTCCCTCGGAGCCGGTCATCAGGCCGATCAGGTCGTAGCCCTCGCTGTCGAGGTGCTTGCCCCCCAGCCTGATGAGATCCCCGCCCATCAGCACGATCTCGAGCCCGAGTATATTGTTGGTCGTCAGGCCGTATTTCAGGCAGTGAACGCCGCCGGCGTTTTCGGCGACATTGCCGCCGATCGAACAGGCGATCTGCGAGGACGGATCCGGCGCATAGTAGAAGCCCTGCGCTTCAACGGCTTTCGAGATCGCCAGATTCTGAACGCCGGGCTGGACGCGCGCGCAGCGGTTTTCATAGTCGATGTCGAGGATGCGATTGAACTTCGACATGCCGAGAAGAATGCCGTCTTCAAGCGGCATCGAACCGCCGGAGAGCGACGTGCCGGCTCCTCGGGGCACGAGTTTGACGTTCATTTCGGCGGCGAGCGCCATGATCGCGCGAACTTCTTCGACGCTCTTCGGCAAGGCGACGACGAGCGGGAGCGCGCGATACATGGTGAAGGCGTCGCATTCATAGGCGCGGCGCGAGACTTCGTCGATGATCAGGCTTTCACGAGAGAGAATCGCGCCAAGTCGCGCGATCAGCTCATTGCATCGCGACATGATTTCCGGCTCGGGCGCCGGCATGAGGAGAGTCATCGACCCGCGCCTCCGATGCGCGCGAGAGCGCCGCTGAACGCGCCAGCTTTCCGCCAAAGCATAGACTTTGCTAAGGCGCGTCGCGCCCTGAGTCCAACCCGTTTAGTTGAGGGCCGGACCGCGCGCAAGAGCGCCAAGAAGGTCCGCGGAGATCGCAAAATCATTAGAAATGCGCCGATTTTTGGCGCTTTCCATTAATCCGCCTATGCTAAGCAATATTCCATCGCTCCCGGAAAGCGGGCCGAAAGGCAATGACCAAAACCATTCTGATCGTCGAAGACAATGAGCTCAATATGACGCTCTTCAACGATCTTCTCGAATCCAATGGCCATGCGACGCTATGCGCGAAAAACGGCCGCGAGGCGATTTCCCTGGCGCGAAACCATCGTCCCGATCTCATCTTGATGGATATTCAGCTGCCGGATATCAGCGGCCTCGACGTGACGCGCCTGCTCAAGGCGGATGACGATCTCAAAGCAATTCCGGTCGTGGCGATCACCGCCTTCGCGATGAAGGGGGACGAGGAAAAAATCCTTCAGGGCGGCTGCGAAGCCTATCTGTCGAAGCCGATTTCGGTGGCGAAGTTTCTGGAGACGGTGAACGCCTTTCTCGCGGAACGCCCCTGACCGCCGCAATCGCAGCGCTTTCGACGGGCTTGCGGGCGAGGCGCGGCTGAACTATACAGCGCGCGACGGCGGCAAGCCGGTCCGGACCTCCCCCAAGAGGCGTCCGAATGGAATGGGGCCATAGCTCAGTTGGGAGAGCGCTTCAATGGCATTGAAGAGGTCGTCGGTTCGATTCCGTCTGGCTCCACCAATAAAATCGTAGGATTGGCTGCAGAACTTCGGCAGCCGGCGTTTCTCGCCGTCGTTTGGCGAATGACGCCGTGCGGCCAGTTCGCTTCAACGACAACGAGAAACTCATCGTCGGTAATTCGGCGGGCGACGCCGCCCTGGCCGGGAAGCAGACGCTAATTGGCGTGAGAACCTGCGGAGATCGCGTTAACGGCGAAGTTGACGAGAGCGTGAAATTGGCGCGCTTTTTCCGCGGGCATAATCAGGATTGCGCCGATAAAGCCAATGGAGCCGGCCAAGAATGCGGTCATCACGAAGGAATTGAACGCTTCAGCCGCCTTGCGCGCCGCTCCCGTCTGAATTGGCTCGCCGCTCCGCAAGGGATGTATCTCGACATAATCGCTTGGAGACCTGCTCCCATGGTCGCGCGATGAGTCGCTTGCCGGCGATTGAGCGTCGAGATCACCGATTTTACGATCGGCGGACGGTTGGTCCTGTTCGACTTTGCTGTAGGTGAATTCTGGTCCCGAATTCGCCTTCGAATAATCTTCTGGTTGCCGGACGAAACTATCGTCTTCGAAATATGGTGCGCCGCCGGTCGGCGTCCCGCTTCGGGATTGCGCCGCAGCCGCTTCAAACTTTTCTCTGATTTGACGCTCATGCTCCCGCTGCTCAAGCACAGCGAGACGTTGTTCGAGGAGAAGAAATCTTCGCTGCAGATTTACGACAGTCACGTCGCTCAAAGGCTTTTCATCATTGTTTCGACGCTCCTGCCCGGGCGACGGCTGCGCCCCCAGTTTTCGCTCGCGTCGGCGGCGCTCTTCTTCCCTTTGCAAATAGGCGATCGGCGTCCAATCGCTGAGAGGCGTCCCGCTCATTTAGCCTCCTTCTTCCACACATCAGGCGCTTGGCGCATTGAGCCGCCGGTCGGACGAATAGCCTGACGACCCGAAAGCGATGCGCATAGAAAAATGTCGGAGCCTTGCTGATTTTACGGCGAGCTTGAGGCGTCAGCGACCAAACGGGCAATTATCTCATGGCCGGCGGATTCGACGACCATTTTGCGAAGGCCATTGATAATAGAATTTGGGAGCGCCCCGAGAAGAAAGGCTTCAAAATTACCGCCACGAACGACCAACGCCATCGAATGTCGTCCTTTCGGAACAGGCCAGGCGTCGACCTCTCGGCGCGGATGCAAAATAATTCTTTATTCTCGAGTTGTTGCGCCGACGCTCACACTTGCCTATGATTTTGGCGACTTGAGCGAGTCGACGCGGATCGCGCGCGCCTCATCGACAGTGTGCTTGATTGTAATTCAGTTATTTGACCGAGTTTTGGCCAAGGAGTGCTCAATATGGCTGAGCGCGCATCAATTCGTCGAATAATAGCTTTCATTGCGGCCGTCTCTATGATCGCCCCCAGCCTTTCCGGCTGTATCATTCCGGAAGCCGCGCCCTTGCTGGGACACGAAAGAAAGAAGCGCATTCTTTACGACGTGATCCGGGGCGTGCAGTGCGAGATCAAAAGGTCGGTCAGGGCGCAGATCGACCGTGATCGGGCCGGCTGGTGGGGCGCGCGTAAGCTCGCATGGCTCGAGTCCTGGAACGCGTTGATCGACTTGAACGTCAAAATCGACGATTCGATTACGTTCAGTCCGGGGGTTTCCTTTCTCACCCCCAATTTGCCCGATGCGGTTGTGTGGCTGGCGAACACCACGAGGCGCACTGTGCCGCAGTCATATAGGTTTAGCGTTGGCGGAAGCATTCAATATAACCCAAGTCGAGAAGACATGGTCCAGTTCGCCTACCCGTTCCAGCAGTTCCTGGACGAAAGAAAAGAAGTTGTCGAACTTTCGGATGACCAACCATGTTATTCGATCGCCGGCGTCACCATCGAAGCGGATCTTAAGCTGAATGACTGGCTCGACGATGTCCTGGAGCCGGTAAAGAAATGCGCCTTTTTGGGATTTCCGCTCGATGTCGAGCAAGCGCAAAGAATGACGATGTTCGCTGGCGAAGCCGAACAGAGCGAAACCTGCCGCAAGGCGGACTTCACAAAAATCCTTCTGGGAAATCCGATTTCAACCCTCACCCATCAAGTGCAATTCGCGCTCAGATTCGACGTCAACGCCACGCCCTCATGGAGCCTTGTGCGCGTCTCGACCTCCACCGCGCCGCTGTTCGACGCGAGCAGAAAGGATACGAGCACCCTGCTGATCACCATTGGCCCACCCGCCGGGAAAACGCAGCTGACGAAGATCGTCTATCCAAAAAACTCCAGACGTGGCGGAGGCCCGCCGCCGATCACGTCGTCCTTGTCGCTGTTGTCGCCCGAAATGCTCTTCACCCATCAAGCGTATGAAATTAGAGCTTTCGGGCTGTCGGGCATCCCATAGCGATCAGGAACGGAAATAGCGCTCCAGCACATTCAGATAGACGGCGCAAAGCTGGTCGACATCGGCGACGCGGGCATTCTCATCGACCGCGTGGATCGTCTCATTGGTGAGGCCGAACTCCAGCACCGGACAATAATTGACGATGAAGCGCGCGTCGGACGTGCCGCCGGTCGTCGAGAGTTCGGGCGTCAGGCCCGTCACCTGCCGCACCGCCTCGACCACAAGTTCGGTGAAACGGCCGGGCTTCGTGATGAAGGAGTGAGCGTTCGACGGCGGAAAATCGACCTCGACATTGGCGTTCGGCACAGCCGCCTTGATCACTTGCAGAATGCGTTCCTTCAACGAGTCATGCGTCCATGAATCATTGAAGCGGACGTTGAATTCGGCGCGCGCCTCGCCGGGGATGACATTGACCGCCTTGTTGCCGATGTCGATGGTGGAAAATTCGAGATTGGAGCGCTCGAAATGGGTCGTGCCCCTGTCGAGCTCATGGCCCGACAGCGCCGCAACGATATGCGCGATGATCGGCGCCGGATTTTCGGCGCGATGCGGATAGGCGACATGGCCCTGCTTGCCGATGACGCGAATGCGCCCGTTGAGCGAACCGCGCCGGCCGATCTTGATCATGTCGCCGAGCGTCGAGACATTGCTCGGCTCGCCGACGATGCAATGATCGAAACGCTCGCCGCGCGTGCTCGCCCATTCGAGGAGCTTGACCGTCCCGTTGATCGACGGGCCTTCCTCGTCGCCGGTGATGAGAAAGGAGAGCGTTCCCCAAGATTTATCATTCGCCGCGCCATGCCGCTCGACATAGGCGAGCGCCGCGGCGACGAAGGCGGCGATGGCGCCCTTCATATCCGAGGCGCCACGGCCATAGACGCGGCCGTCCGATAATTCCGCCGAAAAGGGATCGAAACGCCAGCGCGAGGCGTCGCCCGGCGGCACGACGTCGGTATGGCCGGCGAAAGAAAGATGCGGCGCGCCCACACCGATCTTGGCGAAGAGATTGTCGACATCTGCCGCGCCCGGTTCGGAGAAGACGATTCGATGCGTCTCGAAGCCTGAGCCCTTGAGCGCCTTTTCGACGACGTCGAGCGCGCCAGCGTCGGCCGGCGTGACGGAAGGACAGCGGATGAGTTCGCGGGTGAGCGCGACGGCTCGGGATTGGGTCATCTTAGAAGGCTTTCGGCAGCCCGGCCTGTTTCAGGACCTCGTTCGCGGTATGGCGCGATTTGGTCGTTCGAGGCAACGTGAAATTCCGGTTTGTAATCGGACTATGCCAAATCTCGTGGCTACTCTTACCGGGGCGCACTAATTTGCATCCGGCGGCAATGAGAAGCCCAACGATCTGCGGATAGAAGTCATCCATCAGCCGGCGGCGAGCGCGAGATGCGTCTCCGCCTTGAAAGTTAGCGAAACTTCCCGCACGCCCTTCACATCGAGCTCGAGCAAGTCGGGCAAGACAGCGCGAACTTCGTCGATCATCGACTGCCACGACGGCGCCTCGACGACGAGGCCCGGCGCGTCGCCGCTCGTCGCGATCCAGACGTGAGCTTCATCGTCCCAGCGGGCGTCAATTCGGATTGGCGTTGTCATGCGAGAAAAGTCGGCCCGGGCCGCCGGCATGTCAAGTAAGCTGGCAGTGCTCAAATGGAAGGCTGTTTTTCGCATCGGAAAGGGCGCACTTCCTTATCGCGCAGCGGCATCATCCCCCCGCCACCCCAATTCATAGATGGTCCAGAGAGCGGCGGCGATAAAGAGCGCATCGACGCCAAAGACATACCAGCGCGACATGATCTCGGCGGCGCGCGGCTGCCAAAAATGCGCGGCGCCGGCGATGAGCGCGAGCAGCGGCGCAAGGCTCGCGAGGCCGAGCGGCGGCGCGAGGCCGCGGTCGCGAAAGCGCTTGGCGGAAAGATTGATGAAGCTCACGACGCAAAGCATCACCGCGAAGGCGTAGAAGATGACATAGGCGTAGGCGAGAATGGTCATCGGCGCGAAGAAGGGCGTCGTCGCGAGATCATGGGTCGAATAGGGCTGAAGCACGAACCAGATCAGCGTCAGCGGCAGGAGAACCGCGAGAAGCGCGCCGGCGCCGCGCCGCCAGGTCGCGCGATCGATGCGGCCCTGTTCGGCGCGGTAGAGAAAGCGCAGGCGCTCGGCGTCCATCAATCCCTCAAGAGTTCGTTGATGCCGGTCTTGCTGCGCGTCTGCGCGTCGACCGTCTTGACGATCACCGCGCAATAGAGCGATGGGCCGGGCGCGCCGTCCGGCAGCGCCTTGCCGGGCAGGCTGCCGGAGACGACCACCGAATAGGGCGGCACATAGCCGACATGGATCTTCCCTGTCGCGCGGTCGACGATCTTGGTCGAAGCGCCGATGAAGACGCCCATCGACAGCACCGAACCCTTGCCGACGACGACGCCTTCGACGACTTCGGAACGCGCGCCGATGAAGCAGTCGTCCTCGATGATGGTCGGGTTCGCCTGCAGCGGCTCCAGCACGCCGCCGATGCCGACGCCGCCGGAAAGATGCACATTCTTGCCGATCTGCGCGCAGGATCCGACGGTGACCCAGGTGTCGACCATCGTGCCGCTGTCGACATAGGCGCCGAGATTGACGAAGGACGGCATCAGGATCGCGCCCGGCGCGACATAGGCCGAGTGGCGCACGATCGCGCCGGGCACCGAGCGAAAGCCCCCCGCCGTATGCTCGCCCACGCCCCAGCCGACGAATTTGGAGGGGACCTTGTCCCACCAGGTCGCGCCGCCCGGCCCGCCGGCGATCACCGCCATGTCGTTGAGGCGGAAGGACAGCAGCACGGCTTTTTTGAGCCACTGATTGACCTTCCAGCTTTCCGGCCCCTGCTCGCCTTCGATCTTCTCGGCGACGCGGAGCTTGCCGGCGTCGAGCAAGCGCAGGGCGCCGTCGACGGCGCGGCGAATGTCGCCCTGGGTCTCGGCGGTGATATTGGCGCGATCCTCGAAAGCGGCGGTGATGAGCGTCTCAAGTCCGGTGTGCGGCATGAATTTCCCGAAATGATGCGGTGGAAGCTGGCGCGGTTGTAGGAGTCTGGCGAGGGGAGTCAACAAGGGGCGATTGCGAGCGGGAAGGACCGCGTGATTCTAACTCCAATGCTCAAGAAATACATTGCGCAACCTTTCAGGGTCATGCCCGGCCTTGAGCCGGGCATCCACGCGGCGCCGATGCGCACGTCTTGCAGCATCAGCGCAATGTCCTGGCGTGGATGGCTGGGACATAGGCGAGCGAAGCGACGCCGTCTTTGACGGCTGTGCCCGGCCATGACGGGGAAGCCAAGCGCCGCTGCGCAAATATTGATGCCCCGACCGCTGACCCTTATCACATCAAATTAATCGGTGAGGGGGTTCATCGTGGAAAAGATCTTCGCAGCGCGCTGTGGCATTCATACCGCGAAGCATTTCCCGAAGGCGAGGAGCAGAGTCGGGCGGCCTTTGATGCGAAGTTTTCTCGTTAGCAGCATTCGTGGCAGACTTCGCTCCTTGTAAAGAAATTCTAACCACGCGGCCGCGTCCGTTGTGACCGACATTTCGGCCTTCCCGACATGACCGTCGATGATGGTGAGTTTGCGGTCGCGAATGGAGATCGTTGCTTTCCGCGCTTCGCGTCCAGTAAACGTAAAGTGAAAGCTCGCATTGAGAGCTTTCGCCTTTCCGCGCTGAAACACCAGGGGCATTCCCTCCAGCAGGCCTTTGATGGTGCGGGGTCGCAAGCCGCCGCCGACGCGCCGAAGCTGCTTATGCGGAAAACGCTTTTGCGCGTAATCCTCCGCATCGGAGCCTGACACCACATAGACCGGTTCTTCCTTGCCGCTGAGCGGCTCTACGACGTTTTTCACATATGCGCTTTTGTCGGCAGTGTAGGTCGAGATCAGATCTGTCCCTGCGGGACAGACAGCCAGACAATAAGCGGCCTTGTAGTTGGCGCCGAATGAAAGACTCTGCCACATCGAAGATTGCTCTGCGTCAGTCACTTTTCGACGCAACGCCCTGGCGCCGCCACTATCGGCGATCGTTTCGACCCAGTCGGTAAACCCGCCCATGAACTCCCGATAATTGTGAGTGAAGCAGGCCGAAAAATTGAAATAACCATCTGGCGCGATCGCGCCGACCGGGCAGGCGGCGACGCATAGCTTGCACTGAAAACACGGGTTGAACTCAATCGGTTGGCTCTCCGAGGCTATTTCGGCGGCGACAAGCACGGTGGAAATATTTATGAAGCTGCCGAACTGAGGATGAATGACGTTGCGATGGATCCCCATCTGGCCGAGTCCAGCCGCGATGGCGACTGGCTTGTGGGCGATTACCCAGATGCGTCCTGGATAATTATCCATCTCCATCGGAAAGGCGGCCGAAGGATTGAGCGCGCGAATTTTGTGTCGCGCCAATTCGCGTACGATGGCGGCGGCGACTTCATTGACGTGATGGTAATTGCGATGAAATTCAAGATTGCCGATCGAACGCTGTGGGCTGCGCAAACTGTCGACGTTAAGACGAGTTACAATGCTTATCAGCGTGCGCGCTTCTGGAAACGCTTTAAAGATATGTTCGCGTTCTGTGGCGATCTCGTCCCGATCCACCGACACGAAGCCGACATCGTCGGCGCCCGCCTCCAGCGCAATCGCACGCAGCCAATCCTGATCAAGAAGCTTTGGACCTGTCGCGGCGACGAGTTGAGTCGCTTCATTTGCGATGCTCATCAGAGCCTCCCGATTGTTAGATGATGGTTGCCATCTAAATATAAAGATTATATACATCATCTTATCTGTCAAGCCCGTTCCGGTAGGAACCGCATGCGCGTCTCAAAACAGACGATGGAGCGCCATCACAAAGAGATCATCGCGATCGCTTCCGCGATGCTCCGCGAACGAGGAGTTTCGGGAGTCGGCGTCGCTGACGTGATGCAGGCGGCGGGCCTGACGCACGGGGGGTTTTATCGGCATTTCGCTTCTAAGGAGGCTCTCATAGCCGAAGCGACAAGCGCCGCATTCGCGGAAATACTCGACGGGCTCGAGAAAGCGGCGGCCCGCAAAGGCGCCGCAGCCGCGCTTGAAGACTATATTTCGGGCTATCTCTCTCAACGGCATGTCGATCAGCCTTCGCGTGGTTGTCCTATTCCGGCTTTCGGCGCCGACGCAGGACGCGAGAGCGCGTCGATCCGCGCTGAATTCGAAGCTGGCGTCGATCGCCTTCTCGCATGGATAGCCGCAGGCCTTCGCTGCGCCGAGGCGGAGCGGACGGCAAAGGCGATCGAGTTGCTCTCTCTGATGGTCGGCGCGGTTGTCACCGCAAGAGCGTCGGGAGATCAGGCGCTATCCAAAAAGATTCTAGCGCAAGGTCGGCGAAGCGCCGGCAATTTGGTCTCGATCTGAATTGTGCCGTGATCCTGACCTACAAGGTAGCGGGAAATTACCCTTCATGCCCGCGCTTGTCGCGGACATCGACGCGGTGACGCTGCAAAATCATGACGCAATGTCCGATTGTGGATGGCCGGCACAAGGCCGGCCATGACGGAGTAACCTAGGCGAGCGCCGCGTCATTGCGAGGAGCGAAGCGACGAAGCAAACCAGAAGGCGGTGCGTAACTCTGGATTGCTTCGCTGCGCTCGCAATGACGGCCTTCTCGAGAAAGATGGCCCCATGCGCCCGCGACGAAGGCGGAAGTGGCGCAAGCCTTGGCGAAAGCAAGGACGCTGCTGCAATAAGCGATGAGACGCAAGACAATCACATGATCGACCCAACTTTCGTACGGACCATGGCGCGTTACAATTGCTGGCAAAACGCCAGTCTCTATGCCGCCGCCGATCGTCTGTCGGATGAAGAGCGTCGCAAGGACCGGGGCGCCTTCCTTAAGTCAATTCACGCGACCCTCAGCCATCTTCTTTGGGCCGATCACATGTGGCTCAGCCGCATTTCCGACGCGCCGCCGCCCTCCGCACGTCTTCAGGAGTCGGGGACATATCGCGACGATTGGGAGACGTTGAAACAGGACAGATTGGCGTGCGACGAACGGCTGATCAAATGGGCCGACGGCGCGATCGACGAATGGCTCATCGGCGAGCTCGTTTGGCGCTCGGGAATTATCCAAGCGGAGCTCACGAGGCCGAAATGGCTTGTCGTCAACCACATATTCAATCATCAAACCCACCATAGGGGTCAGGTTCACGCGATGCTGACCACCGCCGGCGCTAGGCCGCAAAACACCGATTTAATTTTGATGGAGCCGTTTACGACTTAAGCTTCGATCAACCCCTCCAAAAATCCCACGAGATCGTCGGTGACGAAATCAACATGCGGCTCTTCGCCGGTGGCTATTTCCCATGTCTCGCGCTCGGGGCCGTCGTCATGTGCCGGCGTCACCAATACCGTTGTCATGCCGCGCTTATGCGGCACGACGAGATTGCGGACGATATCCTCAAATATCGCGGCGCGTTGCGGCTCGATCTTCAGCTTCTCGAAAAAGCGCATATAGGCGCCCTCGTCGGGCTTGGCGATGAAATCCGCCGCGATAATGTCGAAGATGTCTTCGAAAACGTGATCGATGCCGAGCTGTTTCGCGGTTTCGATCGCGTGGTGGCGCGAGCCATTGGTGAGGATCAGCTTGCGTCCAGGCAGCGCGGCGATCGCCTCGGCGAGCGAATGATTGTGGGCGAGCGACGAGCGGTCGATGTCATGCACATAGGAAAGATAGGCTTCAGCGTCGATCCCGTGTTCCGTCATCAGCCCGCGCAACGTCGTGCCATATTGGCGGTAGTAATGTTTTTGCAGCGCGCGCAGCGAAATCGCGTCGAGGCCGAAGAGCCGCATCATGAACAGCGTGATGCGCGCGTCGATCTTCGGCCAAAGATCGGCGGTCTGCGGATAGAGCGTATTGTCGAGATCGAACACCCATGTGTCGATCTCGGCGAAGCGCGATTTCTGTGGCAAGTCTTTCGTCATCGCATCGATCGCCGCGTGTCATTCCCGCCAAAGCGGGAATCCAGAGCAACGCCAAAGATCGTTGAGGTCGCTCCAGATTCCCGATCGCGCCGCGCGCCTCGGGAATGACGCCAATTCATCGCGCCAGTATCTCCTTCACCCATGAAGGCACGATTTCGCCCGCCGGACCACAGCGCCTTTCGTCGAATTCGGCGGCATTGTCGCTCGGCTCAAGATTGAGCTCGCAGCAGCGAGCGCCTCTTGCCCGCGCTTCGCGCACCAGGCCCGCGGCCGGATAGACAGCGCCCGACGTGCCGATGGCGACGAAGAGATCCGCAGTTTCCAGCGCAGAATATATCTCCTCCATGAAGAGCGGCGTTTCGCCGAACCAGACGACATGCGGGCGCAGCGCGCCGCCGCAGCCGCAGCGTGAGTCGACGGCAAGATCGTCGCGGCGGTCGCCGATCGCGCCGCATGACGCGCAACGCGCCTTCAGCAATTCGCCATGCATGTGAATGACGTTCTTCGAACCGGCGCGCTTATGCAGATCGTCAATATTCTGCGTCACGAGCGCGACCGCGCCGCCGCGCCGCGCCAGTCCCGCTTCAAGCCGCGCGAGCGCGACATGCGCGGCGTTTGGCGAGGCGGCGATGAGATTGCGCCGCCGCGCATTGTAAAACTCGTGCACCGTCGCCGGATCGCGTCCAAAAGCTTCGGGCGTGGCGAGCTGCATCGGATCGTATCGCTTCCACAACGCCGCGCCCTCGCCGCGAAAGACGCCGAGGCCGCTTTCGGCGGAAACGCCGGCGCCGGTGAGGACGAATATATTCATCAGCCATATCCCGTCATGCCCGCGCTTGTCGCGGGCATCCACGCTCGATCGTGCGGCATCTCCTTCGTCAGCGCGCGGCGTCCCGGCGTGGATGGCCGCCGGGACGAGCCCGGCCATGACGCGCTAAAAGAACGCACAAGCTTCTCTCACCTCGTGATCAGCGTGCCCGCGCCGTGGTCGGTGAGCAATTCGATCAGCACCGCGTGCGGCAGTTTCCCGTCGAGAATCACGACGCCCTCGACGCCGCGCTCGATGGCGTACATGCAGGTCTCGACCTTCGGGATCATGCCGCCGGTGATCACGCCCTCGGCGATGAGTTCGGGAATATCGTCGACCTTCAGCTCCTCGATGATGTTCTTGTGCTTGTCCAGCACGCCCGGCACGTCGGTGAGAAAGATGAGACGCTTGGCGTGAAGCGCGCCGGCGATCGCGCCGGCGAAAGTGTCGGCGTTGACATTATAGCTCGCGCCGTCGGGGCCTTGCGCAACGGGCGCCAGCACCGGAATGAGTTCGCGGCCCAGCACTTGATCGAGCACGGTCGTGTCGACTTTATCAGGTTCGCCGACAAAGCCGAGATCGACGCCGTCGGGCCGCTCGAGCTTTTTAGCGGTGACCATGCGCCCGTCCTTGCCGGTCAGGCCGATGGCGCGGCCGCCCTCGGCGTTGATGAAGCCGACGATCTGCTTGTTGATGGCGCCGGCGAGCACCATTTCGACGACGTCCATCGTCTCGTCGTCGGTGATGCGCAAGCCGTCGGAAAAGCGCGACTCGACGCCGAGCCGCTTCAGCATCGCGCCGATCTGCGGGCCGCCGCCGTGTACGACGACGGGATTGACCCCGGACTGTTCGAGCAGCACCATGTCGCGCGAGAAATCGCGCGCCACCTGATCGTCGCCCATGGCGTGGCCGCCGTATTTCACCACGACGATGGCGTCGTCGTAGCGCAGCATATGGGGCAACGCCTGCATTAGAATGCGGGCCTGCTGGAGCGCGGTGTCGGCGGCGTCGGTCATCGTGCGGCCTCGCGGGGCGCTACCCTCTCCCAAAGGGAGAGGGTCGGTCCGGAGGACCGGGGTGAGGGGATGAATTCTTGTTACACATGCGCTGCGTCGGACGGAGCGAGGCACCCCCTCACCCGGCCGCTCCGCGGCCACCCTCTCCCATTGGGAGAGGGTTACACGCCCAACTATCGCGCCACGCCCGTCGTATTCAAGCGTTTCGTTCTACGATGAGCTTCGCGATCGCCGCGCGCAGTTCGGGGATTCCCTCGCCGCAATGCGCCGAGGTGAAAATGACCTCAGGGAAGGCGGCGGAACGCTTCGCCAGCGCCGTCAGTGTCGCGGCGAGGACTTCGTTCCGCTCGGCAATCTTCAATTCGTCATGCTTGGTCAGAACGACCTGATAGGAGACGGCGGACTGATCGAGGAGATCGAACATTTCCTCGTCGAGCGGCTTCACGCCGCGCCGACCGTCGACGAGCACGAAGACGCGGGCAAGACTCGCCCTGCCCCTAAGATAATCGCGCATCAGCTGCGACCAGCTCGCGACCTTCTCCTTGCCGACGGCCGCGAAGCCATAGCCCGGCATGTCGACGAGGCGTAGGCGTTCCGCGCCCGGCGCGCCGCCGAGCGCGAAGAAATTGAGCTGCTGCGTGCGGCCCGGCGTGTTGGAGACGCGCGCCAGCGTCCTGCGATTGGTCAGCGCGTTGAGCAGCGAGGATTTGCCGACGTTCGAGCGCCCCGCGAAGGCGATCTCCGGCGGGCCGAGCGGCGGCAGATCGCTCGCCTTGGCGCTCGCGAAGATGAAGTCGCAGGGGCCGGCGAAGAGAAGGCGGCCCTGCTCGGCAAAATCGGTCTCTGCTGCTTCCTGCATGAGATCGGCAGTCGGCAATGGGCAATCGGCAATCGGATTGTCTACTGCCGACTGCCTAAGCCCGACTGCCGCCCTTATGCGCGCTGAAACGTCTTGCGCAGATTGTCCCAGAATTCGAACTTCACGCCGGCGCGCTTCATGATCACGCCTTGCTGAACGATGGACAGGAGATTGTTCCATGTCCAGTAGATCAGCAGGCCCGAGGCGAAGCCGCCCATGGTGAAGGTGAAGATCACTGGCATCCAGGCGAACATCGTCTTTTGAATCTCGTCGGCCGGCTCCGGATTCATTTTCATCTGCAGCCACATCGAGACGCCCATCAAGAGCGGCCAGACGCCGAGCGCGAGGTATGGACCGAAAATCGCAATGTGAGTCGGATCGATCGGCAGCAGGCCGAACAGATTGAAGATATTGGTCGGATCGGGCGCCGACAGATCCTTGATCCAGCCGAAGAAGGGCGCGTGACGCATTTCGATCGTCACGACCAGAACCTTATAGAGCGAGAAGAACACCGGGATCTGCACGATCACCGGCAGACACCCGCTCGCGGGATTGATCTTTTCCCGCTTGTAAAGCTCCATCTGCTCCATGTTGAACTTGTGCTTGTCGTCGCCGTATTTTTCTTTCAGCTCTTTGATCTTTGGCTGAATCGCCTTCATCTTGGCGATCGATTGGTAGCTCTTGTTGGCGAGCGGCAGGAAAGCGAGCTTGACGATCACGGTCACCGCCAGAATGGCCAAGCCGAAATTGCCGAGAACCTTGTAAAGAAAGTCGATCAAGCGAAACATTGGCCGGGTGATGAAGTAGAACCATCCCCAGTCGATCAGCAGATCGAAGCGCTTGAGGCCGGGATTCTCCTTATAGGCGTCGAGCACGTCGACAACCTTGGCGCCGGCGAAAACATAGGTCGTCGCCTGCGCCGATTTCCCAGGCTCGACCGTGGCAGGGTCGCTGACCGTGTCCGCCTGATAGGTTTTCACCGCGCCGCCCATCGCCGCGTAGCGCGCCTCCATCGGCGCATTTTGATTGGGAGCGACGACGGCGGCCCAATATTTGTCCGTCAGCCCAACCCAGCCGCCGACGCCTTTGAACGTCTTGGCCCCATTGTCTTCCTTCTCGATCTTGTCGTAGGTGACTTCCTGTCCGGCGTCGCCGACGACGCCGACGAAGCCCTCATGCAAGGCGGCGTAGCCCGCCGACGGCGGATGGCCGACGCGATTCACCCGCGCGTAATTATAGAGGGCGATCGGCTTACCTGTCTTGTTTTCGACGCTGTCGTTGACCGTGAAAAGATATTCATCGTCAACGGTGATGACGCGCTTGAAAACAAGGCCCTGGCCGTTGTCCCAGGTGAGCGTCACAGGCTTCGTTGCGGTCAGAACTTCGGAATCGGCGCTCCACAGCGTTTCGGTGGTCGGCAGAACCGGCGCATTCTCGGTTTCGGCGGTCAGATAGCCGAGTTCGGCGTAATAGGCCCCGGGCGCGTCCTCAGGCGACAGCAGCGTGATGATCGGGCTCGAAGGGTCGACCGTCTCGTGATAAGTTTTCAACGAGACGTCGTCGATCCGCGCGCCTTTCAGGGCGATCGAGCCGGAAATCGACCTTGTGTCGATTGCGATGCGCGGGCTGAGCGCCAGGGCTTCGGCGCGGGTCTTGGTCGCGGCCTTCGGAGGCGCCGCCGTCGCCCGTTGCTCGGGCGCGCCAAGCTTGGGAACCTGCGCAAGACGCGCCTGCTCGGTCTGCGCCCGGCGCTGCTTATCCATCTCCGGGAAGGCGTAGAAATAATCCCACAGGCCGATGAAAATCAGCGACATGGCCGCGGCGAGGAGCATATTTTTGGTGTTCTCGTTCATGGCCGCGTCAGCCTGTCTTCCTGTTTGCGTCTTGGACTTTTCGTCTTGGATGCGCCGCGCCGCGATCGTTCAATCTGGCGAGTCCTTCGGTCATCTGCGCGAGAAGTTCGGGAAACGGCGCTAAGAGGGCCGCGCGCCGCGCGACGAAGACGTAATCGCGTCCGGGCTTCGCGCCAAGGGCGCCGCCGAGCCGCAGGGCCTCGCGAAGCCTGCGGCGGATGCGGTTGCGCTCCACCGCCCCGGCGACCTTCCGCGTGACGGTCAGGCCGAAGCGGGCCGGCGCATTTGAGTCCGCCGGCCCCCGGGACGCCATCTGCACCGTAAAGGCCGGCATGGCGACGCGCGCGCCGCCCGACGCCCGCACAAAATCGCCGCGCCGGCGCAAAACCTCCGGGTGCGGGGATTTCTCACCTTCGGCGGGGACTTGCGCCTTCATGCAGCCATCCGCCTCGCCCGCGCGGCGCCGGTTCAGGCCGACAGGCGCTTGCGCCCACGTGCGCGCCGCGCGGCGATGACGTTGCGGCCGCCGACCGTGGCCATGCGGGCGCGAAAGCCGTGACGCCGCTTGCGCACGATCTTGCTGGGCTGGAATGTCCGTTTCACCGTTCTTCTCCGCTGGCGAAAGGGACGTCATGGCCCGCTCCCGCGCTCGTCTTGCCGATCGCCCACCCGCGGCTCGCCGCAGACGGCTTGAAAATGGTTCGGCGCCTGCGACGCCGCACGGTCGTCACAAAACATTCGCCGCCCCATTTGGAGCGGCGCCGATCGCAGGCATATAGGAGAAAGCGCGCGTTCAAGTCAATGTTTGTCGGCGTGACGTCCGCTCTCAGAGCGCCTCGAGGAAGGCGACGAGCGCCGCCTTTTCATCCTTGGTCAGGCCCAGTTGACGGATTTTCGGGTCGAGCGCCGGATTGGCTCCGCCGCCGCGATCGTAAAACTCCACGACCTCGGCGAGCGTCCCCTGGCTGCCGTCATGCATGTAAGGCGCAGTTTCTTTTACGCCGCGCAACATCGGCGTCGTGTAGGCCCAGCGGTCGGCTGGCGCATTGGTGATTTCGAAGCGGCCGACGTCGTTCGGCGCGCCGGTTTGAGCCAGGCCGACCGCGGCCAAATCGACATTCTGAAAGACGCCCGGCGCCAGCCGCACCCGCGTTTTTCCGCCTGTCGCGCTGGCGTGAAACGCGACGCCCGTATTGTGCCAGGTCTGGTCGGTGAACAGCGCCGTCGACGGCCCGAGCTGATGGCAGGCGGCGCAGCCCGCCTTGCCGGCGAACAGCTCATAGCCCAGCCATTCCTGAGGCGTCAGCGCCGCGCTTTCCCCTGCATAAAAGGCGCGATCGAAGCGGCCGCCGCCGCGCAGCAGCGTCGCCTCATAGGCGGCGATGGCGCGCCCCAGCGTCACCATCGTCGCGCCCTCGCTCGGGAAGGCTGCTTCGAACAGCGGACCATAGTCCGCGTCGGCGCAAAGTCGGGCGATCAGCGGGCCGATGCCGGCGTTGCCCATCTCATCGGCCGCCAGCAGCGGCCCCCAGACCTGCGCAGCCAGATCAGTTTCGCGGCCGTCGTGAAAAAGGAATTTCTTGAAGACGACGTTATAGAGCGAGGGCGCATTGCGCCGCAGCGTCCGCCCCTCCATGCCGATCGAAAGCGCGCTCTGATTTGAGGCGAAGCCCTGCGCGGGAATGTGGCACATGGCGCAGGACAGCGTGCCATTCGCCGACAGGCTGCGGTCAAAGAACAGCTTCTCGCCGAGTTCGCGCATCGCCGGCGTTCCCGCGACCGCGGCGGGAACGGGCGGAAGCCCCAGCGGCGATGCGATGTCCTCCCTTGCAGCGCTGTTGATGCAGACCATCACCGCGAGAATCGTCAGAAAGCGCGCAATGAAGAACCACGCGACGTTCACTTTACGGCGACCGCGTTGCTCGCCTCCGGAAACTCCATCGCGAGCGTCCGGAGGTCATTCAGCAAGCCTTCTGCCGTCAAGAACGCCGTGCTGTAGATCTCACGGATCCAGCCTTTGGGATCGATCAGAAATACTTTCAGCATATGATTGATCGCGCCGGTGCGCTTCCCGACGCGATCCGTCTCATAGGCGATATCCTGGCCCATGGCGGCAAGCAGCGGCGTCATTTCCGCTTCGCTCGCGCCCGCGAGAAAGACCCAGGGCACCTCGCCGCCCCGCTCTTGCGTCTCCAGCATGCGCAAGACGGAAGGCGTGTCGCGGTTGGGATCGAGGCTGACGAAGACAAGGCGCAGCCTGCCCTTCAGGAGCGGATCGGCCTCCGCCTGCTTTCGCGTCTCTTCAAATGTGGACCAAGCGACCGGGCAGCCGAGGGGATCGGCGCAGCGCGAGTAGAAGAAGCCGAGCGCCGTTACCGCGCCCCGCGTGTAAGCGGAGAGCGACGTCCGCCTGCCTTGCGCGTCGAGCAGCGAAGCCTCTGGCGCGCTCTGGATCGAATGCAACATGTAGCTTCCAGGCGCTGGCAGTCTCGTGACCGCCGGGTCCGCAGCGAGGGCTGATGTCGCTCTGAGCGCAAGCGCAAAGGCGATGGCGGCTCTCACAGCGTTGCAGCGCGCGCTCACGGCTGCACGGCCTTCTGGGCGCGCGCGGTGAACTTCATATGATGCGCACGGCCGAGGCCCTCCTTGTGGAAGTCGACGACGAAGTCCTCCTTCAGCTCCTTGCCGTCCCAAGAATAGCCCTTCAGGAACTGCTCGTTTTCAGCGTCTTTCTTGTCCCAGTTGGCGAGCAGAGAGGTCGTGAAATAGACCCTCTTCCCGTCCCAGCTCTGCGAGACCATGTTCACCTGCGCGCCGATCTTCTTCGCATAGACTTGTTTCGGCGCTTCCGGATCGGAAAGATCGAAGAGCCGCGCCGTCCCGTCCATGAATGTGTTGACCCAAAGCGACGAAGCGTCGGACGAAATCGAAATGTCGACGGGCAACGGAATCTTGGACGGATCGCCAATGTCGGCGACGGCTTTCGCCTGCCATTCGTTCTTGTCGTCCTGTTTGATCAGATAAAGTTTAGACGTGAGCGCGCCGGCGGTGATCGCCCAATTGGCCCCGGGCTTCAGCGCCCAACGGATTTCCAGCGGCGCGCCGGGGACCGAAAAGACCTTTAGAGGCTTCATCGCCTTCAAATCCCACATCACCATCGTGTTCCCGAAATTCTTCATCGCGGAACTGTCTTGGATGAGCTGCGAGAGATCCATCATGTAATTGGTCCAGCCCGTGAAACTTGACGTCAGCATGCGGTTTTGGGCCGGATTGATGGCGATGTCGTAGCCATAGCCGTCGCCGCCGTTATCCACCGGCATCGGGGTCGTGGTCACGAGATCGCCGGCGTTGTTATAGGTGATGAGCCCCGTGACGCCGCCGTGATCCTTTTTGTTGGACAGCGCCTGCACGAGCATGCGGCCGGGCAGCGCGTAAAATGTATGCGGCCCGACGTAGCCCGTGCTCTCGGCGAGATTGTCGATGGTCTTGACAAGCTTCGGCGTCGAGGGATCGGAGCCGACGTCGAAGATGAACATCTTGCTGTCGTCGAGTCGGCCGGCCCAGAGATATTTGCGATCGTCGGTAAAGCCCATGTGATGGGCTTCGCCGCGTCCGCCGACGGAAATTGTGTGAATCGCCTTGCCATATGTCGCCGAGCCGGGAACGACGTCGATCGTGACAAGCTTGTCCGATCCGTCGCCGACGCCTTTCTCGCCAAGCGTCCAGACATGGAGATATTGCTCCTGCCCTTTGATCAGCCCGGACATGAAAGGCGAATTGCAGGTTTCATCCGCGACGGCCGGAGCAAGCGGCCAAGCCAAGGCAAGCGCACAGGCGACTGCGCCCAACGGCAAGTTTTTCATTTGAACCACTCTCCCTTGTTGGTCACACCCCGTCAGGCTGTGGCAGGGTCTATGATCGCCCTGATTTCGCTGATCCGGTTGGCTGGAAAGCCTCCTTGGGCCGCATGTTCTTTGATCGCTTCAACGTCTGTAGACGCAATAGAGCTTGTCGTCGGTGACATAACTCTCGATCCATTGCGCCCGCGGGCCGAGCGCGCGCAGGACCGCGCAGGAGCGCTGCGAAACCGCCTGAAGATCGGCTTGCGTCATCTTGCCGGCGCCGGGGATGTCACGTTCGATGATGAATTTCGGCATTGCCCATCTTTCCCAATCTAGCAACTCATCTATACGACCGGTCGTCTCACTTCGGCGAAAAATAGATCACGCTTTGAAGTAGCCGTTCAGCAGCACATCGCAAAACTGCGTCAGCGGACGCACGGAGCGCTCGATCTTCATGCGCAGCAACGCCCCCTGCCAGACGTTGACGAGAAAATCCGACATGTCCTTCGCCTCCATGTCCGTGCGAAACCTGCCTTCGCGCTGAGCGCGGGCGATTCCCTCGCGCAGCTTGTCGCGATAGCGATGGACCGCCTGACGCAGCGACGCCTGGCAGAGCTCGCTCGTATCGCCGATCTCGCCGATGAGATTGCCGAGAAGGCATCCGCCCTTGAAATCCCGGCGCTCAGTCTCCTCGATCATCTCCTCAAAATATCCCTTGAGCGCGACGTCAGCGGTGACGTCGTCGCGGCGTAGATGCGCGTCGAGCTGCTGGATAAACGGCTCAATGTAATGTCTGACGACCTCTGCGCTGAACGCCTCTTTGCTTTCGAAGTAATTGTAAAAAGAGCCCTTTGGCACGCCGACGCTCTGCACCAGTTCCTGCACCCCGGTGCCGTGATAGCCCTGCTCCATCAGGAGCGTTACGCCCCGCTCCAGAAGCTTCTCTCTCAGTTCTTTGACGTCGCGCCGACTCATAGCGCAGTAATATGACCGGTCGTCTTATTTTGTCAAGAGCGGCGCAACGACGGCCGCTCGCGCGCCAATCCGCATGGATGAGAAATGCGATGAACCGAGTTTGCCGAGGCCGAGGGCTTAGTCCGCTGCGCGCATCGCCAGCATTTCTTCGCGGCACTGTATTCGCGCCGCGCATTAGGCCGAATGAAGGCGCAAATGTGGCGAGGATCGCTGATGTATAGCCTCGCATCGGCCCCGATGCGCATCGCGTATTTTGTCTTTGCCCACCTGACTCGCGACGGCGTATAGATTGGTAACGACGTGATTCGCGTCGCTGTCCGTGTCCTTCCAGACGTAGCGTGATGCGTCCGCCTTGCTTGGCGCCCATGATTAAGACTTTGGGCCGCGTTTGAGGCGTAAGTGAAGGTTTATTAACCAATTCCGCTTACCTTCCTGGAAGGTCGGTCAGGTCGCTGGGACGAGGACTCGCCGGCCCGTCGGCGCGCGCTCTTCGCGCGGGCCGGCTATGGACGACGGAGCTCGGTGGGGAACCAACATGCGCGTTTTATTGATCGAGGACGACAGCGCAACGGCTCAAAGCATCGAGCTCATGCTCAAGTCCGAGAATTTCAACGTCTATACGACCGATCTCGGCGAAGAGGGCATCGATCTCGGCAAGCTATACGATTACGACATTATTCTTCTCGACCTCAATCTGCCGGATATGTCGGGCTATGAGGTGCTGCGCACGCTGCGCGTCGCCAAGGTGAAGACCCCGATCCTCATTCTCTCCGGGCTGGCCGGCATCGAAGACAAGGTGAAGGGACTCGGCTTCGGCGCCGACGACTATCTCACGAAGCCCTTCCACAAGGACGAACTCGTCGCGCGCATTCACGCGATCGTGCGCCGCTCCAAGGGCCATGCCCAGTCGGTGATCATCACCGGCGAACTCGTCGTCAATCTCGACCAGAAGACGGTGGAGGTGGCCGGCGCCCGCGTGCATCTCACCGGCAAGGAATATCAGATGCTGGAGCTGCTCTCGCTGCGCAAGGGCACGACTTTGACCAAGGAAATGTTCCTCAACCATCTCTATGGCGGGATGGACGAGCCGGAACTGAAAATCATCGACGTTTTCATCTGCAAGTTGCGCAAGAAGCTCGCCAACGCCAGCGAAGGCCGCAATTATATCGAGACCGTGTGGGGCCGCGGCTATGTGCTGCGCGAGCCGAGCGAAGCCGACGAGCGAATCACGGCTTGAGCGCCCCTGCTTAGGCAATCTTCCCGAAGCGCGAAAACACGGCCGACGTCAGCCGTGAGGCGTCGCCGCCGAAGCTTGATTTTCGACAGGTTTTCGCGTCCCCAAAACGCCGATTTTCAGGAGCGCCGCCCGCGGCGGAAATTCAAAATGCGGAGAACCTGATGCCGGTCGAAATGTAATTCGATCCGCCATGCACGCCATTGATGGCGCCGAAGACGCCCGACCGGTGGTGCACACGAACAAAAACCTCAAAAGGAGCTTCTTTGCTGGGAGAAAACGTGACTTCCGGAATGAGTAGATTGAGAAATCCATTGCCGTGGTGACTGCTATCGAAATCCCTTTCAAAACCGGAAACGCCGGTGACGTAACTTGCGCCAAATAATCCAAGACGGAAGTTGGTGTATAGA
>Ga0233425_10000647_pt1 | contig 87102 bp, 83 predicted proteins | sample Watercolumn_Towu_2_FD_181712 | JGI IMG/M metagenome (GOLD analysis project Ga0233425, IMG submission 181712) | Freshwater microbial communities from Lake Towuti, South Sulawesi, Indonesia - Watercolumn_Towuti2014_140_MG | ecosystem: Environmental > Aquatic > Freshwater > Lake | place... | reverse complement strand
GCGGTCGACCAGTTCGAAATAGGCCTGCCGCCCGTGCTTGCGGTTCATCAGCCGCAGGATGCGGTCCGAGCCCGACTGCACCGGCAGGTGCAGGTAGGGCATCAGGGCGTCGAGCTCGCCGTGGGCGGCGATCAGCTCGTCCGACATGTCGTTCGGGTGGCTGGTGGTGTAGCGGATCCGGTCGAGACCCGGGATCTCCGCCAGGGCCCAGGCCAGCCGCGCCAGGGACGACGGCTTTCCGTCCGGCCCTTCGCCGTCGTAGGCGTTGACGTTCTGGCCCAGCAGGGTGACCTCGCGCACGCCCCGGGCGGCGAGCTCGCGCGCCTCGGCCAGCACGGCGGCGACCGGTCGCGACCACTCGGCGCCCCGGGTGTAGGGCACCACGCAGAAGGTGCAGAACTTGTCGCAACCCTCCTGCACGGTGAGGAAGGCGGTGACGCCGTTCACGCCGCGGGCGGCCGGCAGGGCGTCGAACTTGTCGACCGGAGCGAAGTCGGCGCCGATGCGCTCGCCGCGCGCCCGGGCTGTGCGGGTCAGCAGCTCGGGCAGCTGGTGATAGGCCTGCGGGCCGACCACCAGGTCGACCGCCGGCTGGCGACGCATGATCTCCTCGCCCTCGGCCTGGGCGACGCACCCGGCGACGGCGATGGTCATCGCCCCCTGCCGCTCCTCCTTCATCAGGCGCAGCTTGCCCAGCTCGGAATAGACCTTCTCGGCCGCCTTTTCGCGGATGTGGCAGGTGTTGAGGATGACGAAGTCGGCGTCCTCGGCCGTGTCGGTCGGGGCGTAGCCGAGCGGCCGCAGCACATCGGCCATGCGCTCCGAGTCGTAGACGTTCATCTGGCAGCCGTAGGTCTTGATGAACAGGCGCTTCGGCGCCGGCTCGACCGCGGGCTTCGCGAGGGTGTCGGTCATCCTGCGGCTTATGATCGCCGAAACCGGCGACGGCAAGGCGATCAGGTCGCCGCGTCGTCCCCGCGCTGGGCGTGGCGCTTGAAGATCAGCCCTTCCCGCTTGGAGGGCTCCGCCCCCTCGATCGGCTTGCCGTAGAGTTCGAGCTTGTGGCCGACCAGTTCGAAACCGAGGCGCTCGGCGATCTCGGTCTTGAGACGCTCGATCTCGGCGTCGAAGAACTCGATCACCTCCCCCGACCGGGTGTCGATCAGGTGGTCGTGGTGGTCGTCGCCCGCCTCCTCGTAGCGGCTGCGGCCGTCGCCGAAGTCATGCTTCTCGACGACCCCGGCCTCCTCGAACAGGCGCACCGTCCGGTAGACGGTGGCGATCGAGATGTGCGGATCGATCGCCGAGGCGCGCCGGTAGAGCTCCTCGACGTCCGGATGGTCCTCCGCCGAGGAGAGCACGCGGGCGATCACCCGGCGCTGCTCGGTCATCCGCATGCCGCGCTCGGCGCAGAGTTTCTCGATCCGGTCCATGACGTCAGAATAGGGGGCGTCGTCGCCCTAGGGAAGCGCGGCCGGGAAGTTGAGTGTCAAAAGCAGGGCGTCGCGGCGTCCGCCGTCCGCCGCCGGATAGTAGCCGCGCCGGCGGCCGGCCTCGACGAAGCCGAGGCCGGCGTAGAGGGCGCGGGCGGCGGCGTTGTCCTCCGCCACCTCGAGGAAGACCCGCTCCGCGCCCGACGCCCGCGCCCGCGCCAGGCCTTCGGCGACGAGGCGGGCGCCCAGGCCGCGACGCCGGGCCCCGGGCCGGACGGCCACGGTCAGGAGTTCAGCCTCGTCGACGACCCGCCGGAGCAGCGCGAATCCGTCCTCCGCCGCGACGGCGAACACGCCCGGTTGCGACAGCAGGCCGGCGAGCGCCGCGGCGTCCCACGGCTCCGCGAAGGCGCTGGCGTGGATCTCCGCCAGACGTTGCGGATCGGTCGGCGGCAGGTCGCTCACGGCCGGGGCGGCCGGCCCTGGCCGGGCAGCCGGCTGGGCGGGGTGGCGTCGGGCGCCCGCAGGTAGAGCGGCGCAGGCCGCTCCGCCGCCGGGTCGCCCCGGGCGGTCAGGCGGGCGAGCGCCGCCGGCTCGGGGCCCGCCAGCTCCAGCCGCGGACGCCCGTCGTCGGGGAACAGGGCCGCGCCCGACCCGACCAGCACCGTGCCCGGCGGGCAGGCGTCGAGGCGGCGGCCGGCCTCCTCCAGCGACAGGGCCTGGGGTTCGCCGTCCGGCGAGCCGCCCCGCCAGAAGCGCGCGTAGACCTGCCCGCGCCGGGCGTCGATCAGGGCGGCGACGTCGGGGGCGCCGGCGGACGCGGCGAGGGCGTCGAGCGTCGAGATCCCGACGACCGGCCGCCCCAGCGCCGCGCCGAGGCCCTGGGCGAAGGCGAGCCCGACCCGGAGGCCGGTGAACGATCCCGGACCGACGGTCACGCCGATCCGCTCGATGCGGTCGAAGCCGCCGGCCTCGGCCGCGGCGTCCCGGGCCAGCCCGCCCAGCCGCTCCTGGTGCCCCTTGGCCATCGCCTCGGACCGCACGCCGAGGGGCGCCGCCCCGGCGCCGACCTCGAACACGCCCGCCGTGCACAGGCCGAGGGCCGTGTCGATCACCATCACCCGCACGGCGCGCTCCTGGCCCGATCGGGCGATTTCAGTCCCGCGCCAGGGCGGCGACGATCCGCGCCACCGCCTGCCGCAGGGCCGGGTCGGGAATGCGGGGAAAGGCGGAGGCCAGCACGCGCCCGTCCCGGGTCGCCGTGATCGCGCGCAGGGTCTGCACGCCCCCCGCCTCCATCTCGCGCCCCTCGGCGGTCGGGAAGAAGGTCTCGACGGAGGTTCCAAGAACCCGGGCGACCCGATGCAGCCGCGAGGCGGAGATGCGGTTCTGCCCGCTCTCGTACTTCTGGACCTGCTGGAAGCTCACGCCGATCCGCTGCGCCAGCGCCGCCTGCGACAGGCCCAGCGCGGCGCGGCGCAGGCTGATCCGCGCGCCGACATAGGCGTCGACCTCTTCCGCCGGGCTGCTCCTCCCCATGGCGCCTGCTCCCCGATGTCCAACGCCAATGTTTCATCTTTTCGGAGCCATGGCAACAATATCGTTTCATCAGGTTTCGATCCGCGCCACCACCGCCGCCACCCGCCGCGCCTCCGCCCGGGGCAGCCGCTCCTCCGCCTGCAGGCCGCCGGGCCCGCCGCGCAGGACCAGCAGATCGGCCTCGGCGCGCTCGAAGAGTCGCACCAGCCGCCGTCCGTCCGCGGTTTCGATCACGCAGCCCTGGTCGCGGCGCGGCCACTGCCCGGGGGCGTACTCCAGAATCACGCCGGACGCCGCCCACGGCGCCAGTTCGTCGGTGGAGAGCTGAAGCCTCTGCCGCGCCGCCGGCGGCGGACCTTCCCAGACCGCCGCGTCGCTGCGCACGCCGGGAAGGCCGGCCTCGCCTTCGGGCGCGTCGGCGCCCGCGGCGAGCGCCTGGAGCGCCTCGGGCGTCGAGCCGAGGGCGGCCGTCATCCGGCGCTGCACGTCCGGACGGAACAGGCCCGGGCGCTTGCCGGCCTCGTAGAGGCCCCAGCCCTGGCTGGTCATCCCCAGGCGCGCGCCCGCCTCGGCCTGGCTCAGGCCGCGCGCGCGCCGCAGGGCGGCGAGCGCGTCGCCCAGCCGGCGGGCCTCGTCGTCGGTCTCAAATCGCGCCATCGGCCGCATCATGGCCGACGGCGGCGAGGCTGGCGAGGACGAATCCGTTTCAGCCCGCCCGGCTCAGAGCACCTGCTCGACCCGCGTCACCTCGGGCACGTAGTGTTTCATCATCTGCTCGACTCCGGCCTTCAGGGTGGCGGAGGAGGAGGGGCAGCCGGCGCAGGCGCCCCGCATGCGCAGGCTCAGCACGCCGCTGGCCTCGTCGAAGGAGTCGAACAGGATGTCCCCGCCGTCCTGGGCCACGGCGGGTCGGATGCGACTGTCGAGCAGGGCCTTGATCTCGGCGACGACCTCGCTGTCCTCGCCGCCGGCCTCCGCGCCGGCCGCGGCGCCGGCGCGGAGCAGGGGCGCGCCCGACATGAAATGGTCCATCAGCACGGTGAGCACAGGCGCCTTGAGCGCCGGCCAGCCGGGTCCGTGGGCCTCCCGGGAGACGGAGACGTAGTCGGCCCCGAAGAAGACGCCGCAGACCCCCTCGAGCTCGAACAGGGCCTCGGCGAGGGGCGAGGCCGCCGCCTCGTCGATCGTACGGAACTCGCACGGCTCCGCCGCCACGGCGCGGCCGGGCAGGAATTTCAGGACGTTCGGGTTCGGCGTGGGCTCGGTCTGGATGAACATGGCGCACAAGTGCGCCCGGCGCCGGCCCGGTTCAAGGGGCCCGCCCGCCGCGGCTCAGGCGAGGTCCTCGATGTCCTTCTCGGTCAGTTCGCCCGGCACGATGGTGACCGGCAGCTTGCGCCCGGTGAAGGCGGCGCCCTGCTTGACGAGGGCGGTGACCAGCGGGCCCGGGCCGCGGCCGCCCTCCCCCGACGCGAGCACGAGGATCTTGATGTCGGCATCCTCGCCGACGACCTTGCGGATGCAGTCCTGCGGCTCGCCGCGCTCGATGAGCAGCATCGGCGTCGAGCCGGCGCGCTCTCCCGCCTCGGCGGCCCAGCGGTTGAGGATGGCCTCCGCCTCGGCCCGGGTCTGCCGCTCGATCTCCTCCCGCACCCCGGACCAGTGGGCGTCCGGGGCGGCGGGCGGGATCACCCGCAGCATGACCAGCCGCCCGCCGGTCGAGCGGGCGCGGCGCGCGGCGTAGCGCAGCGCGCCCTCGAACTCGGGACTGTCGTCGACCACGACCAGAAACTTGCGCGGCATAGGCCCTCTCCTGTTCCCGTCCGTGACCGCCCCCCTCAGGCGGCGACGGCCGCGATCTCCCGGATCGCCGCATTGGCGATGGTCAGCTTGGCGAAGGTCCAGCCGGCGCCGGAGGTCTCGATCTCGTCGACCGAGCTCCGCACCCCCTCGACGATCTCCAGCCGGTGGCCGATCCAGGCGTCGACCGCCGCCTCGGCCGCGGCCTCGGTGGCGCCGACGGCGGCGTCGGACGCCCGCGCCACCGCCCGCGTCAGCACCGTCTGTTCGGACATCAGGTCCTCGATCAGCCGGCGCACCGCGAGGCGGTCGAAATGGTCGGCGGCGGGCACCGCGCCGGCGGCGGCCCGGAGCCTGTCGAGATCGAAGGCCGCGCCGACCTGGTGGTAGAGCATGGCCATGGCCGGCTCCGGCCAGCCGGCCTCGCGCGCCAGATCGGCGATGTCGGCGGTCGCCACCAGCGGACGCAGCATCGCCAGGTCGCGGGCCATCGCCTCGTCGGCCCCGAGGGCGACGAACTGCTGGACCCGGCCCTCCAGCTTGCCCTGCTCGAAGCGCGACAACACGGCGCCGCCGGCCGCCCGCAGGGTGTCCGCAGCCGAACGATAGGCGGCGATCAGCCCGTCGACGGTCGCGCCGCCGCGGGTCGCCCGCCGCGCCAGCCAGAAGGTCTGCCGGCGGAGCACGGTGGCGATCTCCTGGTAGAGCGCCGTCTGCGCCTCGGCGCTGATCTTCAGGTCGAGGGCCGAGACCGCGTCCCACGCCTCGTCGAGGCGGAAGATCTGCCGCGCCGCCTCGAAGGCGATGACCATGGCCCCGGTGTCGCAGCGGGCCGACTGCCGCAGGCGCTCGGGGAAGGTGGCGCCGCACATGTTGACGATCTCGTTCGACAGGATGGTCGAGATGATCTCGCGGCGGAGACGGTGGCCCTGCATCTCGGTCTCGAACCGCGCCAGCGGCCCCGGGAAGTACCGCACCAGGGTCTGGCGGAAGAAGGGATCGTCCGGCGCGGTCGAGGCCACGATGTCGTCGAACAGCTCGATCTTCGAATAGGCGGTGAGCACCGCCAGCTCGGGCCGCGTCAGCGGCATGGCCGAGGCCTTCATCTCCGCCAGCCTCAGGTCATCAGGCAGGCCCTCGACCTTGCGGTCCAGCCGGCCCTTGGCCCCCAGCCACTGCATGAAGCGCTGCTGGGCGTCGAGCGCCCCCGCCCCCTGGGCCTGCTGCAGGGTCAGGGCGAGGGTCTGGTCGTAGTTGTGGGCCAGCACCTTCAGCCCGACCTCCTCGGTCATCGAGGCCAGCAGGGCGTTGCGGTCTTCGACCTTCAGCGCGCCCGAGGCGATGGCCGATCCGGTCAGGATCTTGATGTTGACCTCGTGGTCCGAGCTGTCCACGCCGGCGGAGTTGTCGATCGCGTCGGTGTTCACGCGGCCGCCGTTGCGGGCGAAGCCGATGCGGCCGGCCTGGGTGAGGCCGAGATTGGCCCCCTCGCCGATCACCCTGGCGCGCAGCTCGATCCCGTCGACGCGGATGGCGTCGTTGGCCTTGTCGCCGACCTGGGCGTCGGTCTCGTGCGCCGCCTTCACATAGGTGCCGATGCCGCCGAAGTAGAGCAGCTCGGCCGGCGCCTTGAGGATCGCCTTCATCAGCCCGGCCGGGTCCAGGGCCTCGTCGGCGATGTCCAGCGCGGTCCGGATCTCCGGGCTCAGCTCGATCGACTTGGCCGAACGGGAGAAGACCCCGCCGCCCTTCGAGATGAGGGACCTGTCATAGTCCTGCCAGCTCGAGCGGGGGAGCTCGAACAGGCGTTTGCGCTCGGCCCAGGAGGTGGCCGGATCCGGATCCGGATCGATGAAGATGTCGCGGTGGTCGAACGCCGCCACCAGCCGGATGGCCTTGGACAGCAGCATGCCGTTGCCGAACACGTCGCCCGACATGTCGCCGACCCCGACGACGGTGAAGGGCTCGGTCTGGATGTCCTTGCCCATCTCGCGGAAGTGGCGCTTCACCGCCTCCCAGGCGCCGCGGGCGGTGATCCCCATCTGCTTGTGGTCGTAGCCGGCCGAGCCGCCGCTGGCGAAGGCGTCGTCCAGCCAGAAGCCGTAGTCGCGCGACACGCCGTTGGCGATGTCGGAGAAGGTCGCCGTGCCCTTGTCCGCCGCCACCACCAGATAGGGGTCGTCCCCCTCCCAGCGGACCACCGCGGCCGGCGGCACGACGCTCCCGTCGCGCACGATGTTGTCGGTCAGGTCGAGGAGGCCGGACAGGAAGGTCCTGTAGGCCCGGATCGCCTCCTGCTGCTGGGCGTCGCGGTCGCCGCCCGCGCGGACGATGGCCGGCAGGTGCTTCGGATAGAAGCCGCCCTTCGAGCCGACCGGCACGATGACCGCGTTCTTGACCTGCTGCGCCTTGACCAGGCCGAGCACCTCGGTGCGGAAGTCGTCGCGGCGGTCGGACCAGCGCAGGCCGCCCCGCGCCACCGGCCCGAAGCGCAGGTGCACGCCCTCGACGTGCGGCGCCCAGACGAAGATCTCGCGGAACGGCTTCGGCAGCGGCAGGTCGTCCAGTTCGCGCGAGGCGATCTTGATCGAGATGTACGGCTTCGCCGTCCCGTCGGCGGCCGGCTGGTAGTAGTTGGTCCGCTTCACCGCGCCGACCAGCAGGGCGAGGCGGCGCAGCGCCTTGTCGTGGTCGAGGCTCTTCACCGCCTTCAGCAGCTCGACGATGCGCCGGTCCAGCTCCGCCACCGCGGCTTCGCGGGCGGCGGCGTCCAGGCCGGAGGCCGGGTCGAACTTGGCCGCGAACAGGGCGAGGATGGCCCGCGCCACGTCCGGATAGTCGCGCAGCGCCTCTTCCTGCACCGCCTGGCTCGGATCGAGCCCGGTCTGCTGCCGGTAGCGGGCGAGGGTGCGGATCAGGGCCGCCTCGCGCCAGCTGACGCCGAGCTCCAGCACCAGCCGGTTGAAGCCGTCGCTCTCGGTGCGGCCGTTCCACACGGCCACGAAGGCGTCCTCGAACGGACCCCGCACGTCGGCGAAGTCGAGGTCGCCGCCGCGCGGGTCCTCGAGCAGGAACTCGTGCACATGGATCTCGGGATCGCCGGCCGGCTTCAGCGCGTGGCCCCATTCCTCCAGCGTCTTCAGGCCCATGTCGGCGAGGACCGGCAGCACGTCCGACAGCGGCACCGCCGAGCCCCGGCGGTAGAGCTTGAAGCGGAAGTTCAGCGGGCCGTCGCGGTCGGTGCGGAAGGCGCGCACGGCCACCGGTTCGCCGTCCCCGACCTGGCCGGAGGCGTTCAGTGCGTCGATGGCGCGGTAGTCGCGCACCGCCTCGGCCGCGTCGTAGCGGTCGCGGTAGGCGGCCCCGAAGGCCTCGGCCCAGCGGGCGCTGACGGGCCCGACCGAGACCTCGTCGATGTCCACGGCGCGCAGCGCGCTTTCGAAACGGTCGACCCAGCTGCGCCCCGCCTCGGCGATCTCGGCGGCGAGCGCCGCCTCGTCCGGGCAGGGGTGGTCCCCCGGGGTCACGCCGATGATGTAGTGGATGCGCACCAGCGGCTGGTCGGTCAGCTGGGGGTACCAGGCCGAGACCCGGCCGCCCCAGGCGCGGGCGAGGATGGCGCCGATCCGCTCGCGCACCGAGGCGTGGAAGCGCTCGCGCGGGATGAAGGCCAGCACCGAGACGAAGCGGTCGAACGGGTCGCGGCGGGTGAAGGTCTTGATCCGCGGCCGGTCGTGCAGGTGCAGGATGCCGAGGGCGATCTCGAGCAGCTCCTCGCCGGACACCTGGAAGAGCTCGTCGCGCGGATAGTTCTCGAGGATGTTCTTCAGCCGCTTGTAGCTGTGGGTGCCCTCGGTCTTGCCGGCCGCGGCCAGGGCCTGGCGGACCTTGCGCCGGATCAGCGGCACCTCGCCGGCGACCTTGTCGTAGGCCTCGGCGGTGAACAGGCCGACGAAGCGGATCTCGCCCGAGGCCTTGCCGTCCGGCCCGAAGCGCTTGACCCCGACGTAGTCCATGTAGGCGCGGCGGTGGACGCGGGAGCGGACGTTGGCCTTGGCCACCGTCACGGGCTCGGACAGGTTCAGCTGCGCCTTCATCGAGCGGGTCAGCACCGCCGGCTCGTTGGTCCGGCGCAGCACGGTGCGGTCCGGATCGGCCAGCACGCCGAGACCGACCCCGGACAGCGACAGCGGCGCCTCGGCCTCGTAGCCGCCGTCGGCGGTGCGCGGGAACTCGTAGGCGCGGGCGCCCAGGAAGACGAAGTGGTCCGACGCCAGCCAGCGCAGGAAGGCGAGATTCTCGGCCAGCACTTCCGGGTCGACGGCCGGCGCCGAGGCCTCGAGCTCGGCGATGGAGCGCTCGATCAGGGCGTGCATGGCGCCGTGGTCCGCGACGGCGGCGCGGACGTCCGCCATGGTCGCCGCCAGGGTCTCGCCCAGGGCGTCCCGCCGCTCCTGCGGCAGGGAGTCCATCACCACGATGATCAGGGAGATGCGGCCATCGGGGCGGTCGACGACCGGGTGGTACATGGCGCGGACGCTGACCCCGGCCTCGGCCAGTTCGCCCATCACGCTGTCGACGAGGAAGGGCTTGTCGTCCTGGACGATCCACAGGACGTCATAGCCGGTCGGATGGCCCTGCGCGCCGGTATGGGGACCCACGCTGATCAGCGCCGCGCCGCCCGGCTCCCGGTCGCGGGACGAGCGCCACACCGCCGCCAGCAGGGCGCACAGGTCGGTCAGATCGAGCTCCGGGGTCTCGTCCGCCGCATAGTCGTCCAGCACCTGGTCGAGGAACGAGGTCTCCGCCGGGCCGGGGGGCTGGCCCATCACCCTCGCGAAAGCGGTCTCCAGCGCCTCCAGCGTGATCGCCTGAGGGAGCTTGGGGGCCGTTTCGCCGGACATGAGGGCTCTCTTGGATGTGGTTGCGGACCGCTGCGGGTCCGTCAGTGGGCGCCAGACTAGGCTGCTTCTCCGCCCGGACAAGCCGCCTCCGGCGGTCCTAGGCCAGCCCGTCGCCCACGGGAAGCCCCGGCGGGGTTCCGGGTCGATCGGCGGCGCGCTGCGGCGGGGGGCCTCCCGGAAACGACAAGGCCGCCGGGCTTTCGCCCGGCGGCCTCTTCGGACCGGCGCCCAGGAGGGGAGGGGTGGCGCCGATCAATTCCGCCACGGCCTTGGGGGAGGGGGAGGGGGCCGCGGCGACAGGATGCAGATAGGCGCCGCGTGTGGCCGATCAATGGCCGGTTTCCTCCGGCGCGGCCGGAAGGCTGCGGCGGGTTGACGCGGCGTCGGAGGGCTTCGCGCCGTCGCCATAGGGCTCCCCGTCCCCCGACAACAGCACGGCCATCCACCGGGAGCCCTTGAATTCGGCGAGGATGGCCATGGCCATGACGGCCAGGGGCGTCGACAGGAACATGCCGACCACGCCCCAGACCTTGCCCCAGAAGGCGAGCGCCAGCAGCACCACCACCGGATCGATGTTCTGGTTCTCGCCCTGCATGCGGGGCTGGATGAAGTTGCCGCTGACGAACAGGATCGCCTGCAGGCCCACCAGCAGCACCGTGGCCTGCCAGTAGGTCTCGAACTGGACCAGGGCGAACAGCGGCGGCACCAGACCCGCCACGGCCCCGCCCAGCACGGGGATGAAGCCGACCACGAAGATGACGAAGGTCCAGAACTCCGCGTTCTGCAGCCCGACCGCCCGCATCAGCACCCAGGCGAAGGCGCAGATCAGCGCGCCCGTGACCGCCTGCACCCAGAGGTAGCCCTCCACGCCGCTGCGCACCCGCTGGAACACCTCCAGGGCTTCGCCGCGCGCCTCCCGCTCAGGGAACATGCTGACCAGCTTGCGCTTGAACCCGGCCCGCGAGGCGAGCAGGAAACCGAGGTAGATCAGCACGAAGATGGCGCCCGACACCGCGCCCTGCGCCTGCAGGGCGAAGGCGGTCAGGTAGTTCCGGATGTCGAGCTGGGCGATCAGCTCCGAGGCGGTCGGCGCGGTCCGGACCCCGATCAGCCCGGACACGTCGCGGATGATCTGGTCCAGCCGCGGGCCGATCCGGGTGGTCACGCCCGAGGCTGCGTCGAAGAAGTTCAGCGCCCCGTTGGCGATGATGGCGATCGAGGCGAAGAAGCCGAGGGTGACCACGATCAGCGCCGCCGCCCCGGCCAGATGCGACGGCACCGGCGTGCGGTCCTCGATGAACCGCTGCAGGCCGTCGATCATGATCAGCAGGAAGATGGCCATGGCCAGCGGCGTCAGGATGTCCGCCAGCCAGTAGAGCGCGCCGCCGCAGGCGACGATGGCGATGGCCACCAGCGCGTTGCGCGCCACGGTCGAGGTGGGGACGGTGATCGGCGGCTTCATCGATCCATGGTCAAGCCGCCGCGCCCCGCCGTCAATCGTCCGCGGAAGACGCCGCGCGCCTTCGCGCTCAGTCCCGCGGCGTCAGCCGCCACATGCGCAGCGGATGCCGGACCGCGCCGGCCTCGGCCCCGGCGTCCGGGCCGCGCCCCATGTAGAGGTCGGCGCGCACCGGGCCGCGGATGGCCGAACCCGTGTCCAGGGCGACCACCAGGCCGCTGTAGCTGCCGCGCGCGCCGCGGAGGTCGCCGCCGTCGGCGGCGATCCACACCAGATCGCCGTAGCGCCAGTGGGCGGGATCGACGGCGATGGCCCGGCGGGGCGGAAGCGGCGTGTTGGCGGCGCCGGCGGGATGGCCGCCGTCGTCGGCGTCGAGCCTGAAGAAGATGTAGCGGGGATTGAGCGCCATCACCGCCCGCGCCTCTCCGCCGCGGCGGGCGGCGAGCCAGGCCCGGATCGCCTCTCCCGAGGTCCCGTCGGGCGGCAGCAGCCCCTGTTCCGCCATGGGCCTGGCGATGCCCACGAACGGTTGGCCGTTGTCGGCGGCGTAGGCCGCCCGGGCGCGGCCGCCATCCTCGAAGGTGAGGTAGCCGGAGCCCTGGATCTGCAGGAAGAACAGGTCCTCGGCGCGCATCCAGGCCAGGGCCGGCCCCGGAGGCGCGGCCTCGATCTGCGCGCGGGGCGGCAGCACGTCCCCGGGCCGCCAGTCCGGCGGCGGGGCCAGCACCGGGGCGTCGAACTCCGCGTCAGGCGCCCGACGGGCCGCATACTCCGGCGCGAAATAGGCGGTCAGCCGACCGGGCCCGCCGTCGGCGGTCTCCGCCGGCGCCACCACGAAGCCGGTCTCGAAATAGGCCCGGGCGAGGGTCGGCGTCACGGGGCGTGAGGTGCGCTGCAGGTCCCGGGCGCGGCGACACTGGCGCTCGGCCGCGGCGCCGCGGGCGACCCCGCAGGTCTGCGCCCACGCCTCGAAGGCGGCGAGGTGGTCCTCGTCGGCCCAGCCGGGGAGGGTGGCGGGGCCGGGGGCGTCGCGCGGCGCTGCCGGCGGCGGCGGCTCCGCCGGCGGCGGGGCCGCCGGAGGGCCGCCCGGGGCGGGGGGAGCGGCCGGACCGGCCGGCGCCGTGGCGCAGGCGGCGACGGTGAGGGCGGCGAGGCCCCCGGCCGCCGCCAGGCGCAGGCCGCGGCTCACGCGCTGGCGGGTTCGGTGCGGGCCAGAACCCAGTTCGGGTCGCTGGCCCCCAGCCGGCGTTCGAACGTCCAGACCTCGGCCACGCGCCGTTCCTCCACCTGCTCCTCCGCAGCGGGATCGGCCGGCTTCACCCGGTTGCGCAGCTCGGCCAGGAAACGGACCTTGGCGACGGCGCGGTCGCCCTCCGCCGTGGCCAGCTCCAGGTCGGCGCGGGCCGGATGGACGAACTCGGCGATCTCCGTCTCGCCGCGCGCCTCGCGGGCGGCGATGCCGGCCTCGAACGACTCCATCACCCGCGCGGTCAGCAGGGGCTTCAGGGTCTCGCGGTCGCCCGAGGCGTAGGCGCGGACGATGGTCTCGTGCGCCTGCCGGGCGCCTTCGAGGAAGCGGACCGGGTCGAAATTCGGATCCCGCGCCTTCAGGCCGGCGACGGCGGCGAGGGTGACCGCATCCAGCACGTTCGGGCGGGCGGCGGCCGCCTCTCCCGCCGAGGCAGGCGCGGCCGGAGCCGGAGGACGCGCGCGCGCGTCGTCCTCGGGCTGCCGCCCGACCTTCTTGCCCAGCACATTGTAGAGCTGGAACAGCACGAAGGCGGCGATGACGGCGAAGACGACGATCTGGACCTGGACCGGCACGGGGCATCCCTGGCTGGCGCCCCCGGCGAGGGGCGCGGACGACGATTAGGGGCTGATATGGGAGGGCGCAAGGCGCGGCGGCGCCCCGGGCGGGCGAGCCGCGTTGCCGCAGGGGGCGCCGCATGCTAGTCGCCGCCCCTCCCGGGCCGCCGGCCCGACCAGCCATTCTGCAGACCGATCCGATGACCGACGCCGCTCCGCCCGCCGACACCAACGCCGATCCGTCCGCGACCGGCGGACAGCCGCCGGCCGGCCCCGGCTTCCGGATCGTCGCCCAGTATGTGAAGGACCTGTCGTTCGAGAACCCGCGCGCGCCCGACAGCCTGCGGGTCGACGGCAAGCCGGCCATCGACCTCGGGGTCGAGATGAACGCCCAGGGCCGCAAGGACGGCCTGTTCGAGGTGGACCTGCGCCTGACCGTGAAGGCCTCGACCGACGCCATGACGGTGTTCAACATCGAGCTGCTGTACGGCGGCCTGTTCGCCCTGCAGGGCGTGGCCGAGCAGGACATCGAGCCGCTGCTGCTCATCGAGTGCCCGCGCTACCTGTTCCCCTTCGCGCGCGAGATCATCGCCCGGGCCACCTCGGACGGCGGCTTCTATCCGCCCTTCATGCTGGACCCGATCGACTTCGCCGGCATCTACGTGGCCCGCCAGCAGCAGATCGCCCGCGGCCCGGCCGAAACCGGCCAGGCCTGATCCCGGCCGCGGCTCAGGCCGCGGACGCCTGTTCCGTCTCCACCGACAGGCCGTAGGCCTCCCACAGCGAGCGGTCCTTCAGGGTCGCCCGCAGGAAGGCCGCGTGGGCGGCGCGTTCCGTCTCGCTGGACAGCGGCGCCAGCGGCCGGGGCCGAGGCCCGTAGCCGCCGACCGTCTGCGTCGCCACCTCGACCGAGACGCGGGCGGCGGACAGGTCCAGGCGCCGCTCCTTGCCGCCCTTGAGCTCCAGATAGACGTCGGCCAGCAGGCGGGCGTCGATCAGGGCGCCGTGCAGGGTCCGCTCGACGAGGCTGATCCGGAAGCGCTTGCACAGGGCGTCGAGCGAATTGGCCATGCCCGGAAAGCGCTTCTGGGCCAGCTGCAGGGTGTCGATCCAGCGCGTCTCCTCGATCAGCGGATGGCCGCACAGGCCGCACTCGTGGTCGATGAAGCTGCGGTCGAAGGCGGCGTTGTGGGCGATCACCGGCGCGTCGCCGATGAAGGCCATCAGATCGTTGACCACCTCGCGGAATCTGGGGGCGTGGCGCACCTTGTCGTCGGTGATGCCGTGCACCCGGATGGCGTCCGGCGGGATCAGCCGCTCGGGATTGACGAGGCTGTGGAAGGTCCGCCCGGTCGGCAGCAGGTCCTCGATCTCGATGCAGCCGACCTCGATCAGCCGGTCTCCGGTCTTCGGGTCGAAGCCCGTGGTCTCGGTGTCCAGAACGATCTCGCGCGCCATGGCCCCTTAATGGCCCGGTTCGGGCGCCGGCGGAAGACGGCGGCGGGGCGGCGTCCAGTGCGGCGACAGAACCGTCCCCACGATTTCCCGGACCTGCGCCCGGGCGGCGTCCAGCCCCTGGCTCGTGTCGACGATGAAGTCCGCGCGGCGGCGCTTCTCCGCGTCGGGCAGCTGCCGCGCGAGGATGGCGTCGAGCCGCTCCCGGGTCATGCCCGGCCGGGCCAGCACCCGCGCCGCCTGGACCTCCGGCGGGGCGGTGACCACGACCACCGCATCGACGGCCGCATCGCCGCCGGTCTCGAACAGCAGCGGGATGTCTAGCACGGCCAGACGGACTCCCCGCGCTTCCGCCGCCGCCAGATCCTCCAGGCGGCCCCGCGCCACCAGCGGATGGACGATCGCCTCCAGCCGGCGGAACGCCGCGTCGTCGCCCCCCAGCGCCGCCGCCAGCCGCGTCCGGTCGACGGCCCCGTCGACCACCACTGCGGGAAAGGCTTCGCCCACCGGCCCGACCGCCGCTCCGCCCCGCGCATAGAGACGGTGCACCGCCGCGTCGGCGTTCCACACCAGGGCCCCCTCGTCGGCGAACATGGCGGTGGTCGTCGACTTGCCCATGCCGATCGATCCGGTCAGGCCGAGCACGATCATGGCCGCGCCTCCATGGCCGCCAGCGCCACGGCGCGGACGTCGACCGGCGGCGGCGGCCGCCCGAACAGCGCCTCGAAGGACGGCCGGGCCTGGCCGATGAGCATGGCCAGGCCGTCCACCGTCGCCAGCCCCCGCGCCCGGCCGGCGGCGAGGAAGGCGGTCTCCAGCGGCCGGTAGGTCATGTCCATCAGCACGGCGCCGGCGGGCAGGGCGTCGATGTCGATCGCCGGCGGAACGCTGAGGGCGTTCACCACCAGCGCCGCCTCCGCCAGCGCCTCCGGCGCGCCCACCCGGGCGTCGAGCTCCGCGGCCAGCGCCTCGGCGCGCGCCCGGGTGCGGTTGATCACGGCCACGGCGGCGCCGGCCTCGCGCAGCGCCGCCACGGCGGCCCGCGCGGCCCCGCCGGCCCCCAGCACCACCGCCCCGGCGCCCCGGAGCCGGAGCTGCGGCGCCTGTTCCGCCAGGGCGGCGAGCAGGCCCACGCCGTCGGTGCTGTCGGCGTGGATGCGGCCCGCCTCGAACAGCAGCAGGTTGGCCGAGCCGCAGGCGCGGGCCGCCGGCCCCGCGACATCCGCCCGGGCGAGGGCCTGTTCCTTGTACGGGGCGGTGACGTTCAGCCCGCGGATACCGCCCGCGCGCCCGGTCTCCAGCAGGCGGTCGAAGTCGGCGGCGTCCTCCGGCTCGAAGGGCCGGTAGTCGGCGTCGAGGCCGGCCGCCGCGATCCACGCCCGGTGGATGGCCGGGCTGAGCGAGTGGCCGATCGGACGGCCCGCCACGCCGGCGACGGCGCGGCTCACGTCCTCAGCACTCCGGCCCGCCGCAGCTCGGCCAGCACCGGCCACAACGGCATGCCGAGCACGGTGAAATAGTCCCCCTCGACCGCCTCGAACAGCTGGGCGCCCATGCCCTCGAGCCGGTACGAGCCGACGCAGGCGAGCAGGGCCTCGCCCTCCGCGGCGAGGTAGGCGTCGAGAAAGGCCTCGGAAAAGTCGCGCACCCGCAGGGTCGCTGTGTCGACGCCGGACCAGACGACCTGGCCGTTGCGGGCGAGGGCGGCGCCGGAATGCAGGTGGTGGGGACGGCCGCGCATCGACAGCAGCCGGGCGCGCGCCGCAGAGAGGGAGGGGGCCTTGGAGACGAGCCCGCCATCGAAGGCGAGGGTCTGGTCGGCGCCCAGCACCCAGGCCTCGGGATCGCGGCGCGACACCGCCAGGGCCTTGGCCCGCGCCAGCTCCCCGGCCAGACCGGCGGCGTCGGCCGGGTCGTGCATGGCCTTGACGGCGGCCTCGTCCACATCGGCGACGTCGACGGAGAAGGGCACGCCGGCGTTCGTCAGCATGGCGCGGCGGGCGGCGCTCTTCGAGGCCAGCACAAGGCGTTCGCCGGGCGGGCTCACCAGGCGGTCCCCACGCGGTGGGTGCGCTTCTCGTTGAGCACGTTGATGATCGCCGCGGCCGTCTCCTCCACCGACCGGCGGGTCACGTCGATGACCGGCCAGCCCCGCCGTTCGAACAGCCGCCTCGCCTTCACCGTCTCCTCGCGCACCGAGTCATGGTCGACATAGGCGCTGGCGCGGTGGGCGTTGAGGCCGTCCAGCCGGTTCTTGCGGATCTGCACCAGCCGGTCCGGCGACACCGTCAGGCCGATGACCAGCGGGTTCCTGAGCTTGGTCAGGCGCTCGCCGTCCTCCTGTCCGGGCACCAGCGGCACATTGGCCGCGCGGATGCCGCGGTGGGCGAGATAGATGCAGGTCGGGGTCTTGGAGGTCCGGCTGACGCCGCACAGCACCACGTCCGCCCCCTCCAGCTGGTCCGTCGTGCCCTGGCCGTCGTCATGGGCCATGGCGAAGTCCAGGGCGGCGATGCGGTTGAAGTAGTCGGTGTCCAGGGCGTGCTGGGCCCCCACCCGGGTGGACAGGGCCGCGCCGAGGTACCGCGACAGGGCGCCGACCAGCGGATCGAGCGCCGCGATCTGCGGCGTGTCCAGCCGCCGGCAGCCCTCCTCCAGCTGCTCGCGCAGCTCGCGGTCGACGAGGGTGTGCAGCACCACGCCCGGGGCCGAGGCGATCTCCTCCAGCACCCGGTCCATCTGCCGCTCCGACCGCACCAGGGCGTAGATGTGCTCGATGGGGATGACCCCGTCGAAGCGGGCGACGACCGCCTTGGCCATGGCGTTCAGCGTCTCGCCGGTGGAGTCCGAGACGAGGTGGACGTGGAAGTAGGTCGCCAGCCGCGAGGGGCCGGAAGGACGGCCGGGACTCATGGGGACGATCTGTCCATGACGCGGGGACTCCTGTGGACGGGGCGGGGCGCCGATCCGCCGGCGGCGGGCGCCGATTTCCATAGCAAGCGGGCGGCGCCCCCGCGAGCGGGGATGAGGGTGGAGGGACGGACCGCCTGTCCGGCGAATCGTCCCGGGCGGACCGGGGTCGTCCTCCGGCCGCTGTGGAGGACTCCGGTTCGCCCGATCGGCGCCCGTCGGGCCGACCGCGGTCCCTCCTGCGAGGACGGGCCCGTTAAGGTCTTGTTAGGACTTTTCCCCGGTTTCGACAGGGCCGACGAGGCTGTCGATCAGCCTGTGGGCGGTGCGGGCGCCGCCCCGCGACGGTCGCGATATGTTCCGCCGGTTGTCCCCGTCGTCCCCGGCCCAACCTCTTCCTTCGCCTTTCTTCAATTCGAATGATGGGAAGGGAAAGGGGTGCGACCTTGCTCCGGGCTTGAGCGCGGACCGGGCCGCCGGTAAGGCCAAGGGTGCATGACCTCCCCTGACACGCCCCTGTTCCTCAAGGCCCTCGCCGGCGAGACGACGACCCGGCCTGCGGTCTGGTTCATGCGTCAGGCCGGGCGCTACCTGCCGGAGTACCGGGCGCTGCGGGCCACCACGCCCGGCTTCATCGAATTCTGCCTCGATCCGGAGAAGGCCGCCGAGGCGACCCTGCAGCCGATGCGCCGGTTCGGCTTCGACGCCGCCATCGTCTTCGCCGACATCCTGCTGATCCCGCGCGCGCTCGGCCAGGACGTCTGGTTCGAGGCCGGCGAGGGGCCGCGGCTCGGGGCCCTCCCGCCGGTGGAGGCGATGCGGGAGAAGACGGCCGGGGCTGGCGAGGCGCTGAAGCAGGTCGGCGAGACCCTGTCGATCGTGCGCCGGGAGCTCGAGCCGCACCGCGCCCTGATCGGCTTCGCCGGGGCGCCGTGGACCGTCGCCACCTACATGCTGGACGGCGAGGCGCGGACCATCGGCAAGGGCGAGCGGGCGCAGGCGCGGACCTACGCCTACGCCGAGCCGGACCGGGTCGACGCGGTGCTGGAGGCGCTGGTCGAGGCCACCGCCCATTATCTGAAGATGCAGGCTGACGCCGGGGCCCAGGCGCTGCAGATCTTCGAGAGCTGGGCCGAGGGCCTGCCCGACGATCTGTTCGAGCGGCTGGTGCTGCGGCCGCACCAGGCGCTGGTCAGGCGGGTGCGGGAGCTCGGTGTAACCGCGCCCCTGATCGGCTTCCCGCGCGGCTCGGCGGCGCTCGCCGAACGCTATGCGGCCGAGTGCGACGTCCAGGCCGTGGCGCTCGACACCGCCTGCCCGCTGGCGGTCGGCCGGCGGGTGCAGGCGATCAAGCCGATCCAGGGCGCGCTCGATCCGCTGTTGCTGCGGGCCGGCGGCCCGCTGCTGGACCGGAGGGTCGACGCGCTTCTGGAGGCGTGGGGCGACGGGCCCTGGGTCTTCAACCTCGGCCACGGCATCCTGCCCGACGTGCCGATCGCCCATGTGGAGCAGGTTCTGAAGCGGATCGGCGCGCAATGAGGGCGCTGGAGGGCCGCCGCATCGCCGTGGTGCTGTTCAACCTCGGCGGGCCCGACGACCAGGCGTCGGTGAAGCCGTTCCTGTTCAACCTGTTCAACGATCCCGCCATCATCGGCCTGCCGGGGATCGCGCGCACGCCGCTGGCCTGGCTGATCTCGTCGCGGCGCGAGCGTTCGGCCCAGGCCAACTACGCCCTGATGGGCGGCGGCTCGCCCCTGCTCCCGGAGACGCGCCGGCAGGCGGAGGCGCTGGAGGCCGCCCTCGGCGCCCGCCTGCCCGGGGATGAGGTCCGGGTCTTCATCGCCATGCGCTACTGGCGGCCGCTGACCGAGGAGACGGCGGCCGCGGTGGCGGCCTTCGGGCCCGACGAGATCGTCCTGCTGCCGCTCTATCCGCAGTACTCGACCACCACCAGCGCCTCCTCCCTCAAGGCGTGGAATGCGGCCTACACCGGGGCGGGGGACAGCCGCACGGTGTGCTGCTGGCCGGAGGCCTACGGCTGGGTCGACGCCCAGGCCGCGGCGATCGCGGAGAAGCTGGACGAGAGCGGCGAAGGTCCGGTCCGGGTTTTGTTCTCGGCCCACGGCATCCCCGAAAAGCTGGTGTCGGGCAAGGGCGATCCCTACCAGGAGCAGGTGGAGAGCACGGTCGCCGCCGTGGTGGCGCGCCTCGGCGAGCTGGGCCGGCCGGTCGACCATCAGATCTGCTACCAGAGCCGCGTCGGCCCGCTGAAATGGCTCGGCCCCTCCACGCCCGAGGCGCTCGAGCAGGCGGCGCGGGACGGCGTCGGGGTCGTGGTGGCGCCGATCGCCTTCGTTTCCGAACACGTCGAGACCCTGGTCGAACTGGACATCGAATACCGGGAACTGGCGCACCAGCTGGGGGTGGCCCCCTATCTGCGGGCGCCGGCGGTGGGGACGGCGCAGCCGTTCATCGACGCCCTCGCCGACGCCGCCGTGCACGCCCTCGGCCGCACCGGGGTGGCGCCCTACGGCCCGGGCTGTCGCGGGGACTGGAAGGCCTGCCCCTGCCAGAACGAGAGGAAGGCCGGATGAGCTGGTACGACCTGGCGCGCGGGCTGCACATCCTGGCGGTGATCGCCTGGATGGCCGGCATGCTGTTCCTGCCCCGGCTGTACGCCTACGACGCCGAGCAGAACGACAAGCCGGAACCGCTGCGATCCGAGATGCAGGCGCTCCTGCGCGTCTGGCAGACCCGGCTGCTGCGCATCATCGTCAACCCGGCCATGACCGCGGCCCTTGTGCTGGGCCTGTGGCTGCTCCACATCCGCGGCTGGGAGACCGCGCTGCAGCCGTGGATGGCGACCAAGCTGGCCGGCGTCGCGGCGCTCGGGGCCTGGCACGGCTTCCTCGCCGGCGAACGGAAGAAGATCGCCGCGGGGACCTCGACCCGCTCCGGCCGCTTCTGGCGGATGACCAACGAAATCCCGTTCCTGATCGCCATCGTCATGGTGCTGTCGGTGACCACGGAGTGGGCGTTCGGCTGACCGCCCGCGCGGCCGCGCTTGACCTGACCCCTGCGGCGTGGTTTCGCTGCTCCCGAACCGTTCCTGGCCGCGCCGGACGGTCCCTCTCTCCAGCGACGCCTGCCGGATCGACCCTGCGGGAGCCCGTCGCCCTTCCTGCCGGCCGAAAGGCCACCTATCGCCAGCCGCCTCGACCCCGCTCTGCGGGCGTCGGCGCGCACGCCTGAAGAAGACATCCCCATGACCGACGTCCGCGACACCGACCCGACCGCCCCCGAGACCGCCACCCTCGACGGCGACCCGTCCGCGACGGACGTCGCCGCCGCCGACCTGCCGATGGTCGACCAGGAGGCCGGGGAGGAGGAGGACGGCGAGCCGATCGTGCCCAACGGCCGCATCACCCTCGCCGAGCTGAACGAGAAGACGCCGGCCGACCTGGTCGCCTTCGCCGAACAGCTCGAGGTCGAGAACGCCTCCAACCTGCGCAAGCAGGACCTGCTGTTCGCCATCCTCAAGGCCTTGGCCGAGGAGGAGGTGGAGATCATCGCCGACGGCGTGCTGGAGATCCTGCCGGACGGCTTCGGCTTCCTGCGCAGCCCGGACGCCAACTATCTTCCGGGGCCGGACGATATCTACGTCTCGCCGTCGCAGATCCGCCGCTTCGGCCTGCGCTCGGGCGACACCATCCACGGCGCCGTCCGCGCGCCGCGCGAGGGCGAGCGCTACTTCGCCCTGCTGAAGGTCGACACGATCAATCTGGAAGACCCCGAGACGGTCAAGACCAAGGTCCTGTTCGACAACCTGACCCCGCTCTATCCGGAAGAGCGGCTGCACATGGAGATCCAGGACCCGACCCTGAAGGACCGCTCGGGCCGGGTCATCGACATCGTCGCGCCGCTCGGCAAGGGCCAGCGCTGCCTGATCGTGGCCCCGCCGCGGGTCGGCAAGACGGTGATGCTGCAGAACATCGCCAAGTCGATCGAGCGCAACCACCCCGAGGTGATCCTGATCGTCCTGCTCATCGACGAGCGGCCCGAGGAGGTCACCGACATGCAGCGGACGGTGAAGGGCGAGGTGATCGCCTCGACCTTCGACGAGCCGGCCACCCGCCACGTGGCCGTCGCCGAGATGGTGATCGAGAAGGCCAAGCGCCTGGTCGAGCACAAGAAGGACGTGGTCATCCTGCTCGACTCCATCACCCGTCTCGGCCGGGCCTACAACGCGACCGTGCCGTCCTCGGGCAAGGTGCTGACCGGGGGCGTGGACGCCAACGCCCTGCAGCGGCCGAAGCGCTTCTTCGGCGCCGCGCGCAATGTGGAGCAGGGCGGCTCGCTGACCATCATCGCCACGGCCCTGATCGACACCGGCAGCCGCATGGACGAGGTGATCTTCGAGGAGTTCAAGGGCACCGGGAACAGCGAAATCGTTCTGGACCGCAAGGTGGCCGACAAGCGCATCTTCCCGGCCATCGACGTGCTCAAGTCCGGCACCCGCAAGGAAGATCTCATCACCCCGAAGGACCAGCTGGCCAAGACCTATGTCCTGCGCCGCATCCTCAACCCGATGGGGCCGCAGGACGCCATCGAGTTCCTGCTCGACAAGCTCCGCCAGTCGAAGAACAACGCGGACTTCTTCCAGTCGATGAACACCTGACGGCGGCAGGGCCGCTGTTTCACGTGAAACGGAGAACGGCGAATGAAGGTCAACGTCGAGATCGACTGCACCCCGGCGGAGGCGCGGGCCTTCCTAGGCCTGCCCGACGTGGCGCCGCTGAACGAGGCCATGGTCGCCGAGATGCAGAAGCGCATGGCCGACAATGTCGCCGCCATGCAGCCGGAGGAGCTGATGAAGACCTGGACCAGCTTCGGCCTCCAGGCCCAGGAGCAGTTCCGCAAGCTGATGGAGGCGGCGGTCAAGTGACGGCGTGGCGGGGACGGGACGCGGCATGACCGACACCATCTTCGCCCTCGCCACGCCCCCCGGGCGCGGCGCCGTCGCCATTCTTCGCCTCAGCGGCCCGGGAACGGATGCGGCCCTCGCCGCCCTCGGCGCGCCGGACCTCAGGCCCCGCCACGCCAGCCTGCGTCGCCTGTCCCACGACGGCCGCCGCATCGACGAAGCCCTCGTCCTCCGCTTCCCCGCGCCGAACTCCTACACCGGCGAGGACAGCGCCGAGCTCCACCTCCACGGCGGGCGGGCGGTGGTCGAGGCGGCCGGCGAGGCGCTGATCGCCCTCGGCCTGCGCCCGGCGGAGCCCGGCGAGTTCACCCGCCGCGCCTTCGAGAACGGCCGGATGGACCTGGCCCAGGCGGAGGCGGTGGCCGATCTGGTCGACGCCGAGACCGCGGCCCAGGCGGCCCAGGCCCTGGGCCAGCTGGACGGCCGCCTCAGCCAGACCTACGCCGGCTTCCGCCGCGACCTGCTCCGCGCCCTGGCGCTGGTGGAGGCGGAGATCGACTTCCCCGACGAGGAGGTGCCGGACAATCTGGCGCGCACCGCCGGACCGGTGCTGGACGGGCTGATCGCGGATCTGAAGGCGGCCCTCGCCGACGCGCGCCGCGGCGAGCGGGTGCGGGCAGGCTACCGGATCGTACTGATCGGCGAGACCAACGCCGGCAAGTCCTCCCTCTTCAACGCCCTCGTGGCGCGCGAGGCGGCCATCGTCACCCCGATCGCCGGCACGACCCGCGACGTGCTGGACGCCGACCTGGTGATCGGCGGCTATGCGGTGACCCTGTCCGACACCGCCGGCCTCCGCGACTCCGAGGATCCGGTCGAGGCCGAGGGAGTTCGCCGCGCCCGCGCCCGCGCCGCCGAAGCCGACCTGCGCCTGTGGGTGCGGGCCCCGGGCGATCCGGACGGCGCGGCGGCGGACTTCGCCCGGCCGGACGACCTGCTGGTGCTCACCAAGGCCGACCTCGACCGCGCCGCGCCGCCGCCGGACCGGGCGGCGATCGTGGTCAGCACGACGACCGGGGAGGGGCTGCCCGCCCTGCACGACTGGATCGCCGCCCGGCTGGCGCGGGATCTGTCCGGCGCCGACTTCCCGGCGGTGACCCGCGAGCGGCACCGGCGGCGGCTGGAGGAGGCGCTGGCGGCGGTCGAGGCGGGCCGCCGCGCCCTCAACCTCGCGCCCGAGATGGCCGGCGACGATCTGCGTCGGGCCGCGGATGCGCTCGCGCGGGTCACCGGGGCGATCGGCGTCGAGGACATCCTGGGCGAGGTCTTCGCCAGCTTCTGCATCGGCAAGTAGGGCCCCGGCGTTTCACGTGAAACGCTGCGGCTCCGGTGGCGGGCGAGAGGGAAATCGACTATGTCCCCGCCCATGCATACCTTCGACGTCATCGTCATCGGCGGCGGGCACGCCGGCTGCGAGGCCGCGGCCGCCTCTGCGCGCGCCGGCGCGCGGACCCTGCTGCTGACCCAGAAGCTCGAGACCATCGGCGAGATGTCGTGCAACCCGGCCATCGGCGGCCTCGGCAAGGGCCATCTGGTGCGCGAGATCGACGCCCTCGACGGCGTCATGGGCCGGCTGGCGGACGTCTCCGGCATCCAGTTCCGCCTGCTGAACCGCTCCAAGGGGGCGGCGGTGCAGGGCCCGCGCAGCCAGATCGACCGGCGCCTCTATCGTGAGGCCATGCAGGCCGAAATGGCGGCCACCCCGAACCTGACGCTGATGGCGGGCACGGCGGAAAGCCTCCGGCTCGAGGGACAAAAGGTCGCCGGCGTGGTCACCGGCGACGGCCTTGAGCTGCGCGCGGCCGCGGTCGTCCTGACCACGGGCACCTTCCTCAACGGCGTGATCCACAAGGGCGACCAGCGCATCCCCGCCGGTCGTCACGGCGAGGCGCCGTCCACCGGCCTCGCTGCCGACCTCTACGGCGCCGGTCTCCGGTTGGGCCGGCTGAAGACCGGAACCCCGGCGCGGCTCGACGGCCGGACCATCGCCTGGGATCGCCTCGACCGGCAGGAGGCGGACGCCGACCCGGTTCCGTTCAGCTTCCTCACCGACCGCATCGCCGTCCCCCAGATCGCCTGCGGCGTCACCCACACCACCGAGGAGACGCACCGCATCATCGCCGCCAACCTCGGCGAGAGCGCGGTCTACGGCGGGCATCTGTCGGGGCGCGGCCCGCGCTACTGCCCGTCCATCGAGGACAAGGTGGTTCGCTTCGCCGACAAGACCTCGCACCAGATCTTCCTCGAACCCGAGGGTCTCGACGATCCCACCGTCTATCCGAACGGCATCTCGACCTCGGTCTCCGACGCCACCCAGCTCGTCTTCCTCCGCACCATTCCGGGGCTGGAGGCGGTGGAGGTGTTCCGCTTCGGCTATGCGATCGAGTACGACTATGTCGACCCGCGCGAGCTGACGCCGGCGCTGGAGGTCAAGCGGCGGCCGGGCCTGTACCTCGCCGGCCAGATCAACGGCACCACCGGCTATGAGGAGGCGGGGGCCCAAGGCCTGATCGCCGGACTCAACGCCGCCCGCGCGGCGGCCGGATCGGACCCGCTCGTGCTCGGCCGGGACCAGGCCTACATCGGCGTGATGATCGACGATCTGGTCACGCGCGGCGTGACCGAGCCCTACCGTATGTTCACCAGCCGGGCGGAGTACCGGCTCAGCCTGCGCGCAGACAACGCCGACCAGCGCCTGACCCCGCTCGGCCTCGCGGCCGGGGCGATCGGGTCCGCTCGCGCCGCCGCCTGGGCGGCGAAGGCGGCCGAGCTCGCCGCGGCCCAGGCCGTTTCACGTGAAACCCTCTTCACGCCCAAGGAGGCGGGGCAGCTGGGCGTGAAGGTCAACGCCGACGGTCAGCGCCGCTCGATCCGCGATCTCCTGTCCTTCCCCGGGGTGACGCTCGACACCTTCCGGTCGGTGCGCCCGGAGATCGCCGGCTGGTCGCGCCAGGTGCGGGAACAGATCGAGATCGACGCCGCCTACGCCGGCTACCTCGACCGCCAGGCGGCGGACGCCGAGGCTCTGCGCCGCGAGGAGGCCCTGGCCCTGCCGGTCGACCTCGACTACGCGGCGATCGGCGGCCTGTCCCACGAGGTGCGCGAGAAGCTGGCCCTCGTGCAGCCCCGCACCCTCGGCCAGGCGGGCCGCATCGAGGGCATGACGCCGGGAGCGCTGACGGCGCTGCTGTCGCACGTCCGGAAGTCGAAGGTCGCCGCGTGAGGAGTCTCCAATCTCTCTCCTCCCCGCAAGGCGGGGAGGGGGATCGCGTAGCGGTGGAGGGGCGCCGGGCCGGGCCTCTCGCTGACTCCTCCACCACCCTGCGGGTGGTCGCCCTCCCCATCCTCGATGGGGAGGAGACGCCCCGATGACCCCGTCCGGGTTCCAGACCCTCACCGGGGCCTCCGACGCGCGGCTCGCCGATCTGGAGACCTTCGCCGTCCGCCTCGCCGAGGCCAATGCGGTGATGAACCTCGTCGGCCCGGACACCCTGCCGGACATCTGGAACCGGCACTTCTGGGACTCCGCCCAGCTGCTCGCCCTCGCGCCCGAGGCCAGGACCTGGGCCGACCTCGGGGCCGGGGCGGGGTTCCCCGGCGTGGTGCTGGCGATCCTGCTGAAGGACACGCCCGGCGCCCATGTCTGGCTGATCGATTCCCTCGGCAAGCGCTGCCGCTTCCTGCAGCAGGTGGTGGAGGAGCTCGACCTGCCGGCGACGGTGATCAACGGCCGCGCCGAGGCCCAGACCCTCGCCGTTGACGTCGTCACCGCCCGCGCCGTGGCGGCGATGGACAAGCTCCTCGCCTATGCACAGCCTTATCTACAACGGGGCGCGCGGGGCCTGTTCCTGAAGGGGGAAAAGGCGGAGCTTGAGGTGGCGGAGGCCCGTCGCCTCTGGCAATTTGAGTCCGACCTCTCCGTCTCGCGCAGCGATCCGCGCGGCCGCCTCGTATCCGTCCGGAGCCTTCGCCGTGTCAAAAGCCGGTAAGACCCGCGTCCTCGCCGTCTCCAACCAGAAGGGCGGGGTGGGCAAGACCACCACGGCGATCAACCTCGGCACTGCCCTCGCGGCGATCGGCGAGAAGGTGCTGATCGTCGACATGGACCCGCAGGGCAATGCCTCTACGGGGCTGGGTGTTCCACGTGAAACACGCCGGGTGACCATCTACGACGTCGTGGTCGACGGCCGGTCCGTGGACGACGCGGCGGTGCAGACGGCGGTGCCGGGCCTCTGGATCATCCCCGCCGACGCGGACATGTCCGGGGTCGAGATCGAGCTCAGCCAGGCCGACCGCCGCTCGTTCCGCCTCCGCGACGCCCTCGCCGCCCAGGGGGGCGAGGGTCAGACCCGGTATGACTATGTGCTGATCGACTGCCCGCCGTCCCTGAACCTGCTGACCCTCAACGCCATGGCCGCCGCCGACGCGGTGCTGGTGCCGCTGCAGTGCGAATTCTTCGCGCTCGAGGGCCTGACGCAGCTGATGAAGACCGTCGAAATGGTGCGCCAGAGCCTGAACCCGGCGCTGGAGATCCAGGGGCTCGTCCTGACCATGTACGACCGGCGCAACGCGCTGTCCGGGCAGGTCGCCAACGACGTGCGGGCCCACTTCGGGGACAAGGTCTACGACAGCGTCATCCCGCGCAACGTGCGGGTGTCGGAGGCGCCGTCCTTCGGCAAGCCCGCCCTGATCTACGACCTGAAGTGCGCCGGCAGCCAGGCCTATCTGCGGCTGGCGCGCGAGGTGGTGGCGCGCGAGCGCAAGCGCCGCGAACAGATCGCCGCCTGAAACGAATAGAAGAACGGAATCAGTATCTTGAGCGAACGACAGCGCGGATTGGGCCGGGGCCTTTCGGCCCTTCTGGGCGAGCAGGCGGCGGAGGGCGTCGCCGTCGACGGGTCGCCGGCGCCGACCGGCGTGCGCATCGCGCCGATCGAGAGCCTCAAGCCCAACCCGGACCAGCCGCGCAAGCGCTTCGAGCCGGCGGATCTCGACGAACTGGCCGCCTCCATCCGCGACAAGGGGGTGCTGCAGCCGATCCTCGTGCGGCCCCAGCCGGGCCAGGACGGCGTCTGGCAGATCATCGCCGGTGAACGTCGCTGGCGCGCGGCCCAGCAGGCCCGGCTCACCGAGGTGCCGATCGTCGTCCGCGAGATGGACGACGTCGAGGTGTTCGAGGTGGCGATCATCGAGAACGTCCAGCGGGCCGACCTGACGCCGCTGGAGGAGGCCGACGCCTACCGGATGCTGATGGAGCGCTTCGGCCGCACCCAGGACGCCGTCGCCGGGGTCGTCGGCAAGAGCCGGAGCCATGTCGCGAACACCCTGCGCCTGCTGCAGCTGCCGGAAGAGGTGCTGGAATATGTGCGCGCGGGCCAGCTCAGCGCCGGGCACGCCCGCGCCCTCGTCAACGTCCCCGGGGCGCCGGCGCTGGCGAAGCAGATCGTCGAGGAGGGGCTGAACGTCCGCCAGACGGAGGCCCTGGCCCGGCGCGCCGCCGAGGGGCCGAGACCGCAGCGCAGGGCCGCCGGCGCCGCCGCGGGCGGGGAGGGCTCCGCGGACGTCGCGGCCCTCGAGCAGGATCTCGCTGACGCCCTCGGCCTGAAGGTGCAGCTGGCCGACCGGGGCGGGCGCGGCGAACTGACCATCCGCTACGGCTCGCTGGAGCAGCTCGACGACCTCTGCCGCCGTTTGATGCGCGGATAGCCGGGGCGGCGTGCTACAGAGGCGGGATGACCGCCAAGCCCGTGAACCCCACCGCCGAATCCCTGAAGAAGGCGCTGGCCGCCAGACGGGACCAGGTCGCCGCGACGCGCGCCTCCGACGTCCGCCCGGGCCGACATCCGGAGCAATCGGTGTCGCAGCGGAACACGGCGTTGAACAAGCCTGCCTTCCGTCGCGCCTCGAAGCGCGGCTAGAGGCCGAGCCGCCGCGCCCGCGCGGCGATCTCCAGCAACAGGCGTTCGGCGATCAGCTGGTCGGGCGAGCCTGTCGTCTTGGTGGCCACGTCCGCCGCATTGACGCTGTCCAGCACGGCGTCGAGGTCCGCCAGCCGCCAGCTCCGCGCCTGGCGCAGCATCTCGGCCTCCTGCTTCCAGAACACGCCCGCCGCCTTGGCGGCCTCCCGCGCATTGGCCCCGCTGGCCTGCAGCACGTTGATCCGGCGCAGCTTGCCGAGATGGATCGAGGCCTGGCGCACCGCCATCACCGGACTCTCGCCCTCGGCCAGGGCCCGGCGGAGCCCCGCCTGGGCCGGCGCGGCGCGGCCGCCGAAGGCCTGCAGGGCGGCGTCCTGCAGCGAGGCGTCGGGCTCCACGCCGAGGTGCCGCTCCAGGTCCTCGACGTCGAGGGTGCGGCCGCTGCCGGGGCCGATGTAGAGGGCGAGCCGTTCGATCTCCTGCCGCATCAGCCCGCGTTCGCGGGGCAGGCGGGCGACGAAGCGGTCCAGCGCATCCTGGGTCAGCCCCACCTTGTCGGCGGCGAGCGCCTCCCGGGTCATGCGGGCGACGTCGCCGACCTCGTCCTCGTAGCAGGCGATGCCGACCGCCGCCTTGTCCGCCTCGGCGGCCTTGCGCAGGGCCGAGTCCCGGCCCAGGGCGCCGGCCTCGATCACCAGCATGGCGTCGGGATTGTAGGCGCCGTCCGCATGGGCCTTGAGGGCCGCCGCCAGCGACTTGTCGATCGAGGCCTTCTCGGCCGACAGGCGAACCCGCACCAGTCGCCGCCCGCCGATCATCGACAGGGCGGTCAGGGCCTCGTCCAGCCGGCGTTCGTCGCCGTCGAGATCGCTGTCGGTCAGGACCGTGACGTTGAACGGGTCGTTGAGGTCCGGCGTGATCGCCCGGCACAGCGTCTCGGCGCGCTCGGCCACGCCGGAGCGGTCCTTGCCGTGGATCACCGCGGCCCGGACCCCGGGGTCCGGCGACCTGAGGAAGCGTTCGACCTCGGGCCGCTTCGACAGGATCACGGGCGTGACAGGGCCCGGAGCAGGTCGAGCCGGATCAGCCGCGCCAGCTCGGCGGCGGCGCGTTCCTCGCCGTCCTGCTGGGCGGCGATGGCGGCGTAGGGCTGGTCGGCGGCGGCGTAGGTGGTGGTCACCGTCTCGACCCCGGCGATCGGCTCCCCGCCGTTAATGGGGGTCAGGGTCCAGGCGCCGCGCACCGTCAGCTCATAGCGGGCGGCGGTGTCGTCGATGCGCCGGCCCAGCGGCCGCCGCGACTGGTCGATGGTGGTCTCCAGCCGCCACAGCGGGGTCTGGCCGCCGTCGCGGCCGAGGGCGTCCTCGAGCTGCTCCCGGACGCGGTAGCCGAGGCGGTCGTCCTGGGTCGTCACCGCGATCCGCGACAGGGCCGAGCCCGCGCCGGCGTCGCCGTACAGCGGGGTGAAGCCGCAGCCGGCCAGTCCCACCAGCGAGACAGCGGCGAGGGCGAGGCGGCGCATCAGTTGGCCACCAGGTTGACGATGCGATCCTTAACCACCACGACCTTCCTCACCGTCAGCCCCTCCAGGCGGCCCCGCACCTCGGCGTCGGCCAGCACGATGGCCTCGACCTCGGCCGGCTCCAGCCCGCGCGCGACGCGGATCTCGCCGCGGCGCTTGCCGTTGATCTGGATCGGCAGCACCACCTCGTCGTCCGCCGCCAGGGCCGGATCATACACCGGCCAGGGCGCGTCGAGGATCATCCCCGTCTCGCCCAGCCGCGTCCAGCCTTCCTCCGCCACGTGCGGGGTGAAGGGGGCGACCAGGCGCAGCAGGGCCGAAAGGGCCTCGCGCTTCGCCGTCCCGCCGGCGGCGCCGTGCTCGCGAATGGTGGCGAGGAAGGCGTAGAGCTTGGCGATGGCCGAGTTGAAGCGGAAGCCGTCGATGCCTTCCGACACCGCCTTGACGGCCTTGTGGGTCTCGCGGACCAGCGAGGCGTTGGCGGCCTCGTCGCCCGGATTGGCCGGATCGAAGCCGTCCACCTCGGTCCAGACCCGCTGGACGAAGCGGGCCGCGCCCTCGACGCCCCCGGTGGTCCACTGCACGTCCCGCTCGGGCGGGCTGTCGGAGAGGACGAACAGCCGGCCGGCGTCGACGCCATGGGTGTCGACGATCTCCTGGGGGGCGACCACGTTCTTCTTCGACTTGGACATCTTCTCGATGTCGCCGATGACCAGGGTCTCGCCGGTCGAGAGCTGACGCGCCGCCCGACGGCCGCCGTCGTTGGTCAGTTCGACGTCGGTCGGCTCGACCCACAGACCGTCGGCGCGGCGGTAGGTCTCGTGCACCACCATGCCCTGGGTGAACAGGCCGGCGAACGGCTCGCGCACGTCCATCAGCCCGGCGTCGGAGAGGGCCCGGCTGATGAAGCGGGCGTAGAGCAGGTGCAGCACCGCGTGCTCGACCCCGCCGATGTACTGGTCGACCGGCAGCCAGTGGTCGGCGGCCCCGCGGGCGATCGGCTCGGACGCGGTCGGATCGGTGAAGCGGGCGAAGTACCAGCTGGAGTCGACGAAGGTGTCGAGGGTGTCGGTTTCGCGTGTCGCATCGCCGTGACACGACGGGCACTTCACATGCTTCCACGTGGGATGGCGATCGAGCGGATTGCCGGGCGTGTCGAAGGTCACGTCCTTCGGCAGTTCCACGGGGAGCTGGTCCGCCGCCACCGGCCCGCAGACGGGACAATGGATGATGGGGATCGGGCAGCCCCAGTAGCGCTGGCGGCTCACGCCCCAGTCGCGCAGCCGATAGATGGTCGCACCCTGGCCCTGGCCGGCCGCCTCGATGCGCCGGATCGCCTCCGCCTTCGCCGTCTCGATGTCCATCCCGTCAAGGAAGTCGGACCGGAACAGCACGCCGGGACCGGTGTAGGCCTCGTCCTCGACGGCGAAGTCCTCGCCGGCGCCCTCGGGCCGGACGACGGGCAGGACGGGGAGGCCGTACTTGCGGGCGAACTCGAAGTCGCGCTGGTCGTGGGCCGGACAGCCGAAGATCGCCCCCGTGCCGTACTCGGACAGGATGAAGTTGGCGATCCACACCGGAACCTCGGCGCCGGTGAAGGGGTGGCGGACGCGCAGGCCGGTGTCGAGGCCGACCTTCTCCGCCTGCTCGATGTCGGCCTGGCTGGCCCCGCCCTTGCGGCACTCGGCGACGAAGGCGGCCACGTCCGGCCGCGCCGCCGCCAGCTCGCGCGCAACCGGATGGTCAGGCGCCAGGCCCATGAAGCTGGCCCCGAACAGGGTGTCGGGGCGGGTGGTGTAGATCTCCAGCCCGTCCGGGGCGGCGGCCGGCGCCTCGCCGGCCCAGGCCCAGGTCATCTGCAGCCCCTTCGAGCGGCCGATCCAGTTCTCCTGCATCAGCCGGACCTTCTCGGGCCAGCGATCCAGCGTCTTCAGCCCCTCGATCAGCTCGTCGGCGTAGGCGGTGATGCGCAGGAACCACTGGTTCAGCTTGCGCTTCTCGACGATCGCCCCCGACCGCCAGCCGCGCCCGTCGACCACCTGCTCATTGGCGAGGACGGTGTTGTCGACCGGGTCCCAGTTGACCACCGAGTCCTTGCGGTAGACGAGGCCGCGCCGGAACAGCTCGAGGAACCACGCCTGCTGCTTGCCGTAGTAGGCCGGGTCGCAGGTCGCGAACTCGCGGCTCCAGTCCAGCGACAGCCCCAGCAGCTTCAGCTGGTCGCGCATCGCGGCGATGTTCGACCAGGTCCAGTCGCCGGGATGGATGCCCCGCTCGATGGCGGCGTTCTCGGCCGGCAGGCCGAAGGCGTCCCAGCCCATGGGGTGCAGGACGTCATAGCCCTGGGCGCGCTTGGACCGGGCCACGACGTCGCCCATGACGTAGTTCCGGGCGTGGCCCATGTGGATGTTCCCGGACGGGTAGGGGAACATCTCGAGCACATAGTACTTCGGCCGGCCCGTGCCTCCGGCCGGCGTGCGGAAGGCGTCGGCGGCCGCCCAGCGGGCCTGCTGGCGAGGTTCGGCGGTCTTGGGCTCGTAGCGGGCCACGGGAGTCCTTGAGGCTGCTCCTGAAGGGCGCGGCCTTAAGGAGGCGGAGATCGAAAAACGGGAGTTAGCGGGTCGTCGACAGGTTGAGCTGACGCGCCTTGGTGAGAATGGCGTTCTCGAGGTCGGTCTCGGTCTGGGCCGAGACCGCCGCGCCGACCCACTGTCCGGCCTCGTCGCGCACTTCCTTGGTCACCGTCACGTTCAGCGCGTCGGCCCGCAGGCGGGTGTCGAGGATGAACACCGTCGCCTTGAAGCGCTCGTTCGGGGTGCGGGGATCGGTGTACCAGTCATAATTCACCACGCCGCCCCACGGATCGGCGCTGGCCAGAGGCATGAAGCTCAGGGTGTCGAGGGTGGCGCGCCACAGGAAGGCGTTGACGCCGATACCCGTCTGGGCCGCCGGCTCCGTCCGGGAGCCGCCGCCCATGCCCGGCAGGCCGCCGCAACCGCCGAGCATCAGACCGGAGGCGATCAGGGCGACCGTCGCGCCGCGTACCAGCACCATCGAAGCATCTCCATGCACCGTGACCGGCGCCGGACCCTCCGGCGCAGGCGTCGACCCCCCGAACCGGGTTGAAGCCGAAGCGAGGCTCTATAGCACGCGGAAAAGGGGCGATGACAAGGCGCGGCTCCCGCGAGGGCCGCATCGCGGCGGGTCGATCGCGCGGGAAGAGTCGTGACGCTCGCGCCACAGGAGTCCCGGGACTCGCACGGAACCGGAGCTTCCGGCCGCCGTTCGGTTGACCGGGCTGACAGGCGGCGCCTACTTGCAGTCAAGGACGCACGGTCAACGCCGTCCCATTCGAAGGGCAGGACATGCGCACAGGCGCACGCATCGCCGGGATTATCGCCGGAGCGGCGCTCGCCGCCACGGCGGGCGCGGCCGCAGCCCAGAGCCCGTCGCGCAGCCAGGCGCCCGCCGTCTCTCTCACCGAGGCCCAGTCCGTGCGCAGCACGCCGGCCGGCGAAAGCCGCCTGCGCTTCACCGAGCGGGGCCGCTGGGGCCTTGACCTGAACCTCAGCCAGCCGGTCAGCCGCGAGAGCAATCTCGGCGACGTCGAGGCGGGCGCCTACTACCGGGTCAATCCGCGGCTGCGCGTCGGCGCCGCCGCCGGCCTGGCCGAGCCCGACCGCGACCCGGGCCGCGGCCCCCAGACCGATCGCCGCGCCGCGCCGCGCTTCCGGCTCGAGTCCATCTTCCGCTTCTGAGCCTCAGTCCGGGCCGAAGGCCGCCCGGATCGCGCCCACGCCCGCCAGGCCGCAGGCGCCGCTGCCGGCGAGTTCGTGCGCGTTCGTCGCATCGATCCCGCCGAGGGCGTAGACCGGCGCCGGGGCCCCCGCGACCAGGGTCCTGAACCGTTCCAGCCCCAGGGCGGGCCGGTCCCCGGACGCGCCCCCGGCCGGAAACACCGGCGACAGCACCACCGCGTCCAGCGCCCCCGCGCGCGCCAGGCCCCCGGCCCCGTGGGCGGCGCCGGTGATCCACCAGTCCGGGTGCGCCGCGGCCAGCGCCGCCGCCTGCTCCAGCGCCCGCTCCGGCAGGTGCACGCCGTCCGCCCCCACCTGCGCGGCCAGGGGCGCGTCGAGGCCGACCAGCAGGCGGACGCCGGCGCGGCCCGTGGCCTCGCGCAGGCGCCGCGCCGCGTCCCCTGCATCCGCCGCGCCGAAGTGGCGGTAGACCACCGCCGCCCCGGCCGGCAGGCGGGCCGCCGTCTCCCACGGGCGGGGCGTGCGCAGGGGATCGGTGAAGAACAGCAGCGGCGGCGGGGCGTCCCCACGCCGTCGTCCGCCGCGGCTGACAGACTCCGCCGTCCGGGCTAGACCGCAGGCCGCCTGCCACAGGATCTCGGCGTCGGATGCATCCATGACGACCCCATCTCCCGATCTTCCCCCGGCGTCCAGCGGCGTCGCCGGCAATCTCGAGGCCGTGCGGCGCCGCATCGCCCGCGCCTGTCGCGCGGCCGGGCGCGACCCTTCCGCCGTGACCCTGACGGCGGTGAGCAAGACCCAGCCGGACGCGGCCGTCGAGGCCGCGCTCGCCGCCGGGCAGCGGGTGTTCGGCGAGAACCGGGTGCAGGAGGCCCAGGGGCGGTGGCGCGAACGCCGGGATGCGATCTCCGGCCTCGAACTGCGGCTGATCGGGCCGTTGCAGACGAACAAGGCGGTCGACGCCGTCGCCCTGTTCGACGTGATCGAGACCCTCGACCGGCCGCGGCTGGCCGAGGCCCTGGCCGCCGCCGTGGCCAGGATCGGCCGGAGTCCCCGGGTCCTCATCCAGGTCAACACCGGGGCCGAGCCGCAGAAGGCGGGCGCCGCGCCCGCCGACGTCCCGGCGCTCGTGGCGCGGGCCCGGGCGCTGGGACTGCGCGTCGAGGGCCTGATGTGCATCCCGCCCGCCGGGGAGGCCGCCGGGCCGCACTTCGCCCTGCTGCGCAAGCTGGCGCGGCGGGAGGGGCTGGAAGGCCTGTCGATGGGGATGAGCGCGGACTACGAGACGGCGATCCGCTTCGGCGCCACCCATGTGCGGGTGGGATCGGCCCTGTTCGGGGAACGAAACCCGCTCCCCGCGCCCTCTAGCCCCTGAAAACCTTCGCCGCAGGGCTGCGCCCTTGGCGAAGCGCCCAAGCCTCGCCATTCTTGCAGACATGCCCACGCCCAAAACCATCCTGATCATCGACGACGACGACGACCTGCGCGAGGCCCTCGCCGAGCAGCTGGCGCTGCACGAGGCCTTCCGCCCGGTGCAGGCCGCGACCGCCGCCGAGGGGGTGAGGCTGGGGCGCGAGACCCGCGCCGATCTGATCCTGCTGGACGTCGACCTGCCCGACATGGACGGGCGCGAGGCCTGCCGGCTGCTGCGCAAGGACGGGGTGTCGACGCCGATCATCATGCTGACCGGCCAGTCGTCCGACGCCGACACGGTGCTGGGACTGGAGTCGGGGGCCAACGACTACGTCACCAAGCCCTTCCGCTTCGCCGTGCTACTGGCCCGCATCCGCGCCCATCTGCGCAGCCACGAGCAGTCCGAGGACGCGGTCTTCCGCATCGGGCCCTACGAGTTCCGGCCGGCCGCCAAGGTCCTGGTCGACGACAAGGGGCGCAAGGTCCGGCTGACCGAGAAGGAAACCAACATCCTCAAGTATCTCTATCGCGCCGGGGCCAAGGCGGTGTCGCGGGAGGAGCTGCTCACCGAGGTGTGGGGCTACAACGCCGGGGTCACCACGCACACGCTGGAGACCCACATCTACCGGCTGCGCCAGAAGATCGAGCCGGAGCCGGGGCAGGCGCGGCTGCTGCTCACCGACGCCGGCGGCTATCGCCTGCAGCCCTAGGCGTCAGCCGGTTCGCCACTCGCCGAGCACCGCGCCCCCGGCGTCCTGGAAGGCCACCCGGTCCATCTGCACCGCGGCGACGCAGACCGGTCGCTGGTCCGGGCCGGCGGCGCGGCAGCGGATGGCGCGCCCGCCCGGGAAGGCGGCGAAGCGGCCCTCGAGCACCACCCGCCAACCTTCGACCGGCCGGACCAGCGGCGCATCGCCGTCGCCGCGGACGGTGAAGCTGTAGGCGCGGCCGTTGCGGCGGCCCAGCCGGGAGCCGCCGGTCTCGAACACGGCCGCGAGGCCGGCGGTCTGCGGCGAGGCCGCGGTCGGCCCGGCCAGCGGATCCGGCTTCACCTGCGGGCAGCCGTCGGCCGTCATCCACGGCCGCGGAATCCAGAAGCCCTCGACCGCCTCCCATTCGCCGTCCACCGCCCCGGCGATGAGGGCCGACTCCGACCAGTCGCCGGGCGTCAGGGAAAGCTGGATCGTCTCGCGGCCCTCGCCCCACGACCAGCGGGCCAGCCCGTCGCCGGCGGCGTCGGCCGGGCGCGGGTCCGGGGCGGTGCAGCCGAAGGCGAGGCGGATCGAGAACTGACGGCCGACCAGCGGGTCGGAGCCTTCGACGGGCCGGCCGGCGGCGTAGGCCCCGGCGGCCGCCTCAAGGGCCTCGAGCAGCGCCGCCCGGTCCATCGTCGGGGTCAGCACCGGCGGCGGCGCGGCCGCGGGAGCGGGCTCGGCCGGCGGCTCGCCGTCGGGCGGCGGCGGGGCCTCGCGATCGCAGGCGGCGAGGATCAGACCGGACGCCGCAAGGGCGGCGAGCGGCCGGCGAGGCAGGGAGACCGGCTTCAACATGGGAACCACCCTAGCACGCGATCCGCTGGAGGCGACGCCAGCGGATGCGTCGGCGACCGAAATGGGTTGACCGGAGCGGCGGGGGAGGGTCTGCACCGTTGATGACTTTCGATCAGATCGCCGCGCTGGTCGTGCTCGTCGCCGTGGTCGGCGTGCTGATCCACGGGCGGGCCCGCGCCGACGTCACCGCCCTGTGCGGCGCAGCGGCCCTGCTGCTGATGGGCGTGGTGCGTCCGGTCGAGGTGCAGGCGGCGTTCGCCAGCCCGGCCATCATCGCGCTGGCCGGCCTGTTCGTGATCGCCTACGCCATCGAGCTCACCGGCCTCCTCGGCCTGATGATCCGCCAGGCGACCCGGCTGTGCGGCCGGCTCGGCGCGCGGGGGCTGTGGCTGGTGATCGGCATGTGCGGCCTGCTGGGCGGCTTCCTCAACAATACGCCGGTGGTGGTGCTGGCCGCCCCGGTGGTGCGGGACGTGGCCAAGTCGCTGGACCTGTCGCCCAAGCGCTTCCTGATGCCGCTCAGCCATATCTCCGTGCTCGGCGGTCTCCTGACCCTGATCGGCACCTCGACCAACCTGCTGGTCAACGACATGGCCCGCAACGCCGGCCAGCCGGTCTTCGGCATCTTCGAGATCACGCCCGTCGGCCTCGTGATCGCCGCGGCGGGGGCCCTGTGGCTGTACGTGGTCGGCGCCCGTCAGCTGGGACGCAGCGTCGCGGCGGATGAGGCCGAGGCGCGCCGGCTGAAGGCGGAGGCGGAGGCCAAGGCGGCGCGCGAGGCCCGCCGCCAGATCCTGCCCTTCCGGCTGCCGCGGCTCGGCGAGGCCCGCTCGAACGAGGACGGCTCGGGCGACGCCCACCTCGGCGACGTCAAGCTGTTCGGCGCCGCCGACCGGCCCTTCCAGCTGAAGCCGGCGCTGGCGGCCCTGGGAATCTTCGTGGCCGTGGTCGCCGCCGCGGGCCTCGGCCTCGCGCCGATCGCGGCCTCGGCCTTCGCCGGGGCGGTGGCCCTGATCCTGCTGCGCATCCTCACCGCGGACCAGGCCTACGCCGGCCTGCGGCCCGACATCCTGCTGCTCATCGCCGGCATGGTGGTGATCGGCATCGCCATCGAGGTCACCGGCCTGGCCCAGATCGGCGCCGACGCCCTGATCGAGGTGATCCGGCCGCTCGGCCCGCTCACCGCGCTGATCATCCTGTACGGCGTGACCCTGTTCGCCACCGAACTGCTGTCCAACGCCACGGTGGCGGTGCTTATCACCCCGATCGCCGTCGCCCTGGCCGAGAGCTTCGGCGTCGATCCGCGGCCTTTCCTGGTCGGGGTGATGATGGCCGCCTCGGCGGCCTTCGCGACGCCGTTCGGCTACCAGACCAACGTCCTCGTCTACAACATGGCCGGCTACAGCTACCTGGACTTCGTCCGCGTCGGCGTGCCGCTGAATCTCGTCACCTGGGCGGCGGCCATGGTGGCCATCCCGATCTTCTTCCCGTTCTAGACGTCCAGATCCATGGTCACGGGCGCGTGGTCGCTGGGCCGCTCCCACGCCCGGACGTCGTCGTGGATGCGGGCCGTGCCGGCGAGCACCGCCGGCGTCAGGCCGGGCGAGGTCCACAGGTGGTCGAGGCGCAGGCCGCGGTTCGACTTGCGGAAGTCGGCGGCGCGGTAGCTCCACCAGCTGGCCAGCTTGGCCGGCTCCGGGATCTGCGCGCGCACCACGTCGGCGAAACCGCCGGCGGCCTGCAGCCGGCGCAGGGTCTCCACCTCCACGGGCGTGTGGCTGACGATCTTCGACATGTAGCGGTGGTTCCAGACGTCGTTCTCGCCCGGCGCGATGTTGAAGTCGCCGGCCAGCACCAGCGGCCGCTGGCGGTCGCGGGTCGCCATCTCGGCGGTCAGCCGTTCGTAGAAATCGAGCTTGTGGTCGAACTTCGGGTTCAGCGTCCGGTCCGGGGTGTCTCCCCCGGCCGGGATGTAGAAATTCTGGATCTCGACGCCCTCGACCACGGCCGAGACGCAGCGGGCGTGTCCCTCGCGGCAGACGTCCAAGGCGGGCCCGTCCGCAAGCGGCCGCCGGCTGGCGATGGCCACGCCGTGCCAGCCCTTCTGCCCGCCGACGCGCAGGTGGGGCAGGCCCATCGCCTCGAACTCGGCCCGGGGAAACTGGTCGGCCGTGCACTTGATCTCCTGCAGGCACAGCACGTCCGGCGCGGCCTCGGCCACGAAGCGGGCGACCTGGTCGACGCGCAGGCGGACCGAGTTGATGTTCCAGGTGGCGATGCGAAGCATGGGCGGCCTCTAGCAGGCGGGGGGCCGCCGGCGCAAAAAAGCGCCCGGTCGGGGGACCGGGCGCTGAAGGTTCGTCTCTCTCGCCACCGGAAGGGGATGATCTCCGAAGCGGGTCAGACCGGCTCCCGCCGATCTGTGGCGAAAGTGCCACTCTTCTGAAAAAAAGTCAAACGTCGGCCGGGGGCCTAGTTGCGGCGGGACCGGCGGGTCGGGTCGCGCAGCTGGAACAGGCTGGCCGACAGGCCGGAGGCCGGGCGGAGCGAGGTCAGCTGGGTGCGGGTGCGGCCGCCCTGGGCGTCGACGATGGTCCATTCGTGCAGCCGCATCGGGTCGCCGGCGAAGGACAGGATCACCTGGCCGTCGTTCGGGCGGCGCGAGTCGCGGGCCACGATGGCGAAGGCGCCGGACTGCATGCGGGTGATGCGGTCGATGCGCACCCCCTGGTCCAGGCGCACGTTGCGGGCGAGGAAGGTCGACAGCGGCGTCTGGCTGAGCGGCACCTGGCGGAAGACCTCGAGGCGGGGGTCGTAGCGCTTCACGTTGGAGCCGTCCGACACCACCAGCAGGCCCGCCGGACTGGTGTACTCGAAGCGCATCTTGCCCGGGCGCTGCAGCCAGAAGCGGCCCTCGCGGCGCTGCGGGCCCGAGGTCTCGACGAACGTCCCCTCGGCCGAGGTCAGGTTCTGCAGATAGGTCTGGGCGCGCTGGAGGACGGCGCGGTCCTCGGCGGACAGGTTCGACTGGGCCGAGGCCGGCAGGGCGGCCACCGCGGCGAGGGCGGCGGAGCCGAGGGCGAAGGCGCGGCGCGAGACGGTCATGGCTTCTCTCCCGTTCGGGATGGTTGTCGATCAGGCCGTCTTGCCGGAGCGGTCGGGCAGGGCGATGACCCGAGCCTGACCATATTCCGGCGCCGCGATGAAGCCCTGTTCACCGGGCTCCGCGGCCGGCGGCCTGAACGAACGCGGCCGGGGCCGCTCCGTTGCCTCGCGCCTCAGACCATCGGCGGCGGGCCGGCGAGGATGTCGCGCTTGCCGGCGTGGTTGGCGGGACTGACCACGCCCTCCTGCTCCATCCGCTCGATCAGCGAGGCGGCGCGGTTGTAGCCGATCTGCAGCCGGCGCTGGATGTAGCTGGTCGAGGCCTTGCGGTCGCGGGTGACCACGGCCACCGCCCGGTCGTAGAGGTCGTCGCCCGAACCGCCGCCCTCGTCGTCGCCGAAGGCGTTGTCGCCGTCGCCGTCGGGGTCGTCGGTGATCAGGTCGAGGTAGTCGGGCTCGGCCTGGGCCTTCAGGTGGTTGCAGACGGCCTCGACCTCCTTGTCGTCGACGAACGGCCCGTGCAGGCGGGTGATCCGCCCGCCGCCGGCCATGTAGAGCATGTCGCCCTGGCCCAGCAGCTGCTCGCCGCCCTGCTCGCCGAGGATGGTGCGGCTGTCGATCTTGGAGGTGACCTGGAAGCTGATCCGGGTCGGGAAGTTGGCCTTGATGGTGCCGGTGATGACGTCCACCGAGGGGCGCTGGGTGGCCATGATCAGGTGGATGCCGGCGGCGCGGGCCATCTGGGCCAGGCGCTGCACGGCGCCCTCCACGTCCTTGCCGGCGACCAGCATCAGGTCGGCCATCTCGTCCATGACCACGACCAGGTAGGGCATGGGCTCGGGGCGGATCTTCTCGCTCTCGTAGACCGGCCGGCCCTGCTCGTCGAAGCCGGTCTGCACCGTGCGCTCGAAGTGCTCGCCCTTGGCCTGGGCCTCGCGGGCCCGGTCGTTGTAGCTGGCGATGTTGCGCACGCCGAGCTTGGACATCCGCCGGTAGCGGTCCTCCATCTCGCGCACGGTCCACTTCAGGGCGACGACCGCCTTCTTGGGGTCGGTGACCACCGGCGCCAGCAGGTGCGGGATGCCGTCGTAGACGCTGAGCTCCAGCATCTTGGGGTCGATCATGATGAAGCGGCACTGCTCGGGCGTCAGCTTGTACAGGATCGACAGGATCATGGCGTTGACCCCCACCGACTTGCCCGAGCCGGTGGTGCCGGCGATCAGCAGGTGGGGCATGCGCGCCAGGTCGGCGACGTAGGGCTCGCCGCCGATGGTCTCGCCCAGCGCCAGCGGCAGCAGGTGCGAGGGCTTGTCGTACTCGGTCGAGGCCAGCAGGTCGCGCAGGTAGACCGTTTCGCGCTTGGCGTTGGGCAGTTCGATGCCGATGGCGTTGCGGCCCTGGACGACGCTGATGCGGCAGGCGCGCGCCGACATCGAGCGGGCGATGTCGTCCGACAGGGCCACGACCCGGCCGTGCTTGACCCCCGGAGCCGGCACCAGCTCGTACAGGGTGACCACGGGGCCGGGGCGGATCTGGTCGATCACCCCGCGCACGCCGAACTCCTGCAGCACGCCCTCCAGCATCTTGGCGTTCTGCTTCAGCGCCTCCTCGTCGACGGCGGCGACCCGCTTGCCCGGCTTGGACAGCATGCCCAGCGGCGGCAGGTCGAAGTCGCCTTCGGGGCGGGCGAAGTCGAAGGCGGCCTGGGCGTCGTCCACTTCGCGGCGCGAGGCCTTGGCCGGACGGGCCGCGGCCACCTTGGGCTCGGGCGCGGCGCGCGCCGGGCGCGGGGCGGGAGCCGGCGCGGGATCGTCCCACGGCGGAGCGGGTTCGTCGTCCGGCGCGAGGCTGACCGGCGCATAGTCGGCCACCGGCTCCGGCTCGGGCTCCGGGCGCCGGCGACGCGGCGGGGCGGCGGGCGGCGGGGCCGGCGTCCTTCGACGGCTGCGGCTCCACGCCAGGGTGTCCGACAGGTCGCTGGCGCGTAGGCCGACCGCATAGCCGAGCCCCCACAGGGCCAGCGGCAGGAACAGCGCGCCGGCGATGATCGCCGCGCCGCCCAGGCGCAGGGCGTCGCAGGCCATGCGGACGAGGGCGACGATGGCGTCGCCCCACAGGCCCCCGAGGCCGGCGGCCAGCGGCCAGGCGGCGGGCGGGACCAGCGCCGACAGGGCGGTCGAGAGGGCGAGCACGCCCCCGGTGGCGGCGAGCGCCTTCACCGGCGTCGGCTTCAGGCGCTGCTGCAGGGCGTCGCCGACGGCCCGCGCCAGGCCGAAGGCCCCCAGCAGCAGGGCGGCCGGCCAGGCGGCGAGGCCGAGGGACTGCATGAACAGGTCCGCGAACAGCGCGCCATTGGCCCCCAGCCAGTTGGTCGGCGCGGCCGCCGAGGCGGCGTTCAGGCTCGGGTCGGCTGGGTTCCACGACAGCAGGGCCACCAGCAGCAGGGCCGCCAGCAGGGCCTGCAGCACGCCGCGGAAGCGCACCACGAAGGGCGCGTCCCACAGGATGCGGGCGCCGTGCCAGGCGCGCTGGCCGAGGACGAGGGCGGCGGACATGGCGGGCGGCGACTCCGGGCGGGCGGGACTCGGCCGCCGTTGTCGCCCCGTCAGGGTTAAGGGGGCATTTACCCCGAGGGGTGCGGGGCGCGTGGAGCCCCCGGGGCCGCCACGCGCCCGCGACCTCACACCCCACCCCCTGCGCTTGCGCCGCACTGGACGCCGCCGCCCGCCGGCGCGACAACCGCGGCATGAGCAGCGAACCGTACGACGTCATCATCGCGGGGGCCGGACTGGTCGGCGCGACCTTCGCCCTCGCGGCGGCCCAGGGCGGACTGCGGGTGGTGATGGTCGATCCGCAGCCGTTCGAGGCCCAGCTGGCCCCCGCCTTCGACGGCCGCTCCACGGCCATCGCCTTCTCGACCTTCCGGCTGCTCGACGCGGTGGGCGCCGGGGCGGGGCTGCGGCCCCACGCCTGCCGGATGGACCGGATCCTGGTGACCGACGGCCGGCGTCCGGGCGCCGCCTCGCGGCCGGCCTCCGCCGCCTTCCTGCGGTTCGACGCCGACGAGATCGCCGACCGCACCGCGGGCGAGCCGCTCGGCTACATGGTCGAGAACCGCCGCATCCGCTTCGCCCTCGCGGAAGCGGTGGAGGCGGCGGGGATCGAGGTCCGCGCGCCGGTCTCGGTGACGGGGGTCGAGACCGGGCCGGGCCGGGCGCGGGTGACGCTCTCGGACGGGACCGCGCTCGAGGCGCCGCTGGTGGTCGGGGCCGAGGGGCGCGGCTCGGCCGTGCGCAAGGCCGCGGGCATCGACACCTTCGGCTGGGGTTACGGCCAGAGCGGCGTCGTCGCCACCGTGTCCCTCGGTCGGGACCACGGCAATGTGGCCCACGAATACTTCCTCCCCGCCGGGCCCTTCGCCATCCTGCCGCTGACGGACCGCCGCGCCAGCCTGGTGTGGACCGAGACCACCCGCCGGGCCGAGGCCCTGAAGGCGGCTTCCGACGCCGCCTTCCACGCCCACCTGATGCGCCGCTTCGGCGACTTCCTGGACGATGTCACGGTGGTGGGGCCGCGCTTCGTCTATCCGCTGTCGCTGCTGCTGGCGGAGAAGCTGACCGCGCCGCGCATCGCCCTCGTCGGCGACGCGGCCCACGGGGTGCACCCGGTGGCGGGACAGGGCCTCAACCTCGGCCTCAAGGACGCCGCCGCCCTCGCCGAGGTGCTGGTCGAGGCCGTCCGGCTGGGCGAGGACATCGGGGCGGAGACGGTGCTGGAGCGCTACGCCCGCTGGCGCCGCTTCGACAACGCCACCCTGGCGGCCGGCTTCGACGGCTTCGTGCGCCTGTTCTCGAACGACCTGCCGCCGGTGCGGCTGGCCCGGGACCTCGGCATGGCGGCGGTCAACCGGATCGCCCCGCTGCGCCGCGCCTTCATGCACGAGGCCGGCGGCGCGACCGGCGACCTGCCGCGGCTGCTGCGGGGCGAGGCCCTGTAGCCTCAGTCCAGCTTGCGGGCCTCTTCCGGCAGCATGATCGGCACCCCCTCGCGGATCGGATAGGCCAGCTTCGCGCCCTCCGACACCAGCTCCTGGCGTTCGCGGTCGTAGCTGAGCCGGCCGCGGGTGACCGGGCAGACCAGCACCTCGAGCAGGCGCGGATCGACGGCGGCGGGGGTGTTGAAGGCGTCGGACATCGGACCCAGGGGGCAGGAATCACGCGGGAGGCGACCGGCCGCAGGGGCCGGCGGCGGCATTATAGCCGGATTTCACGTCGGCGGTCGCCCCGGCGGTCTACTGGATCGAGCCGGTTTCGCCCTCGCCGTCGCTCGCCGCGCCGATGCGCATCAGGGCGGTGAGCACCGAGGCGCGGGCGTCGAGGTCGACCGCCTCCAGCAGGGCCTGCTTCTCCGGCGGGTCGAACGGCAGGGCCATGGCCAGGCTGTTGACCAGCGCCTCGGGCGGCGCCGTCTCCGCCGTCTCCCAGTCGATGTCCAGTCCGCGGCTCTCGAGAAAGGCGCGCAGGGCGTCGAGCAGGGACTCGCGCTCCAGCCCGCCCTCGCCGGCCGCGGGCGCGGTCAGGTCCGCCTCGAACGGAGCGAACTGGGCCCGCACCTGCCGGTAGGGGGTCTGCACCGGCAGCTCGGCCTGCACCCGGAAGCGGGAACAGCCGGTCAGGGTGATCAGGTAGCGGCCGTCCGAGGTCTCGGCGAAGCTGGTGATGCGGCCGGCGCAGCCGACCGGCGACAGGGCCGGCAGCCGCCGCGGCCCGCCCGTCGGCTGGATCATGCCGATGATGCGCTCGCCGGCCATGGCGTCGTCGACCATGTTGAGATAGCGCGGCTCGAAGATGTTCAGCGGCAGCTGGCCGCGCGGCAGCAGCAGCACGCCGGCCAGCGGAAACACCGGAATGACCTGGGGCAGGTCGGCGGCCCTGACGTATCCCTGAGCCACCGGCGCCACCTCAGGCGAACAGCAGGGAGGAGAGGCGGCGACGGCCGTCGCGCGCCACTTCGGACGAGGGTCCGGCCGCCTCGAAGATGGTCAGCAGCTGCTTCCGCGCCGCCTGCTCGTTCCACTCGCGATCGGCGGCGACGATCTTCAGCAGCTGGTCCACCGCCCCGGACAGGTCTCCGGCCGCGGCCCGGGCCTGGGCGAGGTCGAACCGCGCCTGGTGGTCGTTCGGGTCGGCCGCCAGCCGGGCCTCGAGCTCGGCGTCCGCGCCGGCGGGCGCGGCCGAGGCGAGGGCCAGCTGGGCCCGCACCGACTGCACCCCCGGCTCCTTCGAGTCCGCGGGGGCCATGGCGATGGTCTGCCGCGCCTGGTCGGCGTCGCCGTCCGCGAGATACACGCGGGCCATGCCGGCGATGGCCTTTTCGTTGCCGGGCTCGAGGGTCAGCACCTGGGCGAAGGCCTGGGCGGCGCCGCCGAGATCATTGAGCGACAGCGACTCCTCGCCCAGCGACAGCAGCTGCTCGACGTCGGAGTTCCCGGACGCGCCGCCGGTCAGCTTGTCGATGAAGGCCTGGAGCTGGCTCTCCGGCAGCGCCCCCTGGAAGCCGTCCACCGGCTGGCCGTTGACGAAGGCGTAGACGGTGGGGATCGACTGCACCCGCAGCTGGCCGGCGTAGGCGGGGTTCTTGTCGACGTCGATCTTGACCAGCTTCACGGCCCCCCTGGCGGCGCGGACCGCCTTCTCGAGGGCCGGGGTCAGCTGGCGGCACGGACCGCACCAGGCGGCCCAGAAGTCGACCAGCACCGGCTGCGTTCGCGAGGCCTCGACGACGTCCTTCATGAAGCCGGCGTCGGAGCCGTCCTTGATCAGGTCGTCGGGCAGGGCGGTCGGGTCGGCGAAGCTCATGGCGGTCCTTGCATCGGTCAGTCGTAACGCGGCAGCGGCTCAGATGGTCCCGGAAACGCGCCGGCTCAAGGTCAGGTCGGTTCCCCGGCGGCGCCGGCGGGGCTCAGCTTCCAGCGGATCCGCGTCTCGGCGTCGGTGCGGGCCGAGCCGCGCACCACGATCTGCAGCGAGCGGCGGGTCAATCCGTCGTCGATGTGCACCGACGGCTCGATGGCCACGTCCGGCCCGTCGGTCCGGAACCACCAGCCCCGGCCGGAGTGGCCGCGCAGCAGGATGGAGCGGCGATCCCGCGCCAGCGACGCCTGCACGCCCGGCTCCAGCTGGAAGCGGACGGCGTAGGGCGCGGCGATCTGGCGCACGACGTCCTTCTGCCCCGGCGCCGGGTGCAGCCGCTCCTCCGCCCGCAGCTCGTCCAGCCGCTGATCGAGGTACAGCCGGCGCTGGTGCAGCAGTCCGAAGTCGTGGACCCAGCCGTCGTGCTCGATCTCCAGCCAGACGGCGCCCTCGCCGTCGCGCTGCTGGACGTCCACGTGGAGCGGCCGCCCCACGAGGCGCGGCCCCAGCAGGCCGGCCCGCCAGCCGCCCAGCGGCTCCGCGGTCGACGCCTCGCCGAGGGTCAGGGTGGAGTGGCCGGGCGGCAGACGCAGGCCCTGCCGGTCCGCGGCGCGCGGCGTCCAGCCGCAGCCGGTGATCAGCCGGTCGCGGCCGCACAGCACCTCCAGCGCCAGCGGCTGGGCGCAGGCGGCGGGCGACCACGGCCCCCGCGCCGGCGGCGCCGCGTCAGCGATCACCGTCAGGAGGGGCGTGCGCAGGCGGACGAGGCCGCCGACGGCGCCGGAGCCGCCGGGCTCGGGCGCCTCGGCCGCGTCGCCGAGGGCCGCGCCGACGCGCGCCGCGGTCGAGGGGCTCCCCCCCTGGAAGGTCGCCAGCCGCCCGTCCGGGAGGGTGTTCCGGCGCAGGGCCTGGTGCAGGCGGCCGATCGCGGCGCGCAGCGCGTCCGGCGCCGGCTCCGACACCTGGCCGAGCGCGTCCTCCAGCGTCAGCAGGTCGAGGAGCAGCTCCAGCCCGGCCTCGGGGCTGCGGCTGGCGTGGCTCCCGTCCGGAAGGACGGCGCGCTCCAGCGCCCGCGGCAGGCGGCGCAGGGCGGCGCGTCGCAGGCCGGCGCCGGGCGATCCGGCGACCGCGCAGCCGGCCACGGCGGCGGCCGTCAGCCGCTCGGCGAGCGTGGCGACCCCGCCGGGCGGCCTCAGCAGCTGCCGGCCCTGGCGTCCCACCACATCGGCCAGCCGCACCCGTTCGGCCTCGCTGGCCACCTGCCCCATGCGGCGGGCGGCGCAGGCCAGGTTGAAGGCGCGGCGGGCGAGAATGTCCGGATCCCAGGCGAACGGCGACCAGCGGGTGAAGATCTGCGCCCAGGCCAGCGTCAGCCGCACCGCCTCGCGCGCGCCCCGCTCGCCCTGCTGCATCAGCGAGGGCAGCCAGTTGAAGGCGTGCAGCTCGACGGCGAAGGCGCGGGTCGGGCTGGGCCGGTTGAACGGATCCTCCGGCGCGGGCGCATCCAGGCCGGCGCCGGCGAGGCTGAAGCGGCCCGACAGCACGCCCTTGCCCGCGGCCGGGTCGACCGGGCGGAAGTCGCGGGGCGTGGAGGCGAAGCCCTGCGCCGGGCGGCTCCTCAGCGTCTGGGCGTAGCCCGGCAGGCCGTAGAGCTCGATCCACAGCTGGCGCGTCAGCAGCCGGCCGGCGATGGCGGGCCACAGGGACGGCCCGGCGGCGGCGCCGGCCGACCGCACCGGCGTCCGCATCGGCGCGCCGCGCAGGCCGGGAATCTCGCCCGGCGGCGGGGCCGAACCTTCGGTGCGGGCGAAGGGGCCGAGCGGGCTCACGCCGCCTTCAGCGCCCGGATGTTGGCGGCGTAGGCCTCGGGGCCGCCCTTGAATACGAAGGAGCCGGCGACGAGGGCGTCCGCCCCGGCGGCGACGCAGGCGGCGGCGTTGGCCGAGGTCACCCCGCCGTCGACCTGCAGGCGCGCCTTCGACCCGGCGGCGTCGAGCAGGGCGCGCGCGCGCTCGATCTTGCGCAGGGAGGAGGGGATGAAGGACTGGCCGCCGAAGCCAGGGTTGACCGACATCAGCAGGACCAGGTCGACGAGGTCGACGACCTCCTCGAGCACGTTCAGCGGCGTGCCGGGGTTCAGCACCACGCCGGCCTTCGCGCCGAGCTGGCGGATGCGGCCGAGGGTGCGGTGCAGGTGCGGACCGCTCTCGGGGTGGACGGTGAGGATGTCGGCGCCGGCGTCACGGTAGGCCTCCAGCCACGGATCGACGGGCGCCACCATCAGATGGACGTCGAAGGGCAGGGACGAATGCGGCCGGATCGCCTTCACGATGTCCGGCCCCATGGTCAGGTTGGGCACGAAGTGGCCGTCCATCACGTCGACGTGGATCCAGTCGGCGCCGGCGGTTTCCAGGGCGCGGACCTCCTCGCCGAGGCGGGCGAAGTCGCTGGCGAGGATGGACGGGCAGATCAGGGGGGCGGCCATGGCTCCCGGATACGGCGGTGCGGCCGCAGGGGCAAGCCGGGCGGTCTGGTCAGACCCCGGCCCGGAGCTTAACAGTGGAGGCGCTGTCAGGGAGATCCTCATGAGCGAACACCTCGCCACCGTCGAATGGCGTCGCGGCGACCAGCCTTTCCTCGACAACCGCTACGACCGCGCCCACGAGTGGCGCTTCGACGGCGGGGCGGTGGTGCGCGGCTCGTCCGCCCCGTCCAGCGTTCCGGCGCCGCTGTCGGACCCGGCCGCGGTCGACCCGGAGGAGGCGCTGGTGGCGGCGGTCTCGAGCTGCCACATGCTGTTTTTCCTCGCCTATGCGGCGCGGGCGGGCTTCGTCGTCGACAGCTATCGCGACGAGGCGGTGGGGGTGCTGGGCAAGGACGAGCGCGGCAAGGTGTCGATTACGGCGGTGACCCTGCGGCCGGCGGTCGCCTTCTCGGGCGAGACGCGGCCCGACGCCGCGGCGCTGGAAGACCTGCACCACCGGGCGCACGAGGCCTGCTACGTCGCCAACTCGATCCGGGCCCCGGTGGCGGTGGAGCCGGTCGCGGCCTGAGGCGCGACGGCGACGTCCTCCAGCAGGGCGGCGAAGCGTCGCACCGCCTCCCCGGCCAGTTCCGGGTGGTAGCGCATCGGCGGGGCGGTCATCGGCTCGTCGAAGCTGTGGGTGCCGTCGGCGATCCAGGTCTCCACCTCGGCGCCGCAGTTGCGCACCATCTCGTACACCCGCTCGGCGTTGCGCACCGTGGTCAGGTGGTCGGTGCGGGCGATCACCGCCAGGGTGCGGGGGCAGTGCCGCCACGGCCGCATGCGGTTCAGCGCGGCGACGCCGACGTAGGGGTAGGCGAGGTAGGTCGCCAGCACGCCGTCGAGGGCGACGTCTCCGGGGTTGGCGAGGCCGAGCATGCCCGGCCGGCGTTCGGAGCTCATCGCCTCCATGATGCCCCAGCCGCCGTGGCTCCAGCCGGCCAGGGCGATCTTCGAGGAATCCACGTCCCGGCGGCGGGACACGCTGTCCAGCGCCGCCAGCACGTCGCCGGCGCGTTCGTGGCCGCGCAGCAGCAGACCGGTGCAGACCGTGGCCATGGCGAAACTCCGGCTCCAGCCGCGCGGGCCGTAGGAGTCGACGATGAAGGCGCGCCAGCCGATCGCCTTCGCCGCCGCGGCGTAGCGGGGCAGGTGGTCGCGCAGGCCGCCGCAGCCGTGGAACAGGATCACCGCCGGGCGCGGCCGGTCGTCGTCGGGGCCGACCACGGCGGTGTGCGGCTCGAGGCGGGCCCAGCGCTGGGAGAGGGTGTCCATCGGCGCGTCCGGATCGGTGAAAGGGGCTGGAGAGCGAAGGGGTGAGCAGGGTGGTTCAGGCGGCCTTGCAGGGCCTCGCTGCTGGCTCACTAGCACTCTTCACCCCCCGTCGCCTCAGTGCCGGAACACCCGCACGCCGGTGAAGGCCATGGCGACGCCCTGTTCGTCGGCGGCGGCGATGACCTCGTCGTCGCGGATCGAGCCGCCGGGCTGGATCACCGCCGTGGCCCCGGCCGCCACCGCCTCCAGCAGGCCGTCGGCGAAGGGGAAGAAGGCCTCGGACGCGCAGGCGGAGCCCTGGGCCAGCGAATGGGCCAGACCCTTGGCCTCGCCGGCCTCGCGGGCGCGGATGGCGGCGATGCGGGCCGAGTCGCGGCGGTTCATCTGGCCGGCGCCGATGCCGGCGGTCTGGCCGTCCTTCGCATAGACGATGGCGTTGGACTTGACGTGCTTGGCCACGGTGAAGGCGAACAGCATGTCCTGGATTTCGGTCGGGGTCGGCTGGCGGCGGGTGACGATCTTCAGGTCGGCCGCGGTGATCCGCGAGCGGTCGCGGCCCTGCACGAGGAAGCCGCCGGCCACCGAGCGGAACACCTCGCCCTCGGCCAGCGGGTCGGGAAGTCCGTCGGTGAGCAGCAGGCGCAGGTTCTTCTTGGCCGCGAAGACGGCCTGGGCCTCCGCGTCGGCGCCGGGGGCGATCACCACCTCCGTGAAGATGCCGGTGATGGCGCGGGCGTCGGCGCCGGTCAGCGGGCGGTTGACCGCCACCACCCCGCCGAAGGCCGAGACGGCGTCGCATTCGAGGGCGCGGGCGTAGGCCTCCTCGAGGTCGTTCCCGACCGCCACGCCGCAGGGGTTGGCGTGTTTGACGATGACGCAGGCGGGGGCCTCGAATTCGGCGACCAGCTCATAGGCCGCGTCGGCGTCGGCGATGTTGTTGTAGCCCAGCTCCTTGCCCTGGAGCTGGCGGGCGTTGGCGACGCCGGGGCGGGACTCGCCGGTGCGGTAGAAGGCGCCGGTCTGGTGCGGGTTCTCGCCGTAGCGCAGGGTCTGGGCCAGCGTCCCGGCGATCGCCTTGCGGGCCGGGGCGGCGTCGCCCAGCTGGCCGGCGAACCAGCCGGAGACGGCCGCGTCATAGGCGGCGGTGCGGGCGAAGGCGCGGGCGGCCAGCCGCTTGCGCAGCGCCAGGGTCGTGGCCCCGTCGGCCTTCAGCGCCTCGACGATCAGGCCGATGGATTCGCCGTCGACGGCGACGGCGACGTAGCCGTGGTTCTTGGAGCCCGAGCGGATCATCGCCGGGCCGCCGATGTCGATGTTCTCGATCGCCGCCTCGAAGCCGCCGCCGGACGCCACCGTCTGCTCGAACGGATAGAGGTCGATCCAGAGGATATCGACGCCGCCGATGCCGTGCGCCGCCATGGCCTCGGCGTGGGCCGGGGCGTCGCGCACGCCCAGCAGGCCGCCGTGCACCACCGGGTGCAGGGTCTTGACCCGGCCGTCCATCATCTCGGGGAAGCCGGTCAGGTCGGCGACGTCCTTCACCGGCAGGCCGAAGCCGGCGATGGCGGCGCGGGTGCCGCCGGTCGAGACCAGCTCGACGCCCAGCCCGTGCAGGGTGCGGGCGACGTCCTCCAGCCCGGTCTTGTCCGACAGCGAGATCAGCGCGCGCTTCGGCGCCACGCGGTCGGGCGCGGGAGGAAAGTCGGGAGCGGCGGGCATGGCGGCGTCCGTATGTCAGGGGCGGGGAGGGATGCGGCGGGCTCTAGCATTGTCCGCGCCGGGATAGAACCGGCCGCGCCGAAGGATCAGGCCGTCACCGGAACCGCGATGACCCGGTACCGGACGCTGTCGTCCGACCCCCAGCAGCAGGCGGATTCGACAAACACGACATCATCGACCTGATCCGTAACTCGCAACCCGGCCCAGGGCCGGAGCGGCGGGATGTCGCCCATCCTCACAAGCCCGCCCGAAGATCGGGCGAACCGGTCTTGTCCGACCGCGATCCAGCCCGTGCTTGTGGCGACCAGGCTGTCGAACGGCCAGCTCCGACCCGGCGCGAACTCGATCGAGCCGGGAACGACCGGGAGCGGCGCTTGGAACACCTGCGTGATCTCATCCCCGCAGACCCTCAACACTTCCCCATATCGGCCGCTCAGGTGGGCGAGGCTGGCGCCGACCAGGATGCACCCCTCACGCCCGGGGTCAGACACGATGCCCACGATCGGGCTGCACTCGGGATTGAGGCGACGATTGCAGAACTCGCCGTCCGGTTGGTGAACGAAGGACAGAGCGCCGGTCGTAAGGTCGACACGGCGCAATCCGCCTCCCCACTCACCCATGTTGTAGCCCACGAACAGGGCATCCCCCCGCCGATCCGAGACGTGGGCGGGGCGCTGCAGGGTCCCGGCGAGGAGGCGGCGGGACCAGCCCTCTTCTGCAGGGACCAGCGCTTTCGTGGTCGTCAGGACTCCCGGCCCCACGTCCGTTGCGAACAGGGCGATGGGGGCGCCGTCGAAATAGACGCGCCGCCCGGCCTGATCAGGGCCCCGGAGATCCCTTATGACGCTCTCATTCTCGTTGAGCGTGATGAGCGCCCACAGATGAGGGCCATCGGCGAGGATGTCGACGACGCTCTCGGCGACAACTGATCGTTCACTCGTCCGCCGGTCGAAGCGGACGATGTTCCCGGACAATCCGCGGAGCCAGAGATGCTGAGGCGTCGCCACGCCTTCGATCACCGCCTGACCCAGGTCGGAATCGACCCAAGTCCGGCGACTGCTTCGCTCACCGGCCGCGGTCTGCCGGGACCATGCGCCGCCGGTCGACAGCAAGACAACCAGAACCGCGAGAAGGATCGAACGCATGGGCCATGGTGTCCCACAACCGGTCGGAAGGGAACTGTGTGGATCGGCGCCGACGCCGGATTCCGGCCCAGGCGCGCTTCAGCCTCTCAACTGTCCGAAGTCCACCACCACCGGCTCCCGCCCGAGCAGCTGCAGAAACCGCCGGAACTCCGCCTGCCTCAGCGCCGTCGTCGCCGTGTTGGTCAGCGGGTGGAAGTTGACGATCTCCGCGTCCCACAGGGCCTTGTCGAGGATGAAGGTCACGCGCTGGCCGGGGTCGTTGATCAGGCCCAGGGCGGTGACCGAGCCGGGGCGGACGCCGAGGGTCTCGTACAGCAGGGTCTCGTTGCCGAAGCTCAGGCGGGCGGAGCCGATCCATTTGTCAGCCCGCTTCAGGTCGATCGCCGTGTCCTGACGCGCCGAGATCAGCCAGAGCTTCCCCTTCTTGTCCTTGAGGAACAGGTTCTTCGTGTGGGCGCCGGGCATGGCGGCCTTGAGCTCCAGCCCCTCCTCGACGCGGAACACGGCCGGGTGCTCGTGGGTGACGTGCGGGAGGTCCTTCTCCGCCATCCAGGCGAGCAGGCGGTCGCGGTCATATGCGGGCGCGGGGAGAACGGCCGCAGCGGCCGTCGGCTTGTGTTCGGTCATCGGGCGAAGCTAGGGGTGAAGACCTGTCGCGACCAGCCTGCCGGAGATCGCCCGTGGAGCTTGAATGCTATCCGATGACGCCGCAGCCGCCGGACCTCGTGCCGGGGCGGCAGTCGCGCAACTGGATGGACGCCTTCGCCAGCCGGCACCCCTACCGCTGCCTGCCGCTGACCATGGCCAACACCACGGGCTGGGAGATCCTGTGCCCGATCACCTTCACGGCCGAATGGAACGGCGGGCCGAGTCAGGACGACATCGTCATCACGCCCGAGCGGCCGACGCCGAACCTCAAGCACATCGTCACCTCGCACTTCTCGCGCGGGGTGCTGACCCTGCATCCGCAGTACCTGTTCCGGACGCCGCCGGGCTGGGGCCTGCTGGCCGGCGGCTCGCCCAATCACGTCAAGGACGGCATCCAGCCGCTGACCGGGCTCATAGAGACCGACTGGCTGCCCTTCCCCTTCACCATGAACTGGATCTTCACCCGGCCCGGGCGGGTGAAGTTCGAGCGCGGGGAGCCGTTCTGCTTCATCACGCCGATCGAGCACCGCAAGGTGGAGGCGTTCCAGCCGGTCATCCGCTCCCTGGAGTCCAACCCCAACATGCACGGCCAGTTCGAGGCGTGGAACCGCGCGCGGACGGACTTCAACCAGCGCCTCGCCGCCGGCGATCCGGAGGCGGCCAAGGAGGCGTGGCAGCGCTACTACTTCAAGGGCGAGGTGCCCGAGGACCTCGGCAAGGCCCCCGAGACTCACGTCAACAAACGGCGGCTCAACGCGCCGAGGATCGGCTAGGCAGGTTCCAGGTCCTAGGTTCTAGGGGCTAGGGAAGGACGGGCGGCGCTCGTCCCCCTAAAACCTAGTCCCTAGAACCTGATCCCTTCCCTCACATCGCCCGCGGCACGCGCGGCCCGAGGTTGTTGATCACCTCACGGGCGTCGAAGGCGTTGGGATCGCCGGCCGGCTTGGGGCCGCGGCCCATGACGATCTCGGCCGTGGCCTCGTAGCGATCGATCTCGCGCACGTCGAAGTCCGGACCGAACGGGTCATACCACGGGCTCCAGTAGCCGCGGCGGTAGTAGCGCCAGCGAGGACCCCAGAACGGGCTGTACCGGTCGTAGTAGAACGGGTCCGGCGTGGCCTGGTAGCGCACGTCGCGGTCGGTGGCGCGGTTCACCGTGGCGAACCAGTCGGCGCCGCTCTGCACGGTGAGTTCGGCGGCGCGCAGCAGCAGGCCCATCTCGACCTGTTCGCGGGTGGTCACCGAATTGCCGGCGAAGCTGATGCGGTAGCGGTCGGCGTCGATGCGCTGTTCCGAATAGCCGTAGCGGCTGCCGCCGCCGGCGGGCCCGTAGGGCGTGGCCGTCGCGCAGGCGGACAGCGCCAGCGCCGCCGAGACCAGAACGGCCGCGGACTTGATGAAGCGAGGTTTCATGGACGGGCTCCTTGTCGCGTCATATGGCGCCATCCTGCATGAACCCGCCATGAACGACGCGGGTTCCGTTGTCGCAACCCCTTAGAAACGTGAAACTATAAGCGCGGCGGCGGCGAGCAGAAGGAGGCCCGTCAGGACCGCGAAACCCCGCCGGAACCGGGGCTCGGTCATCCGGCGGGCGAGGGCCGCGCCGCCCAGGCCGTAGGCGGACATGCTGAGCACGTCCATGCCGATGGTGGCCAGGGCGAACAGGGCCAGCTGCGGCGCCGCCGGGCGGTTCACATCGAGAAACGGCGGCAGGACGGCCGAAAAGAACAGCACGATCTTGGGGTTGGCGATCTGCACCATGAAGCCGTCGACGAAGGCGCTGCGGCCGAGGCGGATCGACGCATGCGCCGTCTCCGGCGCCTCCCCGAAGGCGCCCCGCAGGGCCTTCAGCCCCAGCCAGGCCACATACAGGGCGCCGGCGATCGAGACGAGGCGGAAGGCCTCGGGAAAGGCGACGACCAGGGCGCCGAGGCCGAGGGCGGCGGCGGCGAACCAGACGAGGGTGGCGCTGTTCATCCCCGCCACCCCGGCCAGGGCGCCGGCGCGGCCGCGCTGCACGCCGTTCGCCACGGAAAAGACGTTGGCCGGCCCGGGCGTGATCGCCATCACGGCCATGACGCCGAGGAAGGTGGCGTAGAGATGCGGGTCGACGGGCAGGGCGGGCATGGGCCGGTCCTCTCGGGCCGGCCGCCGGCGCCGTCAAGCCGGATCAGTCGGCGGGCGGAGCCGGTTGCGCGGGCGCGGCCGGCGCGGCGGCGGCGGCGATCTCCGCGTTCGCCTCGGTCATGGCGGCGTCGACCTCGTCGAGCGCGCCGCCGATGGCGTACTCGGCCATCAGGCCGTAGGTGGCCATGTGCTCCGGGTCATTGGACGCCCAGGCGCCGTTGCGGGCCATGCCGGCGCCGGCGGCCATGGCGCCGGACAGGTCGACCTCGGACATCGCCTCGGCGACGATCGCCTCGACGTCGATCTCGGCCAGGGCCTGTCCCGCGATGGCGGCGGCGTGCTCCGTCACGACCGCGGTGAAGGCCTGCACGTCCGGGGCATACTCGCCCCACAGGGCGGCGATGCGGGTCTCGCGCTGCTCTTCGGTGAGGGACGTGTCGGCGCCGAGCGCTTCGGCGCGCTCGCCGAATTCCTCCATTCGGGCCTCGAAGCGGCTGGCGGCCGCCTCGATGGCCGCCTCGGCCGGGGCGGCGCCGGCGGCGGCGTCCGGTTCCTGGGCGGCGGCGGCCGAGAGGGGCAGGACGGCGAGGGCGGCGGCGAGGGACAGGGCCTTGATCATGGCGGGGCTCCTTGGCGAGGCCCGCAAGGTCCGCCCGACGCCGTCCGACCTCAAGTGAAATCGCGGTAAGGCGGCGGAGCGGGGCTCCGCCGCCTGCTCGGCGACGGTTACTCGCCCGCGGTCGCGCCGGCGGAGGCTCCGGCCTGGGCGCTCATGAACTCGGCCTTGACCTGGGCCGGGATGCCGCGGACCTGGGCGTCGATGATCGGACCCGCCATCGCGGCCTGGGCCTGGGCTTCCGGCGGCATACTGGCCAGCTGCGACGCGATGAAGCCCTTCACCGCCTCGGCGAAGGCGTCGGCCTCGGGCTGGTAGCGGGCGACGATGGCGTCGAGGTCCGCAGACAGCTTCGCCTGGTCTCCGCCGGCCGCGGCGGCGGCGGCCTGCATCTCGGACTTCATCTCCCCCATGCGGCCTTCGAAGGCCTGCCCGCGCGCCTCAAGCTCGGCTTCCGTGGCGGGCGCGGCGGCGGCGGCGGGATCGGCGGCCGGCGCTTCCTGGGCGAGGGCCGGGGAGGCGAGGGCGAGGGCGGCCGAGGCGGCGAGGACGAGGCGAAGGGACATCGGGATTTCCTGAAGAGGGAGCCGCGCCGGCGGCGCGCGCCGGAGCATGGCGCCGGGCGGCCTCCGGGGCGAGCGGAATCCGTCGTCAGTCGCGCCCGCGGGCGTCCCGCTTGCCGAGCACGCGCAGGCGCAGGGCGTTCAGCTTGATGAAGCCCTCGGCGTCGCGGTGGTCGTAGGCCACGGCGCCCTCCTCGAAGGTCACCAGCTCCTGGTCGTACAGGCTGTCGGGGCTCTCGCGGCCGATCACCGTCGCATTGCCCTTGTACAGCTTGAGCCGCACGGTCCCGTTCACCCGCTGCTGGCTGTGGTCGATCGCCGCCTGCAGCATCTCCCGCTCGGGCGAGAACCAGAAGCCGTTGTAGATCAGCTGGGCGTACTTCACCGCCAGCTCGTCCTTCAGGTGCATGGCCCCCCGGTCGAGGGTGATCGACTCGATGCCGCGGTGCGCCGCCAGCAGGATGGTCCCGCCCGGCGTCTCGTAGACGCCGCGCGACTTCATGCCGACGAAGCGGTTCTCGACCAGGTCCAGCCGGCCGATGCCGTTGTCGTGGCCGAGCTGGTTGAGGCGGGTCAGCAGATCGGCGGGCGACAGGGCCTCGCCGTCGATGGAGACGGCGTCGCCCTTCTCGAAGCCGATGGTGACGATGGTCGGCGAGTCGGGGGCCTCCTCGGGGGAGATGGTGCGCTGGTGCACGAACTCCGGCGCCTCGACGGCGGGGTCCTCCAGCACCTTCCCCTCGGAAGAGCTGTGCAGCAGGTTGGCGTCGACGCTGAACGGCGCCTCGCCGCGCTTGTCCTTGGAGATCGGGATCTGGTGCTTCTCGGCGAAGTCCAGCAGGGCCTCCCGCGAGCGGAACTCCCACTCCCGCCAGGGCGCGATGACCCGGATGTCCGGCTCGAGCGCATAGTAGCCGAGCTCGAAGCGGACCTGGTCGTTGCCCTTGCCGGTGGCCCCGTGACAGACGGCGTCGGCGCCGACCCGGCGGGCGATCTCGATCTGGCGTTTGGCGATCAGCGGCCGGGCGATCGAGGTGCCCAGCAGGTACTGGCCCTCATAGACGGTGTTGGCCCGGAACATCGGGAAGACGTAGTCCCGCACGAACTCCTCGCGCAGGTCGTCGATGAAGATGTTCTCCGGCTTGATGCCGAGCTTCAGCGCCTTCTCCCGGGCCGGCGCCAGCTCCTCGCCCTGGCCGAGGTCGGCGGTGAAGGTGATCACCTCCGCCCCGTACTCGGTCTGCAGCCACTTCAGGATGATCGAGGTGTCCAGGCCGCCGGAATAGGCGAGCACCACCTTCTTCGGGGCGGGGGCGGTAGACGGCATCGGCGGAGTCCTTCGGCGTGCACGGGGAGGCGCTGGCGTTCGGGGGGCTTAAAGGACCTGACGCCCGGGGATGCAAGGGCGCGATTGCGGCGAAGACCGTCGTTCAGCGGGTAAGGTTCGGGCAAGGAGTTGGAAGGGGCGCCTTAAGCTTTGCCCGTCAGACTCCGCCGGTGATCCCGAACCGCGCCCCGTCTCCGGTCGACAAGCTCGCGCTCGCCGTCGTGCACGCGCCCGAACGCGCCATGCCGGCGCCGGTCGGCGCCCGCGAGGAATCGCTCCGTTTCCTGCTCCAGACCGCCGCCGATGCGGGGGTCACGGTGGTCGCCACCCGGCCCGAGGGCGACGGCGAGCGCCTGCTCGGCCAGGCCTGGCCCTTCCCCTCGCCGTTCCAGGTGACGGTGCGCACCGTGCCGCTGGCCGAAGGGGTCGATCGCGTCGAGGCGCGGGCCCGCCGCTCGCTCGAGCGGCTCGGCCTGCCGCGCGGCGACGCCCTGCTGGCCGCCAGCGCCGCCGACCTCGCCGGGGCCGAGGGCCGCGACCTGTGGGCCCGGATGCAGGCCCTCAAGGACCGGGGCCTGTTCCGCCGCATCGGCTTCTGCGCGTCCATGGAGGACGGTCCGGTGCTGCTGGCCCGGCGCTTCCAGCCCGATCTGGTGCAGCTGCCGTGCAGCCTGCTGGACCAGCGGGCGCACCGGACCGGCGCGCTCGACGAACTGGCCTCTCTCGGCGTGGATATCCACCTGTCCTCGGTGTTCGCCGGCGGCCTGCTGTTCATGAGCGGCGACGCCCTGCCGCCCGAGATGAACCGCTACGCCCCGCAGCTGTCGCGCATTCGCCGGCGTCTCGCCGAGGCGCGGGTGGATCCGATGCAGGCGGTGCTCGCCTACACCCTCGGCCTGCCCCAGGCCTCGGCGGTGGTGGCCTCGGCGGCCTCGGCGGCGGAGCTGCGGGCCATGCTGGCCGCCGCCCACGCCCCCGCGCCGGATCTGGACTGGGGCCAGCTGCAGCTCGAGCAGCCGGCCCCCGTCCTCGCCACCGTGCGCCGGATCAGTAGCGCAGCCTGAGGCCGACGTACCCCGACCGGCCCGGCTCGCCGTAGCCGAACACCTGCTGGTAGGCCTCGTCCGTCAGGTTCTCGACCCGGCCCGTCAGCGTCACCGCCTCGTTCAGGGCCCACGAGCCGGCGAGGTGGGCGACGACGAAGCCTTCGCGCACCCCGCCGGCGTCGTCCTGGTCGCTCTCGGCCCGCACCGTCAGGGCCGCCGACAGGCGTCGGCCGGTCCAGGCGAGGGTCGCCGAGCCGGCCTGGTCCGGCACGCGCAGCAGGCGGGCGCCGGTGGTCTCGTCCCGGGCGTCGGTCCACGCCCAGGCGGCCGTCAGGTCGAAGCCCCCGCCGAGCACGGCCCGGCCCTCCAGCTCCACGCCGTCGGTCGCCGTCTCGGCGACGTTGACGTAGACGCTCTCGAAGCTGGCGGGGTCGAAGACGTAGGTGATCTGGTCCTCGACCTTCAGCCGGTAGACGGTGGCGCGACCCTCCAGCCGGCCGTCGCCGGAGCGCCAGCCGAGCGCCGCCTCGAGCCCTTCCGCCGTTTCCGGCCGCAGGGCCGGGAAGGGCTGCGTCGAATAGCAGAAGTCGCACACCGCTTGGCTGATCGAGGGCGCCTTGAAGCCCGTGCCCCAGGCGGCCGACAGGGTGGCGCCGGCCCCCGCGTCGAAGGCCGCGGACAGCCGGCCGGTGGTCTTCGAGCCGAAGTCGTCGGTGGCGTCGTGGCGCACCGCCCCGGTGAGGCTGAGACGGTCGACCGGCCGGACCCGGGCGGTGGCGAAGGCCGAGGTGGTCCCCAGCTCGCCGGTCAGGCCGGTGGAGAGCCGCCCCTCCGTGTCCTCGCGCTCGGCGCCGACGACGAAGTCGACGCCGCGCGCCGCCCCCGCCGCCTGCCAGCGCCAGGTCTGCCGCGACCCGTCGAACAGCGAGGGGAAGTCGGAGACGGTCTCGCGGCTGAGGTCGTGGGCGGACAGGCTGAACTGGTGGTCGAGGCCGAAGGCCGACAGGCGCAGCCGCCCGAAGCCCGACCACTGCTCGCTCGACTGGGTGTCGGGCGTGTCGGCCAGCACGAAGGCGGGGGCGGGGTAGCCGTCGAGATCGACCTCGGCGTCGGTCCAGCGCAGCGAGCCGTCGACCACGACTCCCGCCGCAAAGGCGTAGCGGCCTTTCGCCCCGACGGTGGTGGAGGCGAGGCCGTCGCGCTCGCGCGCCCCGTCGCGGGCGTCGGCGGCGGAGACGCCGTCGGAGGCGAGGTGCGACACCCAGGCGCCGAGGGCGCGGTCCGCCGTCACGGTCCCGACCGCCAGCCGGCCCCGGCGGCTGTCGAAGGCGCCGGCCTCGAGATCCAGCGCCACGCCGTCGGTCTCGCGCGTCGTGAAGGCGATCACCCCGCCGATGGCGTCCGAACCCCACAGCGACGACTGCGGCCCCGACAGCACCTCGATGCGCTCGACGTCGGCGAGATCGAAGCCGCCGAAGTCGAAGGCGCCGTTGACCTCGGCCGGATCGTTGACCGGCGCGCCGTCGACCAGCACCAGGGTCTTGCCGGGTCCGGCGCCGCGCATGCGCACCTGGGCGACGCCGCCGAAGGCGCCCGAGCGCACCACCGACAGGCCGGGCACATCGGCGAGGATGTCGGCGGCGAACACGGCGCCGCGGCGGTCGATCGCCTCCCGGTCGATCACCCGGGCGCCGGGCGTGTCCTGGACGATGGCCGGCAGCCGGGTGGCGGTGACCACCACCTCCGGCAGCGGATCGGCCGGCTCGTCCGGCGTGCGGGCGAGAGCGGGCAGGGGCAGAAGCACGGCCGCGGCCGTGGTCAGGAGAAGGGTTCGCGACATGGCGAAGGCTCCGTCGCTCTCCCCCTGCGCGGCGGAGAGGATATGGGGCGACCGACCCGTTCGGAAGGAACGGCGCAGGGGTCGGGTCGCCTCGACGGATCACCGCGCCCCTGTCTGGTCCCGGACAGCGACGGACGACGTCGGCGGCCAGGTCTCCTGGCTTGCGGGTCGACAGCCGCCGTTCACGCCTTCCCGGTTGCCCAGTGGCGCCGGAGCAAGCTCCGGATCGAACGACGCCCTCGCCGCCTACAGTTGCGGGCACAGCCGCGGTGTTCGACCGCGTTCCCTTAACCGCCTGCCGCGCTTGTCGCAGGGCCCCGAAGCCTGTGCAAGACGCCGCGCCGCCGCTTGAGCCGACCGGCGCAATCCTTCACCCTGCGGCGCTCCATGAACGCCCCGCTCGTCCCCCCGCCGAAAGCCGCTGACCTGCCGTCCGCCGAGGGCGTGACGCCGGTCATGGCGCAGTTCCTGGCGGCCAAGGCCAGCCAGCCGGACGCCATTCTGTTCTTCCGCATGGGCGACTTCTACGAGCTGTTCTTCCGGGACGCCGAGATCGCCGCCGCGGCCCTCGGCATCACCCTGACCAAGCGGGGCAAGCACCAGGGCGAGGACATCCCCATGGCGGGGGTGCCGGTGCACGCCCTCGAGGGCTATCTCGCCCGACTGATCCGGCAGGGTTTCAAGGCGGCCATCTGCGAGCAGCTGGAGGATCCGGCCGAGGCGAGGAAGCGCGGCTCCAAGGCGGTGGTGAAGCGCGACATCGTGCGGGTGGTGACGCCCGGCACCCTGACCGAGGACTCCCTGCTGGACGCGCGCGGGGCCAACCGGCTGGCGGCGGTGGCGGTGCGCCGCGGGCGGGCCGCCGTGGCCGTGGTCGAACTGTCGGCCGGCGAGGTGGACGTCGTCGCCTGCGGGCTGGAGGATCTGGGCGCGACCCTGGCCTCGTTCCGCCCGTCCGAGGTGCTGGTCCCCGATCGCCTGTTCTCCGATGAGGCGGCCAAGGCGGCGCTGGACGGCTCCGGCGGCGTGGTCCAGGCCCTGCCGCAGGCGCTGGCGGAGCCGGTGGGGGCGCGGGCGCGGGTCGAGCGGCTGTACGGCGTCGCCTCGCTTGACGGCTTCGGCGCCTTCGAGGACTGCGAGGTGGCGGCCCTCGGCCTGGCCGCCAGCTATCTGGAGACCACCCAGGCGGGGAAGGTTCCGGCGCTCCGGCCGCCGCGCCGCTCGGGCGACAGCGGCTTCCTCGCCATCGACCCGGCCACCCGGCTGAGCCTCGAGATCGACCGCACCCAGAGGGGCGAGCGCGAGGGCAGCCTGCTCGCCTGCATCGACCGCACGGTCACCTCCGGCGGCGCGCGCACCCTGGCGGAGCGCATCGCCCGGCCGCTGCGCGACCCGACGGCCATCAACCACCAGCTCGACGCCGTCGAATGGCTGCTGGAGCGCCGCGACCTGCGCCGCGACCTGCGCGACGGGCTGAAGGCCTCCTCGGACGTCGCCCGCGCCGTGTCCCGGCTGGCGCTGGGCCGCGGCGGGCCGCGCGACCTGGCCGCCATCCGCACCGGCCTGTGCATCGCCGAGGGGGTGGCCGGGCTGTTCCCGCCGGCCCGCGATCCGCTGACCGGACCGCCGGCGCGGATCGCCGACTGCCTCGACCGGCTGGCGCTGACGCCGGACGTGGGCCGTCTGCTGACCGACCTCGCCGCCGGCCTCGTCGCCGAGCCGCCGCACCTCGCCCGCGACGGCGGCTTCGTGGAGGCCGGGTTCCGGCCGGAGCTGGACGAGGCCCGGGCCCTGCGCGACGACAGCCGCCGGGTGGTGGCCGAGCTGGAGGCGCGGGCGGTCCAGCAGTCCGGCGTCCCGTTTAAGGTGCGCCACAACGCCGTGCTCGGCTACTTCCTCGAGGCCTCCGCCAAGGCCGCCGAGCCGCTGCTGCGGCCGGCCGCCGAGAGCCCCTTCATCCACCGCCAGACCCTGGCCAACCAGGTGCGCTTCACCACGGTCGAGCTGTCGGAGCTGGACGCGAAGATCAGCCAGGCCGGGCAGCGCACCCTGGCCATCGAGGGCGAGACCTTCGAGTCGTGGCGGCGCACGGTGCAGGCGCTGGCCCGGCCGCTGCAGGCGGTGGCCGAGGCGCTGGCCGAGCTGGACGCCCACGCCGCGCTGGCGGAGTGGGCCGAGGAGGTCGGCGCGGTGCGGCCCGACGTCGACGACTGGCTGTGCTTCGAGGTGACGGCGGGCCGTCATCCGGTGGTCGAGGCGGCGGTCAGGGCGCAGGGCGATCCCTACACGCCGAACAACTGCCGCCTGGACGGCTCCGGCGCCGCCTGCGCCCGCCTGTCGATCGTCACCGGCCCGAACATGGCCGGCAAGTCCACCTTCCTGCGCCAGAACGCCCTGCTGGTGGTGCTGGCCCAGGCCGGCGCCTTCGTGCCGGCGAAGGCGATGCGGCTGGGCGTGGTCGACCGGCTGTTCAGCCGGGTCGGGGCGGGCGACGACCTGGCGCGGGGCCGCTCGACCTTCATGATGGAGATGGTCGAGACCGCCGCCATCCTGACCCAGGCCACGGAGCGCAGCTTCGTGGTGCTGGACGAGATCGGCCGGGGCACGGCCACCTACGACGGGCTGGCGATCGCCTGGGCCACGGCCGAGGCCCTGCACGACCGCAACCGGGCCCGGACGCTGTTCGCCACCCACTACCACGAGCTGGCCGGGCTGGAGACGCGGCTGGCCCACGTCTGCAACCTGTCGATGCGGGCGAAGGAGTGGAACGGCGAACTGGTCTTCCTGCACGAGGCGGCGCCGGGGGCGGCGGACCGCTCCTACGGGGTGCAGGTGGCGAAGCTCGCCGGGGTGCCGCCGGCGGTGGTGGCCCGGGCCCGCGAGGTGCTGGACCGGCTGGAAGGCGAGAAGGCCGCGGCCTCGAGCCTCGACGACCTGCCCTTGTTCGCCGTGGCCGAGCCCCCGCCGCCGCCGCCGCGCGCCTCCGCGGTGGAGGAGGCCCTGTCCGGCATCGACCCTGACGACCTCACCCCGCGCGAGGCGCTCGAGGCGCTTTACCGGCTCAAGGGGCTGGCGGGGCGGTGAGCGGCGACCTCGACGCCCGGCTGGCGGCGGCGGCCTCGACCGCGGACGTGCGCCGGGCGACGGCGGAGATTCTGCGCGAGAGCTGGGACGCGGCGCGGGCGCGGGCCGCCCGCCGGCTGGAGGCGGGCGCCGACGGGGTGACGGTGGCGCGCCTGTACGCCGCCGCCGCGGACGAGACGCTTCAGGCGCTGTGGCGGCTCGCCGCCGAGACCCTCTACCCCGCCCCCAACCCGACCGAGGCCGAGCACCTGTGCCTGCTCGCCGTCGGCGGCTACGGCCGCGCGGTGCTGGCGCCCTTCTCGGACCTCGACCTGCTGTTCCTGCGCCCGTGGAAGCCGACGCCGCGCAGCGAGCAGGTCACCGAATTCATGCTCTATGTCCTGTGGGACCTGGGCGTGAAGGTCGGCGCCGCCTCGCGCTCGGTGGAGGAGAGCCTCGCCCTGGCGAAGCGGGACATGACCGTCCGGACCGCCCTGCTGGAGGCCCGGCCCCTGGCCGGCGACCTCGCCCTCGCCGAGGCCTTCATCGACCGGTTCCGGACCCTGGTGCGGAAGGCGGATCCGCGGCCGTTCATCGCGGCCAAGCTCGAGGAGCGCGACGTGCGACACCGCAAGGCCGGCGCGGTGCGCTACCGGGTGGAGCCCAACGTCAAGGACGGCAAGGGCGGCCTGCGCGACCTCAACACCCTGTTCTGGATCGCCCGCTCGCTGGCGCCCGACAGCCCGCTCGGCGCGCGGGTGATGGACGACCTCCTGACCGCCCGCGAACGCCGCACCTTCGAGGAGTCGTTCGACTTCCTGTGGCGCACCCGCGCCCACCTGCATCTGGTCGCCGGCCGCGCCGAGGAGAAGCTGACCTTCGACCTGCAGCCCGAGGTGGCGCGGCGCATGGGCTGGCGCGGGCGTGGCGACGAGCCGGCGGTGGAGCGCTTCATGCGCCGCTACTTCATCGTCGCGCGGGACGTCGGCGCCCTGACCCGGGCCATGTCGGCCAAGCTGGAGGCCCGGGAGCAGAAGAAGGCGCTCAGCCTGTCGCGGCTGATCCGCGGGCGCCGCCGCAAGCTGGCAATCGAGGGTTTCGTCCGCGTCGCCGGGCGGCTCTCGGTGACCGGGCCGCAGGTGTTCGCGGAGGACCCGGTCAAGCTGCTCGCCCTGTTCCGCAGCGCCGACGAACACGACCTCGACCTGCACCCGGACGCCTTCTCGGCGGTGACCCGGTCGCTGTCGCTGGTGACGCCGTCCCTGCGCCGCGACCCGGCGGCGGCGCGCACCTTCCTCGACATCCTCGCCCACGGCCAGCGCCCCTACCGCGCCCTGACGCTGATGAACGAGACGGGTCTCCTCGGCCGCTTCCTGCCCGAGTGGGGGCGGATCGTCGGCCAGACCCAGTTCAACATGTACCACGCCTACACGGTGGACGAGCATACCCTGCAGGCCATCGGCATCATCAACGACATCCAGCGCGGCAAGCTGAAGACCGAGCATCCGACCGCTTCGGAGATCGTCCACCGCATCGACGACTTCGAGGCTCTGATGCTGGCCATGCTGCTGCACGACGTCGGCAAGGGCGGCGACCGGGGCCAGCTGGAGGACGGGGCGTTCGCCGCCCGCCGCGCCTGCGACCGGCTGGGGCTGGACCCGCGGCGGACGGAGTTCGTGGTCTGGCTGGTGCGGCACCACCTCGCCCTCTCCGACTACGCGCAGAAGCGCGACGTGTCAGACCCGGCCACCATCCGCGCCTTCGCCGCCCTCGTCGGTGACCGGGAGCGCCTGCGCACCCTGCTGATCCTGACCGTCGCCGACATCCGCGCGGTCGGGCCGGGGGTGTGGAACGGCTGGAAGGGGCGGCTGATGCGCGACCTCTACCTCGCCACCGAGGCCGTGTTCCGCGGCGAGGACGTGCGTCGCGACGACCCGCTGGCCGAATACCCGGCCCTGGTCGAGCGGGCCCGCGCCGCCGGCGCCGCCGCCGAGCTCGTGGAGGCGCGCGACCCGGAGGAGGGGACGGAGGCGCATCCGGCCGCCCGGGTGGCGGTCGCCGCCCGCGACCGGCCCGGCCTGTTCGCCGACCTCGCCGCCGCCATCGCCGCGGCGGGGGCGGACGTCGTGGGGGCCCGGGTGGCGACGGCGGCCGACGGGACCGCGCTGGACGTCTTCGAGCTGCAGGACGGCGCCGGCGCCCCCTACGGCCAGGCCGAGCCGCGCCGGCTGTCCCGGCTGATCGCCCGGCTGGAGGCGGCCGCCCGCGGCGAGATCGCGCCGCAGCCCCCGGCCGACCGGCCCAGCGTCCGGCGCGCCGCCTTCGACGTCCGGCCGGTCGCCCTGGTCGATCTCGACGAGTCCCCCGACGCGGCCGTCATCGAGGCCTCCGGGGCGGACCGCCCCGGCCTGCTGGCCGACGTGGCCCGGGTGCTGGCGCGGCACGGGCTGTCGATCCGTTCGGCGCACATCGCGGGCTTCGGCGAGCGGGCGGTGGACAGCTTCTACGTCACCGACGCCGGCGGCCGGAAGCCGCGGCCGGGGCCGGCGCTGGAGCGGCTGCGGGCCGATCTGGAGCGGGTGCTGGACCGCCCCGAGCCGCCGGTGGCGCCGGTCTCCGCCCCGGTCCGCGCCAGCCAGCGGGACGTCACCGAATTCGCCCGCCGCCGCCCGGCCCGGCCCGTATCGCCGACGGCGGAAGCAGGCTAAGCCTCGTCCGTCCTCCCCGCCTTTCGAGTTCCGGATGAGCCTGGCCCGCAACACCCTGGTGCAGTCGTCGCTGACGCTCGGCAGCCGCCTCCTCGGCTTCGCCCGCGACATGGCGCTGGCGGCGCGCTTCGGTCAGGGGCCGATGATGGACGCCTTCACCACGGCGCTCATGCTGCCCAACATGTTCCGCCGGCTGTTCGCCGAGGGCGCCTTCGCCCAGGCCTTCGTGCCGGTCTACGGCGGCGTGCGGGCGCGGGACGGCGAGCCGGCGGCGGCGGTCACCGCCTCGGAGGCCCTGTCCTTCATGCTCGCGGTGGTGGCCGGCTTCACCATCCTGCTGCAGGTGCTGATGCCGTGGATCATGCCGTGGCTGCTGTCGACCTACCGCGACGACCCGGCGGTGCTGCGGGTGGCGGTGACGGCCACCCAGCTGGCCATGCCCTACCTCGCCTGCATGACCATCGCCTCCCTGCTGTCGGGGGTGCTGAACACCGCCGGCCGCTTCGCCCTGTCGGCGGCGGTGCCGATCTTCCTGAACCTGTGCACCCTGGCGCCGCTGCTCGCCTCCTGGGTGATCCCCGCCAGCCAGCCGACGGTGCTGCTGTGGGTCACCGCCGCGGTCACCGTCTCCGGAGTGATCCAGGCGGCCCTGCTGTGGCGCGGGGTGCGCCGGCTGGGGGTCCGCCTGGACGTGTCGTGGCCGCGGCTGACCCCGAGCGTGAAGCGGACCCTGGCCCTCGCCGTCCCGGGCGCCCTCGCGGGCGGGGCCATGCAGATCAACTCGGTGGTCAGCCAGGTGCTGGCCGGTTCGGACGAGGGCGCCCGCTCGGTGCTCTACAACGCCGACCGCCTGTACCAGCTGCCGCTCGGCCTGATCGGCGTCGCCATCGGGCTGGCGCTGGTGCCGCGGCTGACCCGGGCCTTCGTGGCCGGGGACCACGATGGGGGCCGCCGCACCCTCGACGACGGCGTCTCCCTCGCCATGGTCTTCACCCTGCCGGCCGCCGTGGCCCTGTTCGCCATCCCCTTCTTCCTGATCGACGCGACGGTGACGCGCGGGGCCTTCACCTCGGCCGATGCGGCCCGCACCGCCGACGTGCTGCGCCAGTTCGCCTGGGGCGTGCCGGCCTTCGTGCTGGCCAAGGTGCTCACCCCGCCCTTCTTCGCCCGCGAGGACACCCGCCGGCCGATGGTCTATGCGGTGACGGCGGTGATCTTCACCGTCATTGTCGGCACGGGCCTGTTCTTCTGGATCTCGCGCAGCGGCGGCGACGGGGTGATCGGCCTGGCGATCGCCACCAGCCTGTCGGCCTGGCTGAACGTGGGGCTGCTCGGCGGAACCCTGGTGCGCGAGCACGTCTGGGCCCCCTCGCCGGCCTTCCTGGGGCGAATGGCGCGGGTGCTGGCGGCCAGCGCCGCCATGGCGGTGGTCCTGATCGCGGCCGGGGTCGGCTACGAGACCCTCAGCCGGCTGCTGCTGGCCAAGGAGGTCGCCGTGCTGGCGGTCTGCGCCGTCGGCGGCGCCGTCTATGGCGCGGCCCTGCTCCTGTTCCGCGCCGTGTCGATCCGCGAGCTGAAGGGGGTCCTCCGGCGCGAGCCGGGGGGAGCCCCGCCCTCCGGTCTGGACTGACGGCCGGGGCCGCGATAAGCGGGCGCCATGACGCTTTCGGGACAGATGCCCGCCGGTCGGCGATGGCGCGGCTGATCCGCTGCAACCCCCCTGGCGCGCCCGCGCGCGCCTGACCCTGCCCTCCTCCCGAGTTCACGACCCATGACCGACCAGACCCCGGCCCCCTCCGTTCCGGCCTATGGGGGCCCCCGCCGCATCCTGTCCGGCATCCAGGCCTCCGGCGCCCTGCACCTGGGCAACTATCTCGGCGCCCTGAAGCGCTTCACCCAGCTGCAGGACCAGGGCGCGCCCTGCTTCCTCTTCGTCGCCGACCTGCACGCCATCACCGTGTGGCAGGACCCGGCCCTGCTGACCGCCCAGACGCGCGAGATCGCCGCCGCCTATCTGGCCTCCGGCCTCGACCCGGCGAAGTCGGTGATCTTCCCGCAGTCGGCCGTGCGGGCCCATTCGGAGCTGGCGTGGATCTTCAACTGCGTCGCCCGCCTCGGCTGGCTGGACCGGATGACCCAGTTCAAGGAGAAGTCCGGCAAGCACAAGGAGCGCTCCTCGGTCGGCCTCTACACCTATCCGGTGCTGCAGGCGGCGGACATCCTGCTCTACAAGGCCACCGAGGTGCCGACCGGCGAGGACCAGAAGCAGCACCTCGAGCTGACCCGCGACATCGCCGCCAAGTTCAACAATGACTTCGGCGTCCCCGGCTTCTTCCCCCAGCCCGAACCGCTGACCCAGGGGCCGGCCCCGCGGGTGATGAGCCTGCGCGACGGCGCGGCCAAGATGTCCAAGTCCGACCCCTCGGACCAGTCGCGCATCAACCTGACCGACGACGCGGACGCCATCGTCGCCAAGATCCGCAAGGCCCGCACCGACCCGGAGGTGCTGCCGGAGACGCTCGAGGGGCTGGAGACCCGCGCCGAGGCGAAGAATCTGGTGACCATCTACGCCGCCCTCGCCGACATCAGCCGCGAGCAGGTGCTGGCGCAGTTCGCCGGGCAGGGCTTCGGCCAGTTCAAGCCGGCGCTGGCGGAGCTGGCCGTGTCGGCCCTGGCCCCGGTCTCGGCCGAGATGCGCCGGCTCATGGCCGATCCGGCCGAGGTCGACCGGGTGCTGAAGGACGGGGCCGAACGCGCCGCCGCCATCGCCGACCCGGTGGTCGACGAGGTGAAGAAGATCGTCGGCTTCTGGCGCGCCTGATCGCGACTTCCGGACCCTGCGTCGACGGAGGGGTGGCGTCGCCGGCGCCAGGCGCTAGAGCGAAGCCATGCACGCGACCCACCCCCTCGACCGTCCGGCCCTCAGCGCCCTGACGACGCGGCAGGCCCGTCTCGCCCTCGCGGACGGCCCGGCCGTCCGTTTCGACCCGGCGTATGCCCTGTTCGCAGCCGTGCAGGGGGAGACCCCCGACTGGGGCGCGCTCCGGCGGCTGGCGCGGGCCACCGGGCCGGTCGCCCTGTTCGAGGCGGCCGCGCCGGAGCCGCCCGGACTGGCGCCGGTCGACCACATCCCCTGCCTGCAGATGGTCTGCGATGGCCTCGCCGCGGGCGGACGCGAGGTCGCGTTCGAGGACCTGACCGACGCCGACGGGGCGGAGATGCTGGCGCTGGCCACCCTGACCCGCCCCGGCCCCTTCCTGGAGAAGACGCATCGGCTCGGCGCCTTCGTGGGCGTGCGGCGCGAGGGCCGGCTGGTGGCCATGGCGGGGGAGCGGCTCAGCCTTCCCGGCCACACCGAGGTCAGCGGCGTCTGCACCCACCCGGACTTCCGCGGCCAGGGCCTGGCCGGGGCGCTGATGCGGATCGTGACGGCCCGGATCCTCGGGCGCGGCGACATCGCCTTCCTCCACGCCCGCGCCGCCCACGCCGAAACCATCGCCTTCTACGAAACCCTGGGCTTCCGGCCGCGGGCGCGGATCGACTACCGCGTGCTGGCGGCCGGCTAGGCGAGCCGGTCGAGGCGGGCGACGAAGAAGCCGTCCAGCCCGCCCTTTTCCGCCCACATCGAGGGCAGGATGCGCAGCCAGCCTTCCGGCGTGCGGGCCTCCTCCGGCGCCCCGAGCGCGGCCGGATCGGCCGGGGCGGTGCGGAAGGCGGGGTTGCGGCGCAGGAAGGCGATGATCTGGGTCTCGCCCTCCTCGCGCTCCAGCGAGCAGACGCAATAGACCAGGCGGCCGCCCGGCTTCACCCGTTCGGCGGCCGCGTCGAGCAGCCGGTGCTGCACGTCGGCCAGCTTGGCCACGTCGGCGGGGCGGGTGGCGCGCAGCACCTCGGGGTTGCGCCGGAAGGTGCCGGTGGCGGTGCACGGCGCGTCGAGCAGGACGGCGTCGAAGACGCGCGGGTCGTCCCATTCTTCGGCCGGGGAAACCACGATCTCCGCCGCCAGACCGGTGCGTTCGAGGTTCTGGCGCAGGCGGTTGAGGCGCTTGTCGGAACGGTCCAGGGCGACGACAGACGCGCCGGCGGCGGCCAGCTGCAGGGTCTTGCCGCCGGGGGCGGCGCACAGGTCGGCCACGGTCTCGCCCGGCTGCGGGTCCAGCAGGCGCACCGGAACCGCCGCGGCGGCGTCCTGGACCCACCAGCCGCCCTCCCCGAAGCCCGGCCAGCCGGCGATGTCGCCGCGCCGGCCGGTGCGCACCGTCCGCCCGGGCAGGACCTCGCCGTCGACGGCGTCCGCCACCGACGCCGGGTCGACGCCCGGCTTGAGGCTCAGGTCGGTCGGCGGCTCCTCGCGGGCGGCCAGCGCGAGCCCGGCCAGCGCCGCCTCGCCCCAGGTCGCGCGCCAGCGGGCGGCGATCCAGTCGGGCAGGTTCGATTCCGCCGTGGTCAGCCCCGGTCCGTCGCGGCCGACGCCGCGCAGCACGGCGTTGACGAGATTCTTGTAGGGCCGGGTCTTCGGGTCCCGTTCGGCCAGCTTGACCGCGGTAGACACGGCGGCGAAGGCCGGGGTCTCCAGCACCAGGGTCTGGGCCAGGGCCACGCGCAGGATGGTGCGGACGGCCGCGGGCGGCGCCTTCTGCAGGCGGCGGTCGAGGATCTGGTCGATCTCGCCCAGCCGGCGCAAGGCGGCCATGGCCACCGCCCGGGCGAAGGCGCGGTCGGGCGCCGGCAGGCCGGCCACCTCGCGGAAGGACAGGGCGGCGTCGAGCCCGCCGCGGCCATCCAGCGCCGCCTCGAGCAGCACGCCGGCGGCGAGCCGCGCCTCGACGCCGATGTCGGCGGCCTCGTCGCGCGGGACGTCCGGGACCGGCGGGCGGGGGCCGCGCCCCTGCTCGGCGACCCGGCGGCCGCGGGCGGCGGAGTTGCGTCCCTCGCTTCCGGGCCCCCGGCCCCTGTTCCCGGCCATCAGACCGAGACCTGCGTGCCGAGCTCGACCACGCGTCCGGGCGGGATGCGGAAGAAATCCGTCGGGTTGGCGGCGTTGCGCATCAGGAAGATGAAGATGCGGTCCTGCCACAGGGGCATGCCCGCCGCCGCCGAGGCCACCACCGACCGCCGACCGAGGAAGAAGCTGGTCGACATGATGTCGAACTTCAGCCCCTGCTTGCGGCACAGGCCCAGGGCCTTCGGCACGTTCGGCTGCTCCATGAAGCCGTAGGACAGGGTCAGCTTCTTGAAGTCCTCGGAGATCGGCTCGATGGCGATGCGTTCGCTCTCGGGCACCCGCGGCCGGTCCGTGGTGCGCACCGTCAGGATCACGTTCTTCTCGTGCAGCACCTTGTTGTGCTTGAGATTGTGCATCAGGGCGACCGGCGCGACGTCGGGGTCCGAGGTCAGGAAGATGGCCGTGCCGGGGGCCCGGTGCGGCGGCCGCGCCCGCAGCATCTCGATCAGGTCGGTCAGCGGCAGGCTGTCCTTGCGGGTCTTGTCGGTCAGGATCTGGGTGCCGCGCACCCAGGTCCACATCAGCAGCAGCAGGGACACGCCCAGCACCAGCGGGAACCACGCCCCCTGCGGGATCTTGAGCAGGTTCGAGGTCAGGAACACCAGGTCCAGCGCCACCAGCGGCGCGATGACCGCCAGCGACAGCGCCGCCGACCACTTCCACAGCTTCCGCACCACGAACCAGGCCAGCAGGCTGTCGACGAACATCGAGCCGGTCACCGCGATGCCGTAGGCCGCGGCGAGGTTGGAGGAGGTCTGGAACAGCACCAGCACGAAGATCACCCCGACCATCAGCATCATGTTGACCGCGGGCACGAAGATCTGCCCGGCCACGGTCTCGGAGGTGTTGAGGATGCTGATCCGCGGCAGCAGCCCCAGCTGCACCGCCTGCTGCGTCACCGAGAAGGCGCCGGTGATCACCGCCTGGCTGGCGATGATGGCGGCGATGGTGGCGATGATGAACACCGGCCAGTAGGCCATCTCCGGCACCATCATCCAGAACGGGTTCTCGGCCGCGGTCCGGTCGGACAGCACCAGGGCCCCCTGGCCGAGGTAGTTCAGCGTCAGGCACGGCAGGACGAAGTACAGCCAGCCCTGCCGGATCGGCGCCTTTCCGAAGTGCCCCATGTCCGCATACAGGGCCTCGGCCCCGGTGACGGCGAGGAAGACGCTGCCGAGAATGATGAAGCCGAGGAAGCCGTTGTCGACGAGGAACAGCACCCCGTAGTGCGGCGACAGGGCGCGCAGGATCGACACGTCGTCGAAGATGTGGATCAGGCCCAGCGCCCCCAGCACCAAGAACCAGATGGTGGTCAGGGGTCCGAACCACTTGGCGACGCTGGCCGTGCCGCGCGACTGGATCATGAACAGGAAGACGAGGATGCCGACCGCGAGCGGCAGGACGAAGCCGTCGACCCGCCCGGCCATGCCCGGCGCGTCCTTCAGTCCCTCGACGGCCCCGAGCACCGACACCGCCGGGGTGATGATGCCGTCGCCGTAGAACAGGGCCGCGCCGCAGACGCCGAGCAGGAAGATCAGCCCGCTGCGCCGGCCGACCGCGTGCTGCGCCAGGGCCATCAGCGACAGGGTGCCGCCCTCGCCCTTGTTGTCCGCCCGCATCAGGAAGACGACGTACTTGAGGGTGACCACGAGGATCAGCGCCCAGAACATCAGCGAGACGACGCCGAGCACCGCCAGCTCCGCCTGGCCGCCCGAGCGGCTGTGCGCCAGCGCTTCGCGCATGGCGTAGAACGGGCTGGTGCCGATGTCGCCGAACACGACGCCGATGGCGCCGACGATCAGACCGACCTTGCCCGCGCCCGGACCGTGGCCGCCGCCGTGCGACGCGCCGGAAGCGGCCTTCGGGTCGGAGGTTGCGGTGCTGCTGCCGGCGAGGGCGGACGTGGCGTCCGCGTCCTGGGGAGAAACCCCGGCCATGAACTTCCTCCGGGGCGTCCGCACCCGCGGTCCCCACCAAACGAGCGGCGAGCCTTTAGGCCCTTTCATCGGCCGGTTCAATCGCGCTGCACCTGCGAAGGCCGCCGTGGTTTGAGAAACCCGCGGCGCGTGCTTATCTTGGGTCTGGAACCCGCCATGTCAGACAGCCAGAGATTTCCCGTCGCCGCCCACGCCCTGGCCTATCTGGCCCACAAGGGCGCCTATTCGCCGGCCGAGGCCGCGGCGAGCGCGGTGCTGGCCGCCTCGGTGCCGACGAACCCCGTGGTCGTGCGCCGGGTCACCGCCATGCTGGCCCGCGCGGGCCTGATCGCCACCCGCCCCGGCGCCGCCGGCGGCGCCTGGCTGCTGCGGCGGCCCGAGGAGATCGGGCTGGACGAGGTGCTCAAGGCCGTCAACGGCTGCGCCCACCTCGGCTCCCCCCCGGCGGGGGCCAAGGGCTGTCCGGTCAGCGAGCACATTCCGCGCCAGGTGGCCAAGGCCCTCACCGCCGCCGACCAGGCCGCCTCGGCCGCCCTCGCGAAGATCACCATCGCCGACCTGCTGGCCGAGAACCCGCCGTCGCTCGCCGCCTTCGCGCCGCACGCCGCCTGCCCGGTCGCGGCCTGAGGGCGGAGACTTGAGGGCCGGCGCCCGTCCTGTCGCCCTCGTCACCGGCGCCTCCGCCGGCATCGGCGCGGCCCTGGCGCGGGTCTACGCCGCCCACGGCTGGGACCTGATCCTGACCGCGCGTCGCGCGCCGCCCCTGCGCGCCCTGGCGGCGGAGCTGGCCGGCCTCGGCGCGACCGCCAGCGTTCTGCCGGAGGACCTCGCCGGGCCGGACGCGCCGCTGCGGCTGGCGGAGCGGATCGAGGCCCTCGGCCTGGGCGTCGACGGCCTGGTCAACAACGCCGGCTTCAGCCGCACCGCCGGCTTCCTGCGCACCGATCCGGCCGAACACGCCGCCATGCTCCGGGTCATGCTGTCCGCCCCGGTCGAGCTGTCGCGCCGGTTCGCGCCCGGTATGGCGGAGCGGGGCTTCGGCCGCATCCTCAACGTCGCCTCGCTCGCCGGCCAGATGCCGGCCACCGGCGGGGACACCCTGTACGGGCCGATCAAGAGCTTCCTGATCAAGGCCTCCCAGGGACTGCACCTCGAGCTGGCCGGGACCGGCGTGCACGTCACCGCCCTCTGCCCCGGCTACACCCTGACCGAGTTCCACGACGTCAACGGCACGCGGGAGGAGGTCTCGTCGGCCTATCCGCGCTGGATGTGGCAGACCGCGGCGCATGTGGCGGAGGTCGGCTACCGCGCCTGCGAGGCGAACCGGCCGAAGGTCACGCCCGGGCTGATGAACAATGTGCTGGCCGGCCTCGGCAAGCACCTGCCCGACGCGCTGGCCCTGCGTATGGTCGGCGGCCACGCGCGACGGCTGAAGCGGATCTGAGCGGACTCCGGGGCGAACATGCAAGAAGGCCCGGCCGTCACAGGACGACCGGGCCCGAACTTGTACGTTTCGAGTGGATCAGTCGCTTTCGCTGTCGTCCGCGATCGCCGAGATCATGGCGAAGCCGCCGATGGTGGCGGCGAGGAAGATGAGGCCGGCGGGGGCGCCCATCAGTTCGCTCGATTCACCGGCCGGAGCGCCGACGCGGTCGGCGATGCGGGCGGTGGCGCCGCCTTGCGCGATAGCCTGGCCGCCGACAAGCGAGAGCCCGATCGCGGCGGCCACAATGGTCTTCTTCATTGCAGTTCTCCAATTGCCCTCGATAAGGGCGCGCGACGGTGCGGAGATGAGGTCGCCGCGTCAACCCACAGATTGCATAGGCCACGACGATACCCGTCACCGATGTGGCCTGCGGGCCACGACGGCCTCCGGGTCGCGCCCCGGAGGCGCAACCTGGACGCAAAAAAGGCCCGGCGACGCCGGGCCTTCTTGGTCTCGAACTGGAGCGGGCGAGGCGATTCGAACGCCCGACCCTCACCTTGGCAAGGTGATGCTCTACCCCTGAGCTACGCCCGCGCTTCAGTCGAGGGCGGGCGTATAGCGGACCCGCCAAGGCCCCCGCAAGCCCCCTTCGGAGAATTTAGCGCGGCGCGAGGCGGATGGCCCCGTCGAGCCGGATGCATTCGCCGTTGATGTAGACGTTGCGGGCCAGCTCCAGCACCAGCGAGGCGTAGTCGGCGGGCGTGCCCAGCCGGCTGGGGAAGGGGATCATCGCCGCCAGGGCGTCCTGGATCTTCTGGTCCATGCTGGCCATCATCGGCGTCCACATGATGCCCGGCAGGATGGTGTTGCAGCGCACCCCCTCCTGGGCGAGGTCGCGGGCGACCGGCAGGGTCATGGCGTAGACGCCGCCCTTGGAGGCCGAATAGGCGGCCTGGCCGATCTGGCCGTCCTGCGCCGCCACCGAGGCGGTGTTGACGATCAGGCCCCGCTCGCCGTCCTCCATCCGGTCCAGCGTCACCATGCCGGCGGCGGACTGCGACAGCACGCGGAAGGTGCCGAACAGGTTTACCCGCACCGTGCGCTCGAACTGGGCCATGTCGTGGGCCTTGATCTCGCCGGTGTCCTTCTTGCGCGAGACGGTCTTCATGCCGGTGGCGATGCCGGCGCAGTTGACGGTCAGCCGCTCCTGGCCGTGGGCGGCGCGGGCCTTTTCGAAGCCGTCGGCGACCGAGGCGTCGTCGGTGACGTCGACCTTGCAGAACACCCCGCCGATCTCGGCGGCGATGCGCTCGCCGGCCTCCTCGTTGAGGTCGAACAGGGCGACCTTCACCCCCTGCGCCGCCAGCGCCCGGGCCGTGCCCTCGCCGAGGCCCGAGGCCCCGCCCGTCACCACCGCCGCGATCGACCCGTCGAGTTTCATGGCCTCAGCCCCTATGTTGTCAGAACCTTGAGAGTGCCGCGGGGTTTAGCCGCCATGACCGCCAAATCCAAACCCGCCTCGCCGCAGGACGCGCTGGACCCGTCGCGCGCCCTCGTGCCGTCGGTGCAGAAGGTCAACGAGATGCGGGTCAGCCGCGGCTTCTGGCCCAAGGTGCGGCGCACCGCCGCACGCCTCCCCTTCGCCGACCAGCTGCTGTCGGTGTGGTTCGCCGCCCGTGATCCGCAGACGCCGACGACGGCCAAGGGGATCATGCTCGGGGCCCTGGCCTATTTCGTCCTCCCCACCGACGCCATTCCGGACGTCTTCGCCGGCATCGGCTTCACCGACGACGCGGCGGTGATCGCCGCCCTGCTGGCGACCCTCGGCGCCCATGTGAAGCGCCGCCATCGCGACCAGGCCGAGGCGGCGCTGGAGCGGCTGAAGGGCGACGGCGACGGGCCCGTCAGTCAACGGTGACCACGACCTTGCCGAGGGCGTTGCGCTCGCCCAGCGCCCGGATCGCCTCCCCCGCCTGCGCCAGCGGCCAGGTCGCGCTGATGCGCGGCCGGATCCGGCCCTCGCCCCACAGGCGGAACAGGTCGGCCATGTTGGCGGCGTGGCCGGCGGGGTCGCGCATCACCGCCGCGCCCCAGAAGACGCCGACGATCGACGTCGACTTCAGCAGGGTCAGGTTCAGCGGCGGCGCCGGAATGCCGGCCGGGAAGCCGACCACCAGGTAGCGCCCGTCCCAGTTCATGGCCCGCAGCGCCGGCTCGCAGTAGTCGCCGCCGACGGCGTCGTAGACCACGTCCGCGCCCTCGCCGCCCAGCACCCGCTTCAGGTCGGCCGACAGCGCCTTCTGCTGGTCCCGGTCCAGCGGCCCGCGCGGATAGATCACGCAGTCGTCGGCCCCGGCCTCGCGGGCGAAGGCGGCCTTCGTCTCGCTCGACACCCCGGCCACGACCCGGGCGCCCATGGCCTTGCCCAGCTCCACGGCGGCGACGCCGACGCCGCCGGCGGCGCCCAGCACCAGCAGGGTCTCGCCGGCCTTGAGCCGCGCCCGGTCCTTCAGGGCGTAGTAGCTGGTGCCGTAGGTCATGGTCAGGGCCGCGGCGGTCGCGAAGTCCATCCCGTCCGGAATTTTCATCAGCCGGCCGGCGTCGATCGCCAGCTTCTCGACCATGCCGCCCCAGCCGGGGACGGCGATGACCCGGTCGCCGACGGCGACGCCCCGGGCGTCCTCCCCCAGCGCCTCGACCACGCCCGCCAGCTCGCCGCCCGGGGAGAAGGGCCGCGGCGGCCGGAACTGGTAGCGGTCCTCGATGATCAGGGTGTCGGGGAAGTTCACCCCCACCGCCTTCACCGCCACCAGCGCCTCCCCGCGGCCGGGCGCCGGATCGGCGACCGTCTCCAGCGTCAGGGTCTCGGGACCGCCGGGGGCGGTGGACAGGATGGCGCGCATGAAAAAATCTCCGGCGACGCCCCGTGGCGCCCTTCGCGCCGGAACGCTAAGCAGCGCCCCGGCCTTTGCAAGGGCTTGAGGAGATCCCGCCGCATGACCGCTCTCATCCTCCACGGCGGCGCCGGCGCCCGGCGCGGCGTCAACTACGACCGCGAGGTCGTGCACATGCGCGAGGTGGTGGAGGCGATGAAGGCGCGGCTGGACGCCGGCGCCCCGGCCCTCGACGTGGCGGTCGAGGCGGTGGTCCGGCTCGAGGACTCCGGCCTGTATGTCGCCGGGCGCGGCGCCTCGCCGAACCTGGCCGGCGCCTACGAGCTGGACGCCAGCCTGATGGACGGCCCGACCCGGCGCGCCGGCGCGGTGGCGGCGCTGCAGGGCTTCCGCAACCCGATCCGGGCGGCGCGGGCGGTGATGGACCGCACCCCGCACGTGCTGCTGGCCGGCGAGGGCGCGGCCCTGTTCGCGGCCGAGCAGGGGCTGGAGCCGATCGGCGACGAGCCGGCTTGGTTCACCCACGCCGGCCAGGGCGACGACAACCATCCGCCGAAGGGCCTCAGCCACGGGACCGTCGGCTGCTGCGTGCTGGACCGCGACGGCCGGCTGGCGGCGGCGACCTCCACCGCCGGGGTGTTCGGCAAGGCGCCCGGGCGGGTCGGCGACACGCCGATCCCCGGAGCCGGCTCCTGGGCCGACGCGCGCGTCGCCGTCTCGGCCACCGGCGTCGGCGAGTACTTCATCCGCGCCGCCGCCTGCGTGCAGACGGCCTGGCGCGTCGCCGCCGGGCAGTCGCTGGCCGAGGCCGCCCAAGCGACCATCGACGACGTCGGCTCGCTGGGCGGCGACGGGGGCCTGATCGCCCTCGACCGCGACGGCAATCTCGCCCAGCCCTACAACAGCGAGGGCATGAAGCGGGCCTGGCTGACCCCCGCCGGCGAGATCGGCGTGGAGGTGTTCGGCCGCTGAGGCGGGCCCGGTTCGGGACTCTGCGAGCGGGTGTCCCGAGTCCCGGGAGTCCCGAATGGCCATGCCTTCCTCTCCCCGGGGCGGCCGACCCTGTCCCGGGCCGATCGCACAGTGACGGAGCCGCGCGCCGGATTCGGTCGTCCGACCCGGCGCATTGCGGAGATTTAATCTGCAGGCGAACGGCGTTCATTCGCGGTTCACCGCGCCGGGCGCCTAAGCGTCGCAGGAACCGGAGGGCCTCCATGAAATCGTCTGCCGTCGCCGTCGCCGTCGCCGCCCTGCTCGCCACGGCCGCCTGCGCCCCCGTCGTCGAGGGCGGGCCGCCCATGGATCTGCCGCCGGGGCTGCAGGAGACGGCGCAGGTCGGGACGATCTTCGTCTCCACCGGCTGGCTGAACGCCGGGGAGGACTTCAGCGACACCTTCTCGGAGGAGGTGCACGAGGAGCTGTCGCGCTGCATGTGGGGCACGGCCCCGATCGACGTGCGCATCCACGTCGACCGGCTGGAGCGCGCCGGCCGTCTCGAGACGCTGGCCACCGGGCGCGGCATGCATGTGCTGGAAGGCACGGCCGAGTTCGTCGACCCGCGCCGCGGCGTGGTGGTCGGCCGCTTCCCGATCTCGGTTGCGACCACCGCCGGCGGCCGCCTCGCCGGCCTCGTCGGCGACCGCCAGATGATGGCCTCGGAGGAGTTCGGCCGCTCCCTGTGCGAGCAGGCCTTCGGCCGCAACCCCCGCGACCGCGGCCCGCACAACGCCACCCGCGGGTGACGATGACCGCGCGCCTGTTCGCCCTCGCAGCCGTCCTCTCCGGGAGCGGCCTGACCGCCTGCGCCGCCGACTTCCGGGATATGGACCCGCCGACGGAGATCGCCCTCGACCGGGCCCTGGCCGGGGACCTGTTCATCGAGGCGGTGGAGGTGCGCAGCGCCTTCTACAACCCGCCGGACGCCTTCTCCGCCGCCTTCATCCCCGCCTTCCGCAGGGGCGCGGCGGCCTGCTTCCACGGCCGGCGTCCGGTGAAGGCGATCGTCTTCATCCACGACCTCGACCGGCAGGGGAGTCTGCTCGCCGACGACGGCCGCGTGCGCCTGCCCGGCTCGGTCGACCTGCACGACGCCCGCGGTCGCGTCATCGCCCGCTACCCGGTCCGCTCCGACCTGCCCGCGACCGGGAACGACCTGACCAGCCGTCGCACCGCGGCGGCGCAGGCGTTCGGGGAAGGGCTGTGCGAGCGGATCGAGGCGGAGCCGTAAGCGCGCGTTTCGCGAGCCGGCCTGCGGGGAGCGAGGCCGGCGGCGGCGAGGCGCCCGAGGTCTGCTTTCCGGCGCCAGGCCCTGAGCCGCTTCCGACCCCGAGGCGACATTTTGCGCCCCTCCGCGCCAAACACAGCCCCGGCGTGGCCCAAGGAGAGATCACGGCGGCAGCACACCCCCGGAGCCAATTCCGCTTACTGCGGTGACACGTATGCGCAGTCTCGACCGGTGGCCTGCTTGCATGTGGGAAGCACGGGCGGGGCCGGCGCGTCACTGCTGGAGGAACTGTTTTTGGAGGCGTCAGATGTGCTGGAAGCCGAGCCGGAAGAGCTGGAGGCCGAAACCGGTTGGGCTGGTGGGATGAAGGGCTCCCCGTTCACCGGCTCAAACAGGTAATCATAGCACCCAGGAGACCGATATCCATTCGCGTCCGTATAGCAGCCCCCCGGCGAGGACTGATATCCCCCTGCCGCGTAACCTTCCGCAACTCCGACGATCATTTCGTCCAACACCGCCAATGTGTCGGCGCACCCTCCGAGGGGGAGCGCAGCCAAGGCGGCGAGTCCGAGCAGAGCCTTCGATGCTGCCATATTCAACCTCCGAATTGACCCGGTTCAGCGTAAGGCCAAGCTAGCTTTCTCCCTTGCAGCCCGCAAGCGAGATACCGACGCTATCCATAGGTCGTCAGAGATCGTCAGCCGAGTTCAACTGGTCGCATGAGCCCCGAAGATCGGAACCGTTTGAGTGAGAAGAAGGCCGCTCTGACGGCACGTCTGAAACGACGGTCGGAAGGTGAGTTCTGTACTCCAGTGCTAATCGAAATGCGGCGCGGCGGACACCGAGCGGCCCGTGTATCCGTCAGCGAGCAAATGGCGGTCGTGGAGCCCTTTACGCTGCTCCCGGGGATCGACGAACATGTCGACTGGTCGCGCATCCCCGGGCGCCAGTGGCGCACCTGGTCAGAAAAGAGCCAACGCGCGGCGCATCTCCATGAAGCACTCCGAGAACTTGGCCAGAGCGCGCAGAGCCGTGTTTTGGTTGTGTTCCACCCCTCGTTCGCCGGGATACGTACGACCGTAGCCGCCGTGATCGCCAACGCCTCGATCATTCTCAACTCAAATCCGGAGATTTGGATTTGCGCGGCCAGTGGCGGAGACTGGCTGATCGAAGCGGCGGGTCATGACATCTGCTGGGCGCGGCCCGCGGCGACGTTCTCGTAAACCGGCCTCGCGGGCCTGCCGCGCGTCAGCGCGTCGGCCACGCCCGCCGAAGCGCTGCAACAACCCGACCCGCCGGGCCATCAGTGACCGGCGTCCCCAACGAAAAGGGCCGGCGGATCGCTCCGCCGGCCCCTTCGCATCGTTGCGCCGCCGCCGTCAGCCGGCGACGCCGCCGGTGACCGGCTCCGCCGGCGCGCCGTCGCCGCGCGCCAGATTGCGCAGCACATAGGGCATGACGCCGCCGGCCTTGAAGTAGTCCAGCTCGGTCTGGTTATCGATGCGGCAGCGGACCGGGAAGCGGGCCATCTTGCCGTCCGACGGGCGGAACAGCTCGACCCACAGGTCCTGCCGCGGGCGCAGCTTGCCGATGTTGACGTCGGACAGGCCGCGGATGGTGACGATCTCCTCGCCGGTCAGGTTCAGCTTCTGCCAGCCCTCCTGCTTGAACTGCAGCGGGACCACGCCCATGCCGACCAGGTTCGAGCGGTGGATGCGCTCGTAGCTCTCGGCGATGACGGCGCGGACGCCCAGCAGGCGGGTGCCCTTGGCCGCCCAGTCGCGCGACGAGCCGGTGCCGTATTCCTTGCCGGCGAAGACGACCAGCGGCCGGCCTTCCGACTGGTAGCGCATGGCCGCGTCGTAGATCGGCATCACCTCGCCCGACGGGAAGTGCTTCGTCACCCCGCCCTCGATCTCCGGGGTGATCCGGTTGCGGATGCGGATGTTGGCGAAGGTGCCGCGCATCATGACTTCATGGTTGCCGCGGCGCGCGCCGTAGCTGTTGAAGTCCAGGGCGTCGACGCCGTGCTCCGTCAGATAGGCGCCGGCCGGCGAGGTCTTCTTGATCGAACCGGCCGGGGAGATGTGGTCGGTGGTGATCGAGTCGCCGAAGATGGCCAGCACGCGGGCCTCGACGATGTCCTTCACCGGCGCCGGCTCCATGGTCAGGCCGTCGAAGTAGGGCGGGTTCTGGACGTAGGTGGAGCTGTCGTCCCAGGCGTAGGTCTGGCCGCCGGTCACCTGGATGGCCTGCCAGTGGCGGTCGCCCTTGAACACGTCGGCGTAGCGCCGGGCGAACATCTTCGAGGTCACCGACTTCTTCTGGATGGCCGCGATCTCGGCCGCGGTCGGCCAGATGTCCTTCAGGAAGACGTCCTTGCCCTTCTTGTCCTGGCCGAGGGGCTGGGTGGTGATGTCGATGCGCATCGAGCCGGCGAGGGCGTAGGCGACGACCAGCGGCGGCGAGGCCAGGTAGTTGGCCTGCACGTCGGGGTTCACCCGGCCCTCGAAGTTGCGGTTGCCCGACAGCACGCTGGTGGCGACCAGGCCGTTGTCGTTGATGGTCTTCGAGATGCCGGCGTCCAGCGGGCCCGAGTTGCCGATGCAGGTGGTGCAGCCGTAGCCGACGAGGTTGAAGCCGAGGGCGTCGAGATCCTTCTGCAGGCCGGCGTCGGTCAGATAGTCGGTCACCACCTGGGAGCCCGGCGCCAGCGAGGTCTTGACCCAGGGCTTGGGCTTCAGGCCCAGGGCGTTGGCCTTGCGCGCCACCAGGCCGGCGGCGATCAGCACCGACGGGTTGGAGGTGTTGGTGCAGGAGGTGATGGCGGCGATGACCACGTCGCCGTCGCCGAGGTCGAACGACTCGTTCTCCACGGCGGCGCGCGGCGCGTCGAGCGGGCGGTTGAAGGTCTCGGCCAGGGCGGTCTCGAACGAGGCCGCGGCGGCGGTCAGCTCGACCCGGTCCTGCGGCCGCTTCGGTCCGGCCAGCGACGGCACCACGGTGGAGAGGTCCAGCTCGAGGGTGTCGGTGAACACCGGGTCTTCCGAGGTCTCGTCGACCCACAGGCCCTGGGCCTTGGCGTAGGCCTCGACCAGGGCCACGCGCGACTTGTCGCGGCCGGTGGCGGTCAGATAGTCGATGGTGGCGCGGCTGACCGGGAAGAAGCCGCAGGTGGCGCCGTACTCGGGGGCCATGTTGGCGATGGTCGCCTGGTCCTCGATGGTCATGGTCGTCAGGGCGTCGCCGAAGAATTCGACGAACTTGCCGACCACGCCCTTCTTGCGCAGCATCTGGGTGACGGTCAGCACCAGGTCGGTGGCGGTGGCGCCTTCCGGCAGGCGGCCGGTCAGGCGGAAGCCGATGACCTCCGGGATCAGCATCGGGATCGGCTGGCCCAGCATGGCCGCCTCGGCCTCGATGCCGCCCACGCCCCAGCCCAGCACCGACAGGCCGTTGACCATGGTGGTGTGCGAATCGGTGCCGACCACGGTGTCCGGATAGGCGACGGTCTTCTTGCCCTCCTCCAGCGTCCAGACGGTCTGGGCGAGGTGCTCGAGGTTGACCTGGTGGCAGATGCCGGTGCCCGGGGGCACGACGCGGAAGTTGTTGAAGGCCGACGAGCCCCAGCGCAGGAAGTTGTAGCGCTCGATGTTGCGCTCGTACTCGCGCTCGACGTTGCGCTCGAAGGCCGAGGGATCGCCGAAGTGGTCGACCATGACCGAGTGGTCGATGACCAGGTCCACCGGGTTCAGCGGGTTGATTTTGGTCGGATCGGCGCCGAGGGCGCTCATGGCGTCGCGCATGGCGGCCAGGTCGACCACCGCCGGCACGCCGGTGAAGTCCTGCATCAGCACGCGGGCGGGACGGAAGGCGATCTCGTGCTCGACCGAGCCCTTGTTCTCGACCCAGGCGGCGACGGCGCGCAGGTCGGCCTCGGTGACCGAGACCCCGTCCTCGTGGCGCAGCAGGTTCTCCAGCAGCACCTTCATCGACCGCGGCAGGCGCGAAATCCCGGCCAGACCGGCTTCCTCGGCGGCGGGAAGGCTGTAATAGGCGTATTTCTTGCGCCCGACGGAAAGGTCCTGGCGGGTCTTGAAGCTGTCGATGGACGGCATGGAGAGGGTCCCTCTGGTCAAAGCCGCCCGACAATCCGGTTGCACGTTCGCGCGATCGTCGACGGGGCGCACAGGTCCCCGACGCGCGCGGCGAACGCCTGCTGCGGCGAGCCGGGATATAGCGACGGCGTCGGGCCCCGTCCATGTATCCACGACGGCGTCATGGGTATTGCGATCCGCTCTCAACTGGCGGCGGCGATGATCACCGTCCGCGGCCTCAGCCTGTCCCGCGGCGAGCGGGTCCTGTTCACCGGCCTCGACCTGGCGCTCGCCGCCGGCGAGGCCGTGGCCCTGACCGGCGCCAACGGGGCCGGCAAGACCAGCCTGCTGCGCGCCATCGCCGGCTTCCTGCGCCCCGATGCGGGCGAGATCGCCTTCGCCGAGGCCGATCCGGCCGAGGCGCGGGCGCGGGCGCTGCACTGGCTGGGCCACCTCGACGGACTGAAGGGGGCGCGCCGGGCGCGCGAGGAGCTGGCCTTCCAGGCGGGCTGGCTGGGGGCCGACCCGGCCGGGGTCGCGGCCGCGGTCGACGTGCTGGCGCTGCAGCCGCTGCTCGATCTGGAGGTGCGCAAGCTGTCGGCGGGCCAGCGCCGGCGGCTCGCCTTCGCCCGCCTGGTCGCCGCGCCCCGCCCGGTCTGGCTGCTCGACGAGCCGTTCGCGCCGCTGGACGCCCGCTGGCGCGGCGCCTTGGGGGTGATCATGCAGGCCCACCTCGACAAGGGCGGCGCGATTCTCGCGGCGGTGCACGATCCGCTGCCGGTGCCCGCGCGGGCGGTGGAGATCGGCCGGTGAGGGCGCTGCTGATCCTGTGGCGGCGCGAGCTGGCGCTGGCCTGGGGCGGCGGCGGCGGGCCGCTGCTGGCCTGCGGCTTCTTCCTCTGCCTGACGGCGCTGGTGCCGCTGGCGGCGGGCGGCGACCCGGCCGGGCTGCGGCCGGTGGCCGGCGGAATCGCCTGGCTGGCGCTGGCCCTGTCGTCGATCCTGTCGCTGGAGCGCCTGTTCGAGCGCGACTTCGAGGACGGGGCGCTGGACCTGCTGGCCCTCGGCCCGGTCCCGCTGGAACTGGCGGTGGTCGCCAAGGCCAAGGCCCAGTGGCTGGCGGTCGGGGGGCCGCTGGCGGTGACCGCGCCGCTGGCCGCGATCACCCTCGGCCTGCCGCCGGCGCAGGCGCCGCTGGTCGCCCTGTCGGCCCTGATCGGGGGGCTCGGCTTCGCCTTCACCGGGGCGCTGGGCGCGGCGCTGGCGCTCGGATCGAAGCGCGGCGGCCTGCTGATCGCGGTCGTGGTCCTGCCGCTGTTCATCCCGCCGGTGGTGTTCGGCGCCGGGGCCCTCGAGCGCGCCGTCAACGGCCTGTCGCCGACGCCGGCCCTGGCCCTGCTCGCCGCCTATGTGCTGTTCGCCGCCGCCGTCACCCCCTTCGCCGCGGCCGCCGCCATCCGCAACGCCCAGGGCTGACGGTCGCGCTCAGGCAGCGCGCCAGCACGACTCAGGCCTTGCGGACGAACTCGGTCCTCAACACGAGACCCCGGACCTTCTCGACATTGGCCTCGATCTCGTCGGGGTCGTCGGTCAGGCGGATGTTCTTCACCAGCGTGCCGCGCTTCAGGGTCACCCCGCCCGAGCCCTTGACCTTGAGGTCCTTGACCAAGGTGACGCTGTCGCCGTCCGACAGACGGTTGCCGTTGGCGTCCTTGACGATGTCTTCGCTCATGAAGCGCCCCTAGCCTGCCGCCGCGGCGGCGTCGAGCTCCGCGATCCAGGCCTCGATCCCGGCGGTGTCGGACAGGGCCCCCGGCCAGACGTGCCCGGGAACCCAGGTCTCGTTGTTGCCCCGGGCCCGGCCGCGGTAGACCTTCATCGGAATTCGCGCCGTGACCCGGCCGCCCGGCAGGACCTCCTCGCGGACCTCCATGTAGACCGTGTCGCCGGAGGTCTCGAGACCGAGGTGGACGGCGCCGAGGGCCTTCAGCAGGTCGACGGCGTCGAGGCAGGCCGAGGCGCAGCCGGAATCGGTCAGGACCCAGGTCCGCGCCCGCATCGGCGACGGGTCGGCGGGCGGGACGGGCGCCGGCTCGTCCTCGTCGGCCTGTCGCCACAGCGGCTGGCCGGCGGCGCGGGCTTCGGTCAGGCCGCTCGCGATCCGGTCGAGCCAGGCCTGCACCTCCGGATCGGGGCCGAGCAGGGTCTTGTAGCTCTCGATCGTCGCCAGGTTGGCGGCCGAGGCCCGCCAGTCCACGGCCGTCGACCGCGGCTGGCGATACTCGACGTGATCCTGCCCCCACAGGGTGCGGGCGAGGGCGTAGATCCAGGCCGACGAGCCGCCGTTGTTGCCGCGGAGGTCGAACACCACCGCCGGCGCGCTGCGGATCTCCCCGGCCCGGGCGGCGACGGCCTCCTGCAGGGCGGCGAGGCGCACGCCGTCCTCGCTGGACGGGTCGCCGTTGAAGCCGCCGAGCCCGATCCACTGGCCGCCGGCCCAGGGGCGCAGCTCGATCGCGGTGGTGAAGCGGGGGCTGCGCGCGGCCGCGAAACCCTCGTCGCGCACAGCGTCGGGCAGGTCGCGCCACGTCAGCCCGTACGACCGGGTCTCGCCCTCCACCCGGAACTCGCACTGCTCCGGCCGGCGGACCCAGGGGTTGTGCTGGTCCACGAACAGCGTCCCGGCGAAGGCGGCGCGCCGCGAGGCCATGCTCCAGCGTCCGGCGCCCCGGCCGATCACCTCGGCCGCCAGGGCCCCGGCGTCGCGGCCGTCGCAGCCGATCAGCACCGCGCCGAGCGGCGGGGCCGCCTCGTCGCGGCGGAACACCACCTCGTGCCGCTCGCCCTCCGGCCCGGTGCGGAGTCCGGTCAGGAAGCCGGGCCAGTCGGCGGTCCAGCGGTGGCCCATCCCGGCCCAGTCCGCGAGTCCCAGGTGGCCGTCGTCGAAGGAGGCCGCGTACTCCCGAAGCGCGAAATACCAGTCCTCGTAGCTGTCCGCGACGCGGGCCCGCTCCAGCGCCAGGGCCAGGCCGGCCTCCATATGGGCGGTGAAGCCGGGGTTCTCGACGTCCACGGGGCCGGGGTGATTGGCGGCGATCGCATCATGGAAGGCGCGCGCGTCCTCGGCCAGGGCGACGCCCCAGTCGGCGGGCGCGGCGACCTCCGGCTCCCGGGCTGCGGCCGCCGGCGCGACGAGAAGGAGGATGGCCGCGGAAACGGCGGGCGACAGGGTCTTCATCACACTACGGCCCAGGTTGGCGTCAGCCCCCTGTACGGAGCGGCGTTCCGCGACGCCACTTAAGCCTTGGTAATGCGACGCGCCGCACGCTTGCCCGCGCCCGCGCCGGCGCGTAATCGCAGGCCGATGTTCGGCCTCGCCAACCCCGACCGCTTCCTGCGCTTCACCCGCCCGCTCACCCCGGCGCTGTGGGCCCTTGCGGCCGTGCTGCTG
>Ga0233425_10000646_pt1 | contig 87441 bp, 79 predicted proteins | sample Watercolumn_Towu_2_FD_181712 | JGI IMG/M metagenome (GOLD analysis project Ga0233425, IMG submission 181712) | Freshwater microbial communities from Lake Towuti, South Sulawesi, Indonesia - Watercolumn_Towuti2014_140_MG | ecosystem: Environmental > Aquatic > Freshwater > Lake | place... | reverse complement strand
ACCGAGTATTTAACAACAAATAGTGCCGGTTATCACTTTGTCGATTTCATTCGCGACTTCTCCGCTTAGCAAAAAACCTTGACGCGGAGCAGCTCCTAAAGCGAAGTCTTCGGCTATTTTAAAATAGCGCCCAACAGCGAATTTGTGAATTTGCCAGTCGGGTCCCAGTGGCGGACCATCTCAGTAAAAGCGGAAAACATTGGGTACATTTTTGTGATATGAGTTGGAGCCATCGTAAATAATTTTCCCCAGTGCGGGCGAGCGCCAAGTCCAATTAGTGCCGCTTCGAGCACTGGCAGCACTCCAAATATGGCGCTGTCATTGTGCCAAGTGAAGTGAATGCCTACACTGTCCCGGCCGTAACTGCCGCTGAGCCACAAGTCATCAGCAGCAATAGTTCGGATCTCCGACACCTGCAGGAGGGGGCCGATCGTGTCACGCAGCGCCTTTACCCGCCGCAACGCCTCTACCGCACTGCTCCTCGGTACCAGATATTCCGTCTGTAGCTCGTTCCCAAAACTCGGGGTGAAGTCAAGGCGAAAGTGCGGGAGACGCTCGTGCCAAGGCCCGGGTATTCCAAGTTGCTCAGTGCAGCAATCCGCAGAATGTTCCGGCAGTGGATGGACCCGGATTTTCCGCGGCAGTGCACCCATCAATTCCAGAGGCGCCCGCCTTTCATTGGTTTCGTTCCGGTGCTTCAGAAACAGCTGGCAATCTGGACCGTCCTGCCACTTGGTAAATGCACTTACGCTGTAAGAGCTCGAAAATACCTCCTCGAAGTTTGTGAACAGTGACTCACAATCCATGCCGGCGAAGACAACCTGCGAAACCGAGTAGGTTGGTTGCACGCGCAAACCGACCCGGGTGACGATGCCCAAGGCCCCGAGACTTACCACCGCCCCTTTGAAGGCATCGCCGTTAGTATCAGGCGACAACTCAACAACTTTGCCATTAGCAGTAACTATCTGCAAGCTCACGACAGCAGTCGCAAGATTGCCATTTAAGTCACCGGACCCGTGCGTGCCCGTTGCAATTGCTCCACCCACCGAGATGTGGGGGAGAGACGCCATATTGTGCAGTGCCAAACCTGCGCTATCGAGCAAAATAGCCAATTCCCCGTATTTAGTGCCCGCAGCAACCGTCACAGAAGAACGATCGGGACTGATGCGCAAGTCTGTATCGAGAACTGCAAGGTTTATGTGAACCCCGGTGGTGTCTGCGATCGAGCTAAAGGAATGTGCTGCGCCCACTGCCCGAATGTGCTTAGAAGACGCCACTAACTCCTGCACTTCGGCTAGCGTACGTGGCAGCGCTTTTTGGGTTGCTCCAAAGACAACGTTGCCGGCCCAGTTTTTGAATTGCCCGCCCTCTACAACAGGTGTATTTGTCATGGACAGTATGGACACCGACTGATGAGGGAAACCACTACCATCAAGTCGTGCACTTGTTCTAGTCTCCGAGATCTATCTTACCCTGAACGCATTATTTCAAAAGACGCTTAGTCTCAAATAATTCTGCCACGAGTATTCGATGACATTAGCAGTACCGGAACAAGAGAGGCCTCAAAGCCTTGTGCTGATCAAAGATTAATAAGTTTTTTGGTACTCAGGGCTAAATAAGCGGTCACGTTCAGGTGCGGCCCTCACCCGGCCGGCTTGTCCATGAATAACGAAAAGGTGTGAGGCAGGCGATCTTGCAGCTCAGGCGGCATATTCGGAAAAATATCCCAGTAGCGGTCCGGGTGTTCCTCCAGCCGCAACAGCCGCAGGCCGGCTGCCAGCAGCGCGTTTACAATGTCGCCAAGCGTCCACTGTCGCTCCCACTTTGTCACCGGCTGTTCCGCCTGCTTTTCGGCGGGAATGTAGCCAACAGCCCAGCCCACGCTCGAAACCGGTTCACGCTGAAAATAACTAACCGTGTCCGCCTCGAAGCGGTAGTGTGTACTGGTTCCATCCCAAAGCCAGTCTAGCGGGTGCCCATCAAATAGATACAGCTTGCCGCCGGGTTTCAGCAGGCGCGCAATCACCTGTGACCACGCATGCAAATCCATCAGCCAACACAGCGCGCCGCGACCGGTGTAAACAAGATCCGCGGTGGCATCAAGTTCCCGCGGGGTGTGCAGTACGTCACTGCAATACCATTGCGCCGCGGCGCCGAGAGCCAGTGCCTTGGCCGAGGCACAGGCGAGCATGCGCGCATTGATGTCCACCCCCACAACCGACCGCGCCCCCAAATTCCACAGCGACAAGGTATCCCGACCGCCAGCACACTGCAAGTGAATGGCGCACCCACACCACTCTTCGAGACCCGTCAGGTATGCCAGTTCAGGAGCGCAAAAGTTTTTGCCGCCCGCCCGCAAGAATTCAATGTCGGCTTGAATTTCTGTTTCGTAATGTGCTGCTGCTTCATCCCACGCGCGCGCGTTACTGGCATGCATTTCATGAGTGTTCATTGCCTATCTCTTGCCATTCTCACTTCGTAGTACAGTCGCACAACTTTACAAAACATAATCAACCGCCAACTCAAGTGAGCCCAGGCACCCGTGAGGCACCTACGCTGCCATTAGGGCGGTAGGTTCATGCCGACCGGAGACACTCACCACCACTCTTCCCAGGTCGATGCGCGACGCCAACTGGTTCTTCATGGTGCGCAGCGCAAGAGCGCGCGTGTTGTTGCTCTCGCTCAGGTGGCTCAGCACTAAATGCTTTAACTGCGCAGTGCCATGTTCCTCCACCAAGCGCGCGGCAGCCAGGTTGGACAAATGCCCGCGGTCAGACGAGATGCGCCCCTTGAGGTACTCTGGATAGGGTCCCTGCTCCAGCATGGCAATATCGTGATTGGACTCGAGATACACAATGTTCGAATTGCGCAGGTGACTAACAACACTGGCAGTAACCGACCCGATATCGGTCATGACGCTGACTTTGCTGCCGTTAGCGGTAATTGCATAGCTGACTGGATCACATGCATCGTGGTTTTTTGAGAACGGCAGAATTTGCACTCCACCAAATTCCAATTCGATGTCTTTCTCAATATGGCGCACCAGCGTCTCGTCGCTGCAGATGTCACGGCAGCCCGCATGGCATTTTCGGGTCAGGAAAACCGGCAGTGAAAATTTCCGGGCGAGTGCATCGACCCCACGTACATGATCAATGTGTTCATGGGTGATAAAAATACCGCTGAGTGCTGCGGCCCGCCTGCCGATTGACTCCAGCCTTTGAATAATCTGGCGGCTGCTTATGCCGGCATCCACCAAAAAGCAGGTCTTGTTATGTTCAATATAAAAGCAGTTTCCGGAACTGCCCGACGCAAGCGCACAGGTTTTCATTGAGTAAATAACTATTGTAATGTGGCTCTGCGCAACAACCGCTGCGCGCGGCCACCCAGAGTTGCGCCAATCACGGCGCAATTACTGACCGGGAATTAATACTTCAGGCCGTACTTGTTCGGTGGAATTCTTTGTAGCACCTGGACCTGATTACAAGCCCTAGATTACATTTCAACCGGTGCGCTCTTCAGTATCTTTGTACTGCTGGCCAGCTTCCATTGCAATCGCCAGCTTGTTTCCCGCCGGCGGCAGCGGGCAGGTGGCGAAGTGGGTGTAGGCACATGGCGGTGAAACGGCTCGGTTGAAGTCCATAATCACGATGCCGTCCTCCGGCTCAGACGCTTCAAGAAATCTGCCGCCGGGGTAGGTTGTGCGCCCGCTTGTGCCGTCTTGAAAGTTGAAGAACAGCCCCGCACCGGAGGAAGCTGGCTGCGCCGCAAGCCGGTGCTCTCTGCCAGCAATGGTAAATTGCGCATACCCCGGGCTCAGCACGGTGTGCACATCGCCAATTACATTGGTAATCTGCACCGGCTGCGGCTCCGCATGCGGGATAAATGATGCAGGGATGCACTTTGCAGGATCAGGCAGATACCATTGCAAGCCTCTAAAGTTCACGAATGCTGGGTTATGCTGGTCAAACATGCGGATACCAAGGCGTTCACTCCGGCGGATTACCACCAAGCGCACTCCATTGACTGAAACGACATCCGGTGCGCCATCAGCATCAGAGGCCAGTACCTGTTGCGTGGCGGGCATGCCATTCACCAGCACAGCTGCGCCCGGCGCAGCGCGCAGCAGCACCTGCGAGCCCTCCAATACGAAACTGCCCGCATCTTTCAGTGCTGCATGTTGCGGCAACTCAATTTCGCAGTGAACTCCAGCGCCGAAACTATTTGCGCCTGCCCCCAGCCAAAACAACCCGCTTACGCAGAGCCAGCTGTCTGCCGCGCGCAGCCGGTCCTCCACCGCTTGGCGCCATTGCAGCAGATCCTCAAGCATTGCCGTTGCCCGGATTATTGTGGGGCTAAAAGTTGTTGCCGAAGCTGCGCTGCGGTTTCGTCCGGCCACGACTTACGCAGCGCACAACAGCAAATTCGCAATATTGCAACTCCACCTACCTTATATTTGTGGAGGTTGCGCCAGCTCACCAATACTCGCCTGATTTATGGCCGGAGTACACAACGCAGCAACAATCTGCACGTCAATTGCCGCAATGAATCCCCCAGCATTAGTGGTTATCCCGCGGCACTGATTTCTGAGCAATGCCCTGGTGCTTGACTGCGGGCTTTAGCACCATGCCATCCGCCAACTGATCCACAATGCCGCGTTGGATCTCCTGCCACGGTGTCTGGTGCGGCGGAAATTTATAGCCACCAGCTTTCTCAAGTTTCCTTCTCCGAATTTCCAGCTCAGCCTTGGAGATCAAAACATTTGCGGTGCCCTTATTCAAGTCAATCCGCACCCGGTCACCGGTTTTGAGCAGCGCCAAGCCGCCGTTTGCTGCGGCCTCGGGCGAGGCATTGAGAATGGATGCTGAACCAGAAGTGCCGGACTGTCGGCCGTCGCCAATGCAGGGCAGTGAGGTGATGCCCGCTTTGATCAAATTGGCAGGCGGCTGCATGTTCACCACTTCCGCCGAGCCTGGATAGCCAATGGCACCAGTGCCGCGCATGAGCAGAATTGTCTGGTCGTCGATTTTCAGCGCGGGGTCGTCGATTCGCGAATGATAGTCCTCCGGGCCGTCGAAAACAACGACACGCCCCTCGAATGCATTCTTGTCTTTGGGATTTGAAAGGAACCGCCCGCGAAAGTCGTCAGATATCACACTGGTTTTCATGATGGCTGATTTGAAGAGGTTGCCCTTGAGCACCTTGAAACCGGCCTGCTTCTGAATTGGCTGGGCATAGGACTTGATCACATCATTGTCCATAATCTTCGCCCGCTTAACGTTTTCTCCCATCGTCTTGCCGTTGATGGTCAAAGCATTTGGATGGATTCGCCCGGCTTGAAGCAGCTCGTTTATCACCGCTGGCAATCCACCCGCCCGAAAGTATTCTTCTCCAAGGTAGAAACCAGCCGGCTGCATGTTCACCAGCAGCGGCACGTCGTACCCGAAAGTCTCCCAATCCTCGATGGTTAGGCTGACACCGATGTGGCGGGCAATGGCATTGATGTGGATAGGCGCATTCGTTGATCCGCCGATGGCGGAGTTAACCACGATGGTATTTTCGAAGGCCGCACGCGTAAGGATATCGGCTGGCCGCAAATCCGCGTGCACAATCTCAACCGCGCGCAGGCCGGTGGCATAAGCGATCTGCCCGCGCTCCCGATAGGGCGCCGGAATTGCAGCACACCCCGGCAGCGACATGCCAAGTGCTTCGGCGAGCGCATTCATCGTGGATGCGGTGCCCATCGTATTGCAGTGGCCAATTGAAGGCGCGGATGCGGTCGCCAGATTTATGAACTGTTGGTTGTCGATCACGCCGGCAGCCAGCTCCTCCCGCGCCTTCCAGATTGCAGTGCCGGATCCGGCGCGCATGCCCTTCCACCAGCCGTTGAGCATCGGCCCGCCGGAAAGCACAATGGCGGGAATGTTTACCGTCGCCGCGGCCATCAAAAGCGCTGGCATTGTCTTGTCGCACCCGGTCAGCAGAACAACGCCATCCAGTGGATATCCGTAAAGCACTTCGACAAGGCTGAGGTAGGCAAGATTTCTGTCGAGCGCCGCGGTGGGGCGCTTGCCGGTTTCCTGAATCGGATGGCAGGGAAACTCGAAGGCGATGCCGCCGGCGTCGCGGATGCCGTCGCGGACACGCTTGGCAAGGTCTAGATGGTGGCGGTTGCAGGGCGCCAAGTCCGAGCCGGTTTGCGCAATGCCGATGATTGGCTTGCCGGAGCGAAGCTCTGCCGTGGTAAGTCCGTAATTTAGGTAGCGCTCGAGGTAGAGCGCAGTCATACCGGGGTTTTCCGGGTTATCGAACCAAAGTTGGGAGCGCAGATTTTTGCGGGCCGGCGCAAGCGTTTCTGGTTTTGCCTTCAGCTTTTTAGCCATCGTAACTCTCCTTGGTCGCGCGATAACTTCGTGTTCATTGCCAGAGTTGACAGTATATTCGACCGGCAATTGCCGCTAGTCGATGCGGTTTGTCGCAATGGGCTGAGTCTACACCTACCCCGCATTGATGCTGCAGCCCGGCTCAATCATTGGCTAAACCAAATCTGCAGCGCACAGCCCATCCTCCAATGCATTGCACCATTAATGCAGATGCGCCAGCAGCGCCATTTCTTGTTGCACTAGCAGGCTTCAAAGTTGGAACAGCGTCGCAGTGCGCGTATCGCCAGCTGCGGCGGTCACGGCGGAGGTCAGCGGGACAGGCAGGCTGCGGCGCAGGCGTCGAGAATTGACGCGGTATCGATGCCGTGCACGCGGTAGAGATCCGGCAGGCTACCGCACTGGCCAAAGTGATCGACGCCCAACGGATACACGCGGTGGCGCGCCACAGAACCAAGCCACGAGAGCGTGGCGGGATGCGCATCCAACACTGTCACCAGAGTAGCGTGCGCGGCCAGTGGTGCCAGCAGCGTCTCAATATGCGCCAATGACGGATTGGCGCCGCGCGTGCGCGCCTGCACAGTCGAACTCCAGTTGCCAAACAACCGGTCAGGCGATGTTACTGCCAGCAGCCCGGCGCCGGGCACATCCTCCAGCAGCTGCTGATGCGCGGCCATGGCTTCCGGCGCAACCACGCCGCAGTAAATGATCACTAGCGGGCAGCCCGCTGCCGGCAGGCGCTGCCAGTAGGCCCCGCGCAAAATTCCATCCCGCAGCGCCGCTTCCATTTCCCGCTCCGGCTGCTGCAGCGTGCGCGTGGAGAGGCGCAGGTATAGCGAACCGCCATCCTCTGCCTGCATGTACTCAAAACCCCACTGCATGATCACCGCCAGCTCATCCACAAAAGCCGGATCAAAAGATGCCAGATTGTCCTGGCCCATTCCAATCAACGGCGTGGAGATGGATTGATGCGCACCGCCTTCGGCCGCCAGCGAGATACCGGACGGCGTAGCCACCACCATGAAGCGCGCATCCTGATAAGCGGCGTAGTTCAGCGCGTCCAGTCCGCGCATGATGAACGGATCGTACAGCGTGCCAACCGGCAGCAGCCGGCAGCCAAACAGCGGGCCGGCAAGCCCGAACGCGGCCAAGGCCAGAAACAGATTGTTCTCTGCAATCCCAAGCTCAACATGCTGGCCGGCTGGCGACACCTGCCAGCGCTGGGCCGAAACAATTTGTTCCGCTTTAAAGGTGTCAGCGCGCTCCCGCCGGTCAAAAACTCCGCGCCGGTTTACCCATGGCCCCAGATTGGTGGACACCGTAACATCCGGCGCCATAGTTACAACACGCGCCGCAAACTCACCATCCGTGCGGCCCAGCTCGTTGAGGATGCGGCCAAACCCCTCTTGGGTGGAGAGGCTGGGGGCGGATTGGTACTTCAGGGTTGGCGGCACTGCGATGGCTGGCGCTGCCGGCCGTTGGCTGCTGGCCGCAAAGTAAGGCACCTGCCGCAGATAGCTTTGCACGCGCTCCGCGGGCAGGCGTACTCCCGCCAGCGGCTCCCACTCGGCGCCATCAACAATGCCCTGCGCCTGCTTGAACGCAACCATCTGCGCAATGCTCATCAGGCCGGAGTGATTGTCTTTGTGGCCCGCAAAGGGCAGCCCCCAGCCTTTGATTGTGTAGGCAATGAAGCAATGCGGCTGGTCGCTATCGACCGCGCCAAAACCTTCCAGGATGGCCTCCAAATCATGCCCCGCAAGATTCGTCATCAGTTCCTGCAGCGCCGCATCCGTATGCGCTGCCAGCAGCGCCTTGATGCCCGGTGCCCGGCCAAGGTCCTGCTGCAAATGTTCGCGCCAGCTGGCGCCGCCCTTGTACACCAGCGCGGAGTAAAGCGAGTTGGGGCAGTCGTCAATCCACTGGCGCAGGGCCGCGCCACCGGGCTGCGCAAACGCAGCCTGCAGCTTCTTGCCGTACTTGAGCACGGTAACCTGCCAGCCTGTGCTGCGAAAAATATCGTCCACCCGGCCGAACAAGCGGTCAGTCACCACAGCATCCAAACTCTGGCGGTTGTAATCAATCACCCACCACAGATTGCGCACATCGTGCTTCCAGCCCTCCAGCATTGCCTCAAACACGTTGCCCTCGTCAAACTCGGCATCGCCCATCAGCGCCACCATGCGGCCGGGCGGCGTGCCAGTTGGCACCAGCTGCTTCAGCCGCAAGTAGTCCTGGGCCAGCGCTGCAAACGTGGTCAGCCCGATGGGCAATCCCATTGAACCGCCGGAGAAATCCACAATCACAGTGTCTTTGGTGCGCGAGGGATAGGACTGCGCCCCGCCCAGGGCGCGAAACTGCTCCAGCTTTTCGCGCGTCTGGCGGCCCATCAAATATTGGATGGCGTGGTACGCAGGACTGGAATGCGGCTTAACCGCGATGCGGTCGGCCGGATTGAGGATGTGAAAGTAGAGCGCGGTCAGCAGGGTTACGGATGAAGCACTGGAGGCCTGATGGCCGCCAACCTTTAGGCCGTCAATGTTGGGGCGAATGTGGTTGGCGTTATGCACCATCCACGTGGAGAGCCACAGCACCTTGCGCTCCAGCTCTACCAGCACCGCAAGCTCCGCTGCCGGCACGGTGGCGGGCCGGACGGCAAGCGCTGGCTTGCCGGATGCGCGGCGTGGCGCGGAAGGTTTGGCGCGCGGAGCGCGGGTGCCCATCTGATAATTTTAGCAGTTGGCGTTGAACTATATGAGTTGCGTAAACATGGCAAGCTGCGGTGGAGCCAGCCCCGCTGACTACCGCCGCTTCAGCGCAAGTGGTAATCCTGCAGCGCACACACCGTTGGTACGCTGCCGGGTTGCTCGGCCATGCCCTGAGCCAAGCAAGCGCAGCAGCAATCGTCGTCACCAACGGCACATGCTTCGCATTTGCTGCCCGCCGAATTGCCTGCCCGTCGGACCGCGGACCACTGCCGCGCGGCGTATTCACAACGAAGTTGATTTCGCCGCACTCAATTAGTTCAACCGCATTGCGGCCCGCCCCCGCGCCGGAAGCGCCAAGCCTGGGGATTACGCGATCCACCGCCTCGCCAAAGCGCGCCAGATATTCGCCGGTGGCGCTTGTGGCCACCAGCGCCAGCCCCTGTTCGCGCAAGCGACGCGCCACCACCAAACCGGCCGGCTTGTCACGATCGGCCAATGACAGGAACACCGTCCCGCTTGAGGGCAGCACAGTGCCGGCAGCCGTCTGTGCCTTTAGGAACGCGCGGCCAAACGTCGTGTCAATACCCATAACCTCGCCTGTCGAGCGCATCTCGGGACCGAGCACCGCGTCCACATCGGGAAAGCGCTTGAGCGGCAGCACTGCTTCTTTTACCGAAACATGCCGCCCGCTTACCGGCGCTTTGAGAATTCCCCCCGTGCGCAATTCTTGCAGCGAAGCGCCCAGCATTACCCGGCTGGCAATTTTGGCAAGCGGCACGCCGGTGGCCTTGGCCACAAACGGCACGGTGCGGCTGGCACGCGGATTGGCTTCAATGACGTATACCGTGGTGCCAGCCACGGCAAACTGGACATTCAGCAGCCCGCGCACATCCAGCGCCGCTGCAATGGCGCGCGTGTATGCGCTGATCACCTCTATCACCCAGGGCTGCAGCGTTTGTGGCGGGATGGCGCAGGCGGAGTACCCGGAATGCACGCCGGCTTCCTCCACATGTTCCATCACGCCCCCGATCAGCACTTCGCCTGTATGGTCGCGGATTGCATCCACATCCACCTCAATCGCATCCTCCAGAAAACGGTCCACCATTACCGGCCGGTCTGCCGGCAGCCCCCCCTCGGCGCGCAGGCTGCCGCGCGGCCCCAGCTCTTCCATGGCGCGTGAGAGCTGTGCGCCATCATGCACAATGCGCATCGCGCGACCGCCCAGCACGTAGATGGGGCGCAGCAGCACCGGGTACCCCACGCGCTCCGCGACCGCCAGCGCCTCGCGTTCTGTGAGCGCCGTGCCACCGGGAGGCAGCGGAATTGCAAGCCTGCTGCAAAGCGCATTCCAGCGCTCGCGATCTTCGGCCAGATCGATGGCAGCCGGCGCAGTGCCGGCAACCATTCTGGGCGGCAGCAGTCCGGCCAGTTTCAGCGGCGTTTGTCCGCCCAGGCTCACTATCACCTTGGGCGCCACACCGCCAGCCGCCGCCGTTTCCACCGCAATCACGTTAAGCACATCCTCCAGCGGCAGCGGCTCAAAGTACAAGCGGTCGGCCGTATCGTAATCAGTGGACACAGTCTCCGGATTGCAGTTGATCATCACGGTTTCATAGCCGGCTGCGCGCAGCGCGAAGCTGGCATGCACACAGCAATAATCAAACTCGATGCCCTGCCCGATGCGGTTGGGGCCGCTGCCCAAAATTACAACCGCCGGTCGATGTGTGGCGCGCACTTCATTCTCATCTTCGTATGCGGAATAGTGGTACGGCGTGTCTGCAGCAAATTCCGCGGCGCATGTATCCACTGTCTTAAACACCGCGCACACACCCGCCGCCACGCGCGCCGCCCGCACCAGTGACTCCGGCTGCTGCCACAGGTAGCCCAACTGGGCATCAGAGAAACCCAGCCGCTTGGCGCGCCGCCAGCCGGCAGCGCTCATGGCCGGCAGGCTTGTAGCCGCCAGCGCTGCGCGTTCATCCACAATCATTTGCATCTGGTCCAAAAACCACGGGTCAATTGCCGAGGCTGCGTGCACCTGCTGCAAGGGAATGCCGCGCCACAAACACTCCCCAACTTCAAAGATGCGCTCCGGCGTGGCCTGCGCCACGGCAGCCAGCAGCGCTGCATCGCTTAGCGCAGCCAATGCCTGATCGGCTGCATCGCAGTTCGAGCCCATGCGCCCGTGCTCCAGTGCGCGCAACGCCTTCTGCAAGCTCTCCGGAAATGTGCGCCCGATCGCCATCACCTCGCCCACACTTTGCATATGCGTGCCCAAGCGCCGGCTGGTGCCGGGCAGTTTCTCAAACGCCAAGCGCGGAATCTTCGTTACTACATAATCAAGCACCGGCTCAAAACTGGTCGGCGTCTTGAGCGTGATGTCATTGGGAATTTCATCAAGCGTATAGCCCCCCGCCAGCTTCGCAGCAATCTTGGCAATCGGAAATCCGGTTGCCTTGGATGCCAGCGCTGACGAGCGCGACACGCGCGGGTTCATCTCAATGATCACCTGCTCGCCCGTGGCGGGGTTCACCGCAAACTGCACATTGGAGCCGCCAGTCTCAACGCCCACCCGCCGGATGCATGCAAACGCCGCGTTGCGCATCTGCTGGTACTCAACATCGGAGAGCGTTTGCTGCGGCGCCGCCGTGATCGAGTCGCCGGTATGCACGCCCATGGGGTCCAGATTTTCAATGGAGCACACGATGACACAGTTGTCCGCACTGTCCCGCATTACCTCCAGCTCATATTCCTTCCAGCCCGCAATGCTGCGCTCAACTAGGATTTCGCCAATCGGGCTGGCTGCCAGCCCGGCGGCGGCTGCCGCCAGCAGTTCTGCCTCAGTTGCTGCCAGCGCCGTGCCTTGTCCGCCCAAAATGTAAGCGGGGCGCAAAATCACCGGCAGCCCGATCTCCCGCACCACCGCCACGGCCTCCGCCACCGTGCGCGCAATTCCACTTGGCGGCACCTGCAGCCCGATCTCCCGCATCGCCCGCCGGAACTGGTCGCGGTCGTCGGCTGTGGCAATTGCCGATGCGTTTGCACCAATCAGTACAGGGGTGCCGGGCACGCCGGCCAGCCCACGCGCATGCAGCTCCATCTGCCAGCACTAGCAGTGCGGGGCGCACTTCGTTCATCGGCATGCCGCGCGGGCCGTCGTTGGTGGCTTCGTATTATTTTCAAACTTTACAAGCAGGCTGTGCTGGCGCGCTGAATTATGTTTAACTCGCAGGTTTTGTGGGGCGCAAGTTAGAATGTGCTTTGCGGCAAGACTGGCGGGCGGGCGCGGAGCGCACACCCTCTACATTATTCGGGCGCAAGGAGCACCACAATGCAAAAGGTCCGCTGGGGAATTTTGAGCACTGCAAAAATCGGCACGCAGAAGGTGATACCGGCGATGCAACTTGGGCAGCACAGCGAAGTGGTGGCGATTGGCTCGCGCTCGGCAGCCGCCGCCGGGCAGGCAGCTGCTAAGCTCGGGATTGCGCGCAGCCACGGCAGCTACGAGGCACTGCTCGCCGACCCGCAAGTTGAGGCCATCTACAACCCGCTGCCCAATCATCTGCATGTGCCGTGGTCCATCAAGGCGCTGGAAGCGGGCAAGCATGTGCTGTGCGAGAAGCCGATTGCGCTGACCGCAGCCGAGGGCCAGCTGCTGGTGGACGCCGGGCGCCGCCACCCGCAATTGAAGCTGATGGAGGCCTTCATGTACCGCCACCACCCGCAGTGGCTGCGCGCGCAGGCGCTGGTACGCGAAGGCGCAATTGGCACGCTGCGCACAATCCATTCGTTCTTTTCTTATCACAATGCAGACGCGCACAACATCCGCAACATGGCGGACATCGGCGGCGGCGGCCTGATGGACATCGGCTGCTACAACATATCGCTGGCGCGCTTTATTTTTGGCGGCGAGCCGCGCCGCGCGTGCGGCCTGGTGGAATACGACCCGCAGTTTAAAACCGACCGGCTGGCTTCCGGCATGCTGGACTTTGGCGCCGGCAGCGCCACCTTCACTTGCTCCACACAGCTGGCGCCGTTTCAGCGCGCCAGCATGTACGGCACAACCGGCAGCGTCACAATTGAGATCCCGTTCAACGCGCCACCCGACCGCCCGTGCAAACTGTGGCACCAACACGCTGGCGGCACCGACGAGATTGTGTTTGAAACCTGCGACCAATATACGCTGCAGGGCGACTTGTTCTCGCTGGCAGTGCGCAACAATACGCCGGTGCCCACGCCCATTGAAGACTCGGTGGCCAACATGCGCGTAATCGAGGCAGTGGTGCACAGCGCAAAGACCGGCCGCTGGATTGACCTGTAGAAAATGAGTGCACTGCTGCCGGTTCCACCCGCTGTTGCCCGCCGAACTTAATATGCAAGCACCAACTTTTACCGACGTGCTGGATGCGCAGAAAAATATTGCGCCGCATCTGCCGCGCACACCGCTCTTCAATTACCCGGCGCTTGACCGCGCCACTGGATTGGAGTTGTACGTAAAGCATGAGAACTACCATCCCATTGGCGCGTTCAAGGTGCGCGGCGGCATCAACCTGATTTCACAACTGCCGGCGGATGAGCGCCGGCGCGGCGTGATTGCTGCCTCCACCGGAAATCACGGCCAGTCGATTGCCTATGCGGCGCGGCTGTTTGGCGTACCCGCCACGATTGTGGTGCCGGAAGGCGCAAACGAGGTCAAAGTGCAAGCCATGGACGCACTGGGCGCGACGATTGTGCACCACGGCGCGGACTTTGATGCGGCCCGCGAGCACTGCGAAACTCTGGCGCAGGAACGACAGCTGCGCTATGTGCACAGCGGCGACGAACCGCACCTGATTGCCGGCGTGGGCACACACACGCTGGAGATTCTGCAGGAGGAACCGCACACCCAAACGGTGATTGTGCCAATTGGCGGCGGCAGCGGTGCTGCGGGCGCTTGCATTGCAGCCAAAGCCATCAATCCGCGGGTGCGCGTCATCGGCGTGCAAGCCGAAAACGCGGCAGCCGCCTACAAATCATGGCGGCAGCGCGCGCTGCTGGCAGACACCACCGCCACCTTTGCAGAAGGACTGGCAACGCGCAGCGCTTTTGCACTGCCGCAACAAATATTGTGGGAGCTGATGGATGACTTTATGCTGGTGAGCGACGCCGAGATGCGAGCGGCAATAGTGCTGCTGCTGCAAACAGCCAAAACGCTGGCGGAGCCGGCTGGCGCTGCACCGCTGGCAGCATCCCTCAAACTAGCGCCCGCTATGCGCTCCGGAAAAATCGCGGTGATTCTGAGCGGCGGCAACATCACGCCCGCGCAGCTGGCGCAGGTATTGGCGGGGGCTTAATTCAACCCACAGTGCCGGCCAAACCGTGCGGCCGGGCAGATTACAATTATTTTCTTTACAAAGGAGCATTAAGATGGAAATCAAACGCCACAAGATGGGGCCGCGCCTGAGCCAAGCTGTGGTGCACAACAATACCGTGTGGCTGGCGGGCATGGTAGCCAGTGGCGCCAGCGCCGGGGTACAGGCACAAACGGAGCAAATCCTTATACAGATTGATGAGACCCTGGCGGCCGTGGGCAGCGACAAATCAAAACTGTTGTCGGCCACCATCTATCTTTCGAACATTGCTACTTTCAACGAGATGAATGTGGCGTGGGAGGCATGGGTGGACAAACGCAATCCGCCAGCCCGCGCCACGGTTGAGGCGCGCCTGGCTGCGCCGCAATACCTGGTGGAGATCATGTGCACCGCTGCCGTTTGAGGCAGCCAAACTTTTAGCGCATCATTTTTTCGGGCCCGCACCATAGCGCGCTGAATTTAAAACAAGACGCTGCTGGCCGGGCGCAACAAGCGTGCGCGGCCAGCAGCTCAACGTGGATGTTTGTGTTTTGCGCGCTACGCGCAGACTGCGCCGATGAATTTCTCGTAGATGGGCACGGCGCGCTGCAACTGCTCAATCTCCACCCACTCGCCGATGGTATGTGCCTGCGCAATATCACCCGGCCCAAGTATCAACAGCGGCACATGCGCTTGAAACACCAGCGCATCCGTTCCGTACGGCACCGTTGCCGCATTCAAGCCAGTTAGCTGCTCGCCGAGGCGGATCACCGGCGCACTGCGCGGCGTGTCCACCGCTTCCCATCCGCTGGTCTCCACCTCAAAGCCCTGCGCCTGCGCGCGTGCGCAAATGTGATCCCGCACCCCGGCCGTTGCCACGGCCGGCATCGTGCGAAAATTAAATTGCACCACGGTCTTGCTGGCCGTCACATTTGCCGCGCAGCCCCCGTCATTAATCGTGATGTTAAAGCCATTGGTTGGCGGCTGAAAGTCTGCATCCATAAAGCGCTGGTCCGTTTTGAATTGCCGGGCATACTCTGTAATTTCCGCCAGCAGCGGCGCAAGCAGAATAGTGGCGGAAATGCCGGTATCCATGCTGGTGTGCGCTGCCACGCCGCGCGCGGTCACGGTAATCTGGCAGGCGCCTTTGTGGGCGCGCACTGGTATCAGGCGCGTCGGCTCCGCTATCACACCCATATCCGGCCAATTGCCTTTCAGCAACTGCGATTCGGCAGCCACTTGTGTTGCGCCGCCAAGACCCACCTCCTCATCGGCCGTGATCACAATAAACACCGGCTTGGCCAGCGGCTTGGTGCGCATTGCAGCCACGATCGTGGCAGCCAGCGGACCTTTCATGTCGCAGCTTGCCCGCCCGTAAATTTTTCCGCCCCTAACCACCGGATTCCACGGCTCCCACTCGCCGGGTTGCCCGGGCACTGTGTCTATGTGAGAAAAGAAACCGGCACCGCCGCGGCCGCGGCCCTTGCGCGCAACAATGCTCACTTTGGCCTGGCCGGCCGCATCCAGATATTGCAGCCACTCCACCTCAAAGCCGCCCTGCCGCAGCAGTGCCTGCAAATGCTCGCAAATTCCGGCATTGGTGCTGCTGCTCTCGGACGGAATGGCAACCAGCTCCCGGGTGAGCGCCACAACAGCCGCGTCCGCATCGGTCCATGTCTGCACATCGCCCTCCGGTTTACTGCATGCTCAGGCTGCTTGCTGCGCTTCAAGCGCATCCCGCAGGCCATCGCCCAAAAAGTTTATGCTAAGCACGGTCAGAAAAATAAGCGTGCCGGGCACGAGAGCCAACCAGGATGCCACTTGTAGATACTGGCTGCCATCTGTTACCAGCCGGCCCCAAGTGGGTGTATCCGGCGGAAAGCCCACGCCCAAAAATGAAAGCACGGACTCGGTAATGATCGCGTTACCCACGCCAAGCGTGGCCGCCACAATAATCGGCCCAAGCGCGTTTGGAAAAATATGCCGAAACATGACGGCACTGTCATCGGCGCCCAGCGCCAGCGCCGCCTCTACAAATTCTTTCTCGCGCAAAGATAGAAAAGCGGCGCGCACAATGCGCGCGGTCTCCATCCATGAGAGGCCGCCGATCAATGAAACAAGGATGAGAAAGATGCCGATTTCCGGCGAGCCCACCGCCTGAATAACATAGTCGCGAAACAGGTAGACGACAAGCAGAATTAGCGGCACGCCCGGCAACGAAAGAAACAAGTCCGTGATGCGCATCAGAATATTGTCCAGCAATCCGCCAAAATAGCCGGCAAGTGCACCAATGAATGCGCCGAGACTGGTGGCAATCAACATGGCCACCAACCCGACCGTCAGCGAAACCCGCCCGCCGTAGATGGCCCGCGCCAGCAGGTCGCGGCCAAGATCGTCCGCACCCAAGGGGTGCACCCTTGAGGGCGGCGAAAGAATGCCCAGGTAATCCAGATGGTCAACGAGGGAGGTTAGCGTCGGGTTGGTTTCAGTAATCGGTATGCCGGCGTCTGCCAGCTGGCGCACCAGATAAAGCGGGTAGAGAAAAGTGCCAGCCACCACACTCACCACCAGCAGTAGCAAGATCAGCGCGCCGCTTAACGCGAGCCGATGGCGCCGAAAGCGGCGCCACGTGTCACCCCAAAGCGTGCGGGCCGGCAGCAAACCATTCGCACTTCGGCTGCCGCCTGCGCCCGTCATCTAATCGTAGCGCACCCGGGGATCCAGCACGCCGTACATCACATCCGCAACCAGATTGCTGAAAACCATCAAAACCGCGAACACGAAGCTGAGCGCCATCACTACCGGGGTATCAGAGTTGTTGATGGAAGTGATCAGCAGTGCACCCAGTCCGTTCACACGAAACAAGTTTTCCGTGATGATTGCGCCGCCAAAAATGGTGGGGATGCTAATGGCCACCAGCGTAACAATTGGAGTGAGGCTGTTGGAAAACACGTGGCGCAGCACCACGCGCTGGTATGGCAGGCCCTTGGCACGCGCAGTGCGCACATAGTTCTGGCCAAGGTTGTCCAACATGGCGGAACGCGTAAAGCGCGTGAGGGCGGCGGTTTGCTGCACCACAAGCACAGTGACGGGCATTGCCATCTGGCGCAGCTGCGCCATTACTTCGGCCCCGCTCCCAAAACCCAGCAGCGAATCATAGACAATGGGAAACCACTTGAGCCGCACTGCGAACACCAGCATCAACAGCAGCCCGGTAAAGAACGAGGGCACAGAAAACCCCACAAAAGAAAACACGGTTGCCAGCTGGTCAAACCACGAGTATTGGCGCACCGCCGCGAGAATTCCAATCGGAATGGCCAGCACTACCGCCAGCAAATAAGCAAAGCCCACCACCTGCAGCGTCTGCGGCACGCGCTGCATCACAATATCGATTACCGGACTGCGCGAACTAAATGAGAAGCCCCAGTCACCGCGCAGCAGCGAGGTGAGCCATTTCCAATAGCGCACCGGCCATGGATCGTCCAGGCCAAACTGGGTACGGATAAGCTGGCGCGTCGACTCGGGTATGCCGGGGTTGAGCGCCAGCTGCGAGAGCGGGTCGCCGGGCGCCAGCGCCAAAATAGCAAATATGATGGCGCTGATAGCAAGCAGCGTTGGCACGCTAAGCAGCACGCGGCGCAAAATGTAATTGGACATGTACCAGACCGCGTGTGCGCTCCGGGGTCAAAGCCGGCCGGCGCGTTTGCGCACCGGCCGGCTTTGCATTAATCAACCAGCTGGTTTATCGGCTCCAGGCTGCGATGTTCCAGAGGGAGGAGTCAAAAGTATTGTACGTTGGTCCCAGCAGGGTCTTCAACTTGCCGTTGGGAGTGCGGCGATTGATCAGCGGAATGATCGCCACATCATTGGAAAGCACATCATTCATCTGAATGGCAATCTCAGCCCGTTTGGCCGGGTCCATCTCACCCTTGAGCTGGGCGTACAGCGCATCGTAGTCCTTGCTGCAATAGCGCCCGTCATTGCCTTTTTGCCATTTGTTGGCAGAAGAATTCATTTCCGCGCATGTCCACCCCTGCAAGTACGCCTGCGGGTCTGTGCCGTCCGGGCCGTTGGTGTACATCTGTAGATCGGAGTAGAACTTGTTCAGCGTGTCCGGGTTGGATTGATCACCGCTGAAGTAAACACCAGCATCGATGGCCTTGAGGTTTACCTGCACGCCAATTTCCGCCAGATTGGATTTGATGATTGCCTGCTCACCCTGGCGCAATGTGTTGATGGATGTCACCAGCGTGGTGATCAGCTTCACACCGCCCTTTTCGCGCACGGAGCCGTTCAAAACCCAGCCGGCATCGTCCAAGAGTTTTTTGGCGGCATCCACGTCACGGTCACACTTGGTGTTGGGAGAGTTAACCGCTTCCGGCACTACAAGAGTATTGCAGGTTGGTTCGCCGGTGGGGCCATACATCTGGTCTGCAATTGCCTGGCGGTCTATAGCCAGATTGATGGCTTTCCGCACTGCCAAATCCACAAGGAATGGGTGCGGCTGGTCCGGCTCGGAGCGCTTGTCGCCCAATGCCGGATCGGGGTTGGCAAAATTCACCACAACCCGCTCAACACCAAACGAGCCGCCGGCAATCGAGTCGCATTTGCCAGCCGCCAGAATGGGTTCAAGCACAGCTTTCGGAATTTGCAGGTTCCAAGAGAAGTCCACCTCGCCCGTTTCACACACAGCGCGTGCCGCAGAGGTTGCGTCACCGCCGCCCTTGATTTCCACCTCATCAAAGTAGACTTTATCCGCATCGCGGAAATTCGGGTTGCGGTCGTAGAGCACCACATCACCGGGCTTGAAGTCCTTCAGCTTGTAGGCGTTGGTGCCAATGGGGGCAATATTAGCTGCCTGGCAAGCTGCATCCGTTAGGGCAGCGCCGCCAATGCATGCGCCATATTGCTTCTTTTGCAGCACCATACCCTGTGCGCCCACAAAACTGATGAACGGATCAGCGCGCGGCTCGGTCCAGGTAATTTTTACAGTTGTGGCATCTATCGCATCGATTGCCTTGATCGGTTGGAAGTTGGAAAGCGTGGTGCAGGCAGTTGCTTCGTCTTTGCAGTAATCCCACGTGAAGATGATGTCGTCGATTGTGAAGTCGCTGCCGTCCGACCACTTCAGGCCGGGGCGCAGCTTCCAAGTGACACTTGTGCCATCTGCAGCGATGCCGCCATTGGCCACCGAGGGGATTTCGGCGGCAAGGTATGGCACCAGTTCATCGAGCTCGTTGCGGCGCGCAAGCGGCTCCAGGATTACGGTTGCGCCGTCAAAATCCTTTGTGCCCGTGCCCAAGTGCGGATTGAGCGTGGTCACCGCCTGCCAGTACAAAATCTTTAACTTGCCACCCGCAGCCGGCGCTTCCGTTGCAGCCGGCGCCTCTGTGGCGGCTGGTACGGCGGTGGGTGCCGGTGCCTCTGTAGCAGCGGGTGCTGCAGTGGCTTCCGGCGCAGCGGCGGCGGGTGCCGCTGCTGGCGCGGGCGCTGCGCATGCGCCCAGTACCAGTGCAGACAGCACCAGCACTGCGATACTTGTCGGTAATGCTTTTAGTTTCATCTCGTACTCCTTGGTGCAAAATTGTATCACATCTCCATTTTCCACCACTGTCAAATCCACCGCAAATACTGCGCCGCACAGGTCACCTGCTTTGAACGGCATCCAGCGCGCAGGCATTCACTGCACTGTTGGTTTACACTTGGCGCTGCGCCGCATGAGCCGGGGCCACAGCAGCTGCTCACGGCGTAGTGCAAACCAGCCGCAAGTCAAAAGATGTTCTCAAACTCGCAGCTAACTAGGCTGCACAGCAGTTCTGTGCCACGGCCCCTCAACCGGAGTAACTGCCCGTGCGCGTGTTGATAACCGGCTCGACCGGACTATTGGGGTGCGCATTGCAAACCCAAGCGGGCACAGACAAGCAACTGTACGGGATTTTCCATCCGGCACGCACGCTCTCCAAGGCGCTGCGCGCAGCCCACCGGCCGGAAGATGTAACAAATGGCGGGGAAATGCGCGAAGTATTTGCGTGGGCAAAACCGGATGTTGTGGTTCATGCGGCCGCAATTGGCAGTGTGGATTTTGCGGAGAAGCACCAGGCGCAAACACACGCCGTGAATGGCGGCGGCACAACCGTCATAGCTGCGTGCTGCAAAGACTTCGGGGCACGCCTGGTTTACATCTCATCCAATGCAGTCTTTGACGGCACGCGGCCGCTGTATTCAGAAACTGACCCGGTCAGCCCCATCAATTATTACGGCCAGCTGAAAGTTGAGGCGGAGCGAATTACCGCCACCTGCGGCGTGCCGTGCGCCATTGTGCGACCCATTTTATTGTACGGCTGGCCGTACCCGGACGAGCGCGGCAATTTGGTGACAACGTGGATCAAGGCATTGCGTGAACACCAGCCGCAATCTGTAGTGAACAACGTCTACAGCAAGCCTCTGCCAGCACTGGCTTGCGCCGATGCAGTCTGGGCGATTGTGAATCGCAATTGCAGTGGAACCTATCACGTTGCCGGCGCTGACCATGTTTCGCTGCACCAGTTTGCACTTGCAGTTGCAGCTGGTTTTGAGCTGGACCCCGCGCTGATACAAGCAGTACCCGACTCGTTTTTTCCGCAACTTGCCCCCAGACCGCGCGACACCTCATTTGACACCCGGGAGATGGAACGCGAACTGGGGCTGCAGCCCGTTTCGCTCGCCAGCGGCCTGCGCTAAATGAAGGCCGGCGCCTGATGCGGGTGCTGCTGATTGGCCCGCATTGGCGCGCCGGGTGGACAGAATCAACCCGCGATGCACTGCTGGCATTGGGCTGCAAAGTTCAGGTCTTCTACTACAACCAAACCGCCGGCCGGCAGGTGGCAGCGCGCACCCGCGCCCGCCTCCTGCAAAAATTTGCGGGCTTGGCGCTGCAGACGCCCAACCCGGTGCGGCGGTTGCTGTGGCTACTCAACGGCAGGCAACTGCATACCCAGATAATGAATGCTGTGCGGGCAGCGCAGCCGGAACTGGTGCTGGTGCTCAGCACCGCCGACGCCGACAAGCTCGCCGCGACCCTGACCGCCAAGCGCACGTGACGATGTCGGATCCGCGCACATTCAAGTCGCGCGTCGACCTGGTCCCGGCGATCGCACTGGGGCTCCTCGCGCTGTCCGTGCCGGCGAGCCTTGCCGGCGCCGTCGCTACGTGGTCGAGCTCGGCAGGCGGGGCGATCGTCTGGCTCGCAAGCGCCGCGTTCTGCGCGGGGCTCCTCCTGCTCCTCGCGTGGCCCGTCCGCTACGTCCTCGAGCAGCGCGAGCTGGTGATCCGTTTCGGCGCGCTGTCCGCGCGCATCCCCTACGCGAACATCACCGACGTGCAACCGACGCGCTCGCTGCTCGCGGCACCCGCACTCTCGCGCGACCGACTGCAAATCGTGCACACGCACGGCGAAGCCATGGTCTCGCCGCTCGACAAGGACGGCTTCTTGCGCGAGCTTGCTGCGCGACGGGCCTGATGCGCATCGCGATCGTCGCATCTCCGCTCGCTCCGGTTCCGCCGGGTGGGACCGGACCGGAGCAACAGGTCATCGCAGAGCTCGTCGAGGGACTCGTCGAGCGCGGCCACGAGGTGACGCTCTACGCGAGCGGCGACTCGCAGACCCGCGCCGAGCTGTGCTCGATCAAGCGCCCGGCGAATGCGCCGCTGCTTGCGGCCTGGTACTTGGACAATCCCTTTGTATTCAATGAGCGCGAACCCTACTGGCTGGTTCCATCCGGCCTGCCCGCATACGATCACAGCTTTGTTTTTGATCGGGGCTACTTCCCGCAACTGCAAGCGCGCGGCGCACGCAAGATATCATTCCTGCCCTGCGCCTGTGACCCGGCGCTGTATCACCCGGAACCGGCAGAGCTGGTACGCAGCAGCGATCTGGCGAGCAGCATCTGCTTCATTGGCACCTTCTCGCCCGCTCGCGGAGTGATGCTTGAAAGCTCGGCCGGAATTGACAACATTGCTATCTGTGCCCGGGCTGGCAGCCGACCCTGAAGCAGCTGCGCAGCAAGCTCCCCGCAAATGTTTTCCGGGGCGAAGGACTGCCGCCCGGGCAGGTCAGCCACGCTTATCAATCAGCGCCAATCGTAATGAACACACATGGGCCGCAAACAAAACTCGGCGGCCTGAACATGCGCGCGTTTGAAGTGCCGGCTTGTGGCGCATTTCAGTTGATGGATTACGTGCCAGAAATGGAGGCACTGCTGCAGCCCGGGCATGATGTTGCGGATTGCCGAACGCCGCATGAAGGCGGCACGCTGGCGCGCGCGTACCTGGCTGATCCGGAAGCGCGCCAGCGCATTGCGCGCGAGGGGCACGCGCGCGTGCGGCCGAGCACACATACAGGCACCGCATGCAAACGCTGCTGGCAGCGCTTTAACGCACAGCGCATGGCGGCGCAGTGCCGCCTACTTTACAACCACCGCCACTGAAAACATGGCAACCGGCGGCGTGTCCGCCTCCCACGGCCGGTGATACACCAGCTCCAGCCGGGCGGAACCCGCGGCGGCCAAGTAGCGCAGTGTGATGCGGCCCGGCGCGCCCGGAATATTTTTTTCGGGCGCAAACTGTGGCTCTCCCAGCGGTTGCAGCGCACCCGCAAGCGGCGCTACCCGCTCCCAGTTGTAGCCCGTGCCGGGGTTGCCATCCAGCTGCACAAGCAGCACATCGCCAGCGTTGAGCTGCACCGTGCTGTTGTTGTTGGCACTTGTAACGGTTACGATGCGCGGCCCGGGAGCCGCACAGCCCGCCAGCAGTCCGGCAACAGCCGTCAGGCAAGCGGCTGCCAGCCAACCACAATAGCGCCGGCTGCGCATTGAAAAAGTATCGCATGTCCCCTGCGATTGTAGGATAATGACGCCATGTCTAATCTGATTGGCTGGCTGATACTGGCTGCAACCGGCGCGGTGGTGCTGCTGCAGCTTTGGGCGCTGCGCCAGCGCGGTGGCGCGCCCGCCGGCGATATGCTGCGCGAACTGGAACTGGCTGCGCGCGAACAGGAAAAACTTGAGGCGCGCCTGCGCGACGAACTGTTGCGCAACCGCGATGAAGCCGGCAAAAGCGCCGCCCAGCTGCGCACCGAGCTGGCGCGCGTATTGCAGGAACAGCAAAAAAGCCTCACTGACAATTTGGACCGCATCCGGCAGCAGGGCACAGACAGCTCGAAAGTGCAGCGCGAAGAGCTGGCAGCGCAGCTGGCACTGGTTGCGCACAGCAACGAGGAAAGGCTGGAAGCCGTGCGCCAGACGGTGGAAACCAAGCTGACGCAGTTGCAAACGGACAACGCAGGCAAGCTGGAACAAATGCGCATGACGGTGGATGAAAAACTGCAGAGCACCCTGGAGACGCGCCTGAGCGAAAGCTTCAAGCTGGTGAGTGAGCGGCTGGAGCGCGTGCATCAAGGCCTCGGAGAAATGCAGGCTCTGGCCAGTGGCGTGGGTGATTTAAAGCGCATGCTCTCCAATGTGAAGACGCGCGGCACCTGGGGTGAAATGCAGCTCAGCGCGCTGCTGGAACAAGTGCTCACAGCCGAGCAATATGCCAAGAACGTGGCCACCAAACCGGGCTCTGCGGACCGCGTGGAGTTTGCCATCCGGCTGCCCGGCCAGTCCGCCGAGGCGCAGCAGGCGGTGTGGCTGCCTGTCGACGCCAAGTTCCCTAAAGAGGATTACGAGCGCCTGAACAGCGCGCTGGAAGACGGAGACAAGCCCGCAGCTGATGCCGCCCGCAAAGCCCTGGAACAGCGCGTGCGCGATGAAGCGCGCACCATCAAGGAAAAGTACATCGAGCCGCCGCACACAACTGACTTCGCTATATTATTTTTGCCACTGGAGGGTTTGTACGCGGAGGTGCTGCGCGTGCCAGACATTGTGGAGAGCCTGCAGCGCGAGCACCGCGTGGTGCTGGCCGGACCCACCACGCTGGCCGCGCTGCTCAACGCGCTGCAAATGGGTTTCCGGTCGCTGGCAATTGAAAAGCGCACCAGCGAGATTTGGCAGGTGCTGGGCGCAGTGAAAACCGAGTTTGCAAAGTACAACGACGTGCTGCAGAAAGTGCGCGAGAAGCTGCAGCAGGCAACCAACGTTGTGGAGAAAGCGGAGGTGCGCACACGCGCCATAACCAAACAGCTGCGCAATGTGGAGGAGGTGCCCGGGTCGCAGCCGACTGCCCTGCTGGGCGATGGCGACGAGCCCGCGGACGACGACGACTAAGCGCGCAGCGGGCGGCCAATTTCGGGCATGCGTTTAGCCGCCGGTTGTTACGTAGGCCACAACAATAATGTAGAGCGTGAGCACAACCGCCATCGTGGCGAGCAGCGGGCTGAAGACCCGCACGTATTGCAGCGGGCCAAAGCGCGGGTCCAGGTCACGCCGGATGAATGCGTAAGCCACCACTGATTGCGCCGAGCCAATGTGCGTCCAGCAGCCGCCCAGCGCATAGCCCGCAATCTGGCTCATGGAGAACAGCAGGATCAGCACCGGCGGCAGTCCCTGAATGGCGCGCGCAGCAAAGTCTGCCACCACATTGTTGTCGAGCAGTGCAGACAGCACGCTGCTGCCAAAAAATTGCGCCAGAGCCATGCTGGCCGGCCCCATTGCGCTGCTGCCGCTTTGGATCAGCTGCTGAAACTGCCCGAAGAATTCGGAACGGGTAAGCAGTGAGATTGAAAAAAACAACGGCAGCAAAAAGAGATACTCGCTGAACTCCACCCACGCAGTGCGCAAGGCGGCGGCGCGCATTTTGGGCAGGCTCCAAATTGCGGCCAGTGCCACGGCAAAGCCGGCAAAGGATGCCAGAAAGATTGGCAGCTGATGGTTTAGGGCATGGGCCACCAGCAGCCCGCCAAAGGGCAGCGCCGCCAGCAGGCCAATGCGGCGCGCCATAATGCGGCGCTTATCCAGCTGGGCCAGCGCACGCGCAATCACCACCTCGCCTTCATCCAAACCGGGGCTCATGTTCTGGCTCTCCAGCACATAGTGGCGGTCGAGCGCATCTGCCAGCGACTCATCAATAAAGCGCCCGAGCAGCAGCCTGCGCAGCGGCTGTGCCACTCCCGCGTGCACCAGCGCAAGCCCCAGCGCTTCGCCCGTGCGCGTGCGCTCTACAACTGCAGCTGCGTGGGAGCCCAGCTCGGCGGCGTGCGCCTCTGCAAACTCCACCGGCTGCAGCACCTCGCCGTGCCGCAGCGCCTGCAAAAAGCGCACTGAAGCAGCATTGGCGTCGAGCACATCCAGCGTGGCAAGGTCCACCCGCAAGTCGCCGATTTCCTGCCGCAGGCTCCATGCCACGCAGCCGTATGTGAGCACAGCCGCCGGCAGGCAGTACATCAAAAAGAAACCATCCGTCAGGTACGGCGTGCCGCTGGCGGGATTAATCAGGTTGGCTTTCATGATCAGGTTTGGCGGCTCGCCATAAGCCAGCCACATGCCGCACACGGTAGTGACGGCAGTGCACACGATGACCGCATAGCGCACCGTGTGCGGCGGCGCCTGCGCCAGCAGCAATATGATGACCAGTGTGCGGATTGCCAGCCCGATCATGGAGACACCGCTCAAGATACCTGAGGCCACTGCAACCACAGCTGTGATGCCAATGACTGTGGGCAGCACTGCGCCCGCCCTGCGGCGCAGCAGGTAAAACGCGGCCTCTTCCAGCACGCGCGTGTGCGCAATGCACGCAACAAAAAATGTGAGCCCGAGAAAGAAGAGCATCGTGTCCAGATGGATCAGCTCATCCACAGCAAGAAAAAGGGCGGCAGGGGTAGCCGTGGCTGCCTGCAGCACCTCCAGCCAGCCGCGCAGCTCAGCGGTGCTGAAGACACCATGCAAGCCCTGCTGCGCCCAGGCGCCGCCCGCATAAGTTGCGAACATCACCAGGCTCATGCCGTAGGTAAGCGCGTCCTTCTCCAACTGGTAGGTGAAGGAGCCGAGCAGAAAGAGGCTAAGGATGGTGGCGCCCACCTCCACCGGCAGCAGCCAGGCTGGAATGGTTGCGCCGCTGCGCGCAGCCACCGCAATTGCCAGCGCAGCAGCCAGGCACACACCCATAAACAGGCGCGGCGGCAAATGCACAACGGTATTTGTTGAGTTCATTGGCTAGTTAATTTCAACGTAAGTTCAATTGCTGTAGCATTTCTGAAACAGCTGCTGTGGATAGTGAACTGCGCGCCAAACCAACGCCGCGGTTGCAGACCCAACTGCCTGTGCCGGCGGCCTACTGGCACGCCTCAACAAGTCGGCCAAAAAATATTTACTCAACGTGCGGAATGAGATCCGCGAGAGCCGCAACGCCAGCGTAAACTTTTTGCGCTGGGCCTTCCAGCGTGACGCTGTAGTCTGAAGCCACTTGTACTTGCAGCAGCCCGCCGGGCATGCGCACTTGCAGCGGGGACTGGCACAAGCCCAGGCGCACGCAAGCTGCAGCGGCGGCGCAACTGCTGCTGCCCGATGCCAGCGTGTAGCCGGCGCCGCGCTCCCAGATCTCAAGTTGAATTTGGTGCGCATCCAGAACACGCACCAGCTGCACGTTGGTGCGCTGCGGGAAAAGCGCATGGCGCTCCAGCAGCGGGCCCAAGCGCCGCGCCAGCGCGGGCGAGATGCGCGCGAGCGGCACCACGCAATGCGGATTGCCAACCGAAACCGCCGTAATATGCAGCAGCCGGCCCGCCACGCGCAGCGGCTCGTTTACAACCGCCCGCGCTGCGCCCGTCATGGGGATTGCGCTGCATTCAAAGCGCGCACGCCCCAGCTGCACCCGCACGGCCGCGCCACCCGCCAGCACCTGGCACTGCACTGCGCCCGCCAAAGTGGTAACAGCAAAGGGCTCGGCTGCCACCAGCCCGCAATCCCAAAGGTAGCGCGCAAAAATGCGCAGGCCGTTGCCACTGGTCTCAGCCTCGGAGCCATCGGGGTTGAAGATGCGCACTGCAAATTCGCCAGCTTTGGCCGATGGGTGGGGCCACAGCACGCCGTCCGCACCAGCGCCAAGCTGGCGGTGGCATAGCTGCCGCACCATGCCGGGTTCGGGGGGCACTGCAGCGTCTTGCAGCACAAGGTAATCATTGCCCAGTGCCTGATACTTTTGAAATCTCATCTTGCGGCCAACCAATGCCTGCCCGCAGCATTGTACCGGAGCTGAGCGCACAGCAGGGTGCTTCAATTTCAAAAAACAGTTTGCACGGTTCAATGGATAATACAAGTATGATCAAACAACGGGCCCGGTGGCGCTGCGTTTTGCTGCCGGCTCTTGTGCTGCTGGCGGGGCCGGCAGCCGGTTTGCCCTAGCGGCGCGCCATGGCCAAACCCGCCAGCGCCCCGCCACCGGCCAGCGGCCCGCGCCCCGTGCGCGCGCCGCGCGGCACCACGCTCACATGCAAAAACTGGCTGATTGAAGCGGCCTACCGCATGCTGCAAAACAATCTGGATCCGGAAGTGGCCGAGTACCCGCACGACCTGGTGGTGTACGGCGGCCTGGGCAAGGCAGCGCGCAACTGGGAAAGTTACGATGCCATTCTGGCTGCGCTGCGCAACCTGAACGCTGACGAAACGCTGCTGGTGCAAAGCGGCAAGCCGGTGGCGGTGCTGCGCACGCACGCAGACGCACCGCGCGTCCTGCTAGCCAACTCCAACCTGGTGCCCAAGTGGGCCACGTGGGAGCACTTTCATGAGCTGGACCGCAAGGGCCTGATGATGTACGGCCAGATGACCGCGGGCTCGTGGATTTACATTGGCACGCAGGGCATTGTGCAGGGCACGTACGAAACTTTCGGGGAGCTGGGGCGCCAACATTACGGCGGTGACTGGGCGGGCAAGTGGATACTCACGGCCGGGCTGGGCGGCATGGGCGGAGCGCAGCCGCTGGCTGCCGTGATGGCCGGCGCGCATTGCATTGTGTTGGAGTGCCAAGATGCAAAGATTGAAGCGCGCCTGCGCACACGCTACGTGGACCACCGCGCGCGCAACATGGAAGAGGCGCTTGAGATTCTGGGCGATGCCACGCGGCCCACATCTGTTGCAGTGTTGGGGAACGCTGCGGAAATGCTGCCGCAGCTGGCAGCTGCGGCGCAAAATGGCGGCCCGCGCCCGCACGCCGTCACCGACCAAACCTCAGCGCACGATTTGATCAATGGCTATCTGCCAAGCGGTTGGACGGTGGAGCAGTGGGAAGCAGCGCGCAATGGCAGCGCTGCCGAGCGGGCAGCACTTTCCAAAGCTGCAGCTGAGTCCTGTGCGGTGCACGTGCGCGCATTGCTGAGCTTTCAAGCCATGGGCGTGCCCGTTATCGACTACGGCAATAACATCCGCCAGGTAGCCAAAGATCACGGCGTGCACAATGCGTTCGATATTCCCGGTTTTGTGCCGGCGTGCATCCGGCCGCTCTTTTGCGAAGGCAAGGGGCCCTTCCGCTGGGTGGCGCTCTCCGGTGACCCGGAGGATATTTACAAAACCGACGCGAAGGTGAAGCAGCTGTTTCCAGACAACGCGCATCTGCACCACTGGCTGGAACAGGCGCGCGAACGGATTGCATTTCAGGGGCTGCCGGCGCGCATCTGCTGGCTGGGGCTGGGCGAACGGCATACAGCTGCGCTGGCTTTCAACGCAATGGTGCGCTCTGGTGAACTGAAAGCGCCGCTGGTAATCGGCCGCGACCATCTGGATTGCGGCTCAGTGGCCAGCCCCAACCGCGAAACCGAAGCCATGCTGGATGGCTCAGACGCTGTGAGCGACTGGCCGCTGCTAAACGCCATGACCGCCGTGGCGGGCGGCGCCACATGGGTGAGCCTGCATCACGGCGGCGGCGTGGGCATGGGCTATTCGCAGCACTCGGGCGTGGTGATTGTGTGCGATGGCAGCACAGCAGCAGACGAGCGCCTGCTGCGCGTGCTGTGGAACGACCCGGCGCTGGGCGTGGTGCGCCACGCGGACGCCGGCTACAAATTGGCAGCGCAAACCGCGCAGGCACGCGGCCTGAAGCTGCCCATGCTGCCCGCACATGGCTGACCACAAAACACTGGCGCTTGTTCCCGGGCAGCTCACCCTGGCCGAACTGCGCACCCTGGCAGCACGCTTCCAGCCGCTGGCGCTGCAAGCGCACTGCCGGCCCGCCATTGCCGCCAGTGCCCGCGCGGTGCAGGCCATCGTTGCCAAAGGCGAGCCCGCTTACGGCATCAACACCGGCTTTGGCAAGCTGGCAAAAATAAAAATTGCCGACGCGCAACTGGAACAGCTGCAGGCCAACCTTGTGCGCTCGCATGCAGTTGGCGTCGGCGCACTGCTGGATGACGACACCGTGCGCCTGATCCTTGCGCTGAAAATCGCGTCCCTCGCGCGCGGCCACTCCGGCATTCGCGAAGTTGTGATCGACACGCTGCTCGCCATGTACAACGCGCAAATTTGGGCCTGCATTCCGTGCCAGGGATCTGTGGGCGCCTCCGGCGACCTGGCACCGCTGGCCCACCTGACTCTGCCGCTGATGGGCGAGGGGACCGTGCGCGTGGGCGGGGTTGCGATGGATGCTGCGCAAGCGCTGCAGGCTGCCGGCATCCAGCCCGTAAAACTTGCTGCCAAGGAAGGCCTTGCGCTGCTGAATGGCACACAAGTGTCCACGGGCATTGCACTCAAAGGCCTGCTGCGCGCGGAGCAGGTGTTTGCAGCCGCCGTGGTGGCCGGCGCGCTCAGCGTGGATGCCGCCAGGGGTTCAGACGCGCCTTTTGATGCGCGCATCCAAGCCGTGCGCGGGCACGCAGCCCAAATTGATGTGGCGCACCTTTACCGCGCGCTGCTGGCGGGCAGTGCCATTCGCGCGTCGCATCGCGAGGACGATGACCGCGTGCAGGACCCGTACTCGCTGCGCTGCCAGCCACAAGTGATGGGGGCTTGCCTCGAGCTGATGCGCAATGCTGCGCGCACGCTGCTGGTGGAAGCCAATGCTGTGTCGGACAACCCGCTGATATTTGTGGACTCCGGCAGCGGTGCGGGCGAAGTGCTGTCCGGCGGAAATTTCCACGCCGAGCCTGTGGCTTTTGCCGCGGACACACTGGCGCTGGCAATTGCCGAGGTTGGCGCGCTTTCCGAACGGCGCATTGCACTGCTAATTGATGCGTCCATCTCCGGCCTGCCGCCCTTTCTGGTGAGTGAGGCCGGCTTGAACTCCGGCTTCATGATTGCGCATGTAACCGCCGCCGCCCTCGCCAGCGAGAACAAAACGCTGGCGCATCCCGCCAGCGTGGACTCGCTGCCCACAAGTGCCAACCAGGAAGACCATGTATCTATGGCCACGTTTGCAGCGCGCAAGCTGGCGGACATGGCGCTGAATGTGCGCCACATTATTGCCATCGAGCTGCTCGCTGCGGCGCAGGGCATTGAGTTTCACCGCCCGCTGCGCAGCTCGGCTGCGCTGGAGGAAGTGCACGCAGCCATCCGCCAGCGCGTGCGCGCCTACGATCAGGACCGGATATTTGCACCGGACATTGCAACGGTGGAGGCGCTGATTGACGCAGACACCTTCACGCGCTTTGCGGGCGGCGTGCTGCCGTCCTGGGCCGTGCCCTGATCCGCCCGCAGCAGAATCCAGACCGCATGCAAGCCGACATCCTGATTCGAAATGTGCACCTGGCCACGTTGGCCGATGCTGCCGGCTATGGCGAAGTGCACGCCGGCGCACTGGCCGTGCATGCCGGGCGCATTGCCTGGCTGGGCCCTGAAAGCGAACTGCCGGCAACGCTGCGCGCTGTGCAAGAAATTGACGGACAGGGCGGCTGGCTGACGCCCGGGCTGATTGATTGCCACACACATCTGGTGTATGCCGGCAGCCGCGCGAACGAAATTGAACTGCGCTGGGCAGGCTCAGCTTATGAAGACATTGCCCGCGCGGGCGGCGGCATACTCTCCACCGTGCGCGCCACGCGCGCAGCCAGCACCGCAGCGCTGCAAGCTGCAGCCGCGCCGCGCCTGGGCGCGCTGATGCGCGACGGCGTCACCACAATTGAAATTAAATCCGGCTACGGGCTGGAGACCGAAACCGAGATCCGGCAGCTGCAAGTGGCGCGGGCGCTGGGCGTTGCCTGCGGCGTGCGCGTGCGCACAACATTTTTGGGCGCGCACGCGCTGCCGCCTGAGTACGCCGGCCGCGCCGATGATTACATCACACTGCTCTGCGTAGAAATGTTGCCGGCTGTGCATGCGGCCGGCTTGGCGGACGCGGTCGACGGTTTTTGCGAGGGCATCGGCTTTTCACCCGCGCAAACGCGGCGCGTGTTTGCAGCCGCGCAGCGCCTGGGCCTGCCGGTAAAGCTGCACGCCGACCAACTCAGCGATCTCTCCGGCGCAGCGCTCGTGGCCGCGTGCGGCGGATTGTCCGCCGACCATATGGAGTACACAAGCGCCGCCTCGGTAGCAGCCATGGCAAAAGCTGGCACAGTGGCCGTGCTGCTGCCCGGCGCTTTTTATTGCCTGAAGGAAACGCGCCTGCCGCCCGTTGCCGCCCTGCGCGCAGCCGGCGTGCCCATGGCGGTCTCCAGCGACTGCAACCCCGGTACCAGCCCCGGCACTTCATTGCTGCTGATGCTGCACATGGCGTGCACGCTGTTTGGGTTGCGTGCGGAGGAAGCACTGGCAGGCGCCACGCGGCACGCCGCCCGTGCGCTTGGCCTGCAATCGGAGACGGGCTGCCTGCGGACCGGCTTAAGCGCCGACCTGGCGCTGTGGGCTATCAACCATCCGCGCGATTTGGTGTGCGAGTTTGGGCACGCGCCGCGCGTGGCATCGTGGTGCTGCGGCCGCGCGCTTGATGCCTGAGCGCTGCCTCGCGCAAACCCAGCCGCCTAAAACAATCCGCCGCGCAGCACACCCAGCAGCGCACCGCCCAGCAGCAGCCAGCTGGCGGAGGCGCGCGTGCGCACAAGCAGCAGCAGCGCCGCCAAACCCAGCAGCGTGCCAGCCGGATCGCCCTTCAAGCCCCACGCCAGCTGCCCGGCCACCGCTGCCAGCAGCCCAAGCGCGGCAGCGTTCACCCCGGCCAGCAAACCGGCTGCGCCTTGCTGGCTGCGCAGGCGTGCCAGCAGCGGCTGGGTAAGCGGCACAAAAATAAACGCCGGCAAAAAAATCCCCAGCGTGGCCAGCATTGCGCCCGGCAATCCGCCCAGTATGTAACCAATGAAGGTGGCGCTGGTAAAGAGCGGGCCGGGCGTCAGCTGACCGGCAGCCACGGCATCCAGTAGCTGGCGCTCCGTTAACCAGCCCAGCCGCACCACCAGGTCTGCGCGTAAAAAAGCCAGCAGCACATAACCACTGCCATAAAGCACTGCGCCAATTTTCAGAAAAATCAGAAACAACACCGGCAGCGCAAAGGGCAGCGCAGTGACAGCCGCAAACGCCGGCAGCAGCAAAGCAGCAGTGGGCGGCACGCGCAGCTGCGGGCTGCCCAGCAGCCACCAGCCGGCAGCCGCGCCCGCCACCAGCAGCCCAACCTCGTTCACACCCGCCAGCGCCAGCATCATCCCGCAAACTGCAATCAGCATGGTTTGCCAGCGCCGCAGCGCTGCGCGCCCCAAACCCAGCAGCGCGTGCGCCACCACTGCCACCACCACTGGCTGCACACCGGCCAGCAGCGCCAGCGCTGCGGGCAAGCTGCCAAACCGCACATACGCAGCCGCCAGCAGCAGCACGGAAAACATTGCGGGCGCAATAAAACACAACCCGGCCACGAGCATGCCCGCATAGCCGGCGCGCTGCAATCCGATGTGGATCACCAGCTCGGTGGAGTTGGGGCCGGGGATCAGGTTGGCCGCGCTCACCAGGTTTAAAAACTGCTTCTCGCTGAGCCATTGGCGCCGCACCACCAGCTCTTGATGCAGCAGTGCGGTGTGCGCTGCGGGTCCGCCAAACGCAGTGCTGCCCAGGTACAAGAACACGCGCGCCAGTTCAGGCAGGGCTGCGCGCTGCTGCGCGTTCACGGGCGGCGGGCGCTGTAGTTCGGCAGGCGGCGCTCGTAACCAGAGTGCAGCAGCGGCGAAGAAATCAAAAGGTCTGCGGTGGCGCGGTTGCAAGCCATGGGCACATTCCAAACCACGGCCATGCGCAGCAGCGCTTTCACGTCCGGGTCGTGCGGATGCGGCTCAAGCGGATCCCAAAAGAAGATCAGCATTTCCACTGCGCCGTCGGCAATGCGCGCGCCAATTTGCATGTCTCCGCCCAAAGGGCCGCTGCGCAGGCAGGTGACGGCCAAGTGCAGCTCGCGCTGCAGCATCTGCCCGGTGGTGCCGGTGGCAATCAGGATATGTTTCTGCAGCCCGACAAGGTTGAAGGCAGCCCATTCCAGCAAGTCGGATTTTTTGTTGTCATGGGCCACAAGAGCGATGCATTTTTGCGCGGTGGTGGCAGGGGTTGGTTCAGGCATTTGCAATCCTCCGGGTTCCTGGCTGCGTTACTTGCAGCCTGTGGCTCGCTTGTATTGTTGTAATGAAGGCCGGCCAAACTGGCCGGCTAAAGCGGCTCTGCTCAGCAGAACCAGCTTTCCGTAAGGCCGGGCGGGGGCGGCCGCAGGCGCGGCCCGGGGGCTGGCGCAACGCGGCCGGCAGCGGCGTATGCCAATCGCTCAACTGCAGCGAAGGTTGTGCGCGTATCCTCCCCGGTGCGCGTAGCGGCTGCGGTGCATTCGGAGATCTGGGCCCACAGCGCGTCCATGCGCGCGTCCGGATGCGTCCACGGGTGGCAGTAGTTCCCGGCGTCCAGCGCGCCCAGCCAGGCGGCATTGCCAAATTCACGCAAGAGCAGCGAGCCCGGCGGGATCAGCAGGCGAATGCCCAGCTGCACTGCATCGATGTTCTCCACCAGGTCATTCGCGCGCAGCCACGCCAGCTGCTCCAGATAATCCTCCAGGGTTGTCCACGGCGTGAAAGCCACGAGTGAGATGCGCAGGGCGATGCAGGCAGCATCCAGCGTGCGCAGCGCAAGCTCCAGCTCCGCGCGCGTATGGCCCTTGTGCAGCGCCTGCAACACCGGCGCGGCCAGCGACTCGACCGCCGACACCACAAACAAGCAGCCCAGTGCCGCAAACTCCGCAAACAACCCGGCGTTGGCCGCAATGTGCGAAACCTTGGCAGTGAAATCAAAAGTGATGTGGGGAAGCTGCTGGTGCAGGGCGCGCGCAATGCGCAGGGCATGCGCCGGCCCGTTCAAAAAGTCGGGGTCGCCAAAAGTGATGTGGCGCGCACCGGCCGCCACTTGCGCGTGCACATCTGCCAGCACCGCTGCCACCGGCACCGCCACAAAGCGCCCCGCGTACACCGCCGGGATCGGGCAATGCGCGCACAAGTGCTTGCAGCCGCGGGTGGCTTCGGTGTAGCCCGCCAGCTGCAGCCGGCCAGCGCTGCGCAACTGCGCGTAGCACTGCAGCGCCTGCAAACCCGTGCGCTGTGGCTGCAACTCCGCGGCGGTGCTGCGGGTTGGCAGGGCCGCTGCCGGGCAGTGCGCGGTGCGCACGCCGGGCGGTGGCGCATCAACATCCCACGTGCCCTGCAGCACAGCCTGCGCCAGCTGCGGCAGCACGGTTTGCAGCTCGCCTGCCAGCACGCTGTCCGCATCCGCCCGCAGCAGCTGCGCTGCATTCAGCGCTGCATAGTGCCCATAAAAGCTGATGTGCGCTGCCGGATTAAGCGCGCGCACAGCGCGCGCTGCCTGCACCCCCACACGCAGCGCAGTATGCATGGGCGTGGAGATGCCCACCCAGCGTGCACTGCGCACCGCTTGCGCATGCTGCTCCAGCGGCTCTTGCGCCAGGTCCACCCCCTGCGCTGCGATGCCGGCAGCTGCCAGCCAGGCCAGCGGGGCGGCAACACCCAGCGGCTGGTGTCCAAGCTCATAGCCGGAAAGCAGCAGCACCGGCGCAGCGCTGCTGCCAGCGCGCTGCGCTGCGCTCACGGTGCCACCTCCACCCGCAACAGCTCACTCGCTGCGCCGTTCACCAGCGTGCCGGCACAGGCGCTGCGATCTGCAGCGCACCCGAAGATTGCAAATAACGGCGCATCAGAAAGTAAATCCGTGCCGTTGCTGGCAGCGGTCAGGTTTTGCCAGATGGCGTACAACACGCGCAGCGCGCCGCCCGCCCGCGCCTGCTGCGGCGAGATGTCCCCAATGCCAACCAGCGGTTCAAAGTGGGACCACACATAGCCCTGCTTCGCGCCGGCAGCCACCGAGTCCTGATTGGCCAGCAGCACCACCAGCTGGTTTAGATGAATGAAGGCGACGCTCTCCAGCCACTCGCTTGTACACAGCGCCAGCTCTGCGCAAGTGCGGTACGGAATGCCGGCCTGCTGCAAATAAGCACTGGCGGTTGCCAGCTCCGGGCGCGTGGCCTGCACCAGCCGCAGTGCGCGGATCTCCTGCAGCGCACCCGCCGGCTCCGCAGCGCCGCCCACTTCCGCCCGCGCGCGCTTGAAGCGGTCATCAAAGAAGAATGGCTCCCCGCGCCCGAGGCGCGCTGCGGCTGCTTTCAACACGAGCGGCCATTGCGCCGGCTGCGGCGTGTGCAGCAGCACTATAGGGTTTGCGCCAAAATCCTGCGCGTACAGCGGCGCATAGTGCGCCATGTCGCCCCACCCCGGCACAAGCTGCTGCGCAGCCAGCAAGCCCAGAAGCAATGTGCCGGTTTGCTGCAGCGCACGCGGCGACAAACGCACGCGCATGATGCCGGTGGGCTTCATCAGCGCTGCGCTGAACTGCAGCTTGAAGCGCAGCACAATCTTGCCGCCGGAGCCCAGTACTTGCGTTTCGTTCGTCAGCTGCGTGGGCAGTTCGATGCCCAGCGCGTCTGCCCAGAATGCCTCAAAGGTTGCGCCGGCGTTCAGCGCCGCTGCCACATCCAGCCACAAGTCTGCCGTGGCACGCGGATCAATCTGGTACTGTGGCGCCTTACCGTCCGGTGATATTTGCAGCACGAGGCACCCGCCGTGCAGCGCTGCGTAGGCCGGCGCTTCGCCGGATGGGAACGGCAGCACTTGCAACGGGCCGGCATACTCCGGGCGCAGTTGAAAGTGGCGCGCGGCCACATCCCACGCCCACAGAATATGCCCGGCCGCATCCTGCGGAATGATGGCCCACTGCCGGCCGCTGCGGAGCACCGAAAGCGAGCCGCCTGCCGGCAGGCGCGCTTGCAGCGCTTGCTCAATTTCTGCAAACCCGGGCATGGCCTGTTGCGCCTGCCACTCCGGGCTGGTGGCCGGTAGTTCCGTTGCCATCGGCAACATCTGCTCCATTGCCTGGTCAAACACACTTCCATCGCAGCCCAGCGGATTGGCAGCCGAGGGCACAAGCGTGGGCACCGGAACGGGCGTGGGCAGCGCCGGCGCCAGTGTTGGCACAATTGGCGGCGCACCGGCAGCGGCCGTGCTTTCCGGGCCCACAACCAGCCGCGGAACGGCTGCCGCTCGCGCCTTCAACTCGGCGGTGCCGCACCCCGCCAGTACTGCAGCCACCACAATCAATGTAGGCAGAAGCTCGTTGGCGCGAAAAGGGCGTTCGATTTGGATTGAATTGGGAGGCATACGGCCAAATTGCGGGGGTTCTTGCCGTTTCGGCAACTGCTGCGATTATAGCCAGCTGGCGCGTGTCCGGCGCTGCACTTGCATTGGCCTGCGCATGCCCGGCCTTTCCGATGATGCGTACACCCCTCGCACAGGTGCGGACTGCGGAAAACCAACTGGTTCACGCCGGCGGGCTGCAGGCATGCGCAGTGCCAAAGCAGTGAGATTTACGCTGCTATATAATAGGCAGGTAGGGGGATCATCCGGGCACCGCGCGCAACATAGCGTGCCTGCCGCAATCTTGCGTGTTATCTAGCTTCATAATCATTGCGCTGCTAACGGGGTTGAGCGTGCTATATGTCGGCGCGGAGTTTTCTGTTGTAAAGTCGCGGCGCACACGCATCAGCCAGCTGGCGGCATCCGGCAACAGCTTTGCACGCCAGCTGCTGCCCATCCTGGAAGACCCGCGCAAGCTCGACAAGTTTGTGGCAGCGTGCCAGGTGGGCATCTCCCTCACCGGCCTGCTGCTGGGCGCCTACGGCGAGGCAGTGCTTGCGCCGCTCCTGGCCCCGCTGCTCGGCGGCACACAGTCTCACTCACTGGCCGCCATCATCGTGCTGGTGCTGCTCACCGTCCTGTCGGTGCTGCTGGGTGAGCTGATGCCCAAGTCACTGGCACTGCAATTCCCGCACCGCACGGCGCTGGCCAGCGTGGTGCCGATGCGCTTATTCCAAATAATCTTTGCGCCGCTGATTTGGATGCTCAACGGCAGCGCGCTTTTCCTGCTGCGCCTGCTGGGGCGCAGCGGTGCGCCGGTGCGCGGCAGCCTGCACTCTGCCGAAGAAATTGAGCAGCTGGTGGAAGACAGCCACGCCGGCGGCGTGCTGGATGCGGACGAGCGCCAAATGCTGCGCAACACGCTGCGCCTGCGTGACCGCGTGGCCCGCCAGGTGATGACCCCGCGCACCCGCCTGTACGCGGCTCCGGCTGACAGCAGTGTGCATGCGCTGCTGCAGGGTGCTTGCGAAGCCGGCCACAGCCGCATCCCGCTTTACCGCAACACCATCGACCAAATCATCGGCTTTGTGCACATCAAGGATGTGCTGCGCCTGCAGGTGCAAGGGCGCGAAAACCTGGCTGAGATTTTGCGCGAGGCAGTGTTTGTGCCGGAGACACTGCCGCTCGCTGCGGTCTGGACCGCTCTTGAAACCAAGCATCAATACATGGCTACCGTCTTCGATGAATACGGCGGTACCGCCGGCATCATCACCATAGAAGACTTGCTCGAAGAAATTTTTGGAGAACTGCAGGACGAGTTTGACACCAAAGAAAACGCGCTCGTCTCGGCGGACAAAACCGGGCGCCTCTTCTTGCGCGGCGAACTGTTGGTGGAGGATGTGAACGAGTACCTCACGCTCGGCTTGCCTGAGCAAGAGATGGACACGCTCGGCGGCCTTGTATTTGAAGCGCTTGGGCGGCGTCCCCGCGTGGGCGACGAAGTGACACTCGGCGTGCCGGGCATCTCAGTGCGCGTGGAAAGCGTCAATGAGCTTGCCGTGCTGGAAGTTTCGCTGCAGCTGGGGCCAAAGGTGCAAACGCAAGTGGGCGAGTGGGCGGTGGCAGCGCGTGAATAGCCTGCCGGCAGCGGCTCTGCTGCAGACGCTGCCCGCTGCCCCACAACTGCTGCTGGCGCTGCTCGTGGTGGCCGGACTGTTGGCGCTCAACGGGTTGCTAGTTGTTGCCGAGTTTGCCATTATCGGCGTGCGTCCCACCCAAATAGAAGAACTTGCCGGGCAGGGAAACCCCGTGGCGCGCACGGTGCTAGCCGTGCTGGAGCACCCGCAGGCGCAAGATGAATACATCGCCGCCGCGCAATTGGGCATTACGGCTACTTCCTTGGGGCTCGGCGTGTACAGCGAGCCGCAACTCGTAAACTTTGCCACGGCCTACCTGCAACTGCTGCCCGGCGTGCCAGTGGCCGCGGCCCAAACCGCCGGGCACGTGCTAAGCCTGGGGCTGCTTACTTATCTGCACATTGTGCTGGGGGAAATGGTACCCAAGGCGCTGGCTCTGGAAAACCCGCGCGCCATGGCGCTGCATGTGGCGCGCCCCATGCAGGCACTGCGCTTCCTGCTGCTGTGGCCCACGCGCATCCTCAACGCCATCGGTGCCCGCCTGCTGCGCACAGTTGGCGTGCCGCCAGCGTCCGGGCATGCCAGCCTGCACTCCACCGAAGAGCTGGAGCAGATCGTGGCCGAGAGCAAACAGGGCGGGCTGCTGCGCGATTCAGAAGAAGAGATTCTGCTCAACATATTTAACTTCAGCGAGCGCCAGGTAGATCAGGTAATGACTCCGCGCATAAAAATTCAGGGCATCCCGTCCACAATGCCACTGCCGGAAATTCTGAACCTGGTGACCACCAGCCGCTTCAGCCGCTTTCCGGTTTACGAGGCGGACATTGACAGCGTGATTGGCGTGCTGCATGTGCGGGATCTGGCGCATCACCGCCTGCGCGCGCGCGGCGATGCGTTTGACATCCGGCTGCTGATGCGCGCAGCCCCGATCGTGCCCGAGTCTTATTCGGTTGGCGAACTGATGGCGGCCTTCAAACGCCAGCGCCTGCACATGGCGCTGGTGGTGGATGAGTTTGGCGGCACCGCCGGGCTTGTCACGCTTGAGGATTTGGTAGAGCAGGTGGTCGGCGAGGTGCGCGACGAGTTTGACCAGGAGCCCGAGCCGCTGACGGAACTGGCGCCGGGTGTACTGGAATTGAACGGCAACTGCCTGGTGCAGGAGCTGCAGGATTACGCAGACCTTGGTGAAGCCGGAACGCTGCCGGAAGTTGAGACAGTGGGCGGTTTAATGATTACCTGGCTGGGGCGACCGGCCCAAGTGGGCGACCGCTACACGCACAAAGACACTGTGCACTTCTCCGTGCTGGCGGTGGAGGGGCTGGCGGTGGCCCGCGTGCGCGTGGAGTTTCCCGCGGCTGCCGGCCGCGCGTAGCACCGCGCCGGGCAGCGGCCGGTACACGCACTCTTGGCGCACGGTCAGGGTTGGCGCAGGATCAACTCTTCGGTACTAATTTTTGTCTGTGTTCTCAGGCTCAGCAATAACTTCGCGACTATCGCCGGTACGCGCACCGTAAATCCATCAGTGATACGCCCTGGTTCACGGTGGCCCTCGTCATTTGGAGTGCATGATCCAAGTAAGGCCAACCGCGTCGGACACAAGTTGTTTAGTGTGGCACACTAAACAACTTGTGCCGGTGGTAACTTTTCCCGCGGTGTTTATGCCGTGCGCCGGTTTCAACCTGTGCGAGAAGCCATCCTTAAATTACTCGTGCGCCGGCCCCCGCCAGCTTGATGTGACATTGCTTATGTTCTGCGCACCAGCCCCATAGCGGGCAACCACCCGTGCTGCATCATTTGGATATAAACGCGAACGCACCCCGCACTGTGCTGCTCATCCACGGCTTGGGCTCCAACAATGCCGGCTGGCAAGGGCAAACGGGGGCCCTGCGCAGCGCCGGCTGGCGCGTACTGGTGCCGGACCTGCCGGGTTTTGGCCAGTCGCCTTTTGCCGGCGGCCGCTGGCGGATGGCGGATGCCGCTGCTGAATTGGCTGCGCTGCTGCACGCGCTGCAGCCCGCCGGCGCGTGCGTGGTTGGCATTTCCATGGGCGGCACAGTGGCACTGCAGCTGGCGCTGGACTACCCGCAGCTGGTGCAGCGCCTGGTGCTGGTGAGCACGTTTGCTCGCCTGCGGGCGCACGGACCGCGCCAGCTGCTTTACTTTGCGCGCCGTTTCCTGCTGCTGCACCTGCGCGGCCTGCCCAGCCAGGCACGCGCCGTAGCGCAGCATGTGTTTCCATTGCCCGCGCAGGAAGATTGGCGCGCTGCGTTTTACCAGCAGATATTGCAGTCCGATGCGCGCGCTTACCGCAGCGCGATGCTCGCGCTCGCGCGCTTTAATGTGCAAGCGCGGCTGAGCGCAGTACGCGTGCCCACGCTGGTGATCACCGGCAGCCAAGACAGAACCGTCCGGCCGGAAAATCAGTCCGGGCTTGTGCACGGCATTGCCGGGGCGCGCCAGCTGATATTGAACGGCGGGCACGCCATCATGGTGGAGCAGCCACAAGCCTTCAATCAGGCCCTCCTGCAGTTTCTTGCCGCGCCGGAGAGCCCGGCTTTATAATCGCCCGCTGGAGCCAGAAGCAGCATGAGCAAGTTTTTTGATGAGATGCGCCTGCAACCGGCAGCACTGCGCGCGCTGGCAGCAGCGTACCAGCAGCCTGCAGCGCGCAAGCTGCTGCTGGCGCACCCCCCGGGCGGGCAGCCGCTGTTTTTAGGCATGGGTGCATCCCACCACGCCGGGCTGCTGGCTGCGCGCTACTTGCAGCGCGCCGGCATTGCAGCGCTGGCCCTGGAAGCAGCAGACCTGCTGCAGCCGGGCAATGTCTGGCTGCAGCGCGCAGAAACTGTGGTGTTCGTTTCGCAATCCGGCGCCAGTGCGGAAGTGCAGCCGGTGTGCGCGCAGCTGGGCGCTACAAGCGCACTGCTGGCGATAACCAATGAGCCGCACAGCCTGCTGGCGCACAGTGCCCACACGGTACTTGCGCTTCACGCCGGCGCTGAAGCCACCGTATCAAGCAAGACCTATGTAAACTCGCTGGCGCTGCTTTGGCTGCTGGCGCGCGCGTGGCAGGGCCGGCTGGATACCGCCGCATTCGACGAACTGGCACGCGTGGCCGACCATATTGAGAAAATGCTTGAGGATTGCTCCAGCATTGCAGCCCGCTGGCTGGCAGAAGTGGGCAGCGCGGACTGGCAGGTGTTTGTGGGCCAGGGCGCGCCCGCCGTCACCGCGCGCCAGAGCGCCATGATGGTGAACGAGTGGGCCAAGGGTCACGCGATCGCGCACAGCGTTGGCTCGTTCCGCCACGGGCCAGTTGAGAGCGCAGACACCCGCATGGGGGCGGTGTTGTTTGCATCACCCAACGAGTATCAGGCCATGACCGCGCGCCTTGCCACGGATCTGCATGGCTACGGTTGCCGCGTGCTGCTGGTGCAGGGCGGCGAACCATTTGCGCCCGGCCAGCCCCTGCCCGCTGCAGCGCCGTTTGATGAGTTTCTGCTGCCCATCATCGACACTGTGGCGGCGCAGATTTATGTGGACAGCCTCGCAACCGCGCAACATGTGGCCGAGGGCTTCCGCTACATTAGCAAGGTAACCGCAAAACTGTAGGCGGCGCGCAGCCGCCGGTTGACCACCGCTCACACCCGCGCTTATACTGTTGGCAGCCGCTGGCATCCTTTGCGAGCGAGACGGCCACCATGATCTCAATATCCCCTGCCCGCCCAACGGCAGCCGCCGGCTGCTTGGCAGCGCCCCCGCACCACAGCTGCAGTTTTACCGGGAGCATTTTTGCATGCTGCTAACCCTCGATATCGGCAACACCAACATCACGGCTGGCGTGTACACCGGCGCTGAGCCGGGCGCACGCTGGCGCGTAGCCACGGCGCGCGAGCGCACCGCGGATGAGTACGGCTTGCAGCTGGTTGGGTTTTTGCAGCATGCCGGCCACACTCCGCAGCACATCACCGGCGTGGCGCTGGCTTCGGTTGTGCCGCCGCTAACCGGCACCTTCTTGCGCGCCTGCCAGCACTACCTGCACTGTACGCCGCTGGTGGTGGATGCCGGTGTGCGCACTGGTGTGCGCGTGCGCTATGACGACCCGCGCCACGTGGGCGCAGACCGCGTGGTCGACGCAGCCGCAGTGCAGGCGCTGTACGGCGGCCCGGCTTGCGTGGTGGATTTTGGCACGGCCACCACTTTCGACGCCATCTCAGCCAATGGCGATTACCTCGGCGGCGCAATTGCGCCCGGCATTGAGATTGCTGCTGACGCGCTCTTTCAGCGCGCTGCAAAATTGCCGCGCGTGGAACTGGCGCGCCCGCCCGCCGCAATTGGCAGCAACACCGTGCACTCGATTCAGTCTGGTTTGCTTTATGGTTATGTGGGATTGGTGGAAGGCATGGTGGCGCGCTTCCGCGCCGAGCTGGGGGCGGACATGAAGGTGATAGCCACCGGCGGGCTGGCCGAAGTGCTGGCGCGCGAAACTGCCGTGATAGACATTGTTGCCCCGTGGCTCACACTCGACGGCCTGCGCATCATCTGGGAGTTGAACCAGTGATGCCTCTTTGTGGTGGCCGGTCATGATCAGCGTGCTGCACAACCAGCGCGTTCTGCTGGGAGTGACCGGCAGCATCGCGGCGTACAAGGCGCCGGATCTGGCGAGCAAGCTCACGCAGGCTGGTGCACTGGTGGATGTAATCCTCACAGAGTCGGCTGCGCGCTTCATTACCGCGCTCAGCTTTGAGTCGGTAACCGGCCGGCGCGTGTACACGGATTTGTGGGCGGCGGATGCGCACGTGCAGCACATTGCGCTGGTGGAAGGCGCCGCACTGCTGGTGGTCGCGCCGTGCAGTGCAGACACGCTGGCCAAGCTGGCGCACGGCCGCGCAGACAATCTGCTCACCATCTCTGCACTGGCAGCGCGCTGCGCGCTGCTGCTGGCACCGGCCATGGATGGCGGCATGTGGCTGCACCCGGCCGTGCAAGCCAACCTGCAAACGCTGCTGCAGCGCGGCACGCGCTGCGCCGGCCCCGGCGCGGGCCGCATGGCCAGCGGCCAGACCGGCCTCGGGCGCATGGTGGAGCCAGCGCAACTGCTGGGCCACATCCGCCTGGCGCTTGGTGCCGGCGGTGTGCTGGCCGGGCGCAAGATTGTAATCACCGCTGGCGGCACGCATGAGGCCATTGACCCCGTGCGCCTGCTCACCAACCGCTCCACCGGCAAGCAGGGCTTTGCCCTGGCACAGGCTGCACTGGATCTTGGCGCGCAGGTCACGTTGATTAGCGGGCCGAGTGCCCTGGAAACTCCGGAGGGTGCTGTGCGCATTGATGTGCAAACCGGCCAGCAAATGCAGAGTGCCGTGTTGCAGGCTGCTGCCACAGCTGATGCGCTTTTGATGGCCGCAGCCGTCTCTGATTACCGGCCGCAAACTACTGCGCCGCAAAAACTCAAGCGCACGGCAGCTGCAACTGCGCTGGCGCTGGAGCCAAATCCGGATGTGCTTGCCGCAGTTGTGGCGCAGCGCGCGCAAGGCGGCTGGCCGCGCGTGCTGGTGGGCTTTGCCGCAGAGAGCGAAAATCTACTAGAAAATGCGGCCGCCAAACTGCGCAGCAAACAACTGCAGCTGGTGGCGGCCAACAACATCAGCGAACCCGGCGCGGGCTTTGGCACGGATACCAACCGCGTGACGCTGCTGGATGCGCACGGCGGCGTGGAGGAACTGCCGCTGCAAAGCAAGGCGCTGGTGGCCGAGCGCATTTGTGCGCGCGTTGCCGCGCTGCTGCAGTGACCCATCTGCTGGTGATCGGCGGCGCGTCGCTGGACGTGCTGCACTTTGCGGGCCGCACCGAGAAAGCCGCCGGCGGCGCCGGCATGTACACCGCCGTGGCCGCCAGCTGTGCCGGCGCGCGCGTGAGCATGCTGGCACCGCGCCCCGCAGAAATGCCCGCACCCTTGCAGCCCGCAGCGCAGCGCATCACGTGGCTGGGCCCGCAGGTGCCGGCATCTGAGCTGCTGCATTTTGAAATTGCCCACCACGGCGGCGGGCGCGCCACACTGGTAAACGCCAGTTGGGGCGCGGAGGCGCTGCTCAACCCGGCGCACTTGCCGGCGGATCTTTCCATTTACGACTGCATTCATATTGCGGCACTCAGCAGCGCGCAGCGCCAGCTGGAGTTTTTGCAGGCGTGCCGCGCAGGCGGTGCTGCGCGCATTTCCGCCGGCACGTATGCACGCGTGGCAACCAACGAAACCAGAACTGTGCGCGCCCTGCTGGATGCTGCGGACATCTTCTTTATGAATGAAAATGAAGCGGGCATCCTCTTTGGCGCTGTTGGTGCAGCGCGGGTGCGTGCCGGCCGGCTGCTGTTTATCACGCAGGGTGCTGGTGGCGCGCTGGTGCTGCAGGGCGCCCACACCGCGCACATTGCGGCTGAGCCCGCGCAAGAGCTGGATGCCACCGGGGCTGGCGACACATTTTGCGGCGCAACGCTGGCTGCCTTGTGCGCCGGCGCACACCCGCAGCAGGCAGCGCGCAGCGCCGTGCCGCTGGCCACCGCCATGATCACCGCCGTCGGGCCGGCAGCGCTCTTTGCGCATCCATCCACTCCGTCAGCCGCGCCAACAGACTCCCGCGTGCAGGTAAATGGGCTGCAAGTGGAACGCACCGCGCAGCTGGTGGCTGCGCTGCCGGACTTGCAGCCGTTCAACTTCACCGGCGCCCACCTTCCGCCCGCCGGCCACCCCGCAGCGCTGGAGTTCTTTTTTGCTGCAACGCTGCAGCAGTTTGGATTTTGGAGCGCGCGCAACGGCCGCTACCTGCGCCCGCTGCTGGCTGTGCAAGGCGGGCAGCAGCGCAAAGGCAGCGACTATCTGTGGCAGGCGTACTGGAGCGCACTGCAGGCTGCGCCCGGGTTTGCTGCGCCTGCACAACAAGCTGCGCTAAGCAGCAGCACATTGCAAGCCGTCTTTCGCGCGGATGATGGCACCCAGCCCATGCCTGCGCTGCGCCTGCACTTGCAGCAAGCGCGCGCATATGGCAGCGACCTGTGCGGGATGGCAGCCACACCCGCCGCCATACTGGCGCATGCCAACGACCAGCCACTGCCCCTGGCCGCATTGCTGCAATGCCTTGATCATGTGGGCGGCTACAAAGAGGATCCGCTGCGCAAGAAGTCCGCGCTGCTGGCATTGATTCTGAGCGAGCGCCCGGAACGCTGGCTGCGCGCAGCGCCCGCAGAACAGCTGCCGCCGATTGTGGACTATCACCTGCAGCGCATGTGCCTGCGCCTGGGGTTGGTGGATGCCAGCGACGCGCTGCTGGCGGCCGCCCTTAGCGCGCGCAAGCAGCTGGCGGCGGCCGATGAGTGGGCGGTGCGCAGTGCGGTGTATAGTGCCATGCAGCTGCTGGGGCAGCGCTCCGGCCGCAGCATGGCCGCCATCGACTGGTTCTTCTTTAATGCGCGCACGCGCTGCCCGGAGATGGCCGTGCCGGATTGCGCCCGGTGTGCGCTGGATCCGGTGTGCGCCCATCGCACGCAGCTTTTTCAACCGGTGCTGCGCACCACATATTATTAGCTATGAAGTTTTTGCTTGTTTGTGCCCGACCCGACCGCAATGCCAGCTAACCGCAGCGCGCACGCCTGGCTGCTGCCGCTGGGGCTGGTGCTTTTATGGGCCGGCTACTTTGGGCCGTGGATCCCGCACGCAGCCGCAGCGCTGTCGCTCAACGCCCTTGACCTCTCCGAGTGGGTGACCTACCTGCCACAGGTGCGCAGCGGCACACTGGCAGTGGGGCGCTTGAACTTTCTGGCGCCGCTAAGTTTTGCGATTGTGCTCAGCAGTGCGTGGGCATGGCAGGTGCCGCGCACGCGCGGGCTGCTGCTGGTGCCGCTGCTGGGCTTTGGCGTGCTGGCGGAACCATTTCTGCTTTACCTCAACGAACCGGAATTGCAATCCCAAATGTGGATCTTGTTTGCGACGGCGTTTGGCTGCGTTTTGGGCGCAGTGCTGCGCGGGCAGCGCTGGTACTGGGCGGGGTTTGCCCTGCTCGCCGCGTGCGGGCTGGCTGCTAACAGCTGGCCGCTGCTGCTGGTGCGCCCGGTTGCCGGTGCGTTGTACGGTGCACTGCCCGGCCTCGGTTGGGGCTGGGGCATTACGCAGCTGGGGGCCGGCCTGCTTGTGGCTGGCGCTGTGCTGCGTCAGCGCAGCAGGGCCGGCAGCGCGCCCAGCAACAGCCACGGCGCGTAAGGCATAACAGCGCCGCGCTGCTGGCCGCGCGCAACGCGCAGGCCCAGCGCCACTGCGCCGGCCAGCAGCACTCCTACGAGAAGCGCCGGCAAAGCGGACTGCACGCCAAGCGCCAGCCCCAGCACAGCTGCAAGTTTCACATCGCCAAAGCCCAGTGCCGGCGGCGCGTGTGCGCCGGCATACCAGCGCCCGCCGGCGTAAGCCGCCAGCATGCAGCCGCCCGCCGCTAGGGCGCCCATCACGGCTGCCGCGGGGCTTCCGGCGCGCAATGCTGCCAGGAGCAGCGCAATGCCGCCCGCCAGCAGCAGCAGCGGGTCCGGCAGCAGGCGCTGCTCCCAATCAATCACTCCTGCCAGCAGCAGGCAAAACAGCAATGCCATGTGCAGCAAGTGCGCAGATAGCGGCTGGCCAGCCTGCTGCAAACCCAGCGCAGCGCCGCCCGCAGCCAGCAGCACCAACACCTTTCGCAGCGGCTGCGGCGTGCCCTGCGCTGCAGTTCCCCAGCGCCGCTGGGGCCAATCATCCGCCAGCGCATTCAGCAGCAAGCCTGCCGCCACACCCAGCAGCAGCCGCAATGCAATCACATCGCGCATTATAGGTGCCTGCTAGAATCGACGGATGCGCCGCAGCCTGCTGCCCGCCAGTGACCAGCTCAGCGTGCTGGTGGCAACGATTGCGCTGGCCTACACGCTGGCGCGTGTGCTGGCGCTGCCCACGCGCCTGGTGGAAACAACGCTGCTGGGCACGCCCATCGCGCTGCTGGTAAATGGCGACACAGTTGTGCTGCTGCTGGTGGCAGCGCTGATTACCAGCGGCAGCGACGCAATGCTGCGCGGCCATCCGCTGTGGGGCGGCACGCCGGATGCGCTGCAGCTGCCAGCGCACTGGATCCTGCCCGCACTAGCCGCAATTGGCGTGGGCTTGCTGCTGCAGCAGCTGCCCGTGAGCCCGGCCTGGGCGGTGGCGCTGCTGCTGGGCGTCTTGTTTCTCACGCTGGTTTTAATTGCCGAGTACGCGCAGGTGGATCCCGCTCCGGCTGCGCAGCGCACCACGCGCCTGGCACTCGGCTGGCTGGCGTATGCCGTTGGGCTGCTTCACTTTGGCTGGCTGCGCGCGGCGGCGCTCGGCACCGGAACCACAGTTGCCATTGTGTTCATGGTGGCGGCACTGCTGGCGTACCGGTTGGCGCGGCTGGGCACCGCTGGCGCACTGCCCGCAGCCACCAGCGCGCTGGTAACGGGCATGATTCTGGCCGAGTGCGCATGGGTGCTGGCTTACTGGCCGGTTGCACCGGCGGCGGGCGCTGCAGTGCTGGTGATTGCCCTGCATGTCTGCAGCGGGCTGCTGCGCGAGCCGCTGCCCATTGCGCGCAGCGCGCTTGGCGGATACGCCGCTGCCGGCGCAGCTGCGCTGCTGCTTGCGCTGCGCGCCGGCTAGCCGGCCGGCACCGCTTCCGTCTCAGTCACCGGCTGCGCGGGATCGCCCGGCGTGTCCGCGAAGCTCAGCAGCGGACCCAACACCATTGCGAGTACCACAATCAAGCCCAGCACTACCAGCACCGTGTTGGCGCGCGATGGCTTGCGCGGCGCTGCGGGCGGGTCTTTGCGGCGCTGCTTCTTCATTTGGCTGTTGTTTACTCCTTGGCGCTGGGATCCGCAGTGAGTGTGCCAGAGTGGCGCTTTGCGCGCCAGCCCACCAGCCGCTCAGTGCCATTCATCAGGCGCTTCAAGTTGGGGCGCAGCGCATACACTTGCAGGATCAGGCACATGCCGCCGTATAGCGTGTACTCCCACGGCATGCCCAGCGTGCTGGCGCGCCACACCATGATCAGCGTTGACATGATGCCAATCGAAAGTGTGGCCACCGACGCATAGCCAATACCAAAATAAATCAGCGCCCCCAATGGAAAAATAATTATTACACAATACGGCCACAGGCCCATCGCTCCGCCCAGCGTGGCCGCTCCGCCCGCCCCGCCACGCAGCACCAGCCGCACGCGTCCGCTGTCCGGGTCGGTCAAGGTCTCGCGCAGAAAGATGGAATAGTTATGGCCCAGCACCGCCGCCACACCGCACAGCGTGTGCACCCAGTACGCCTGTGGTTGCAGCCAAACCGCCAACCACACCGGCAACGCAGCCTTCAATACATCCAGCCAGCCCGTGGCAAAGCCCGGCCAAAACCCGGCAGCGCGGATCACATTTGTGGCCCCCGAACGGCCGCTGCCCACCGTGCGCACATCCAAGCCGGTACGCATGCGCACCACCACCAGCCCCACCGGCACGGAGCCCACTATGTAGCCAAGGAAAATCAGCAGGGCACTGAGTGTGGATTGCATTAGCGGAGCTGTGCTGGAAAGAGTTGCATAAATATTGCTTAGCTCATGCACAGGCAACAGCATCACTTGTAAGCTGCAGCTGCACCGGCCGGCTGCTGCCCGCTTGCAGGCGAAATGCGCGCGCGTCCCACCCGCCACCATTTGCCGGCTGCCCGAAAATGATGCTCACAGCCTCGGGGTAGTACGCTTGCAGCTGGTCCGTCTCCGACGGCTGCGCGGGCATGCCGGGGTGAGAGTGAAACACGCCCAGCAGCTCCCAGCCGTTGCGGTCCAGCTCTAGCATGGCGGCCACCTGTGCTTTCGCTTCCGCCCGGAAGCGCTGCGGGCTGCGCTCTGCGTTGGGCAGTGCCAGTACCTGCCGCACCTGGCGGCCATTGCCGGCAAGCAGGCCACAGCCCTCGTTGGGCAGCTCAGCCGTCAGCCACGCCTGCATCTGCGCCATGTGAGCCGCCGTCAATTGCAGACTCTCGTCCAAGTTTTTATCCACACTTTCTGCAGCCCCAGTATAACAGTGGGCGAAGGCGCAGCGCACTATACTCTGCGTATGCGCCAGCCCGCCACCAAAACGCGCCAGCTTTCCAGCGCCGCGCAAGATTACATCAAGGCTGTCTACTCGCTGGAGCAGGAGCAGCAGCCGGTTTCCACCACGGCGCTGGCTGCGCGCATGGGCATTGCGCCTGCGTCAGTGACCGGCATGTTGAAGAAGCTGGCGGAGCACAAGCCGCGCCTTGTGCACTACGCCCCGCACCATGGTGTCACGCTCACAACCGGCGGCCGCGCGATTGCGCTGGAGGTGCTGCGCCATCACCGCCTGATCGAGCTGTACCTGAGCGAGGCGCTCGGCTACACCGGCGGCGAAGTGCACGCAGAGGCTGAGGCGCTGGAGCATGTGATCTCTGAGGATTTTGAGGAGCGCATTGCGCTCAAGCTGGGCGACCCGCGCTTTGACCCGCATGGCGACCCGATACCCACGCGCGCGGGCCGGCTGCAGCGCGGAGCCAGCACGCGCCTGAGCGAGCTGACCAGCGGCCTGGCAGGCACCGTGCTCAGCGTGCAAGCGCCCAACCCGGCGGAGGTGCGCTACCTGGCACACCTGGGTCTGCGCGCCGGCGCGCACGTGCGCGTGATGGAGCGCGCGCCTTTCAATGGCCCGGTACATGTCCTCGTCAATCAAGAGCGCACAGCTGTGCTGGGGCGCGAGCAGGCGGCTTTGATCAGCATAAACCTGGACAACAGCGCCGGCGCCTGACGCAGCAAGTACAAATTAATTCCCTCACCACCAACTCTCTTGCAACGGTCCAGTAAACAGCCGCAACCACATTTTCACCGTCAGTATGGGAATTACAAAATTGGGCTTGCCGCTTGAGTATAAAAGGCATCCCGAGATTTTTGATAGCGGTCCGGATGCCAAAAACACCGTACTAGCGAAACTTCTTGGCGCACAGAATGTTCACACAGTGTTGGATATGACATGCGGAACAGGATCGCAGGTATTCCATCTCACAAAGCGCGGGTACAAAGTCACCGGCGCCGACTTTAGCCCGGCGCTACTAGAGATTGCACGCAATAGAGCCCGCAAAGAAAACACGAGAGTCCGATTCATTGCGGGCGACATGCGCACGCTTCAGGTTGGTTTGTTTGATGCAGTTATCACCATAGATAACGCGGTGGGGCACCTGACCAAAGCCGGCTTTGAGAAGTCGATGCGCAATATCCGCCGGAATTTGAAAACCGGCGGGGTGTATTTTTTTGATATTTTCAATTTGAGTGCCATGACAGATAAGGTGGTCGCGGATTTTGCCATGTATTGGAGCAGAAGATCGGGTACTACGCGGTGCCACGATATTCAATGCTCAACGATCGACCGGCAGCAGGGTCTTCTCACATCGTACGATAACTATGTCTTTCAAAAGGGCGCTGGCAAACCGCGAACGCTTAGGTCCAAATTCAGCCTGCAACTTTACACAGCCAAAGAGCTGCGGGACATGCTTGCAAAGAATGGTTTTGATACCGTGATGCAGTGCGGCATGGATGGATCAAGATTTTCGGGCGGGAAAACCACGCGTATTCTGACGGTGGCGAAGAAGTGCTAGGAGAGACCTGTAAAACATCCGCGGGGGCGGACTAAGGCCAACCCGCAGGCCCTGCGCCGCGGCTACCGGACAGGCAGGCGCCCGTTATTCTTGCGGCAATCCATAAATTCAGGCGCTCGCTGCGTTTGGAAGTGCTTGGCTGCCTCGGTCAGTTTCAGCACGCCTCGAAAACAATTATCGACATCGGCAAGTGGCTTGATTTGTTTCCCGTCGAAAATTAACCCGGGTTGTCTGGCGCCACGGCGATCACAACTTTGCCGCGGGCACGCCCTGTTTCCAGATAGCGGATTGCCGCGGCTGTCTCGACCAGTGGGTAAGTTCGATCAATCACCGGGACAACCTTCCCTGTTTCCGCCAACTCTTTAAGTGCCAGCAGATCTTGCTGGACGGCGTTTGCAAGGAACATGCTCATCTTTTGCCCGCCCCACGACCCAAACAGGATGATTTGAAAGAGACGGGCCACGGTTGTAAAGCCGGCGACGGCGCAGATCCCGCGGGGAGTTAATGCCCGCCGGCAATCAGCCACCGACCGATTGCCGATGGCTTCCAGAATAAGGTCATAACGCTGACCCGTGCGGGTGAAATCAGTTTCGGTGTAATCGATGACTTCATCCGCACCAAGTTTGTGCACGAATTCGAGATTGCGCGCACTGCAGACGCCGGTAACGTGTGCGCCAAAAGCCTTGGCAATCTGTACAGCAAAGGTGCCAACCCCGCCCGATGCGCCATTCACCAGCACTCTTTGGCCCGGTTGTAGCTTGCCCGTGTTGCGCAAGCCTTGCAGCGCGGTAAGGCCGGCAACCGGGATAGCTGCGGCTTGGGCAAAGGAAAGCCCGGACGGTTTCAGCGCAACGGCGCTGGCTTTCACCGCAACGTACTCGGCAAATCCCCCCGCGCCGGTCTCGGCAAAGACCTCATCTCCCGCCTGGAATTGGTTAACCTGGCTGCCAACTTCAAGCACCCGTCCCGCAATGTCCGCGCCCAAGCGCGGATCTTTGGGGGCAAGCAGCCCATCGCTCAGGCGCACCATAAAAGGCGCTGCCCGCATTCTGTGCCAATCCAGCGGGTTAGCCGCAGCCATCTGGACCTGCACAAGGACTTCATTCTCCCTCGGCACCGGTTTTGCGACCTCCATTAGTTGCAAGACATCCGGTGAGCCGTACTGCGTAAATAAAATAGCTTTCATTATTTCCTCAAACTTAGGGAATAGCAGAGCAATGTTGGAGCGTAGCCTACCATGTTGCGCAACGACCCCGCGCTGATTGAGTGCCGCATTGCCCAAACCTCCGCCAAACCATTACATGAGAGTCAAAGACAACATTTATCGGAGGCGTTCGATCCGCGTAACAAACGCAAACTACAACTGCTGTGAACCGCCAACAGAAGTCTGGCATCTTCTTGGCACCCCCCAGCGCAAAGCTTGGTCAAACTTCAGCTCAGGCGTTTGCGCAGCGTCCCGCACATTCTCAGCTGTGGATCAGCTTCCAGCCGGCGCTTATCCTACTTCGAGGTTGCTGCCGGCAAAATAACCAGCCTGGCCGCGGCGCTACCCGGCCGACCCCACGCCTTGGATGCCCCCCTCGGTCAGGCGGCGCAAATCGCCCAGCACTGCATCCACCTCCGGCGCGGTTACCTTGGCGCCGCTCTGCTTGTTCAGCAGCGTACCCGCGCCAATGCGCTCCAGGGCTGCCTCGCGAATGCTGATGTTGCGCTGCAGCGCGGTTTTCACCAGTTCCGCCGCTGCTGCGTAGCCAAGCAGCGGGTTGAGTGCGGTGGCCACAATTGCGTTGCGCCCCAGCCAGCCCGCCGCCTTCTCGCGGTTGGCAGTCATGCCGCGCACGCACTTCTCGTCAAAGGCGCGCACCGCGCCAATCAGCACCTGCATCATCTCAAACAGGTTGTGCGCAATCACCGGCATCATCACGTTCAGCTCCAGCTGGCCGGCCTGCGCTGCCAGCGCCACCGTGTGGTCGCAGCCTTGTACATGGAACATCGCCTGGTTGAGCATTTCGGCCAGCACCGGATTCACCTTGCCCGGCATGATGGAGGAGCCCGGCTGCACGGCCGGCAGCCGGATCTCATCCAGCCCGGTGGACGGGCCGGATGCCAGTAGACGAAAATCGTTCGCAATGCGCGTCAGCGTAACCGCCGCCGTGCGCAGCGCGCCGGAAAAATCAGCCGCATCCGCCTGCGATTGCATGCTCTCAAACAAATCCTCAGCGCGCTGCAGGCGCAGCCCGGTCAGTTCACTCAGGCGCGCCACCATGCGGGCGCTGTACTCCGCATGCGCGTTAAGGCCGGTGCCGGTGGCAGTGCCGCCAATGCCCAGTTGGCGCAGGCCCTCTGCGCTGCGCGCAATGCGCTCGCGGTCGCGGCGCACAGCCAGCGCGTAGCCGCCAAACTCCTGCCCCATGCGCACCGGCACCGCATCCTGCAGATGCGTGCGACCGGACTTGAGCACATCATCAAACTCGGCCGCCTTGGCCGCCAGCGTGTCCGCCAGCGCAGCCAGCACGCCCAGCAGTTCCTCCAGCCGCCACAAGCAGCCCAGCCGGATAGCGGTGGGGATCGTGTCATTGGTGCTCTGCGCCATGTTCACATGATCGTTCGGGCTCACCAGCTGATAGTCGCCCTTCTTTCCGCCCAGCAGTTCAATCGCGCGGTTGGCGAGGACCTCGTTCATATTCATGTTGTGCGACGTGCCCGCCCCGGCTTGAAACGGATCCACCACAAACTCCGCTGGCAGCCCGCCCGCCAGCACTTCTGCTGCTGCGCTGCTAATGGCGCCCGCAATGCGCGCGTCCAGCAGCCCCAGCGCACAGTTCACATCAGCCGCCGCATGCTTGATAGCCGCCATTGACCATACAAACGCGCGCCACGGGCGCAGCCCGCTCACTGGGAAGTTTTCAACCGCGCGCAGCGTTTGAATGCCGAAGTAGCGCTCGTCCGCCACCTGTTTCTCGCCCAGCGAGTCGCGCTCAATGCGATGTGTCATGTTTCCCCCTCCAAAAAAACAGGCGAGCCCTGCGGCTCGCCCGTTGCAATCACTGTTGCTAACCGCTGCGGATGCTTACTTCTCCAGCGCCTTGTAGCCGGGGCCTTCCTTGAAGTAAGCGTAGTTCGGCGCGATGTCCGGCCGCAAATCTACAGTCTCACCCGCCTCCAGCTGGCGGGTGCACTCCAGCACCACTGCCTCGCCTTTGTCGTTCTTGCCTTCGTAATGCCCAGTGAGCCCGCTGCGCGCAATGTACTCGCCGCCTTTAGCCGCGTAATCGGCGGGCACTTCTTCCTCGGTGAAGATCGCCTCGTACGGGCACTCGGGAATGCAAGCGCCGCAGTCAATGCAGGTATCCGGGTCAATGTAGAACCACGGCCACTCGCTGCTGGGTTTGCCCGGAATGATGCACTCCACCGGGCACACCTCCACGCATGAGCTGTCGCGCAGGCAAAGGCTGGTAATAATATGTGTCATGTATTGCTCTCCTGAATTTTTCCGGCCGGCTGTGGTGCGGCCTCACTTCTTAGCGGCCGCAAAGCGCGCGCCCACAACATCCCACGCCACCACATTCCAGAACGCATCAATGTAATCCGGGCGGCGGTTCTGGTAGTGCAAATAATACGCATGCTCCCAAACATCCATGCCCAGCACCGGCTGCAAGCCATCCGCCAGCGGTGTGTCCTGGTTGGCGGTGGATGTGACAACCAGCTTGCCGCCCTTGTCCACACTGAGCCAGGCCCAGCCGCTGCCAAAGCGCCCAACTCCCGCCTTCTTGAATGCATCCTTGAATTTGGTGAAATCACCAAAGGCGCTGTTGATGGCGTCCGCCAGCGCGCCCTTCGGCTCGCCGCCGCCTTCGGCGCTCAGCGCTTCCCAAAACATGCTGTGGTTGTAGTGGCCGCCGCCATTGTTGCGCACCGCAGCCCGGATGGGCTCCGGCACCGCATCCAATTTTGAGACCAGCGCCTCAATGCTCAGTTTCTGCAGCTCGGCATTGCCGTCGAGCGCGGTGTTGAGGTTGGTCACGTAGGCATTGTGATGCTTGCCGTGATGGATCTCCATTGTGCGCGCATCGATATGCGGCTCAAGCGCGTTGTGCGGGTATGGCAGCGAAGGCAGTGAATGCGTCATGATGAACCGCTCCTTTGGGTTTTTTGCTCCGGACTTTCAGCGTGGTCGGCCGGCAGAGCCTAATTTTATGCCTGCGCCGGAGGCTTGTCAAATGTAAATGCACAGGTCTGCGGGTGCGCAAACCACCCACGACTTACGGCGTTTAATTCCTGCCCCAAGCCTAATTACTGCGATTCAGCATCCACGGGAACTAGTACCAGCCATCCTTGGGCACTCAGCGAGCGTTCATACATCAACTCGGCAAATTCCCACTCGTCAAAACTCGGAAATGCCGGAAGACTAGACCGCAGCCGAGCTGCCGGTAAAATGTGCTGGATGGAGTGGGTTTTAGAGAAACGACCCTCGATTAGCTTACGCATCTCTTGGGATCCGTAATGATCCTCGTGCACTTCCACGATTACGATTGCCTTGCAAAGAAAAGTTACCTGTTGGGGTCTAATAAATCACGCTCCGCTCCTTAAACATCGCAAATCACTAAACACGGTGAGCTTGGGTGCAAATCGACAAGATCCGCGATTGCACAAAAGCCTTTGATCTCAATTCGATCCCTAACATTATTTTGTAACGCGAGTCTAGCCAACAAATCCCGAAGTTTGGGGGCACCTTCAAATGCAATCACGTTGGCATGTGCTCGCCGGTGCGCCAATCCCACTGCGTAATACCCTTCGGCTGCACCAATTACCACAATCGATCGCACATTCAATTTTACGAAACGCTCAATACTTTCGGAAAGCTCAAGCTCATACGTACCCAAAAGCTTCGGTAGGACATATGTGGCACCGGAATTGCGGGGCAAGTAAGTGACTCCACTGAAAGGGCCGCGCTCTACATTGCCGGAAAGAAATCGAAGTTTATGGTTCAATTTACGCCACCGGCGTTTTTCATCTCTCACTAACTCGGACCGACCAAGCAAGCGGTCATATAGACCACCAATAGCAAGCTTCGCAAGTAGTGCAATTTGATTATGTAGGGGATTACTCATTAGTCGTCTAAGTTAACTCATTTAGGGATTGGGGTCAATTAGCTCAGTCGTCGCCAACGGGCTATTTTGTTTCGCAATCTTGCTGGGCGGAAGCACTCTACAATCCAGCTTACCCGCTTTGCATCTCAGACTCTGGAGGGGCTTTAGGCGCAGCTCGCATCCCAGCGCTGGATGGTGCGCGGCGTTATGGGCAGCCGCTTCAAGCTGGCAGCCAGCGCCTGCAAGGTGCAGCGCCTCACCGCGTGGCAAACAACCGCCTCGAGCCAATAATGTAAAATATCAGTGTTTGCTGATAATTAGCCGGCGTCAATTCCGAATCCATGCTCACCTTGCCCCGCCCCAAAACTCTTGATCTGCAGGCGAAGTTGTTTCGCGGCTTCTCCGACCCATCGCGCCTCTCCATTATGGAGGCACTTCGCACCGGGCCGCAAACGGTGACGGAGATTGTGCGCGCCACCGGGCTCACGCAACCGAATGTCTCCAACCATCTTGCCTGCCTGCGTGATTGCGGCCTCGTCAGCGCGGAGCCGCACGGCCGCTTTGTGCATTACAAACTCAGTGATGCGCGGGTGGCACAGTTGCTGGCCATGGCAGATGACCTGCTGGCTGCCGTGGCCTACGGCGTTGACGAATGCAGACGCTATCGGCGGCCACAGAAGGCACACCGTGCCAAAGACTGAAACGCTCGAACTCCCGATTGCGGGCATGGACTGCGGCGAGTGCGCACAAACAGTGCAGTGCGCCATCGCCCGGCTGCCCGGTGTGGAGTCGGTGCAGGTGTATCTGGCATCAGAAAAAGCGGTCATCCAGCTGGATCCCGCGCGCGTGCAATTGCATGCGCTGCATGCCATAGTTGAAGGCGCGGGCTACCGCGTGCCAGCGCCAACGCCGACCGCCACAGCACCCGCGCCGCAGCTCAACAATCTCGCGCGCCGGATCAGCAGGCTGCTGGGATTTATGTTTGGGATGGTGCTCTTCATTGTTGTTGTGGGGGAATGGTTTGGCCTCATCCGCAAGCTTACCGAGCTGGTGCCGTTTTGGGCCGGGCTGGCAGTTGTGGTTGTGTGCGGCTGGCCCATTTTCAGCAAGGTGGCGCGCGCCGCCGTCCGGCGCCAGGTCATCTCGCACACACTGATGACTGTGGGCGTGCTGGCCGCGCTGGCAATTGGCGAGTGGGCAACCGCCACGGTAATTGTTTTCTTCATGCACATGGGCGCATACGCTGAAACATTCACCACCGAAGGTGCGCGCCGCGCAGTGAAGGACCTTACCGCGCTTGCGCCGCAAACAGCGCGGGTGGAACGCAACGGCGCAGAGCAGGAAGTGCCCATTGGCTCGCTGCAACCCGGCGAAACAGTAATCATCCGGCCGGGTGACAAGATTCCCGTGGACGGAGTGGTGCTGGCTGGACAGGCAACCATCGACCAGGCTGCCATCACCGGCGAGGCCATGCCGGTTGAAGCGGCCGCTGGCGCGCACGTTTTTGCAGCCACCATTGCGCGCGCTGGCGCACTGCGCGTGCAGGCCACGCGCATTGGCGCCGACACAACTTTTGGGCGCGTGGTCAGGCTGGTGGAAGAAGCCGAGGCGCAGCGCGCCGTAGTGCAGCGCTTTGCAGACAAGTTCAGCGCGTACTATTTGCCGGTGGTCGCCGGCCTCGCCGCGCTCACCTTCCTCATTCGCCGCGACCCGCTCGCAACCGCCGCTGTGCTGGTTGTGGCTTGCTCTTGCTCAATCGCATTGGCCACGCCCATCGCCATGCTGGCTTCCGTGGGCGCGGCCGCCAAACGCGGTGTGCTCATCAAGGGCGGAAAGTATCTGGAGACACTGGCGCGCGCGGATGTGTTGCTGCTGGACAAAACCGGCACCCTGACGCTTGGCCAGCCGCAAATTACTGACGTGATTCCGCTGAACAGCTGCCCGCCCGCAGACATTGTGGCGCTGGCCGCTGCTGCCGAGCGCTACTCTGAACACCCGCTGGCCGAAGCCGTGCGCAGAGCAGCCCGCCGCAACAGCCCGCAGCTGCACGCAGTAGAGGCGTTTGAAGCAGTGCCCGGCATGGGCATCAGCGCCACGGTTGCCGGTAACCGCATCACAGTTGGCAACCGGCGCATACTGGCTGCGGCAGATGTGCCGAACAGTGCGCTTGGGCTGGAGGCGCAAGGCAAGACACTGCTGTTTGTACGCCGCGATGCAGAGCTGCTGGGCATACTGGCAGCAGCCGACACGCTGCGCCCGGAGGTGCCCGCCGCGCTGGCAGCTGTGCGCCGCCTAGGTGTGGGCCAGATTGAACTGCTAACCGGTGACAACGAACATACCTCCGCCGACCTCGCCGAAAAATTGGGCGTGCCCTTCCGCGCCGGCCTGCTGCCGGAAGAAAAGATTGCAGTTGTGCGCGCCTATCAGGCGCGCGGCCATACGGTTGTGATGGTGGGCGATGGCGTAAATGATGCGCCCGCACTGGCGCAAGCCGATGTGGGCATTGCCATGGGCGCTGCCGGCACAGACATCGCAATTGAGGCAGCCCACGTTGTGCTAATGCGCGAGGACTGGCTGCTGGTACCGGAAGTGTTTGCAACCGCGCAGCGCACGATGCGTGTAGTCAAGGCCAACCTCGCGTTTACCGCACTTTACAATGTGGCCGGCCTCGCGCTGGCGGCAATGGGATTTCTGCCGCCGATCCTCGCCGCGGCCGCTCAATCACTGCCCGATCTGGGTATTATGGCCAACTCATCGCGCCTGCTCCGCCCGCAAAAACCTTGAGCAGCCGCAGGGCTCGCAGTCACTCACATTTCGGGGATCTGGCGCAGTAAACCACCGCGCGCATTGCGCCGGCGCGGGGAATACTCCAACTAACAATGCTGCTTTAGAGAGGTTGTGCAGTTTGCGTTGATAGTCCGGATTACACCTCTGCACATACCAAACAAATGTAGTCTTTGGACAGGCAGGCGGATCCTCCGCGTTAGCGCAGCTTGCGCATTTGCACCAGCTTGCGCTTCATTTCAACCAGCCTTTCGCCATGCAACGGGTAAAACTGCAGCACCAGAAACGCGCCAGTGCAGCCCGCAAACGGCAGAAACGTCATGAAGATGCGGAAGCCCTGCGCCACGCTGGCCGGCTGCTCCGCAAGCGTCGAGTCATATCCGTAGATCTGCGAAACCACGCCAAAAGCGAACGTCACGATTGCGGTGCTGAGCGTGGTTACCATACCGTTCATGCCAAAGTACATGCCCTCGCGCCGCGCGCCGGTCCGCGTCTCATCTTCATCAATCACATCCGAAAGCAGCATGTTATCCATCAGAAAAATGCCAGCGAAGCCCACGCCAATGAAGGTTGCGGCCACGAGCGTGCCCGTCAGGTCGTTTACAAACCATAACGGCAACATGCCCAGAGCCACCACCGCATAAGCCAGCAGCGCTGTGACGCGCGGCTCAAACCGGTTGGCAATCAGCTGCCGCCACGGATACAGCATCAGCGCCGACACAATGAACGCCGTCGCAAGAATCAGTCCCGTCTGTGCGCCATCAATTTTTAGCGTGTACTTCACAAAGAACAGCATGCCAGTGGCCATGCTGTTAGTGGTTACAAAGCGCAGCGTCTGCGCCACGGTCAGCGTCATAAAGCTGCGATTTGCAACGATGTACTTCAACGCCATCGGAAATGTCATCCCCGGCTCGGCGGCCACGCCGGTCTCAACCATGCCGGACTGGCCAATCAGAATTGCCACCAGACCGATAGCGGAAAACAGGACGCCCATCAGGCCCCAGCCCAGCTGGTCGGCGATTACCGGCGGCAGCGCCACACCCAGCAACAGTGCTACCGTTAGAAAGATCATCATCTTCGCGGCCACATCTGTGCGCTCGCGATAGTTCACAAACATTTCCGGCAGCAGTGCATAGTAGGCGTTGCCCACTGCACTGTTGATCGCGTCGTACACCACAATCACGACCACAAAATATGCCAGCAGCGCATAGGGCTGCGTTGAGCCGTCAAACGGCGCCAGCCACAAAAGGGCGAACATAATCATGAATGGAAATGTGCCATAGCGCAGCCACGGAATGCGCCGGCCCAGCCGGAAGCGCGTTCGGTCCTGCCAGTAGCCGATCAGCGGGTTGTTGACCGCATTGTAGAAGGCATAGATGGTGAGCGCCAGCGCCGCCCACGCAGGCGGCAGATGTTTCACGTCTGTGTAAAAAAACAGCAGCGAAACGCCAAAGACCTGGCCGGGCATGGTGACGCCCATCATCGCCAAGCCAAAGAGCCAGCGCTGCACCTGCGATGTGGTTGCCTGGAGCTCGATCGGTTCGGCGCCGGCTGCTGCCATACTCATGAGCTTGCGCTCAAACAGAGGGGGGTGGAAAGTTGTGTCATCCGGCAAAGTATGCCATAAGCTGCTGCCCGTCAAATTGACCGGTGGTCAACAATGGTGCCGGGCTTGATGGGCAGCGCCGATTGCGGCGGCGCGCTTCAATGACCATACTTCGGCAGGCAGGACTGCGCACTTTATCTGCGCCCGCGTTTCAGCCCAACGCTTGCACCACCGCCGCGACACTTCCGCGCAAGTTTTGTTGGACTTAGTTCCGCGCCGTTTCAATGTTTCCATCCACGCTGAGTGCCTGCCCGGAGATCCGTTCACCTGCCTCGGAACACAAAAACAGAACCATGTTGGCAATGTCCCGGGCCCGCACAAAAGTGTGCAACGACGCCTGGCGCTGGTAGCCTTCACGCACTGTATCCGCTGCAATATTGCGCGCTTTGGCTTCAGCCGCAATTACCCGGTCCATGCGCTGCCCTTCCACCGAGCCGGGGCAAACAGCGTTAACGCGAATATTAAACTCCCCCAACTCCATCGCCAGCGTCTTGGTAAAACCAATCAGGGCCCACTTGGAGACAGCGTACGGGGCCCGCATCGGATAACCCATCAAGCCTGCAGTCGACGCGATGCTGACAATTGAACCGCCCTTTGCAGCTTTCAACAGGGGCACAGCTTTGCGGACGCAATAAAAATGGCTGTTGAGGTTCACCGCCAGCGTGGCCTGCCAGTCCGCAACTGAAACATCCTCCACTGCTGCCGTTGGGCCGGAAACGCCAACATTGTTGACCAGAATATCCAAGCCGCCCAAGTGCGTTTCAACTTCGTGGAACAGCCGGTCCACTTGCTCGGGATCAGACACATCTGCCCGGGTCACACCCAGCATCGGGTTTGCAGATTTGAAATCATCCAGCAGTGCCTGTGCAATATCGCAAATATGCACTGTTGCCCCGCTGGCCATAAATGCCTCGGCAATGGCGCGGCCGATCCCTGCCGCGGCCGCCGTAACCAGAACCCGCGGCGGTGCGCTAGTTTGGCTCATGCGGGCTGCGTTTGTTTGCTGTGCAACTCAGAACCAATTTATTGAGGCCCGCCGCAGCTGCAAAGTCCTCGCGTGCGCAACCGGCTTCTGCCGTGAGGCGTACAGCCAGCCCGCGCAGCGGCTGTTGCGCACAAGCTGATGCACCACGGCTGCGTTCCATAACCAGGCTGGCAGGCAGTTGTTACACAGCGCCCGATTGAGCGCTGGCAACTGCTGAAAAACTGTCCAGTTCAAAGTCGGGCATGTTCTCAAAAGTCGGCTGGTCAATCTCCGTCGGGAACCGCCGCGTATTTGCCACAAGCTTGTCTTGAAAATCTGAGCGCCGCACGTAGGTGACCTCAAGCAGTTCCGGCAGCACAAGGTCGCCAATCCACAAGCGGTCACTGTTGGTATTTGCATGCACATGCACACATTGATGCGTCTGATTGATTTTCCTGAGCACATTTACAACCAACGCATACTGCGGGTCCGGCGCTGCGGGACATAACCCGTGCAGCTCCAGAACAATCTGCGAAAACTGGCCAATGACGTTCGACGGGGCCGCGCTAAACACATCCCATTCGCAACCCTCTATGTCCATCTTCATAATCAGATTGTTACTGGCCGCGTGTGCGTTCCGCGTGACCAGGCCAGCCAATGTCTCAAGGTTGGTCGCGCTCTGGTAGCCGGTGACCCCCAGCCTCGCAAAGTGAAACCGCGGGTGTTGCCGGGGCAGTGCATCGATCGTGTGGTCAAACAGAAACACATCAATTGCGCGCGCGGCAATGGCTTCATCCCAGGACACATCGTTGCTGATACCAAAGCTGTAGGCCGCAGCCCCGCTATTTCCGGAAAAATTGTCCAGCATCACATAGCCACCATCAAACGGCCTGCCCACGCGCACATAACTGCCGCCGGCCTCATCCATAGGCATCAGCAGGGAAATGAGCTCGGCGCAGCGCTTGTAGGTGGCGGATGCGCGCACCTTTTCAGGATCGACAAGCGAATACTTGAGGAGTGAATTCGCCTTGAGCAGCTGCTGCTTGAGCTCTGCGAAACTTCGCCGTTGATATTCAAGCTGCTGGCGCTGGGCTTGCAGGATCTGCTCCGTTCCCAGCAAACGCCGGCCCAGCCGCAGCAGCGCACGCAAAAAAGCTTTCACAAGTTAAACCGGGCTGATGGTGCGGCAGGCGCCAAAAAAGCTGCTGTGGATAAGCCCGACGGGAAGTAACAAGCTTTCATGCACCGAAGTATGCCTCACAAACCGCGCCCCGCCACAAACAGGATCCCGCAGTGAGCAACGCCGCGCCCGAATTGCACGCGCACGACTCCAGCCGGAATTCTCAGCACCCGGATTTCAAAATGCGTGCTCCTCGGCACCATACCAGAACTTGCCACTGGCCGCAAAGGGCAGCGTGGCCACTTGCAACATGCGCACTGCGCCGTCCGGCGGCTCGCCGGGGGCACTAGGGCCGCCGAGGTCCGTTTTCAACCAGCCCGGATCCATCACATTCACGGCAACTTTGCCCTTCAGATCGCCGGCATAAAGAATGCTCATGCCGTTAAGTGCAAACTTGGTGAGGCGGTACGCAGGCATGCTGGGGTCTTGCAGGGCGGAAAATGTGCCCGCACCCGAAGTGACATTGATGATGCGCGGCTCGCGGCCCAGCAGCAGCAGGGGCAGAAGCGCATGGGTCAGCCAGTGCGCCGCGAGCACATTGATTCTAAAATGCTCCTCGAGCAAGTCCAGCGGCTCGGCATGAAAGCCTTTGTTCCACTGCTGCACCGCCGCGTTGTTGATGAGCAGGTCACACGCTCCCCAGCGCGCCGCAACAGCCCTGGCGAGCGCAGCGCCAAGATTTTTGTCTGTGATGTCGCCGGCGAAACCCTGAAAGCCAGGGTACTCTGACGCAAGCGCATTGAGCTTGGCTGCATCGCGCGCAACGCCAATGATCTCGGCTCCTTCCGCGCTAAACAGCTTAACGGTTTCATAGCCCACTCCGCGGCTGGCGCCGGTCAAAACAATTCTGCGGCCCGTCAGTTTTGGCATGGTGGTCCCTGTGGGTGTGCGCCCATAAAAATAGGGCTTTCGCGATCAAGCCCTTCCAACTTACTGAGTGTTTCGCTGCTCTATCTAAGCTTTGCATCAGCCTGATTGCGGAGTTTCAATGCCTGCAATTGCGTTCTCCAGCGCACCGGCAGCGCTGCGCGCAGGATTACTGTGGTGCTACAGGCAAGCGCGCCACGACCGTCTGGCCACCGTACACCTGGCGCCCAACCGCCACCAGTGCCTGCGCGCCCAGCGGCAAGTACAGATCCACCCGGCTGCCAAACTTTATCAAGCCAAAGCGCTCGCCTGCCAGCAGTGCATCGCCCACCTTGGACCAACACACGATGCGGCGCGCCAGAATGCCGGTCATTTGGGTGACAGCAATTGGCCCGTGCGCGGTCTGCAATCCCACCAGATTGGATTCGTTTTCATCGGCTGCGGGGCTGAAGGCCGGCACAAAACGCCCGGGCACATAATGCAGCGCGCGCACTTCGCCCGCGCACGGGCTGCGCTGCACGTGCACATCAAGCACACTGAGGAAGATGCTGATGCGCAGCGCCCGGCCGCCAATAAACAGCGACTCATCTACTTCGTCAATCTTGCGAATGCGCCCGTCAGCCGGTGCCAGCAGTATGTTTGCGCCGGCGGTTTCCGGCGTCCGGTCCGGATCGCGGAAGAAGTTGCCAACCAGCAACAGCAGCAGCCCGGCGCTGACTGCCAGCCAGTACCACTGCAGCCCCGCGCCAACCACAATCAGCGCGAGCAGCCCGGCCACAATTATTGGAACTTCGCGGAGGGCGATTATTACAGCGCGGGTCATCCCACCATGCGCAGCAGCCTGCGCCGCGCGGTTGCGCCCATCAACAACAGCAGCGGGCCGCTGGCAACGTACATGAGAGCCAGGCTAAAGGGCAGCGCCTGCCAGCCGAGGGCAACGCCGCACACCGCCAGCAGCGCAGCCTGCAGCAGCCACGCGGCAACCGGTACGTGGCGCAATGTGGAATGCTTGGGGTAGCCAAACGGACTCACCATCAGGAATGCCACCAGCATCACCACCGGTGCCCAGCCCCACGCCATGGTCCATTGCTGCCAGAAGCCGGCAGACACAATGAAGAGTGCGGCAGCCGGAATGGGTATGCCCTCAAACCAGCCGGGGCGCTTGGGGGCGCTGGCGGCAAACCGCGCCAGGCGCGTAGCACCGCAGACGGCCCACACCAGCGCTGCGGCTGCAGAAAGCGGCAGCGGCACGCCGCCCAGCAGCAGCAAGTGATGCGCGAGCAGCGCCGGCGCTATGCCAAAGGTGACCACATCCGCCAGGTTGTCCAGCTGCTTTCCCAATGCGGTGCGCATGTTCAGCCGGCCGGCCAGGCCGCCATCCAGCACATCCAGCACCGAACCCAGCCAGATGAGCATGCCCGCCACAAAAAACGCCTGCGTTTCCAGCAAGACAATGGCCATCACGCCCACCACCAGCGACCCCAAAGACATGGAGTTTGGCACCAGCCGCAGCAGGCGGTGGGCTATGGCGTGTTCGGAATGCACCATGTGCAGCGCTTCCTATCCGCCGCTGGGCAGCGGGCGGCGCAGGGAATTAACGCGCGCGGGCGGCATATTGATCAGTACGATGCGGCCGTGAGACCAAAACTTGTCGTCAAACTCTTTGATGACAGACAGCGCGCCATTGATTTGTTCGGTCTTCGCTGCGCAACTGAACAGGCGGTTCACCCGGTACCAGAACAAATACTTGACGTAGGAAAAAACGCCGCCAGGCTTGAGCAGATCCGTCAACCGCTGCAAGATGGCGCGCGCCTTCGCAGCGGGGAAAAACGTGAGCGGCAAGGTGGAGACAATGTAGTCGTATTGCGTGTCGTAGTTGTGCGCCAGCAGGTCATCGTTGATCAGCCGGATTGTGATGCCGGGCTGTTCCAGCAGCCCGCCCCGCTGCAGGCGCAGCCGGCATGCCTGCGCCAGCCGGCTGTTTATTTCAATCACATCCAGCACATCACCCGGCTGCAACAATTTAGCCAGCTGCTGCGTCAGTGCACCATCGCCGCTGCCCACCTCCAGCACATGCATAGGTGCCCGCGGCTGCGTGAGCGGCGCGAGAATAGCCTGCCCCAGAAATCGGGAGCTGGGCCACACGGCGCCCACCTCATCAAAGTTGTCCCGTACTTCCCGGAGAAAGGTGCGGAGATTTGTCATAATTTGTGCCAGTTTTCAAGGATTATTGGACACTAAAGGAGCAGTTGGGGGGCCAGCCACCGCATCTAGCTTGGCGGCGGGCGCCGAAACTTTTCCACTAACAATAACCCGCCCGAAGTTTAGCACACTGTGCTCGGCGGGCGCTGCGCACTGGTAAATTTATACAGCTGCCACTCAACTGCTGGCCCGCAACAGATTTTTCCCTGCCTCGAAAACTGTGGTATTCTTCCAGCATGTTATTTCTTGTGTGCACGCACCATCATCAGCAATGTTCAACCGCACCCCGGATTTGACGGACGAGTTTCGCGCACCATCTCAAGCTGAAACCCACCCAGCCACCGGGGTGGGTTTTTTTATTCAGGAGCAATTATGCAACGCACCAACATCCGCCTGGGCCTGCCCAGCAAGGGCCGCCTCGAAGCCGCAAGTCTCGATTTTTTGGAGCGCTGCGGTTTGCGCGTGGTCAAGCCCAACCCGCGCCAGTATCAAGCCAGCCTCCCGGCCATCCCCGCGCTGAATGTTCTGTTTCAGCGCCCTGGGGACATTGTGGCGGGTGTGCGCAGCGGCAGCCTGGACTTTGGCATCACCGGGCTGGACAGCATTTACGAGCACAGCGGCGAAAACGGCGCGGTGGTAACGCTGCATGATGCGCTGGGCTTTGGGCAGTGCAGCCTGGAGCTGGCTGTGCCGGAGGAATGGGCGGCGGTGCAGAATATGGCCAGCCTGGCGCAACACGCAGCGCACACGGGCCGCGCGCTGCGCGTGGCCACAAAATATCCGCTGCTCACCGGCGCCTTCCTCGGTGCGCACGGGCTGCCCGCTTGCGAGCTGATCAGCGCCGAAGGCACGCTGGAGGTGGCGCCCAGCATCGGCTACGCCGACCTGATTGCGGATCTGGTGGCCTCCGGCCTCACCCTGCATGACAACCGCCTGCGCGCACTGCCGGACGGCTGCATCCTGCGCTCACAAGCAGCGCTGATTGGCAACCGCACCGCGCTGCAGCAGCGCCCGGCAGTGCTGGCGGTTGCGCACCAGCTGCTGGAGTTTGTGGAGGCGCACTTGCGCGCTGATGGCCACTATCTGCTGATTGCCAACATCCGCGGCGAATCAGAGGCGGCGATAGCGGCGCGCATGTTTGCCGAAACCAGTTTGGGCGGGCTGCAGGGCCCAACCATCTCGCGCGTGGCCGGGCGCGATCCGCATGCCGGCATGTTTGCGGTGCAGATTGTGGTTGCGCGCGAGCGCATCGGCACGGCGGTAAACGAGCTGCGCGCGATCGGCGGCAGCGGCGTGGTGGTCTCGCCGGTCACGTACATCTTTGAAGAGGAGCCGGCGCGCTTTGCAGTACTGCAGCGCGCACTGGCCGGGCGCGCCTGAGCAGCGGCCACACACATGCTCGCCATCTGCACTGACGTAGACGAGGCACGGCGCACCGTGCTGAACCGCGCGACAGCCGGCAGCACGCACCCTGCCGAACTGCTGGAGCGCATTGCCACTTTGTTTGGCACAGCGCTGACACCAGCCGCGGCCGTGGCGCGTGTGCTGCAGGATGTAAGCCGCGATGGCGACGCGGCTGCCGCCGAGTGGAGCAAGCGCCTCGATGGCGTGGCCGCGCACCCGCTGGCGGTGCCGGCAGCAGAGCTGGCCGCAGCAGCCAGCCGGCTGCCCGCAGCGTTAAACGCCGCACTGCAGCTTGCAGCGCAGCGCATCCGCGCCTTTCATGAAAACCAGCATCCGCGCAGCTGGAGCAGCACTGCGCTAGGCGGACAGCTGGGCCAGCGCAGGGTGGCGCTGCGGCGCGTGGGCATCTATGTGCCCGGCGGCAGCGCGCCGCTGGCTTCTTCGCTGCTGATGGCCGCGCTGCCCGCGCGCGTGGCGGGCGTTGAAGAGATTGTGGTGTGCACCCCGCCCGCGCAGGCGGGCCAAAGCGTGGCCGCTGCAATTCTGGCTGCGGCACAGCTGGCCGGCGTGCAGCAGGTGTACCAGCTGGGCGGCGCGCAAGCCATAGCGGCCATGGCTTACGGCACGCAATCCATTCCGCGCGTGGACAAGATTGTGGGGCCGGGTGGATTGTTTGTGACGCTGGCAAAACAGCAGCTGTACGGGACGGTGGGCCTGGACGGGCTGGCGGGCCCCACTGAAACCATTGTGGTGGCGGACGCAGCTGCCAACCCGGAATGGGTGGCGGCCGACATGCTGGCGCAAGCGGAGCATGATGTGCTCGCGACCGCCATCCTGCTCACCGACTCGGCGGCGCTGGCCACGCAAGTGCAAGCTGCGCTGCAGCGCCGCATGCAAGCGCTGCCGCGCAAGCCAGTGATTGCGCAATCACTGGCGCAGCGCGGCGGCATTGTGGTCACGCCCGACATAGCCACGGCCGTGGCGCTGGCAGATGAGTTTGCGCCCGAGCACTTGTGCCTGTGCGTTGCCAATGCCGGCGCATGGGCGGAGCGCGTGCGCAATGCCGGCGGCATATTTATCGGCGAGCGCTCCTTTGAAGTGCTGGGCGATTACGTAGCCGGCCCCAGCCACATCATGCCCACAGGCGGCAGCGCGCGCTTTGCATCGCCGTGCAACGTGCTGGATTTTGTGCGCATCATGAGCATCATTGAGCTGGATGCGCAAACCGCGGCCAGCCTGGCGCCAGCCGCGGCGCTGCTGGCACAAGCCGAGCAGCTGGAGGCCCACGCCGCAGCTGCGCTCTGCCGCAGCACCGGAGCATCCGCCAATGAAAAATAACAATACCCCGCCAGCCGGCACAAGCACGTGGACGCCCGCGCATTTGGTGCGGGCTGCCGTCGTGGAGATGCGCGCGTACACCCCCATCCTGCCGTACGAAGTGCTCTCGGCCCAGCTGGGCTGTGCGCCGGAAGAAATTCTGAAGCTGGATGCCAACGAAAACCTGTATGGCGCGGTGCCGGAAGCGCGCGCCGCACTGGCCGCGCTGCCCTACCCGCACATCTACCCGGACCCAGAAAGCCGCGCACTGCGCACCGTGCTGGCGCAGCACACCGGCGTGCCGGCCGCCCAACTGGTGGCGGGCGCCGGCGCCGACGAGCTGATTGACCTGACGATGCGCATGCTGTTGGACGCCGGCGATGTGCTGCTGGACTGCCCGCCGACGTTTGGCATGTATGCAAACTGCGCGTACATTCAGGGCGCGCGCGTGGTGGCAGTGCCGCGCCGCGCGGACTTTGCGCTGGACATGCCGGCGCTGCGCGCTGCGGTTGCGCAGCACAATCCCAAGCTGCTGTGCCTTGGCTCGCCCAACAACCCGGATGGCAGCCAGCTGTCCGACGCGGATCTGCTGCAGCTGCTGCAACTGCCGTTGGTGCTGCTGCTCGATGAAGCCTACATCGATTTTGCGGGCGCGGGTGCCAGCCGCATCAGCTGGCCGCTGCGCCACGCAAACCTGGTGGTGCTGCGCACCTTTAGCAAGAGCGCCGGGCTGGCCGGGCTACGCGCAGGCTATGGCGCGTTTCCGGCAGCACTGGTGGAGCACATTTGGAAGATCAAGCAGCCTTACAACCTGAGCGTGGCTGCGGATGCAGCGGCGCGCGCAGCGCTGGCTGCAATGCCGGCGGTGCAGGCGCATGTGGATGCAATCATTGCAGAGCGCACGCGCCTGGCTGGCTTGTTGGCACAGGTGCCCTGCCTGCAGCCCATCCCCAGCGCGGCAAATTTTGTGCTGTGCCGCGTTACGGGCCGGTCAGCGCAGCAGCTGCAGGCGCAGCTGGCGCAGCAGCGCATTCTTGTGCGCTACTTTGACAAGCCCGCCCTGCGTGACTGCGTGCGCATTTCGGTGGGGCAGCCCGCCCACTCGGACCGGCTGCTGCAGGCATTGCACGCGCTGCCGGCTGCTTGAGCGCACCGCCCACCACACCGCACAGCCTTCACAACAGCATTGACCAATTCAACCAAGGAGCACAGCATGCGCACAGCCAGTATTACCCGCAGCACCAATGAAACCGAGATTGCCGTCACGGTAAACCTTGACGGCAGCGGCCGGCACGAGATTGCCACCGGCATTGGTTTTCTGGATCACATGCTGGCGCAGGTTGCGCTGCATGGAATATTGGACATCACGCTGCACGCGCGCGGCGATCTGCACATTGATGTGCACCACACGCTGGAGGATTGCGGGCTGGCGCTGGGGCAGGCGCTGGATACAGCGCTGGGCGCGCGCACCGGCATCAACCGCATGGGCGCGGCGTGGGTGCCAATGGATGAAGCACTTGCGCAGGTGGTGCTCGATCTCTCGGGGCGGCCGTATGCGGTGGTGAATGCGGAATGGCACACGTCGGCGATTGGCGCAGTGCCCACCAGTTTGCTGGCGCACTTTCTGGAGTCGCTGGTGGTGACCTTGCGCGCCAACCTGCATGCGCGCGTGGCCTACGGCCGCGATGATCATCATCAGGCCGAGGCGCTCTTCAAGGCGCTGGGGCGCGCCCTGCTACAGGCGGTGCAGCTGGAGCCGCGCCGGCAGGGGGTGCTGCCCAGCAGCAAAGGCAAGTTGTGACCACAATCGCATTGGTGGATTACGGCAGCGGCAATCTGCGCAGCGTGGAGAAGGCACTGTGCGCGGCGGGGGCCAGCGTGCAGCTGGCACGCAGCGCAGCAGAGCTGGAAACGGCAGACAAGATTGTGCTGCCGGGCGTGGGCGCATTTGGCGATTGCATGCGCGGCCTGGCGGCTGCGGGCCTTGTGCCGGCGCTGCTGGCGCTGGCACGCAAACGGCCGCTGCTGGGCATTTGCGTGGGTATGCAGCTGCTGTTTGAGCGCAGCAGTGAGCACGGCGAGCACGCCGGGCTTGGGCTGCTAGCGGGCGCGGTGCGGCGCTTTGAGTTTGCTGCCGGCGTGCCCGAGCGCGTGCCGCACACCGGCTGGAACCAGCTGCAGCCCGCGCTTGAAAGCCCGCTGCTGCACGGCGTGCCAGCCGGCAGCCATGCTTACTTTAATCATGGTTACTACTGCGATGCGCTGCCCGCCAACACGCTGGCGTGGTGCGAGCACGGCTTGCGCTTCAGCGCCGTTGTGGGCCGCGCTGCCATCTATGGCATTCAGTGCCACCCGGAGAAGAGCCAGGCCGTGGGGCTGCAAATGCTGCGCAACTTTGTGGAACGCGGATGAACGCCAGCGCGGCCTTCACGGTGTATCCGGCAATCGACCTGCGCGCGGGGCGCGTGGTGCGCCTGCAGCAGGGCGATCCGCTGCGCGAGACCGGCTACAGCAGCGCGCCGCTGCAAATTGCGCAGCAGTGGCTGGCGGCCGGAGCAGCCTGGCTGCATGTGGTTAATCTGGACGGGGCGTTTGGCGAAGATGGCAGCGCCAACGCCCTGGCGCTGGGGGACATTCTGCGCAGCGGCGCGCGCGTGCAGTTTGGCGGCGGGCTGCGCACGCTGCCCGCCATTGAGCAGGCGCTGCAGCTGGGCGTGCAGCGCGTGGTGCTGGGCACCGCTGCCGCCACACAGCCCGCGCTGGTGGCAGCGGCGCTGGCGCAGTTTGGTGCGGAGCACATTGCCGCCGGCATCGACGCGCACGCCGGCGAAGTGCGCATTAAAGGCTGGGCCGCTGGCGCCGGCATCAGCGCCACAGCTCTGGCTGGCACACTGCAGCAGCAGGGCGTGCGCACAATCATCTTTACGGATGTGGAGCGCGACGGCATGCAGCAGGGGCTAAACCTTTTGGAAACCTGCGCCCTCGCGCAGAGCAGCGGCTTGCAGGTGATTGCATCCGGCGGCGTGCAGGCCAGCAGTGATGTGCATGCAGCGCGCGCAGCGGGCCTTTCAGGCGTGATTGTAGGGCGCGCATTGTATGAAGGCGGCGTGCAGCTGCCGGCGCTGCTGCGCGAACTGGCAGAAGGCATGGCACCGGGAGGGCGAACCTGATGCTGGCGCGGCGTATCATCGCCTGCCTGGATATCGACCACGGGCGCGTGGTGAAGGGGGTGCGCTTTCAAGAACTGCGCGATGCCGGCGACCCGGTGGAGCAGGCGCGCTGCTACGACGCGTGGGGCGCGGACGAGCTGGTGTTTCTGGACATCTCCGCCACGCACGAAGGCCGGCAAACAACGCTTGAAACAGTGCGGCGCGTGGCGGACTGCGTCTTCATTCCGCTGACGGTGGGCGGGGGCGTGCGCAGTGTGGCGGACATGCGCGCGCTGCTGCTGGCCGGCGCCGACAAGGTGAGCATCAACTCCGCTGCTGTGCACGACCCGCAGCTGCTGGCGGCCGGTGCTGAGCGCTTTGGCAGCCAGTGCATGGTGCTGGCCATCGACGCGCGCCGCGTGCCGGCAGCGCAGCCGCTGCGCTGGGAGGTGGTGGTGAACGGCGGGCGCGTAGCCACCGGCCGCGATGCGCGGGCCTGGGCGCTGCAGGGCGTGGCCGCCGGCGCGGGCGAAATTTTGCTGACCAGCATGGATGCTGACGGCACACGCACCGGCTTTGACTTGGAGCTGACGCGGGCAATTGCGGCAGCCGTGCCGGTGCCGGTGATTGCCAGCGGCGGCGCCGGCAGCGCGCAGCATTTTTGCGAAGTGCTGCAAGACGCGGGCGCTGCCGCGGCGCTCGGTGCGTCAGTTTTCCATGACCGGCAGCTCACCATTGCAGATGTAAAACAAGCACTGCGCAGCGCCGGGCTGCCAGTCCGGAGCCAAACCCATGAACCCTGAGCCGGAATTAAAGTTTGACGAGCACGGGCTGCTGGCCGCGGTGGTGCAGGATGCTGCCAGCGGGCAGGTGCTGATGCTGGCGTGGATGAACACCGAGGCGCTGCGCCTCACGCGCCAGACACGCGAGGCGCACTTTTGGAGCCGCAGCCGCCAGTGCCTGTGGCACAAGGGCGCCACCTCCGGCAATGTGCTGCATGTGGTGGCAATGCTCGCCGACTGTGACGGCGACACATTGCTGCTGCGCGTAAACCCAACCGGCCCCGCCTGCCACACGGGCCGGCCGGCATGCTTCTTTCAAGAGCTGCAGATTGGACAACAACTGCCATGAACCCGCCGTTTTGCTAAACTGCTTTTGCTGACGCAGTGCAGCCGGGTGTAGCAAACAGCACGCGCGCCCAGCAACCGGCAGCCAGTAATAAAATTATGCCCGCTCAATCCGCCGAAGTCGTCCGGCTCGAAAAGCTGTCCAAACACTATGTGGAAGGCGGCCAGCTGCGCCCCATCCTCGATGCGGCAGATGCCACCTTCTGCACCGGCGAGCTGGTAGCCATCCGCGGCCGCAGCGGCACCGGCAAAAGCACACTGCTCAACCTGATTGCCGGCATCGATGAGCCCGACTCCGGCCGCATCTTTGTGGACGGCCAGTGCGTTACAGACTTGTCGCCGCGCCGCTGCACCGAGTTCCGGCGTGACCACATTGGCTTTGTGTTCCAGTTCTTCAACTTGATTCCCACACTCACGGTTTACGAGAACGTAGCGCTGCCGGCTGAGCTGGCGGGCGGTGCACACGCGCGCGCCGTCACCACGCGCGCGCTGCAGCTGCTGGATGAAGTGGGGCTCGCAGCGCGGCGCGACTCGTTCCCGGACAAACTCTCCGGCGGCGAGCAGCAGCGCGTGGCGATTGCGCGCGCCTTGGTGTGCGACCCGCGCCTGGTGCTGGCAGACGAGCCCACCGGCAACCTGGATGAAGCCAACAGCAAGCTGGTGATGGACCTGCTTGACCGCGTAACGCGCCGCGACGGGCGCAGCCTGCTGATTGTCACCCACAGCCGGCGCGTGGCAGCGCTGGCGGACCGCGTTCTTAACATCACCCACGGCCGCCTCGAGCCGGACGCGGGCTAAGGTGCTAGCCCGCACTTTACTACTCACCGGCGTGCGCGACATGCAGCGCCGCCCGGTGCAGATGCTGCTGCTGCTGCTGGGCGTGGCGCTGGGCGTGGCAGTCGTGGTGGCCATCGACCTTGCCAACACCAGCGCCAGCCGCGGCTTTGCGCTCAGCGCCGAAACAATTGTGGGGCGCGCCACGCATCAAATCCGCGGCAACTCCGGCGTTGTGGCTGAAGACATCTACCGCCTTGTGCGCACAGAGCTTGGCCTGCGTGCAGCCGCACCTGTGGTTACCGGCACCGTGCTGGCGCCGGATCTGGATGCGCAGCCGCTGCGCATCCTCGGCGTTGACCCATGTGCGGAGGCGCCCTTCCGCAACTTCCTCGGCGCCGCCGGCACACTGCCCGCGGACTTCACCGGCTTTTATACGCAGCCCTACAGCGTTGTGGTGCCCATCCGGCTGGCGCAGCGCTACGGGCTGGAGCCCGGCAAACAGCTGCGATTGCTGGCCAATGACCGCGAAGTGCGCGTGAACATTTGGGCGGTGCTGGACCCCGGCACGGACGGCATCCGCCGCGCGCTGGACGGCATGCTGCTAATGGATGTGTCCACCGCCCAGGAGCTGCTGGGCATGGAAGGCAGCCTGACCTATGTGGATTTGATTGCGACGCAGCCGGAGCTGGACCTGCTGCAAAAACGGCTGCCCGCTTCCGTGCGCTTGGCGCTGGCTTCCGAGCAAACCAAAACTATCGGCAACCTGGCGGACGCCTTCCAGCTGAATCTTTCCGCGCTCAGCCTGCTGGCTTTGGTAGTGGGCATGTTTCTCATTTACAACACCGTGATGTTCTCGGTGGTGCAGCGCCGCGCGGTGCTGGGCACGCTGCGCGCCCTGGGCGTCACCGGCCAGCAGCTGTTTGCGCTCGTAATGCTGGAAGCGGCCGTCATCTCCGCCGTGGGCGCAGCTGCCGGCGTGGCGCTGGGCTGGGTGCTGGGGCAAAGCGCGGTGCGCCTCGTAACGCAAACCATCAATGACCTGTACTATGTGAGCACGGTGCGCGACGCGCCGCTGGCAGCCTTCACCGTTGCCAAAGGCGTGGCGCTTGGCATTGGCTCAAGTTTGTTTGCGGCTGCGCTGCCGGCTTATGAGGCAGCGCGCGTGGCACCCGTCACCGCCATGCGCCGCAGCTCGCTGGAAGACCGGGTGCGCGGGCAGATTCCATTGCTGAGCGCTGCGGCTGTGCTGCTGATTGGCAGCGGGGCCGGCGTGTTGTTTGGCATTCCAGCCTCGCTGGTGGCCGGCTTTGCGGGCATGTTTATGCTGGTGCTGGGCGCAGCTTTGCTTGTGCCCGGCACCACACTGCTGCTGATGCACTTGGCGGGATTTGCACTCGGGCCCGTTGCGGGCACGCTGGGGCGCATGGCCGCGCGCTCCGTCAGCAAGTCGCTCAGCCGCACGGCCGTGGCAATTGCCGCGCTGATGGTGGCTGTCAGCGTCACACTGGCCGTCAGCATCATGACCCGGAGCTTTCGCGACACCGTCATCAACTGGCTGGAGCTCACGCTCAGCGCAGATCTTTTCATTACGGCGCCCGTCATCGGCGCCGCCGGGCCGGCCTCCACGCTTTCTGCCGAAGTGCTGCCGCTCGTGCGCGCAGTACCCGGCGTGCAAGGCGTGGAGACCATTCGCGGCACAACCGCCTACAGCCAGTTTGGCGAGGTGCGCCTCGCGGTGTTTGATGCGCGCATGCAGCGCGACCGGCGCGTGTATCGCTTTGAAGACGGGACGCCGGAGCAGATCTGGGATGCGGTGCAGGCGGGCAGCGTGCTGGTGAGCGAGCCGTTTGCATACCGCCACGCGCTGCCGCGCAAAGGCGCCAGCGTAACACTGCGCACCGACCGCGGCGAGCAGACTTTTCCGGTGGCGGCCGTGGTGTATGACTACGCCTCCGACCAGGGCGTGGTATTCATGGCGCGCACGGTGTACGACCAGTACTGGGATGACCGCGGCATTTCTTCGCTGGCGGTCTCGGTGGCGCCCGGCTACACAACGGATGGCGTGGCCGCCGACCTGCGCACGGCGCTGGCAGGCAGGGCGCTCAGCGTTGTATCCAACCGCGCGCTGCGCGAGCAGGCGCTGCTGGTGTTTGACCGCACTTTTGCCATCACAGATGCGCTGCGCGTACTGGCGGTGCTGGTTGCGTTCATTGGCGTATTGAGCGCATTGATGGCGCTGCAGCTGGAGCGCACGCGCGAGTTGGCCACCATGCAAGCCGTTGGCCTCGGGCGCGCGCAGCTCAACGGCCTGGCACTGATGGAGACGGGCTTGATGGGCGCGGCTGCCGGCCTGTTCTCGCTGCCCACCGGCTACGTGCTTTCCTACGTGCTCATCTATGTGATCAACCTGCGCTCGTTTGGCTGGACGATCCAAATGCAAGTGCCGGCGCTGCCATTCTGGCAGGCGCTGCTGCTCAGCATCTTGGCTGCGCTGCTGGCAGCGGTTTACCCGCTATGGCGCCAGCACCGAATGCCTGTGGCTGCCGGCTTGCGCCAGGAGTAGGCAGCAGCCAATGCGCACCTCCATTGCAATCGGGTTTGCCGTGCTGCTCGCTGCGGGGGCTGCATGGCTGTGGGCCGCGCCAACGCCAACCGCCGCCGTGCCCCAGCTGCAGCTTGCCAGCGCACCGGTGACGGGTTTTGCCAAAGCCTACGCGCCGCGCCCGTTCCAGCTGCCGCTGGACAACGGCCCGCATGTGGACTTCCAAACGGAGTGGTGGTATTACACCGGCAATCTGCAGGACGCAGCGGGCCGGCACTTTGGCTACCAGCTTACATTTTTCCGGCGCGGGCTCACACCCGGCGCAGCCCCACCGCGCACCTCAAGCCTCGCCACCAACCAAATTTACTTCGCGCATTTTGCCATCACTGATGTTGCCGGGGACAAGCATCACTTTGCCGAGCGCTTTAGCCGCGGTGCGGCAGGCCTGGCGGGCGCCAGCGGTGCGCCCTACCAAGTGTGGCTGGAAGACTGGCGCGCAGACAGCTTGAATGCGGACGGCACGCGCCTGCAACTGCACGCCAAAGAAGGCAACTTTGCGCTGGACCTGACGCTTGACTCGCGCAAGCCGATTGTGGCGCACGGCGATCGCGGCCTCAGCCCGAAAAGCGCGGAAGCCGGCAACGCATCCTACTACCTGAGTTACACGCGCATGAATACCACTGGCACCATAACGCTCAACGGCACAGCCAGTGCCGTGGCTGGCACCAGCTGGTTTGACCATGAGTGGAGCACCAGCGCACTCGGCCCCAAAGCCGTGGGCTGGGATTGGTTCAGCTTGCAGCTGGATGACGAGCGCGAGATCATGTTTTTTCAGATGCGGCGCACAGACGGCACGCTTGAGCCGGTATCCGGCGGCACGCTGGTGGCAGCCGACGGCAGCACGCGCCGCCTCGCAGCCGCCGACGTGCAGCTGAGTGGGGCGGACACCTGGCACAGCCCGGCCACCGGCGCCGCATATCCAAGCGCGTGGCGCGTTGTCATTCCATCCGCACAGCTGGACCTGCGCGTGCAGCCATGGCTGGCACAGCAGGAGATGCTGGTGAGCTTTGCCTACTGGGAGGGCGCAGTGCAGATCAGCGGCACAAGCGCCGGGCAAGCCATCACCGGCAACGGGTATGTGGAGCTGACCGGCTACGCGGGCAGCTTGCAAGGCCAGTTCTAAAGCGGCGCGCTGCGCGCCATCGCACGGCCTTGCAATACAATTAGCCGCGCTGCCCGCACCCGGGCAGCTGCCAGCCCGGAGGCCTCATGAGCACTGTACTCGCAGATCTATTTGCAACCATTGTGTCCCGGCGCACACAGCCAACTCCCGCCTCTTACACCGCCGGCTTGTTCGCTGCCGGCGCGGATGAGATTGTGAAAAAGGTGGGCGAGGAGGCAATTGAAGTGGTGCTGGCCGCCAAAGGTCAGGGCGATGAACGCCTTGTGTCCGAGCTGGCTGATTTGCTTTACCACGCACTGGTGCTGCTGGCTGCGCGCGGTCTTACGCTTGCACAGGTGGAAGCCGAGCTGCAGCGCCGCGCTGCGCACTAGCCCGACCAAGCCCAGCAATTTTGCCGGTGGACGTTTATCTTTTTGACGTGGATGCGGTGCTGCTGCATCCCGGCGGCTACCGCGCTGCGCTGCAAGCCACATTGCGCCACTTTGCGCAGCAGCTGGGGCTGTCCACCGCCCTGCTCACGCCTGAACAAGTGGATGTCTTCGAAGCCCACAGCATCATCAGCGAGTGGGACATCTCCGCAATTTGCATTGCCGCAGTGGTGCAGGAAGGGCTGCTGGCTGCACCGGCGCTGGCGGTGCCCGCCGCACTGCCTGCCGCACTCGACGCGCTGCGCAGCCACGGCGCGCCAGCAGTACCCGACATTAACCCGGCGCTGCTGGCGCGCAGCACTGCAGCCGCACTGCGCCCCGGCGAGCACCCCGCCCAGGCAGCCGCCCGCGTGCTTGCTAGCGACTTGCGCGTGGCAGCCGACGCGCGCTGCACTGAACTGCGCGCGCTGCTAAACCACATCCTGCTGCACACGCGCGATCCGCATCAATCCTTGATCTTTAGAATCTTTCAGAATTTCGCACTTGGCTCAAGCGCCTTCACCGAATGCTACGGGCTGCCGGCGCCATTCATTGCGCCCGGCATGCTCGCTGTGGAAGACCGGCCGGCGTTGGATCCAAAATGGGCATCTGAAATATTGGCGGCGACACAAACGGATGCTGTGCGCGCCGTGATCTACACTGCGCGGCCGTCGTTGCCGCCAACCGCCACAACTGTTGGCGCGGGCACATATTCCCCGGAGGCGGAGCAGGGCGCGCGCATGGCGGGGCTGCAGGCGCTGCCGGTAGTGGGTGTTGGCGCGATGCAATGGCTGGCTGACACGCTCGGCGGCGATGCCGCGGAGTTTTCCAAGCCAGCGCCACTGCATGCCCTGGGTGCCATCGCCTGCGCGCTGTTTGCCCCGGCAGCGGATGCGCTGCGCGCAGCGCACCACCTACTGCGCACGCACCAATTGCCGCCGCTGATGGAATCGCTGCGCGGGCGGCCGCTGCGCGTGGTGGTGTTTGAGGATTCAGCGCGCAGCATTCACGGTACACAACAAGCCGGTGCCATACTGCAAGCCGCCGGCGTACCCGCCAGCATGCTGGGCTGCGGCATTGCCCAAAGTGCCGCCAAGCGCGCGCAGCTTTCAGCTGTGGGCGCACAGCTTTATGACGATGTCAATGCGGCACTAGCTGCGGTGCACCACCCACCGCACGCCCACAAAGGTTAGCGGCCCAGATCCAGCTGGCGCACCACGCCAACAACCGCGTTGGCTGTCAGGTCCAAAGCGCCGCTATCGATCACATCCACCGTGTCGTACTGCGTGTGATACGCAAGTTCGGCTTCCACGCTGCCGCTTGTCTGCAAGCCGCTGGCGGCAATGCCGCGCTGCAAAAACGGCAGGTAGTCCGCACTGCGCAGCGTATACCAAATTCCATTTGAAGCGGACTGGGCCATGCGGATCGCCTTGTTCAGGCGCACACTGGTAGCGCGCTGCAACAAGACGCCGTCCCGGGTAATAAAGCGCAGCTTATCGCCGGCGCCCACCATGTCAAGGTTCAGCATCAGCACCTGCGGTGCGCGCCGCGCCAGCAGCGCCGCACGCGCAGCCGCCCCGTGCATGCCGGTCTCCTCTGCGCCCGTGAGGCAAAACTCCAGCTGCGTACCGCGCGGCGGGTGTTTGGCAAAGTGCTCGGCCACTGCCAGCAGCACACCCACGCCCGAGGCATTGTCATTGGCACCCGGAGAGTGCGTAACCGGCGGCAGCAACAATGAAAGCAGTTCCAATCCCATGCGCCAGCCCACCAGCAGCATGCCTGCCAAAACAGTTGCGGCAAGCACCACCCTGGGCAGCGGAATCACCAGCTGATCCGCAACCGCCAGCAGCGCGAGAAGAATCGCGTAGCGCTGGGTGAAGAACGTGGTCTGCGCCGCGTACCTGCGCAACACGCCGGATTCAAACATACCATTGCGCGGGCTGTCCAGATGCGCACAAACAATTAGCAGCGGACTGCCGGCCGGGGCTGCCTGTGCCGGATGCGCGCACAAGTTTGCGCTGCTGGCAGTGCAGCGCCGCCAGCGTGTGCGCAGCCGCTCAATGTCCGGCAGCGCGGCCATCAGCACCGGCATGAGCAGCGCCAGCCACGGCAGCGCCTGCCACAACGCCGATCCCGCCAGCAGCACGGCGCTGATCACCGGCTCCAGCAGGTTTACCCGCGCCGGCGGCGCAAACAACGCCGCCTGGCGCTCAACGCGGTAGCCCCATTTTTCCAGCTGCACCGCAGCATACGCGCGCGCTTCCTCCTCTGCCGGGCTGCCCGCCGCCCGCGGCCCAATCTGTTCGCACAGATGGCGGATATGGCGCAGGGCTGCGGCCGAAAGCGGCGGTTCCTTTTTGGAAAAAGATAACACGCTAGCCAGCTGGCTTGGCGGTGACCGTGACAAAGCGCGCCACCTTATAGGAGAACAACGGCGACACATGCTCGAAAGCTGCCAGCGGGCGGGCGGGCAGCTGCGCCAGCAGGCGCTGCTGTTCCGCATGCTCGGCCGCGCCTTGGTTTGCAATAATCAACAGCCCGCCAGGCTGCAGGCTGGCCCACACGCTGCGCAGCAGCACAGCCGGCATAAAAGCCGGGCGCGGCAGCCCCCAGCGCAAATGGTCCTGGTCAAACAAAAACGGGAACAACATAGTAATCAGGTTGTAGGCGTGCGGCTCTGCAGTAAATGCGCGCGGCACGTACTCCACACCGGCCAGCGCCCGCATGTTTGCCAGCGCATGATCGTGCCGCGAGTGGAAGCTTGCATACACGCGCCAGGCGTCGGCTTCAAAGCCGCGCAGCTGCACCGCGCGCCCTGCCGGCGCACACCAATAGCGCAGCAGTGCGTGCAGCGCCGCCACATAGTTCCATGCCGCGCAGCCCACATCTGCAGCTTGCACGGCTGCCGGCAGCGTCTGGCCGGCGCAATTCAGCGCGCGCTCCAGCATCTCAAGGTAAAAAAGATTTTCACGATAGTTGTCTGCGCGGCTGTGCGCATGCAGCGGCTGCAGCGCATACACCTCCAGCAGACGCGCGGCTGTACCTTCCGCCTGCCCGCGCTCCGCCGGCGGCCAGCTGGCAAACAGCGCCTGTTTGGGCTCATTTGGAATGCGCAAGCCACTGCGCCGCCAGCGGACCCACTCGCGCAGCGGATAGTCAATGGCATTGCGCAGCGCATCCAGCATTATTGGCGATTATAATGGTCGGGCTCAGCCCGCGCTGCGCCAGCCGGCCATGGCCGCGCACCGGCGCACTTTGCGCTCCGCCATACTTTAGCCGCACATCGGCGCCGCCACTGCCCGTTGCCAACCCGCCCGATCCAGCTCTCCCGGCGCGATGCGCGCCAGCTTGCACTTGTTGCGCAGGGCTTCGGCGCCGCCCGCCCCAAGGGCGCAGTGACGCAGCGCCAGCTGCAGAAAATGTTCAACTGCGTTGGCGTCATCCAAATCGACTCGGTAAATGTGCTTGTGCGCAGCCAGGAGCTGCCGGTCTTTGCGCGCCTCGGCCCGCACAACCGCAGCCTGCTGCCGCAAGCCGTGCAATCCGGCGCGCTGTTTGAATACTGGGCGCACGCTGCCTCGTTGGTGCCTACCAGGCACCAGCATCTGTTTCGCTGGCGCATGGAACAGGGGCGCTCGCAGTCGATGGCAGCAGCCATCTCCAAAGTGCATCGCAGCAAGAAGGCGTACGTTGAAGTTGTGCATCAGTACATTGTGGAAAACGGGCCGGTCGTGGCGGGCGATCTTTCCCAGCGCACCACGCCCAAAGGCAAATGGTGGGACTGGGACGCGGCCAAGCTTGCGCTCGAGTATTTGTTCTTGGTGGGTCGCTTAAGTGCGCGGCGCGAAGCGCATGGCTTTGCACGCGTGTATGACCTGCCCGAACGCGTACTGCCGGCCAGCGTTCTGGCAGTGCCCACACCCAGCCCGCACGCAGCTCAAACGCAGTTGGTGGCGCTCGCAGCCCGCAGCCTCGGCGTTGCCACCGCCGGCGATCTTGCAGACTATTACCGCCAATCACTCACCGGGCTGAAGCCGATCCTTGCGGAGTTGGTGGAGGCAGGAACGCTGCTGCCTGCCACTGTTGAGGGTTGGAATGTGCCGGCTTATTTACATTCTGCAGCCGCGCAAACAACAGCGGTGGAAGCTTGTGCGCTTTTGTCGCCATTCGACTCGCTGGTGTGGTACCGGCAGCGTTGCGAGCGGCTGTTTAATTTTCATTACCGCATTGAAATTTATACCCCAAAGGCGCAGCGCAAGTTCGGCTATTACGTGCTGCCCTTCCTGCTGGGTGACACGCTGGTGGGCCGCATTGACCTCAAGGCGGACCGCAAAGCCAGCGCCCTGCTAGTGCAGGCCGCGCACCTTGAGCCCGGAGCCAAAGCGGCCAATGCGGCTGCGCAGCTGGCGCGCTTACTGCCAGAGATGGCAGCGTGGCTGGGGCTTGAGTGCGTGACCGTGCACGCGCGCGGCAACCTGGCGCAGGCGCTGCGCCACGCACTGTAGCTCTGCTGGCAATGGAAGCCCCACATCAGCTTCAACGCCGCGGCGGGCGGAACCTTTGCTCACGCAGTTCATAGCGCCCGGGCAGCACATGCGCGGTATGCTGCTGGTGGCACTGGCCGGTGCCAGCTGGGGCACCATCGGCGTGGCCATCGCGCTGCTCAACCGCATCACAACCGCAGACGCATTCTCCACCGGCTTCTGGCGCATGGCCATCAGTGCGCCCGCGCTGCTGCTGCTCAGCCGCTGGCTGACGGGCGCCAACTTCTGGCGCGTGCAAACGCGCGACTGGCTGCACATCGGCAGCATCGCAGCCGCGTTCGCGGCGTACCAGGTTTGTTACTTCGCTGCAATTGCGCGCATCGGTTTTTCCAGCGCGGTCATGCTCAACATTTGTAGCGCGCCGGTATTTGTGACACTGCTTGCAGCGCTGCTGCTGCGCGAGCGCCCGGGCCGGGTGGCCGCCGCTCTGCTGCTGCCGGCGCTCTGCGGCGTGTGGCTGCTGGTGCGCACCAGCCCGGCTGCCGGCCCGCCGGCAACCCGCCTTGCGGGCGCACTTTTGGCGCTGAGCGCCGGCCTGTGCTACAGCGTGGTGGCCGTAAGTGCGCGCGCACTGGCGCCGCGCTATCACCCGCTGCAACCAGTGGCGCTGGCATTTCCGCTGGGCGCACTGCTGCTGCTGCCCTTTGCGCTGCAGCACGGCCTGCAGTTTGCCTACCCGGCCAATGGCTGGCTGCTGCTTTTGTACATTGGCCTTGTTCCCACTGTGGGCGGCTACGGCCTTTACTTGTGGGGGCTGCAAACCACGCCTGCCCCGGTGGCGGCCATCATTGCGCTGATTGAACCATTGCTGGGCGCCGGCCTGGCGCTGAGCCTGCTAGGCGAGACCCTTGCGCCGGCTGCGGTTGCCGGCGCTGCCTTGCTGCTGGCCAGCATCTGCGCGCTGCTGCTCTTGCATGCGCGCGAAAGCACACGCGCTGCGCAGCCGTAAGCCATACAGCGCGCACCGGCGCGATACCGCCTCACCGGCGCTGATCCGCGTGAAGTGCGCTAACAGCGGTGCGGTAAACTTTGCACAGCAAGCCCGCGCAAAACAATTATGAAAACCTTAATCAAGGGCGGCACAGTGATCACTGCCGCAGACACATTTGCGGCAGACCTGCTGCTCGAAGGCGGGCGCATTGCACAAATCGGCGCCGATTTGCCGGCAGCCGGCGCGCGCGTGGTAGACGCCGCTGAAATGCTGCTGCTGCCCGGCGGCATAGATGTGCACACGCACCTCGAGCTGCCCTTTTTTGGCACTGTGGCTGCAGATGATTTTTATACCGGGCAGCGCGCTGCGGCATTTGGCGGTACTACTTCCCACATCGACTTTGCCATTCAGTACAAGGGCGAAAGCCTGCATCAGGCGGTGGAAAACTGGCGGCACAAAGCCCGGGACAAAGCCGTACTGGACTACGGCCTGCACGTTGCCATCACAGATTTGAACGACACTGTGATGGCTGAGATTCCGGCGCTTGCAAGCGCCGGCGTCACCACCATCAAGCTGTTCCAAGCCTACAAGGGCGTGTACCAGGTGGATGATGCCACGCTCTTCCGCGCCATGCTGAATGCGGCCGAGGCAGGCATGCTGGTTATGGTGCACTGCGAAAACGGCGATGTGATTGACTTCTTGATCCGTGACAATGTAGCGCATGGCAGGCTGGCAACCGAGTACCACGCGCGCAGCCATCCCGCGTGGGCCGAAGCCGAGGCATCGCTGCGCGCAATTGCGCTGGCAGGCATAGCCGGCGCGCCACTCTACATTGTGCACATGACTTGCGCTGAATCAGTGGACCAACTACGCTACGGGCGCGCGCGCGGCCTGCCGGTGATGGGCGAAACCTGCCCGCAATATTTGTTCTTCACCACAGACAACCTGCGCCAGCCGGATGGCGCAAAATACGTGTGCTCGCCGCCAGTGCGTACTGCGGCGGACAACGAGTACTTATGGCAGGCACTGGGCGCCGGCCACTTGCAGGTGGTGGCCACGGACCACTGCCCGTTCCTCTTTGACGGTACGCAAGCTGTCATTTATGAAGGTGAAAGCTACCGGAAGCCCGGCAAGGAACTTGGCGCCGGCGACTTCTCCAGGATCCCCAACGGGATGCACGGCATTGAAGACCGCCAGCTGCTGCTTTGGACCTACGGCGTAAACACCGGCCGCATCTCAGCCAACCGCTTTGTAGAGCTGACCGCAACCAACCCGGCCAAAATCTTTGGCATGTATCCGCGCAAGGGCACGCTGGCGCCCGGCTCTGACGCGGATGTAGTGGTGTGGGATCCGGCGGCCGAGCTAACGGTGGACTGGCGGCAAATGCATATGCGCGTGGATCACAATGTGTACGACGGGCGCCGCCTGCGCGGCCGGCCGCGCCAGGTGTTTGTGCGCGGCGAGCTGCTGGTGGATGGCAGCACCTGGCATGGCCGGCGCGGCGCCGGCACATTTCTACAGCGCACCAGCCATGCGCCAGTAATATAAAATCTTTACGGGCAGCCAGCCGCTTGGTGGCAGCCCGCCCGCATAATCATCCCGCCGGCCCAGGAAAAGTTACAACTATGAACCAGTCCGAAATCATCGCAAAGCAAAAAGAGTACTTGTGGCCTAATCACATTTTGTACTACACAGATCCGCTGCCGCTCGACCACGGCGAGGGGTTGTATGTGTGGGATGTGGAGGGAAACCGCTACCTGGATTTTTTTGGCGGCATCCTCACCACAAGTGTGGGCCACAATCATCCTGTTGTGGTTGAGCGCGTGCGCGAACAAGTGGGGCGCATCATTCACTCCTCCACTCTGTACCCGCACCAAAACCATGTGGCGCTGGCGGAGAAGCTGGCGCAGCTGACACCTGGCGCATTGCAAACGTCGTACTTTACAAACTCCGGCACTGAGGCAAACGAGACGGCAGTAATGGCGGCCCGCGCGCATACCGGCAACCAGGAGGTTGTGGCGCTGCGCCACGGCTATAGCGGCCGCTCTGCACTGGCGATGTCGCTTACCGCGCACTCCACGTGGCGCATTGGCGGCGCGCAGATACCCGGCATCACGCACGCACTGAACGCGTACTGCTATCGCTGCCCGCTAAAGCTGCATCCGGACACCTGCGGCACAGCTTGCGCGCAAGACATTGAGGACGTGATCAAAACCACCACCAGCGGCCGCATTGCCGCGTTCATGGCCGAGCCGATTCAGGGTGTCGGCGGCTTTATAACACCCCCGGCGGACTACTTCAAAATTGCATCACAGGTGGCGCACCATTACGGCGGCCTGTTTATTTGTGATGAAGTTCAAACCGCTTTCGGCCGCACGGGCCAGCACTGGTTTGGCATCTCGCACTGGGGTGTGGAGCCGGACATCATGACGATGGCCAAAGGGATTGCCAACGGCTTCCCCATGGGCAACACCATCACCACCACGCCCATCGCCGCCAGCATGGCCGGCAAGGGCCTCACGCTCAGCACCTTTGGCGGCAACCCCGTATCCACCGCCGCCTCGCTGGCCACACTTGAAGTGCTGGAAAAAGAAGCCGGCCCGACACAGGTGGCCCTGCGCGGCACCCAGCTGCAAACCGGGCTTCACAAACTATGGGAAAAGTACCCGCTCATTGGCGATGTGCGCGGCAAAGGTTTGATGCAGGGGATCGAGCTGGTAACTGACCGCGAAAGCAAAGAGCCTGCGCCGCAAGCAGTGGTGCAAGTGTTTGAGGCCACCCGCCGCTTGGGCCTGCTGATTGGCAAGGGCGGGCTTTACGGCAACGTGCTGCGCATTGCGCCGCCGCTCACCGCCAGCGAGCAACAAGTTGCGCAGGCCCTTGAGATCTTGGATATTGCTTTTGCGCAGGTGCAGGAGAACTTCTAGGCGCTATTTGCGGAGTGGAGCTGACCGCCGCACCCACTCGCCGCTGCCCCACAAAACCGGGGTAGTAGGGGGCTCAACCCGCACGCCTTTCGCAACCGTTAGCTTTGCTGCGCGCTGCGAACGAGTTGCAGCTCTCTAATCCGGCGCCTTATCTCTGCTGCGCCCGAGTTATAGATTTCAGCGCGTAACGCGGCGGATTGGTTGTGCAAACCGCAAAGTGAGAATGCAAAAAACAGCCGGCCGTCACAGAACAATCCCTTCGCCGTTTTGCGAGTGAATACTACGCCTGCCCAAGGCTAAGTCTGTACACATTTGTCTCGCGCATCACAAAGCCCATGCGCTGATACAAACGGTTTGCGGCTGCCCGCGATGGGTGCGACGTGAGTTCCACTGTGATGGCGCCACGCTGCCGCGCCTCGGCAATAGCCGCCGCATTGAGCGCTTCGCCCACACCGCGCCGGCGGGCGGACTCAGCAACCACAACATCTTCCACCCACGCCCGGGTGGCAGTGGGAATTGAAAATACTGCAAGCGTGAGCGAACCAACGATGCTGCCATCTACCCGTGCAATAAAAATAGTACATGCCTCTGCCGAGACGATTGATTGTAGTTGCTCACGCGTGGGCGGTGGGTTCGCAGAAGACAGTTGCGGCACAAGTTCGGCAAAAGCCTGCACGAGCTCGTCTGTGACCTCAGTTGCAATGGAAATTGTTGTGCTCATAAATCCGCCTTCTTTGCAATTGTCATACTTGCTTGCGAATGTTACAGTCGTCTGGTGCTCCACAATGTTTTACACGATACCGGACAATTCTCTGCAAGCGTCTACCGGAGACCACCATTGTATCGATCATCGCGGCAGCGTCCTTCGCCAAAGATTGAAGGGCTAATTATGCATCGCTTAGGTTTGCAGTCAGCTACTGAAGCCTGTCAAGCGTACCAATCCAGAATAGACTCGGGCTCTGTCAAGTGACCAATATGAAAGCAGGTTGTGGTCGGCTTCATGTCCAAGCAGCCGCATTGGCACCGGGCACCTGCCAAACCACTCTCGCACCTGCGCTGCTGGCGCCCACTGCAGCCTGATACAAACCGCGCCACTCCATGCCACCACCATGCTCAAACTCCCAACCCAGCAATCACGCTGCGGGTGACGGCTTGCGTAG
>Ga0233425_10000645_pt1 | contig 87482 bp, 83 predicted proteins | sample Watercolumn_Towu_2_FD_181712 | JGI IMG/M metagenome (GOLD analysis project Ga0233425, IMG submission 181712) | Freshwater microbial communities from Lake Towuti, South Sulawesi, Indonesia - Watercolumn_Towuti2014_140_MG | ecosystem: Environmental > Aquatic > Freshwater > Lake | place... | reverse complement strand
AATCGATTACAGTCTTTACAAGAAAGATTCGGACTGGAAGGTGTTCGATGTCTCGATTGACGGCATCAGTCTGGTCACGACATACCGGTCGGAGTTCAGCGAGCAGATCAACAACAAGGGAATCAACGGGTTGATACAGGATCTGGTCGCCAAGAACCAGCGCTAGGCGCTGAAGGTATGAGAGGCGCCAAGTGCGCCTTTTATATCCGGATACTACTTTACATAATATACATTATACGCTCGCATGGTTATCGGTGATTCCAAACAGTCGGCAAAAGTTATCTGTTGTCCGCTTACCGAATTCCTCAAGTTCCATCCCCCTCAGATTGGCCAGAAAGGCGGCCACATGCTTTACGTAAGCCGGTTCGTTCGTCTTGCCGCGATGTGGAACCGGCGCGAGATATGGTGCGTCGGTCTCTATCAGCATCCGGTCCATGGGTATCTCTCTTGCCACGGCCTGCAACTCCACCGCGTTCCGAAATGTCACGATCCCCGAAAAAGAGATGTAAAAGTTACACTCCATGGCGCAAATTGCAGTATTAATATCTTCTGTAAAACAATGCATTATACCGCCAACCTCATGTGCTTTCTCTTCTGAAAGGACCTTGAGAGTATCCTCGCGGGCGTTGCGCGTATGGATGATCAGCGGCTTGCCGACCGTGCGGGCACAGCGGATATGACGCCGGAACCGCTCGCGTTGCCATTCCATATCTCCTTGAGATCGATAGTAATCCAAACCCGTCTCGCCGATGGCGACGACCTCCGGTTGCTGCGCCAGATTGACCAGATCATCAATGGATGGCTCCGGCACCGATTCAGAGTTCGGATGAACTCCAACAGAAGAATGTATCCAATTGTATTTTCTTGATATATCAAGCAATGATGAGACGGTTTCCAAGTCGATGGATGCGCACAGGATGCGCGCCACCCCCGCCTCGCGCGCACGCTGCAGGATGGGTTCCAAGCCACCTTCTGGATTATTCGCCACCAGTACCGGCAGGTGGCAATGCGAATCGACCAACGAAATCGACACGGCGGTCACATCGTGTGCGTCTGCCGCTCCGATTTGAGTACTCCCGCCAAGATCGTTTCTATCTTGCCCCGGGTCGTGCCCTTGTCCAGTTCACTGAACTGCACGCCTATGCCGGCGGTCTTGTTGCCCTGGGCGCCCTTGGGGGTAATCCACACGACACGCCCGGCGACCGGCAACCGGTCCTTGCTCTCCGGAAGTGTCAGCAGCATGAAGACTTCGTCGCCGAGCCGGTAGACGCTGGTGGTGGGGACGAACAACCCGCCGTTCTTGACGAATGGCATGTAGGCGGCATAAAGCGCCCCCTTCTCACGGATGGTGAGGGACAGTATGCCTTTGCGCGGATTGCTCGCTGGTGTATTCAAAGGCGCCTCTCAATCAGCAACCGGCTGCCTGGCCCATGCGATCGCGATCGATTCCATGACATCCTGCTCGCGGACATTGGTGCCGCTGCCCAACAGTCGCCAACCGGTTTCCACCGTATCGTAAGCCATGAATAATGCTTGCAAGTCTATACGTTTCGCCGATTCCTTCAAGCGCTCCGTCAAGTCCGGGAAGGCGTGCGACGCATAACTTCCGCCCATCATCTTGAACTTGATCGTTTCCATCATCAGCAGGCGCAACAGTGACAAGGCCAGTGCGGTCCCCTTCTTGACCCAATCCGTTGCGACCGTGATTGGTTCGGCACGTCTGGCGCGAATGGAATCCAGCTGCTCCAGCAACTCGAATCGCTTCGACAGTGCGTTCTCCTGCAAGAGGCGCAGGGATGCGAGCGGTGCACCCCGGGACATGGCCAGCGCCGCTTGCAGGTCGCCACGTTCGGTTGCCGGCGTCTGTGAACTGAGCCAGGCCATGGCGGTATCATCGCTCCGGAACAGCAGCGTCTGACACCGGCTGCGCACGGTGGCAGGCAGCCGCGACGGTTGCTCCGCAATTAACAGGAGATGCATGCCGGGCGGTGGTTCCTCAAGGGTCTTGAGGAGTGCGTTGGCGGCGCTCCGGTTCATCGCGTCGGCTGGCGCGATGATGGCGATCTGCCACCCGCCCCCGTGCGACTTCAGCGCCGCGAATAAACCGAGTTCGCGGATCTGGTCGACGGCGATGGCCTTGCCCTCTTCCTCTGGGACCACGACCTTCGCGTCCGGGTGGTTGCCCGCGGCGTAGAGTGCGCAGGCGCGGCAGCGGCCGCAGGCAAGACCCTCGCCCGTCCGTGACTCGCACAGCAGCATCGCGGCAACGATGTGCGCGAAATGTCGCTTACCCAGCCCGTCGGGACCCGCGAGTATCAAGCCGTGCGGCAGACGACCGGCCGCCAGCATGGATCGGATGCGTCGCCACTGCGGTGCCTGCCAGGGGAACCATGCGGCGCTCACCGGGTAACTCTCCGCAATTCGACTTCGATCGCCGTCCGTACGTCCGCTATCGGGCCGGTGGCATCAATGATTCGAAACCGGCCCGCATGGAGATGCGCGCGACGGAGATAGGCGGCACGCACGCGTTCGAAGAACTGTTCCTGCTCCTGGTCGAATCGGTCGGCATTGCCGCGCCTGCCGACCCGCTCCAGGGCCAGATCGACGGACGCGTCGAGCAGCAGCGTCAGATCGGGGTGCAAGTCGTCGTGAACCAACTCTTCCAACGAGTGAATCCCGACCTCGGCAATCCCGCGACCGCCGCCCTGGTAGGCGTAGGTGGCGTCCGTGAAGCGGTCGCAGACGACGTCCTCGCCACGCATCAGGGCGGGACGAATCACCCTGGCGAGGTGTTCGGCGCGTGCCGCGAACATGAGCAGAAGCTCCGTTAGTCCGGCCATGCGCTCATGGCTCGCGTCAAGAACGATGGCACGGATTGCTTCGCCGACGGCCGTGCCGCCCGGCTCGCGTGTGCTGGTGACGCGGCGTCCGTTTCGGCGCAACCATTCCGTGACGAAAGGCGCATGCGTACTCTTTCCCATCCCCTCAATGCCTTCCAGGGTGATGAACAGCGGACGCTGGCTGGCAGGGGTCATCGGGTTTCCTTGGGGGTCCGTTTCTGGAATCTGGCGACGGCGGCGTTGTGCTGCTCCAGGGTTGCCGAAAATTCATGACTGCCGTCGCCCCGGGCAACGAAGTAGAGCGCATCACCCCCGGCCGGGTGCAGGGCCGCCAAGATCGATTCGCGGCCCGGCATCGCAATCGGCGTTGGTGGCAACCCCGACCGCCGGTAGGTGTTGTATGGACCGTCTTGCTCGAGATGCCCACGGGTCAGGTTGCCGTCGAAGTCGTGGCCCAGGCCATAAATCACCGTTGGGTCCGTCTGCAATTTCATGCCCTGGAGCAATCGCCGGACAAACACGCCGGCAATCAAAGGACGTTCGACCCCGGCCGCGGTTTCCTTCTCAATGATAGATGCCATGACGAGCGCCTCGTCGGGTGACTGGTAGGGCAGATCTGGCTCACGGGCCGCCCAGGCTTCACCAAGTTCCTTCGCCATGCGCCCGTGGGCACGCGTCAGCAGTTCCACATCCGTCGTGCCCAGGGTGACATGATAGGTATCGGGGAAAAAGCGCCCTTCCGGATGCTTGCCGTCATGCCCCAGGCGGCGCATGACCTCGGCGTCATCCAGCCCCTTGAGACTGTTGACGATTGCCCGGGCGCTTTCCAGGGCGTGCCGGAACTCGCCAAAGGTCCAGCCCTCGACAAGAGTGACGGGATGCTGGACCACGTTACCGTTCACGAGGTCATCGATCACGGTTGCCATCATGCTGCCCGGTCGGATTCGGTACTCACCGGATTTCAGCCGGCGGCTTGCATTGCGCTGATGTACGAGGGCCGCGAAATACCAGGGGTGCGGCAGGATGCCGGCATTCACCAGCTCTCCTGCTATCGCCCGGGCATTCATCCCCGGGCGAACGACGAACGTCATGCCGTCCGGTGATGACGTTGCCAGTGGTTGTTTCAAGGTTCGCTGGTAATCGCCGAGCAGCCAGTAACCTCCCGCTCCTGCGACCGCAAGCAAGAACGCAAGGCCGAACAACGCCCTCAAATTGCCCCCGCTTCGCCCAGGAGCCGCTGGATCTTCGCGACCATCGGCCAGCCCGGAAAGACCCGCAGCCCCTGGATTTCGCGAACCGGCCATACTCCGAAGATGCTGTTGGTCAGGAACAGCTCGTCCGCGTTGCGCAGATCTTCGAGTGACAGATCGCGCACGACGAGCGGAATTTCGGCCTGCCGGCAGACTTCCATCACCCGTTCGCGGGTGATCCCGGACACTCCCGAGTATGACAGATCGGGGGTCGCAACCGTGCGGCCGTATAACACAAACAGGTTACTGCTGGTTCCTTCGATGATCAGCCCGGACGTATCGAGCATCAGCCCTTCGGACACGGCAGGGTCATGCCATTCCCGGCGTGCCATGACCTGTTCGAGCCGATTCAGGTGCTTCAGACCGGCCAGCGCCGGATTGCGCGCCAACCGCGCGGCACACATCCTGACGACAACCCCGGCATGGGTATTCGCCGCCGGATAGTCCGGCCATTCGGATATGGAAAGGATCCGTGTGGGGCGAACGCTCTCTGGTGGGCGGTACCCTCGCCCGCCGCTACCGCGCGTGACGATGATCTTGAGCACCGCCGCCACTGCCGGAATGGTCAATCGCGAAAAGTCTTCCATCAGGCATTCAACTCCCGGGAAAGGGATGGACAGACGATCGCAACCGAGGGCGAGACGACGCAGGTGCCGGTCGAAATGACGCGGGGAGCCATCGCGCAGGGCGATGGTCTCGAACAGACCATCCCCGTACTGCAGCCCGCGATCGGTGACGGGTATGGAGTCCTGGATCCGGCCGTTGACGACAATCACCGGCGGTTTACCGTGCGACTTACGGACGTTTGAAGATCAGGGTTCCGTTGGTGCCGCCGAAGCCGAACGAATTGGAAAGCGCGACGTCGATGCGCATGGGCCGCGACTGATTCGGCACATAATCAAGGTCGCACTCCGGATCGGGGGTGGTGAGATTGATGGTCGGCGGTGCCACGCGATCATGGATGGCGAGAACAGTGAATATCGCCTCGACACCACCAGCCGCGCCCAGCATGTGACCGACCATTGATTTCGTCGAACTGATCGCCAATCGATAGGCATGTTCGCCGAACACGGACTTGACGGCGTCAGTTTCCGCCTTGTCGCCGAAGGGGGTCGAGGTTCCGTGCGCGTTGATGTAATCAACCCGATCCGGATTAATGCCGCCGCTGCGCAAGGCGATGCGCATGCAGCGGGCCGCGCCCTCGCCGCCGGGTGACGGCGCGGTCATGTGATAGGCGTCGCTGTTGGCGCCGTAGCCGACGAATTCCGCGTAGATCTTGGCGTCGCGGGCCCGGGCATGCTCGTACTCCTCGAGCACCATGACGCCGGCACCGTCACTCAGAACGAAGCCGTCGCGGTCCTTGTCCCAGGGACGGCTCGCCGTTTCCGGGCTGTCATTGCGGGTAGAAAGCGCCTTCGCCGAGGCGAAACCGCCAATGCCGGTCGGCGAGGTCGCCATTTCCGCACCGCCGGCAATCATGATGTCCACATCACCGTATTCGATCATCCGGGCGGCATCACCGATGCAGTGCGAACCCGTGGCACAGGCGGAAACTATCGCATAGTTAGGCCCCTTCAGGCCGTAGCGAATGGACACGTTTCCGGAAATCATGTTGATGATGTTGCTGGGCACGAAGAACGGCGAGATCTTCCGCGGCCCGCCTTCGAGGAAGGCGTGATAACCCTTCTCGATCCCTGGCAAGCCGCCAATCCCCGAGCCGATGAGCACCCCAATCCGATCGGCATTGCCATCGTGGATGGGAAACCCGGAATCCTCCACCGCTTCAACAGATGCGGCAATCCCGTAATGGATGAACGGATCCATTTTCTTGACATCCTTGGCCGGGATGAACTTGGCCGGGTCAAAGTTCTTGATTGAACCGCCAAACTGGGTGGAGAAGCTCGACGCGTCAAAGGCGGTGATGGGACTGATGCCGCTCTTGCCGGCGAGGATGTTTGACCAGGACTCGGTCACGGTGTTACCAACCGGAGTAACCAGTCCTAGCCCGGTGACAACGACTCGACGTTTCGACACCTTGCAGTTTTCCCGGCGGGATTCTGAATATAGAAGGGGTGTTTGTTCGTTGGCGGAACCTTAAGATGGCCGGGCTCTCGAATACGCGACCTGGCCGGCCAAGCCCCGCGCTCAGCTCGAATGCGCTTTGACGTAATTGATTGCCTGCTGGACGGTAGTGATCTTTTCGGCCTCTTCGTCGGGGATTTCCGTCTTGAACTCCTCCTCGAGAGCCATGACCAGCTCCACCGTATCCAGCGAGTCTGCACCCAGATCGTCAACGAACGAGGACTCGTTGGTGACCTCTTCTTCCTTGACGCCCAGTTGTTCGACGACGATCTTCTTGACTCGTTCTTCTATGCTGCTCATAGCGGATGGTTCCTCCCAAGTTATTGGTCGCCGGCAGTGCGGCGGGCAGTTAGTTTAGTTGAAACTTCCCAACTTGCAAGACAAACGAGAGCGGTCAATAAGACTATAAAATACAATTAGTTATGATTCATGCGGTTAGCTCGACTATGTTTCGTCGAGTCTCATGGCATGAACATCCCCCCATTGACGCTAAGGGTTTCTCCCGTGATGTAGGAGGCCCCGGGAGAAGCCAGAAAAACGACCGCCGCCGCGACCTCATCGGCGCTCCCCAGGCGATTCATCGGTATCTGGCCGAGTATGCCCTGCCGCTGCTCGTCGTTCAGCGCCCGGGTCATGTCCGTATCGATAAAGCCGGGGGCGATCGCGTTGACGGTGATTCCGCGCGTGGCGACTTCCCGTGCCAGTGACTTGGTGAAGCCGATGATTCCCGCCTTGGCCGCGCAATAATTGGTTTGCCCGGGGTTTCCCGTCTGCCCGACGACGGACGTGATATTGACGATCCGGCCATGGCGCGCCTTGAGCATACCGCGAATGAACGCCTTGCATAGACGATAGAGGGAATTCAGATTCGCCCCGATAACCGCGTCCCACTCCTCGTCCTTCATGCGCATGAGCAGGTTATCGCGGGTGATGCCGGCGTTATTGATGAGTATCGTCGGTGTTATTCCACGGCCATCGATCTCACGCACCAGCGCCTCGATTGAATCGGCCCGGGTGACGTCAAGGACATGACCGAATCCGTCGAAGCCACTGCGAGTGATGGCCGCATCGATCACCTCGACGCTGCCCGTGGCAGTGCCGGTGCCGACAACGCGAGCGCCGTTGGCACCCAGTGCCTGCAGGATCGCCGCGCCTATCCCGCGGCTTGCACCCGTTATCAGTGCCGTTTGACCCTTGAGGTCCACCGACGTCATTTATCGATCTCCGTCATCGCGGTCCGCAACGTTTCGCCGTCGAACACGGGCAGACAGTTCAATGACTTGTCGACCCGCTTGCACAGCCCTGCCAGCACCTTCCCGGGTCCACACTCGACGATGGTGTGGATGCCCTCGCCAAGCAGCTTGCGAGTCAGGTCCACCCACCGGACCGGACTGTAGAGTTGGCGTACAAGGGCGTCTTTTATGGCCGCGACGTCGGGATGGCTGGCGACGTCGACATTGTGCAGAACGGGGATCGAGGGGAGAACGAACTCACATTGTGCCAATGTCGCGGCGAAGGTATCTGCTGCCGGCTTCATCAGAATGCAATGCGAAGGCACACTGACCGGCAGGAGGATGGCACGCTTTGCCCCGGCCCGTCCGGCGGCGGCGATCGCGCGTTCGACCGCCGCGCGATGGCCGGCGATGACCGTCTGGCCCGGCGCGTTGTAGTTGGCGCAGGAAACGACCTCGTCATTTCCGGACAAGGCACAGACAGTTCTGAGAGTCTCGTCGTCCAGGCCCATGATGGCGGCCATGGCGCCATGGCCCTCCGGGACCGCCTGCTGCATGCAGCGCCCGCGTTCGGCAACCAGTTTGATCGCCGTGCCAAATTCAATCACACCCGCCGCCACGAGCGCCGTGTACTCGCCAAGGCTATGCCCGGCAAGGTATGCCGGCCGCGGCCCGTTCTTGTCGCACCAGACTCGCCAGACGGCGACTCCGGTCGCGAGCATGGCCGGCTGGGTACGCTCGGTGGCGTTCAATGCCTCTCCCGGACCTTGTCGAACCAATTCCCAGAGGTCATATCCGAGCGCCCGCGACGCTTCGGCGAAGGTGCCGGTCACGATGTCCGGAAACTCGTCCGCGAGTTTCGACAGCATGCCCACGGACTGGGATCCCTGACCGGGAAAGACAATGCCCAGCGATGCGATGTGATTCACGTCCATCAGTATCGTACGAGCGCCGAACCCCAGGTAAAACCGCCGCCGAAGGCCTCCAGCAACAGGATCTCGTCGCGATTGATGCGGCCATCGCGGATCGCCACGTTCAGGGCCAGCGGGACCGACGCGGCAGATGTGTTACCGTGCTCGCTGACGGTGACCACCACATGGTCCATGGGCAGCTTCAGCTTCTTGGCCGTGGCCGCGATGATTCGATGATTGGCCTGGTGCGGTACCAGCCAGTCGATCTGAGTCCGATCCATGCGATTTACCGTCAAGGTTTCATCGACGATCCTGCCCAGGGTGTTGACGGCAACCTTGAAGACCTCGTTACCCTGCATCTCGATATAGGCGTGACCGTTGATCTCCTTGCTGAAGTTCTTCGAGACACCGGCCTGGACCTGCAGCAGCGACTGATACTGCCCATCGGCATGCAAGTGCGTGCTCATAATCCCGGGGGCGTTGTCGGCCTTGAGCACCACCGCTCCGGCGCCGTCACCGAACAGGACGCAGGTGTTGCGATCGGTCCAGTCGATGATCCGGGAGAGGGTTTCGGCCCCGACAACGAGGGCCGTGTTCGCGGCCCCGGTGCGGATAAACTTGTCGGCAATGCTCAACGCATAGATGAAACCGGTGCAGACCGCTTGCACGTCGAATGCCGGGCAGCCATGGATGTCGAGTCGTTGCTGAAGCAGGCAGGCGGTGCTTGGGAAAATCTGATCCGGCGTGGTCGTGGCGACGATGATCAGATCGATATCCTCGTTGGCCACGCCGGCCGCGGCGATGGCCTGCGTGGCCGCCTTTTCCGCCAGATCACAGGTGGTTTCATCCGCCGCGGCAATGTGGCGTTTCTTGATCCCCGTGCGATCGATGATCCATTCGTCGCTCGTGTCCACCATTTTCTCGAGTTCGGCGTTGGTCATCACCCGCTCGGGAAGGTAGCCGCCGGTGCCCGCGATTCGCGAGTATTTCATGCCGGCCGCCGCTCCATGAGAAATTCCTCCAGTTTCCCCGCGATCAGCGCGGGCACCTTCTTTTCCGCCTCGATATATGCAACCTCGATGGCCCGGAGGAACGATACGCGATCCGCGCTGCCGTGGCTCTTGACCACGATGCCGCGCAACCCGAGAAGGCTGGCGCCGTTGTAACAACGTGGGTCGGCACGACGGCGCAGCGCCTTGAGCGCCGGCATGCTCAGCATGGCGCCCAATCGCGTCCATAGCGAGCGGCCGAATTCTTCCTTGGCGAACTGGCCCAGCATCTTCGCCGCGCCTTCGGCCGCCTTCAGCGCAATGTTCCCGACGAATCCGTCGCAGACGATCACGTCGATCCTGCCCTTGAACAAATCGTCGCCCTCGGCGAACCCGACATAGTTGAGCGGACTTGCTGCAAGCAGGGCGGAGGTCTGCTTCACGCGATCATTGCCCTTGATCTCTTCCTCGCCGACGTTGAGTAAAGCGATCGATGGCCGTTCCTTGTTTTCCATGGCACTCGCAAGCACCGAGCCCATGACCGCAAACTGAAACAACTCCTCCGAACTGGAATCGACGTTCGCACCCAGATCAAGCACATGGGTGTGATTGGCCATGCTCGGCATCCGCCCGCAGATGGCCGGCCGGTCGATCCCGGGCAGGGTTTTCAAGACGAATTTCGCGGTGGCCATCAGGGCGCCAGTGTTGCCGGCACTGACACTGGCCTGCGCCTCACCGCTTTTGACGAGGTCGATGGCAACGCGCATCGACGAGTCTTTCTTGGATCGCAATGCGAACGACGGCAGGTCGCCCATTTCCACCCGCTGCGAGGCATGCCGGGTCCGCAGACGTTCGCTTTCCACCGTGCCGGCAGCGGCCAGGGCGGCGCGCACGATTTCCTGGTCGCCGACCAGAATCAGCGACAGGTCGGGATGGCATTCGAGCGCCCGGACACAGGCGGGAACAACCACGGCCGGGCCGTGATCGCCACCCATGGCGTCGATGGCAAGACGTACGCTCAATCAGGAGAGGTGCGCAGTGAGCTTGCAGGCACCGGCACATCACCACCATGCCGGTTCCACAAGGGGCTTTGTCGCGGGAACTTACTTCCCGGTGACCTTCTTGCCCCGATAATATCCATCGGGGCTGACGTGATGCCGGCGATGCACCTCTCCCGTCGTCGGTTCGAGCGACAGGGCCGCCGCTGTCAGCGCGTCGTGGGAGCGCCGCATGTCACGCCGGGACGAGGTTTTGCGATTTTGCTGGACCGCCATGTTGGTTCTCCTGATTTATCTACCACACTCTGCAATCAACCTTGGTTAGGCCGGTTCGGATCGGCTCTGGTTGCCGCGATCAACCGGCCCAGATCCGCAAGCGGGCGGTTCGTCGCGGTCGCCGCCGTGTCCGGGATGCCGGACCCGCAACCGCCCCCGCGATGCTTGGGCGCGATCGGCATATTCAGTATCAGTTCGTCCTCGATCAAACGCCGCAGGCGCAGTGTTCCGTCCGGTACCACCAGTGGCTCGTAGCCACCCGGCAGGCGGTTGGCGGCTTCCTCCGATGCCACGATACCGAGACGGCTCGCGCCCTCCAATTCGAGCCGCATGACCTGCAAACAGCGCTGACAAATGACCTTGACGACGGCGGTGACCCGCGTGCTGACGAACCGCGTGCCCTCGTCATCGACCCCGAACTGCAGGTCAAAGAACGCTTTCTCACCCTCGTCCGGAGGGCATATTGCCATTTCCGTCATGCCGCCAAGCGCGATTTCACCCGCATACCGGGCACGGGCTTCCGCGCAGCGAAATGGCTCAATATAATCGGGCAACGAACCGCCCATGAGCGCCCGCCTGCAATTTAGGGCGGGTATTATATGTCAGGATCGTATTTTCTCAACTCGTAACCCCACGATTTTCTTGACCCTCGGGTATTTTGATGTCTACGTCCACCGCCAAGCTGGTGCTCGCGTCCTCCTCGAACTACCGGCGAAAATTGCTTGAGCGGTTGCAGGTGCCGTTCCAGTGGGAGGCACCCGAAGTGGACGAAACCGCCAACCCGGGTGAAGCACCCGAAACCCTGGTCCGGCGGCTGGCGGAAACCAAGGCACGCGCCCTGGCCCCACGCTTCCCCGGGAGTCTGATCATCGGGTCCGATCAGGTGGCCGTGCTCGACCACCGGATTATCAGCAAGCCAGGGATTGCAGCCGTGGCCGCCGCGCAGTTGAAAGCGGCAAGCGGCAGGCAGGTGTTGTTCCTTACCGGACTGTCCCTGCTGAACACGGCCTCCGGCCAAACCGAGACGACTCTCGTGCCCTGCACGGTCTGGATGCGTTGCCTGCGCGCCACCGAGATAGATGATTATCTGCGCGTGGATGAGCCTTTTGATTGCGCCGGCAGCTTCAAGGCCGAAGCACTCGGCATCGCCTTGTTCGACCGGATCGAGGGCGACGACCCGACCGCCCTGATTGGTCTGCCGCTCATAGCCCTGACGGACATGCTGCGTCGGGCAGGTTTCGACGTCCTGCAGCAGGCCCGGATTTCCGCTCAGCGCAATTGCAGTAGAGACAGGCTGCCGCTCAGGTGAGCACCCAGTTGCCTGGCAAAGCGATCGACGAAATGCTCGCGCGCCGTGAAGTCGACGATCTTCTCCGCCTTGATGACCTCGCGTGCCACATGGCTCGAACTGCCCAGCGCATCGACCAGACCGAGTTCCAGCGCCTCCACCCCGGTCCAGATCAGGCCGGTGAACAGTCGGCTGTCGTCTGCCAGCCGATCGCGCCGCCCTCTCTTGACCGTGTTCACGAACTGCTCGTGGATCTCGCCGAGGAGAGTCTGGATATGGGTGACGTCGTCGGATCTTAGCGGTGAAAATGGATCCAGGAACCCCTTGTGGTCGCCGGCCGTCAGCAACCGTCGCTCAATACCCAGTTTTTCCATGGTGCCGACGAAACCGAATCCATTCATGAGCACGCCGATCGAGCCAACGATACTGGCCTTGTCGGCGTAGATCTCGTCGGCGGCGGCGGCTACGTAGTACCCCCCGGATGCGCAGATGTCCGTGATCACGGCGTACACCTTGATATCCGGATGTTTCTCGCGCAAGCGGACGATCTCGTCGTTGATATAGCCCGCCTGGACAGGACTGCCCCCGGGGCTGTTGATGCGGAGGACCACGCCCTTGGTGTGCCGGTCCTCAAAAGCAGCCCGGAGTCCTGTGATGACGTTGTCGGCACTGGCTTCGGTGTCATCACCGATAACGCCGCGCACCTCGATCAGGGCCGTGTGCTCGCCGGTCATGATTGGCCCGCCGTCGGATCCCGCGTACAAGGCGAGCAGCAATCCGGTCAGGTACGCGAACCCCAGCAGTTTGAAGAAGATGCCCCAGTACCGGGCCTGACGTTGCTCGGCAAGCATGGCCTGCGCAAATTGATTAACGACCCGCTGTTGCAGAGGATCACCTTGTTCACCGTTCATTTTGTTGGTCTCCATAATTGCCGTCGATGTCGTCAAGGAGTCCGCGGGAATGTCCCGCCGTCATCGCAGACCGTCGAGAACCCGTTGCAGTTCGGGCGGCAGTGGCGCCATGACGGTTACCGCATCGCGGCCTTCGGAAGCCGGGATCGCCAGGCGCGCGGCGTGCAGGAAAAGGCGCCGCAACCCGAACTCGCGCATCTTGCGGTTGCAATTCACATCGCCGTATTTCTCGTCGCCGGCCACCGGATGCCCTTCATGCGCGGCATGAACCCTGATTTGATGGGTGCGGCCGGTTCCGAGTTCCACCTCCATCAGGCACGCGGCGGCGAACTGGCGCACGGGCGAAAATGTGGAAACCGCCGCCTTGCCCGCAGCACTCACCCGCACAATCCGCTCGCCACCATGCATGACGTTTTTGACCAGCGCCTGTCGCACAACCCCGCCCTTCCAGTTTCCCGCCACCAGGGTCAGATAGGTCTTGCCGATCTCTCCTTGTCGCAACAGGGCATGCAACCGCCGCAACGCCGACGCCTTCGTGGCCACCATCAGGCATCCGGATGTATCGCGGTCGAGCCGGTGCACGAGTTCAAGCGACCGGAGGTCCGGGAACAGGGCCCGCAATGTTTCAATCACGCCCAGGCTGACGCCCGAACCACCATGAACGGCCATGCCGGATGGCTTGTTAATGACCATCAGGGCATCGTCACGATAAAGGATTCGTCCGGCGAGCAAGTCCTTAGCTTTATCGCCGGGTGGCCGGATATCGCGCGGCGACTCCAGCCTGACGGGTGGCACGCGCACCCGATCGTTCGGTTCCAGGCGATAGTCCGCACGAACGCGGCGACCGTTTACCCGCACCTCCCCCTTTCTGACCATCTGATAAACGCGGCTTTTCGGAACATTGCCCATCAGCGTCATCAGAAAATTGTCCATGCGCCGTCCGGCTTGCTCGCTGTCCACGACGAGCTGGCGCACGGCGGTCCAGGTTTCGGCGGATGAATGACCCACTTGGGATTTATTGCTGCGCAAGATTATCGCTGCTATAGTGTCCCGCAACCGCGATGGATTTCATCTTGCGGGTCTAACCCACCGATTTTTATGGCTTTTCACTGGCCCACTCAACCCGCGCTTTATAGTAGGGGCACCATCGCGGTTGACGGTGGATTACGCCTTGGGGGGACCAAGCCCGAGGCGTGTTGGGCATTTTAGCTGATTTTTGGTATGAACTGGCCGTCCGCGATCGAGATGCGGCGGGTGGTCGATCATCGAACTGAAACATTCATGGCCCCGCGCGAACGAGAGCCGGGCGCAGCAGGCAGACCTTGACGGCGTCTGCGGCCCGGGACGTTCATGGACGGTGGGCCTTTACGTAACAGGATTACAAAAATGAAAAGAATGCTGATTAACGCGACTCAGCCAGAAGAGTTGCGGGTTGCCCTCGTCGATGGCCAACGTCTGTACGATCTGAACATCGAATCGACCGGACGAGAGCAACGAAAATCCAATATCTACAAGGCGCGCATCGTGCGTCTGGAACCCAGCCTTGAGGCGGCCTTCGTCGATTACGGGGTCGATCGCCACGGCTTCCTGCCGCTCAAGGAGGTCTCCCGCAACTATTTCATCGATCCCGCGGCGGGCGGACGACCGAATATCAAGGAAGTTCTCAGGGAAGGTCTTGAACTCGTCGTTCAGGTCGAGAAAGACGAGCGCGGCACCAAGGGGGCTGCCCTGACGACCTTCATCAGCCTCCCCGGCCGCTATCTGGTACTGATGCCGAACAACCCCCGCGCCGGCGGTGTGTCGCGCCAGATTGAAGGGACCGATCGGGACGAGGCCCGCGATGCGATGAATTCGCTCACCGTCCCCGACGGCATGGGCCTGATCCTGCGGACCGCGGGTGTTGGCAAGACGGCCGAGGAGCTGCAGTGGGATATGGACTACCTGCTCAAGCTCTGGCAGGCAATCGACGAAGCATCGCGCGATCGCTCCGCTCCCTACCTGATCTATCAGGATCGCGACGTCATCATCCATGCAATCCGCGATTACCTGCGCAACGACATCGGTGAAATACTGATCGACGACACGGGATTGCACGACAAGGCGATGGAATTCATGCAGCAGGTGATGCCGCAGAACCTGCGCAAGCTCAAGTTCTACAACGACACGACCCCCCTCTTTACCCGCTACCAGATCGAGAGCCAGATCGAATCGGCGTTCAATCGCGAGGTGACGCTGCCTTCCGGCGGGGCCATCGTCATCGAACCGACCGAGGCCCTGATCACCATCGACGTCAATTCCTCGAAAGCGACGCGCGGCGGTGACATCGAAGAAACGGCGCTGAACACGAATCTCGAAGCGGCCGACGAAGTCGCCCTGCAATTGCGGCTCCGCGACCTGGGTGGTCTGATTGTCATCGATTTCATCGACATGATGAGCAGCCGCAATCAGCGGGCTGTCGAAACCCGATTGCGCGAAGCGCTCAAGGTGGATCGCGCCCGGGTACAGATCGGCAAGATCTCACGCTTCGGCTTGCTGGAGATGTCCCGCCAGCGCTTGCGGCCCTCGCTCGTTGAAGGCAACTACATTGTCTGCCCTCGCTGCGCCGGCAATGGCGCGATCCGGGGGGTGGAGTCCCTGTCGCTTTCAATACTGCGGTTGATCGAAGAAGAAGCGATGAAGGAATCCACCACCAGGGTGGTGGTCCAGCTGCCGGTCGATGCGGCCACCTTCCTGCTCAATGAAAAGCGCCGCGACGTTCAACGTATCGAGGAACGGCATGACGCGACCGTGGTTCTGGTGCCCAATCCGAACCTGGAAACACCGCACTACGAGCTGCAGCGGATCCGCGAGCAGGAGGCAGGCACACCGGAGGCCCAGGAAGCGAGCTATAAGATGGCCGCTGCCCGGCCCGACGGCAACGATCGCGATACGCCACGCGCCGTCGTCAACCGGCAACCGCAGCCCGCGGAAGAACCCATCGTCAAGGATATTCATCGGCAAATGACGCCCCCGAGTGCGGTCCCGGCCCCGGTCGTCCGTGCTCAACCCAGGCCCGGGCTCATCAGGCGGATCATGACCGCGCTCTTCGGAGACGGCGACACGCCGGCGCAGCCCGCGTCCACGCACGCTGCGCCGCCCAGGGTCGTCGCAGCGGCCACCTCGCAGCGACCGGAACAATCGGCGCCGCGGCAATCCGCACCACCACGGCGGGAACACAGTGAACACCGGCAGCAGCGGGCGCGCCGCGACGAGGCCCCTCGTCGCCATGGCCTGTCCGGAGGTCTCGATAATTCATCCGCGCCCCAGCCCTCGCGTGATTCCTCGGCGGCCGAGCGTCGTGACGGACGCGACGGCCGTCGTTCGCGACGCGGCGGCCGAAATATCGGGCGGAAGCGCCCGCGCGACGAATCCGACCAGAGGGCATCGGTGGTGACCACCGACACGGACGCGACCGGGGACATGACGCGCGACAATGGCTCCGGGACCATCACGGAACCCAACCCGAACCGGGTGGCGGCTACGGCAGCCGAGTCGGCGCAGGCAATGCCGCCGCTGCCACCGGACGAACCCGGCCAGGCATTGCCGGCCGTGACTCGTGAAGGCCCAACGACCCGGGAAACCGTCGTATCGGGCGAGGAACGCGACGACGACATCACCGCGATCAATCCGAACCGGCCACATTAGCGGCCGGCCGGCGATGATCATGGCCGTTGGTTGAATTGTCCGCGACGGAGTTTCCTTAGTGTTCGCGCGTGGTCCGGAATTCGACATCCGGCCAACGCTCCATCGCCAGATCCAGGTTGACGCGCGTTGGCGCCAGATAGGTCAGGTTGCCTGCCCCGTCCAACGCCAGGTTGCCGTGAGCCCGGTCCTCAAATTCCTTCTGGTGCTTGCTGTCCGGGAACGCCAACCAGCGCGCGGTGACGACTGGCACTGGTTCGAACGATGATTCGACGCCGTACTCGTTCCTGAGCCGCCAGGCGACCACGTCAAACTGCAGCGATCCGACCGCGCCAAGGATCAGGTCGTTGCTGTGCAACGGCCGGAAAACCTGTGTGGCCCCCTCCTCGCTCAGCTGGACGAGCCCCTTCTGCAGCGCCTTGGCGCGCAGTGGGTCACGCAGCATGACGCGCCGGAACAGTTCCGGCGCAAAATAGGGGATGCCGACAAACCGCAACGACTCGCCCTGGGTGAAGGTGTCACCGATCTGAATCGTGCCGTGATTGTGCAGACCGATGATGTCTCCGGGCCATGCCGCCTCCGCCTGGTCGCGGTCCTGGGCCATGAACCGCAGTGCCCCGCTGATCTGAACGTCGCGACCGGTCCGCACCTGCCGCAGGCGCATGCCGTTGTTGAATTTGCCGGCACAAACGCGGACGAAGGCCACGCGGTCGTGGTGAGCGGGGTCCATGTTCGCCTGGATCTTGAACACGAAGCCGCTGAACTTGTCTTCGTCCGGCGCCACCTCGCGACCGTCGGTGGGCCGTGGACGCGGGGCTGGCGCGTGCTCGACGAAGTAATCGAGCAGTTCCCTGACCCCGAAGCTGTTGAGAGCCGAACCGAACAGCACGGGTGTCACCCGACCGTCCAGAAAAGCCCGCTCGTCGAATTCGGTTCCGGCCCCACCGAGCAGCTCCAGCATCTCTCCGAGGCCGGCGGCCTCTTCCCCCAGGAGTGCCATTGTTTCGGGGCAGTCGAGGCGGTCATGAACATTGCCGTCCGTCGCCTGGTCGTGGCGCGATCGAAACAGCCGCATCTGCCGTGAACGCAGATCGCAGATGCCTCTGAAGCGCGCACCGGATCCGACTGGCCATGTGATCGCGGCGCAACGGATGCTCAGGACTCTTTCGATTTCGTCCATGATTTCGAGCGGGTCACGACTCTCGCGGTCGAACTTGTTGACGAAGGTAATGATGGGTGTGTTCCGGAGACGGCAGACCTCCATGAGCTTGATTGTCCGCTCCTCGACCCCCTTCGCCGCGTCGATGACCATGAGCGCCGAGTCCACTGCGGTCAGGGTACGGTAGGTATCCTCCGAGAAATCCTCGTGGCCCGGCGTGTCGAGCAAGTTGATGACCCGGTCCCGGTATTCGAACTGCATCACCGACGAGGTGACCGAAATGCCGCGCTGTTTCTCGATTTCCATCCAGTCGGACGTCGCGTGCCGCGAGCTCTTGCGCCCCTTGACCGTGCCCGCGACCTGTATCGCGCCGCTCAAGAACAGCAGCTTCTCGGTGAGCGTGGTCTTGCCGGCATCCGGATGCGAGATGATGGCGAACGTCCGGCGCCTGGCGATCTCGCTCGGTGTCCGTGTCATGGCGATCCTCAGGACCGTTCCAGGACCACGACCGCCGCCGCATATTCGCGCTCGTCGGTAATGCTGAGATGACTGTTGCCGATGCCGAGCGCGGCCAGCCGATCGCGGGCCGGTCCGTCACAACTCAGGCCCGGGCGGCCGAGATGATCATGGATGACGCCGATCTGCCGGGGTGCCAGGCCGTCGCTGAAACCGGTGCCGAGGGCCTTGACCAGAGCCTCCTTGACGGCGAATCGCCGGGCGAGGAAGCGCGCCCGCGCGCCCGCGCGCTGATATTCCTCCCACTCGGCGCCGGTCAGGATGCGCCGCGCCAGACGATCGCCGAAACGCCGGATGGCCTTTTGAATCCGGGCAACCTCGACGATATCCATGCCGATGCCGTGAATCATGGACGCGCCTGACGCAGCAACCGCTTCATTTCGCGAACCGCTTCGGCCATGCCCGTCAGCAGCGCGCGCGCGACGATGGCGTGACCGATGTTGAGTTCGCGGACCGGTGCCATGGCGGCCACCGGCGCCACGTTCCAGTAATTGAGACCGTGGCCGGCGTTGACCTGCAGGCTCGCGGCATGGGCATGCTCGGCCGCCGCCCGCAGGCGTTGCAGTTCGGTCGTGCGGCCGGCCTCGTCCACCGCGTCCGCGTAGTTGCCGGTATGCAGTTCGATCACACCGGCGCCCGCAGCCACCGCGGCGTCAACCTGGGCAGGCTCGGGATCGATGAACAGCGATACACGGATCCCTTCGTCCTGCAATCGACCGCAGGCATCGGCAATCCGCTCGCGATGGGTCACGACGTCAAGGCCACCCTCGGTGGTCAATTCCGCACGCCGTTCCGGAACGAAACAGCAATCGGCCGGGCGCACCCTCAGCGCGATGTCCACCATCTCCTCGGTGACAGCCATCTCGAGGTTGAGCCGGATGTGCAGCAATTCCCGCAACAAGGCCACGTCCCGGTCCTGTATGTGCCTTCGATCCTCGCGCAGATGGACGGTAATCGCGTCGGCACCGGCACGCTCGGCGATCAGGGCGGCATCGACCGGTTGCGGATAACGGGTGCGGCGCGCCTGACGCACGGTCGCGACGTGGTCGATATTTACGCCCAGGGTGACGGTGCCGGTTTGCCTGTCCACGGGAGATGACTCGCTTCGGGGGCGCGTATTCTAAAACCTAGTCTTCCACATACCAACTGCGGCTGACGATGGCGCGGCCACCGAGATACGGCGCGAGCAGACTCCGCAACAGGCGCTTGGCATCCCCAAGATCGGCGGCCGAACGGATATCCTGTGCCGCCATGGCCAGTAATGTGCCGCCACGAATCGGGATGTCGTCGTTCACCACATCCGGCCAGTGGCGGCTGGGACCGTGCTGCGAGCGGTAGTGGTAGATCAGCTCGGGCACGATTGGTTCACCGTCGACGACATCGTGGTTGAAGATCGGCTGATAACCACAGGCCGTCAGCAACCGGATTTCGAACCGGCGCAGCAACGGGGCCTCCGCCGCGCCGCCGCTGAGTTGCCGCAGTGCCATGTCGTAGTGCTGATACACGTCCGGATGCGGGTCATGTCGTTGCAGCAGCGCCAGCAGGAGTTCGTTCAGGTAAAACCCGGAGATCAATTTCGAACTCGCGAGATGCGGGCGCCATGCCCCGGGTTCGACCTGCCCCAGCGTGTGGAGCTCGCCGCGCCCTGCCCATGCGATCATCAGCGGCTGGAACGGTTGCAGCAACGCCGCCGTTTCCGCGGCCCGTTTCCGGACGCCGCGCGCGACGAGTCCGACCCGACCGTGGATCGACGACAACACCTCGAGCAGCAGACTGGTCTCCCGGTAGGCACGCCGGTGCAGGACATAGGCGGGGTGCAGATCGATACGCACGGGTACGAGATCGCCCGGTATGGCTCAACCGACTGCCGGCATCACCGGGAGGCGTTCAATCCCATTTCCCTGAGCATGGTGGCGCTGTCGGCCCAATCCTCCCGCACCTTGACCCAGGTGCGGAGAAACACCTTGCTGTCCAACAGCCGCTCGATGTCGAGCCGGGCCTGCTCGCCTATCCGCTTGAGCATGGCACCACGGGCCCCGACCACGATCGCCTTCTGCCCGGATCGCTCGACCCATATCGTGGCGGCAATGTGAATCGTGGCGCCCTCCGGCTTGAAGGCATCGATGATCACGCCGGTCGCGTATGGCAGTTCCTGACCAAGATTGCGCATCAATTTTTCGCGGATGATCTCGGCAACCATGAATCGCTCGCTGCGGTCGGTGACCTGATCCTCCGGAAACAGCAGCGGCCGGGTTGGCAGACGCTCGACCAGGCATCGTTCGAGCTCATCGAGATTGTCACCACTCTGCGCCGATACCGGCACGATGTCGGCGAATTGTCCTTTGGCCGCGCAGTCCGCGATGAACGGCAGCAGCAACCCCTTTTCACGTACGGTATCGACCTTGTTGATGGCCAGCAGCACGGCACGATCACCGCTGCCGCATCGCTGCAATACGTGGTCATCGCTCCGGGTCCATCGGCCTGCCTCGACGACCAGGACGACCAGATCGACATCACTCACGGCACTCATGGTCTCACGGTTCATGGCCCGATTGAGCGCCTTCACCGGACGCTTCTGCAGCCCCGGCGTATCGACGTAAACGATCTGATGGGGCGGAAGCGACTTTATCCCAAGTATCCGGTAGCGGGTGGTTTGCGGCTTGGCCGAAGTAATGCTGATTTTCTGGCCGACCAACCGGTTCAACAGGGTTGACTTCCCGACATTCGGCCGGCCGACCACCGCCACCGTGCCGCAGTGTCCGGCTTCAGTCACGTTACCAGACCGGCAGCTTGCAGCGATGCCATGGCCCGCGCCGCGGCATCCTGCTCGGCGCGGCGCCGACTGGAGCCCTGACCGATGATCGGTCCGGGCAACCCCGGCAAGATACACTCGACCGTGAACAGGCGCTGGTGCGCGTCGCCCGCTTCGGCCACGGTGCGGTACACGGGCAAAGACAGATGACGGGCCTGCAGGAGTTCCTGCAGCGAAGTCTTTGCATCCTTGTATGCATCCATGATGTTGGCGGATGCCAGTGCGTCATCGAAGACGCCGCGGACGCACTCCTGGCAGGCCTGCATGCCCCCGTCGAGATAGATGGCCCCGATCAGTGCCTCCAGGGCGTTGGCGAGGATCGAATCGCGCCGGAAGCCGCCGCTTTTGAGTTCGCCCTCGCCGAGGCTTATCCAGTCGCCGACCCCGAGCGAACGCGCAACCTCGGCCAGCGATTCCTTGTTGACCAGTCGCGCCCGCAGGCGGGTCAACTGGCCTTCATCGGCGTCGCCGAACTGGCGGAACAGGGACTCGGCAATGACCTGGCCGAGAATGGCGTCGCCGAGAAATTCCAGCCTTTCGTTGTTGGTTCGGCTCGCGCTGCGATGGGTCAGGGCCGCTGCCAGCAACTGCTGGTCATTGAACCGGTATCCGATGACCCGTTCCATCCAGGTCACCGGGTCGTTGGCCCGGGGCACGGACGTCAATTGCCCGGGCCGCCCCACGCGGCTATTCGCCCGGCAGATCCAGGCTGTAGGAAAGATTCATCACCACATCCAGTTCCGACGTTACCGAGTTGCGAATTTCGTATTCCATCAACATCGTCCTGGAACCATCCGGGTTCTTGGTGATCGACAGATATTCGCCGATGTTCTTCTCGGTGAACTGATCGACATCCTGAACCTCGAAATTTTTGAGCAGGGCCTTCTGCAGGTCGCGCGTGGACATGGTGGAGGTGCCGGCCTGGTTGGCCACCGAGGTCAGGCCCTCCACCACCTTGAACTTCTCCATATACAGCGGGAAGAGCTTCATGCCGACAAAGGCGAATATGCCGAAAACCACACAGACAATCAAAAATCCGACGAAGCTGATGCCCCGCTGATTCAATTCGCGTGTCATTGCTGTCTCCTCGTTATTGAACACGGCGGCCCAGGCGTTTGAAATCGATGCCGCCATTCTTGATGTCCCAGTTCATCCAGATCACGAACGCCTTGCCGATGAGATTCGCCTCCGGCACGGTGCCCCAGAAACGGCTGTCCATACTATTATCACGATTGTCGCCCATTACGAAATACTGACCTGCGGGTATTACCAAATCCCCCTCCCGGACCGAGGGCTTGCGGGGGTTGACCAGGATATTGTGTTCGAGAGCCCCGAGGGTTTCCACCCGCAGGTCATCACCGGTCTCGACCGCGCCGCCCCCCACCCCGATAAAAGTCCCCGCCGGTTCCTGGCCGGCGGCAACCCCGTTGACATAGAGCACCCGGTCCCGATAAGCGACGTGGTCACCGGGGACACCGACGATACGCTTGATGAAAGGCACGGACGGATTCACCGGATAGCGGAAAACCACGATATCGCCGCGCTGTGGTTCATTGACCTCCACAATCTTGGCATTGGTGACAGGCAGGCGAATGCCGTATTCATACTTGTTGACCAGGATGAAATCACCGACCAGGAGGGTGGGCATCATCGAACCGGACGGAATCCGGAACGGTTCCACGAGAAAGGAGCGCAAGAGGAGCACGATGAGAAAAATCGGGAAGAACGAGGCTGCATATTCCGCCAGGACCGGCTGCTTCGGCACGGTCGCGACCTGTGCGGGCCGCGCGGCCGGTCCGGTGCCCACCGTCCGGCGTCGTCGTCGGGGTGCCGCCACGCATGCGTCGTACAGCCAGATCAGGCCGCTGCCGGCCGTCAGAACAACCAGGACCAGGGCGAAATCCACGTTCATTTGTCCTTGCCCAGGCTCAACACCGCCATGAACGCTTCCTGCGGGATTTCCACGGTTCCGAACTGTTTCATGCGGCGCTTGCCCTCCTTCTGCTTCTCGAGCAACTTGCGCTTGCGGGTCACATCGCCGCCATAGCACTTGGCCAGAACGTTCTTGCGCAAGGCCCCCACCGTCTCGCGCGCGATGATCTGCGAGCCGATGGCAGCCTGGATGGCGATCTCGAACATCTGGCGCGGAATGAGTTGTTTCATGCGCTCGGCGATGTCCCGTCCGCGCCGCTGTGCCTGATCGCGATGCACGATCATGGCAAGCGCATCGACGCGATCGCCGTTGATCAGCATGTCGACTTTGACCAGTGGTGCCGCCTGGTGCCGCAGGAAGGTGTAGTCCATGGACGCATAGCCACGGGTCACCGACTTCAGGCGATCGAAGAAATCGACCACCATCTCGGACAACGGCAGTTCGTAGGCGACAGCCACCTGCCCGCCCAGATACTGCAGGCGCTTCTGCACGCCGCGCTTTTCGATGCACAGGGTGATGACGGAGCCAAGGTACTGCTGCGGGACCAGGATATCGGCCTGGATGACGGGTTCCCGTATTTCGGCGATCTGGTTGACGGGCGGCAGTTGCGCCGGGTTATCGACCATCAACACCTCATTGCCGATGGTTGCCACTTCGTAGATGACGGTCGGCGCGGTGGTAATCAGATTGAGGTTGTATTCCCGTTCCAGACGTTCCTGGACGATCTCCATGTGCAGCAAGCCGAGAAACCCGCAACGGAAACCGAACCCGAGCGATTGTGACGTCTCCGGTTCGAAATGCAGGGCGGCATCGTTCAGGCGCAGCTTGGACAGCGCATCCCGGAAGGCCTCGTAGTCGGCCGGGTCTATGGGATAGAGGCCGGCGAAAACATTGGGTTTGATCTTCTTGAATCCCGGCAGGGGCACGGCGGCCGGGTGACCGGCCTCGGTCAGCGTGTCGCCGACCGGAGCGCCATCGACATCCTTGATGCCCGCGATCACCCAGCCCACTTCTCCGGTCTCCAGGGCCTTCCGATCAACCTTCTTCGGTGTTGAAATGCCGAGACGATCAACCTCGAAGTCGCGGCCGGTGGACATCACCCGGATCTTGGCGCCCACGCGCAGCACGCCCTCGAACACCCTGACCAGCGAAACCACGCCCAGGTAGTTGTCGAACCAGGAATCGATGATCAGGGCCTTGAGTGGGCCATCCGGCCGACCGTGGGGCGGTGGAATGCGTTCGATGATCTGATCGAGCAGTTTGTGGAGGCCGAGGCCCATCTTGGCGCTGACCAGCACCGCTTCCTCGGCATGAATGCCGATGATCTCCTCGATCTCCTTTTTCACACGGTCGGGTTCGGCGGATGGCAGGTCGATCTTGTTGAGAACAGGCAGGACCGTGAGCCCCTGGTCGACGGCGGTGTGGCAGTTGGCTACCGACTGCGCCTCCACGCCCTGGGCCGCATCCACCACGAGCAGCGCCCCCTCGCAGGCGGCCAGGGAACGGGAAACCTCATATGAAAAGTCGACGTGACCGGGTGTGTCGATAAGATTGAGCTGGTAGTCCTGACCGTCATGGCGGCGATAGCGGAGCGTGACGCTTTGGGCCTTTATCGTAATCCCGCGTTCACGTTCGAGATCCATGGAGTCGAGCACCTGGTTCTCCATTTCGCGCTCGCTCAACCCGCCGCAGATCTCGATGAACCGGTCCGCCAGCGTCGATTTGCCGTGATCGATATGGGCGATGATCGAGAAGTTGCGGATGTGATTCATGGACGGGACGAGCGTTGGGCGTGGATCGCCGGCGGCGACGCGGCGACGCGCGATTCTAGCCGACTTCGGGTGCGACTCAAAATTGGCGCCGGCCGGCGCCGGAATCGCTACTCCGGTGCCTTGAGCGCCAGGAAGATCGGATTGCCGCGCCGGTGAACCAACACGGGCACGGACTTGCCGGGGGCCAGCTTGCCGCTAAATTCCTTAAGCTGCCGGGCGCTCTCGATCTTCCGGTTGTCGAGCATCAGAATGACATCGCCATCACGGACCCCGGCCTTGAACGCGGGCCCGTCGCTGTCGGCCTTTTCCACCCGCACGCCGTGCTCGTCCAGATCCATCTCGTCGCGTTCGACCTTGCTCAGATCCCTGATCGTCAGCCGGAGCGTTTCTATCCGGGTCCCGTGCGGACCGCCACCGCCCGTCGCCTCGACTGCCAGCCCGTCGCCGTGCGGCAACTCGCCAATTGTCACCTCCGTGCGTTCGGGCTTGCCGTCGCGCAACACCACCACCGCGACCGAATCACCGACGCGAGTCCCGCCCACGATCGGCGGCAGGTCCGCCGACAGGTCGATGGCGCGGCCGTTGAATTCCACGATGACGTCACCGGTCTGGATGCCGGCCGCCGCCGCCGGGCCGTCGGCAACCACCTTGGCGACCAGCGCGCCGCGCGGTTTGTCCATGCCGAAGGATTCGGCCAGATCCTGGGTCACGTCCTGGATCAGGACCCCGAGCCACCCTCGGCTGACTGCCCCTTTGTCGCGCAATTGCTGGTAGACGCTCATGACGACCTCGACCGGGATGGCGAAGGACAGGCCCATGAAGCCACCGGTACCACTGAAAATCTGCGAGTTGACGCCGACGACTTCGCCGTCGAGGTTGAACAGCGGCCCCCCCGAATTACCCGGGTTGATGGCCACGTCGGTCTGAATGAACGGCACATAGTTCTCGTTCGGCAGGCTGCGTCCCTTGGCACTCACGATTCCGGCCGTCACCGAATGGTCAAAGCCGAACGGTGAGCCGATGGCCAGCACCCACTCCCCCACCTTCAGATCGGTCGTGGTGCCGATTTTCACGGTCGGCAGGCTGGCCGCGTCGATCTTGAGCACGGCGAGATCGCTGCGCTCGTCGGTACCGATCAGAGTGGCCTTGAATTCGCGGCGGTCGCTGAGTTTGACGATGATCTCGTCGGCGTCCTTGACCACGTGATGGTTGGTGATGGCATAGCCGTCCGGAGAGATGATGAATCCCGAACCCAGGGATTGGCCGGGCCCGTCTTCCATCGGTCCCTCGCCCGGACCGCCGAAGAATTTCTGCAGGAAGTCATGCAAGGGATGATCTTCCGGGATGTCGGGCATCGGGTAGTCCTTTGGCATCCCCGGGCGCGGGCGCGGCGGCTTGTTCGAGGTGGTACTGATGTTGACCACCGCCGGGCCGTAATCCTCGACCAGCTTCGTGAACTCGGGGAGGGCGCGAGCCTGCGCCTGCATGCCGCCAAGCATGCTCCAGAGAACCACCGCAAGGATTACAAGAAAGCTCGTTCGCGTACGCATGTACACTCCTGGTTTTCGGCCTGACAATGCCGATGTGCCGATGGCGCGTTACCGGCTTTCTGCCGGCTCCACGGACATGGCAATCTGTTTGAGGGTAAGGGGTGGGACTTCACCGATCACCGTGATCTGATGGGCGTCGGCCACGCTGCTGAACGCCGTCACCGCGCCGCGCGTCGCAAAGCCCTGCATCGGGACTTCACCGTCCATCAGCCGCTCCACGAATACCGAGACGGTCGCCAGCCCATCGGAATAGACGAAACGTTCCGCGGGCACCTGGCTCGCCGAAAGCTGCTCCATCTGCCGATCCCGGAGCGCAAACCCGTCGGGGACCCATGCCACCCGCCAGGCCTCCATCGTCTCGTCTGCGGCAGCGGCCCGGGATTTCACTGCCGCGGGCGCCGCGGGCGAAGTCGCGGCCGGAATATCCTGCACCAACAGGTCTTCGGCGATGCGGTCCGGATGGGATATCTGCGTGAACATGATCTGTTCGAGGGACACCCCGTGGCTGTTGACGACATCCGAGCGCAGCAGCATGTGGTTTCCGGCATCGATCCAGAAACGGTAACCGTAGCGATAGGCACTGCGCGGGCGTATTTCCACCACCTCGGCCGGGCGCCCGGCGATCCGATCGCGCCCCGTCTGCACGAAGCGGTAGTGCTTCGCCACCTCCTCCGTCGGCCGGGTCAAGCCGGGGAACAGGTTGCGCGGCTGACTCTTCTCGACCATGACGGACTGATCCTCGGGGTCGATGCAGGTGACCTTCTCGCTGTCACGGATGATTTCCCGTGCGGCACCCGAGAGCGAAATCAGCCGTTCGCGCTCGCCGCCGCGTTCATCCCGGCTATGGATGATCCGGAAGGTGTCCGTCTGATTGCCACGCTGGTACACGAAAACCCCGTCGTAGTTCAGGGTGCGCGTCGCCTCGGCCATCCGGGCGACGAGGGCCACCGCCGCGTCTTCGCCGGTTGCCAGTGTCGGCCCGCTCACCCACAGCAGCGCCCATAAGGCCAGTGTTCGTCGGGATCGCGGATGCATGCCGGTGTCAACGCCCTTGCTGGTAACCCACGACCTTCACATAAGGCAGCATCGCCGGTGTGCCGGTCATGCCACGATGTTCGCTGTAGCTGACGATATAGCTGTCCAACCGGGATTGCGGCGTCACTGCCGGGTGGGATTGCGCCCGCCAGACATCATTCCGTGCCGGGGTCGGTTGCTCGTCCGGGGCCACGAAGCGGGTAACCTGTGTGTCAATCTGGGCGATCGAGGGTTGGGCGGCCACCGCCGCCGGCTTGTCGCCTTCCCCTGGCCGGACCCCGATCACAGCGACCATCGCTATCGATGCGGCCAGCGCCGCACCCACCAGGGGGGCGGTGAAGGATCGCGGGACCGTCGATCGCGGTGCCAATATGGCCGGTTCCGCATCGATCGCCGTGCTGACGCGCCGGCTGAAATCGGTGCGCATCCGTTCGGGCAACTCGCCCTTCAACACGTCGCTGATGGTCTGATACCGGCGCCATGTGTCGCGCCGATCCGGATCGCGCGCGATCCGCTCGGCTTCGCGCGCGGCTTCCGCCGGTGGCAGTTCGCCGTCCAGCAGCGCCGACAGCATTGACAGATTGTCTTCATTTGTCATCCGCATCACTCCAACAAGGGGCGTAACTGGTCGTCGATTGCCTCGCGGGCCCTGAATATCCTGGACCGGACAGTGCCTATCGGGCAGCTCATGGCGCTGGCGATTTCTTCATAGCTCAACCCTTCCATTTCGCGCAGGGTGATCGCCGTTTTCAGATCCTCGGGCAATTGATCGATCGCCCGAAAAACGGTCTCCTTGATCTCTTCGGTCAGCAAGAGGTTCTCCGGTGTCTCCAAATCTTCCTGCAGATCGATGAGCGCCGGCTCGTCGTCGGCATCATGATTGTTGTTCACCTCCACCGGACGTCGCGCCATGGCCGCCAAATGGTTCTTGGCGGTGTTGATCGCAATCCGGTAAAGCCAGGTGTAGAACGCACTCTCGCCGCGAAAATTGGGCAACGCCCGATAGGCCTTGATGAACGCCTCCTGGGCCACGTCGAACGCTTCGCTGTGATCGCGGACATAGCGGGACACCAGTTTGACGATCTTGTGCTGATACTTGAGGACCAGCAGGTCAAAGGCTTTCTTGTCGCCACGCTGCACCCTCTCGACCAAAGGTCGGTCAGCGCTGTTGTCGCCCATCCGGGCAGTCTCCTAGTATCATCGACACGGGCCAGCGCCAACCCCTTCTCTATCGGCGTAGACCGCCGGGCGCCGAGTAAGTTTCGCGGCTGTTGCGAACCATTGCGTAGCGACCATTATAAGGGATGAATCAGCAATACGATTTCGATGTGTTGATCATCGGTAGCGGCGCTGCCGGACTCAGTCTGGCCCTGCGCCTGTCCGGGCTCGGCAGGATCGCCGTCCTGTCGAAGAGCATCATCGCCGAGGGCAACACCCTGTATGCACAGGGCGGCGTTTCCGCCGTGCTGGGGGCCGAGGATTCCATCGCCTCGCACGTCGAGGACACCTTGGTCGCCGGCGCCGGTCTGTGTCATCGCGATGTCGTCCAGTTCGTCGTCGAGCAAGGTCGGGATAGCATCGAGTGGTTGAACCAACTCGGCGTGTCCTTCACCACGGTCAACAACGGCGGCCAGAACGAACTGCACCTCACCCGCGAAGGCGGACACAGTCATCGCCGGGTGGTTCACGCCGCGGATGCGACCGGCAAGGCCATCGAGAACTCCCTGGAACAGGCGGTACGCCGGTGTCCGGACATCTCGCTGTTCGAGGACCACCTCGCCTTCGATCTGATCACCGGCGCCAAGATCGGACTTGGCCGGCAGCGCTGTCTGGGTGCCTATGTCTATGATCGCGCGGCCCGTCGTGTCGACACTTATGCCGCGCGTTTCGTGGTCCTGGCGGCGGGTGGCGCCGGCAAGGTCTATCTGTACACCAGCAATCCCGACGTGGCCACGGGCGACGGCATCGCCATGGCCTGGCGGGCCGGCTGCCGGGTGGCGAACATGGAGTTCATCCAGTTCCACCCCACCTGCCTTTATCACCCCAAGGCCAAGTCGTTTCTGGTGACCGAGGCCATCCGCGGCGAAGGCGGTCGGCTGCGTCTTCCCGACGGCAGCACCTTCATGGAACGATTCGATCCCCGGGCGGACCTGGCACCCCGCGACATCGTCGCCCGGGCAATAGACCACGAGATGAAGCGTCTCGGGACCGAGTGCCTCTATCTGGACATCAGTCATCGCCCGCCGGCTTTCATTCGGGAACATTTCCCGACCATTTTCGCCCGCTGCCTGCAATACGGGATCGACATGACCCGCGAACCCATACCGGTGGTGCCGGCCGCGCACTATCTCTGTGGCGGGGTCCTGACCGACAAGGCGGGGCGCACCGATCTGCCGGGACTCTATGCCATCGGCGAGGTGGCCTGCACGGGCCTGCATGGCGCCAACCGCATGGCGAGCAATTCGCTGTTGGAATGCATCGTCTTCGGCAAGGCGTGCGCCAGTGACATCCGGACCGGCTGGGATGCGGCCCCGCCCGCCCCGTCGCTGCCGGGCTGGGACGAAAGCCAGGTTGCCGACTCGGACGAGGAAATCGTGGTCGCCCACAACTGGGACGAGTTGCGCCGCTTTATGTGGGACTACGTCGGCATCGTGCGGACCACCAAACGCCTGCAAAGGGCACTGAACCGGGTCCAACTGCTGCGCTCCGAGATCGGCGAATACTACGGAAACTTCAGGGTGACCAATGACCTGATCGAACTGCGCAATCTGGTCCTAGTCGCCGAGCTCATCATCCACTCGGCCTTGATCCGCAAGGAAAGCCGCGGCCTGCATTTCACGCTCGACCATCCGCAACCCGACGACGCGGTCTGGTGTCGCGACACCATTCTCACGCCCGAATCTCTTGTCGTAACCCCATTGAAATAGGGCGCCGTCAAGCACCCGACGCCGAAATCCTGGGGTCTTTAGCCTTGCCACGCACGCGCCAAAATACTGGCGCGCGATCCACGTATTTTCCCGCCGGCACGCGCCAAAGCGGCAAGGAATTGCCCATTCCGGCGACCCGCCGTCCAAAAGAGAAACGACCGCTCAATCCACATGAAACTCCATCCAATTGTTTTTACTAATGATTCCATCATGGCGCCTTCGATAGCCCTATTACCCGAACGACTCGCGACCGTCTTGGCATGCGATTGGCTTTACCGCTACCAACGACTCAAAAACTCATGTGAAAGTGTAAGACAATGGCACAGGTCATCTCCTTCCGAACCGCGAAACCTTATCGACCCGAGAAAATCCAACCCCTTCTCGCCGATCAGCCAGTTGCGCTCATGACCATCAATCGCCAGGAAATCGAGGCCAGGACGTTGCACGTCGCCAACGTGCTGCAGAGTTCGCTCGAACCGGCCAAGCTGATCGACTACTTCAGCACCGAGATCAAGCCGATCATCCCGCACGACGGCATCGAATACCGCAATGCCGCGGAGCACCTCGATCTGCACCTCGGACAGGCCGGCAAGCACTCGTGCACCTACAACATCCTGCTCCTCGACAAGTCCCTGGGGTACGTGACACTCAGCCGCGAGACCAAATTCAGCAAGCAGGAACTCGAAATCCTCGACGCCCTGCTCTGCGCACTGATATATCCATTGCGCAACGCACTGCTTTACAAGCTGGCGCTGGAAACGGCGCTCAAGGACCCCGTAACCGGCATCCAGAACCGGGCAGCCCTCAATACGGCGATGGATCGCGAAATCAGTCTCGCCCACCGCCACTCCGCACCGCTGTCGGTCATCATGGTGGACATCGACAGTTTCAAGAAGGTCAACGATTCCTATGGCCATCTCGCCGGCGATGCCGTGCTGCGCGTCCTCGCCGAATGCCTGAGCCAGTGCGTGCGTGGTGGCGACATCGTTTTCCGCTACGGCGGCGAGGAATTCACGGTCCTGCTCAGCAATACCGATCAGGCCGGCGCCAAACTGCTTGCCGACCGTATCCGCACGGCGGTCGAAAAGCTCCAGATACGTTACGACTGCCTCGATATCGGCATTACCGCGAGCCTGGGCGTTGCCTCGTTCGCGCCGGGCGATTCGGCCGAGGGGCTTCTCAAGCGCGCCGACCAGGCCCTCTATCAGGCGAAGCAATCTGGCCGCAATCGCGTCGTCTGCGCCCGCAACTGAGCCGCGCGAGTTGCGGCGGCTTGTGCCCGGGGAGCGCCGGGGTTATCGCGCCGGATGTTCGAGCAGATCGATGAACCGCGTCTCATCGAGCACCGGGATCCCCAGGGCCTGTGCCTTGCGCGCCTTCGACCCCGGCGCCTCGCCGACCACCACGAAGTCGGTTTTTTTGGAAACGCTGCCACTGACCCTGGCGCCCAAGGCCTGTAATCGTTCCGCCACCTGCTCGCGGCTCATCGCCTGCAAGGTGCCGGTGAGAACGAAAGTCTTTCCCGTCAGGGGTCGTGACACACCCGCGGCGCATGCCGGCCAGTGGACGCCGGCGCCTTGCAGCCGATCGATGACCATCCGGTTGGCCGGATCGGCAAAAAATGCGGTGATATTCCCCGCCACGACCGGCCCGATGTCGGGGATGGCCTGTAACCGTTCACGATCCGCCGCCATCAGGGTATCCAGCGATCCGAATTCCGTTGCCAGCAGGCGCGCGCCGGACTCGCCGACATCGCGGATCCCGAGGGCGTAGATCAACCGATCGAGGGTCGTTGACTTGCTCTGCTCCAGGGCCGCAATCAGGTTGGCCGCCGATTTAGGACCCATCCGCGGCAGTGCCGCCAAACTGTCAATGGTGAGATGGTAAAGATCCGGGGGCGTACGCACCGCGCCGGTCGCCACAAGCTGCTCGACCAGACTGTCGCCCAGACCGTCGATGTTCATGGCCCGCCGCGAGGCGAAATGCAGTAGTGCACGGACCCGCTGCGCCGGGCAGTGCAGGCCGCCCGTGCAGCGATAACCTGCCTCGCCCTCCGCCCGCACCACGGCTGCCTCACAGATCGGACAATGCATCGGCATCGAATAGGGGTGCGATCGTTCCGTATGGCACACGACGCGGACCACCTCGGGTATTACGTCGCCGGCCCGCCGCACCAGCACCCGATCCCCGATCCGGATGTCCTTGCGTTCGATCTCATCCATGTTGTGCAGGGTGGCGCTGGTCACGGTCACGCCACCGACGACCACCGGTTGCAGCCGGGCGACCGGGGTCAAGAGGCCGGTACGACCGACCTGAACTTCGATCGCCAGCAGTCCGGTCGCTTCTTCTTCCGCCGGGAACTTGCAGGCTACTGCGAACCTCGGCGCGCGGGCAACGAAACCGAGCGCCGCCTGCTGCGCCAGCTGATTGACCTTGAAGACCGCACCGTCGATGTCATATGGCAGTTGCGCGCGCCGCCTTTGCAGATCGCGGTAAAAGGCGAGGCAGTCGTCGACGCCGTCGAGCACGGCCGCATCGCGCGCGATGGGCATTCCCAGGTTCCTGATCCATTCCAGTTGTTCGCTGTGGCGGTCCGCGGCCACCGCCCCCTCGACGATGCCGACGCCATAACACATCAGGGCCAGCGGCCGCGTCGCCGTGATACCGGGGTCCAATTGCCGCAGGCTGCCGGCGGCGGCATTGCGCGGGTTGGCGAAGGCCTTGCCACCGGCGGCAAGTTGCTGGCGATTGAGCGCCTCCAGCCCCGCCCGCGGCATGACGATCTCGCCGCGGATTTCGAGGCGCACCGGCGGATCGGCCCCGAGCAGTCGCAACGGCACGTTGCGGACGGTGCGGACATTGAGTGTCACGTCCTCGCCAACGGTCCCGTCGCCGCGCGTGGCGGCACGGATCAGTACGCCGTGCTCGTACATCAGGCTGACCGCCAGGCCGTCGAATTTCGCTTCCCCGGCGTACTCGGTTCGTTCGATGCCAAGGCGTTCGCACACCCGCCGGTCGAAATCGCGCATTTCGCCCTCATCCATGGCATTGTCGAGCGACAGCATCGGCAGCTCATGCCGGACCTCGGCGAAACCCGCCACTGGCCGCGCCCCGACGCGCTGGGTCGGTGAATCGGCGACGATCAATCCGGGATGTTGCGCCTCAATCGCCTGCAATTCGCGCAGCAGGCGGTCGTACTCGGCGTCGGAAATTATCGGGTCGTCGAGGACGTAATAACGGAAGTTGTGCGCGTTGATCGATGCGCGCAGGGTTGCGGCGCGCTCGCTTGCCGAATTACCCGCTCCGGTCATGGGTCTTGACCCGTGCCCGCAACTGGTCGATGGCGCGCTGGGTGAGCGGCTGCCGCGCGTCGTCGAGAACCTCGCCCTCCAGCGCCTCGGCCAGACGCTGGGCCGTGTTCAGCATCAATTCGAAGACCACGCCCGGATCGACGCGAGTTGACGTCGTCATGAAGAACGACAGGCCCGTGGTCGTGAACGACTCGATCTGGTCCAGATCGAAAACGCCCGGTTCGTACATGTTGGCGACGCTGAACAAGGGCCGGCCCGAACTCATCCGGCCCACGCCGTAATGGTGGAAGATGGCCATGTCACCGTAGCGCAAATCGACGGCCGCCATGTGTTGCAGCAGATCCGGACCGGACACGGGCCGGTCGCGGGTCTGTACATGGATCGACACCACCACCCCGGCGTCGGCATTCCCGCTCGCGTCCCCCGGTGCCGAGGCCTCGGCGAAGGTCAGGTCCATCTGTGCCGGATGCAATGTCCGCCCCTGACGCCGCCGGACCGAGCGGGTCTCCGTCCGGCCTTCGCGGTTCGCGGTGACCAAACCACGGCCACCAGCCATCGCCGGGTCGATATCAGCATCTTGCGCATGCGGGGTGTCGGCAATGGGCCCGATTTCCGGATCGCGGTCCGGGTTGCGCCCGCGCTGTCCCACCCGCCGGTTGCCCGGGCGCCCGTAATGCCGCCACCACACCCGGAAACCGAGTGCGGCCACGACGATCAGGGCAATGGCGGTAATCCAGGTCATGCGGCAACTCCGGCTGGCGGCGGACGCAACCGAATCATAGCGGGTCCGGCGACAGGCGCCGCAGACCGCGCGGCATCACGCGGTGGCGGCGAGTTGTACGGCCTCTTCCATATTGACCGCCACCAGCCGCGACACCCCCGCCTCGTGCATGGTAACGCCGATCAACTGATGGGCGATCTCCATCGTGATCTTGTTGTGGGTGATGAACAGAAACTGGATGTCGCGTGCCCGGGCCTTGAGCATCTCGCAGAGGCGCACGACATTGGCGTCGTCGAGCGGCGCATCGACCTCGTCCAGCAGGCAGAACGGCGCCGGGTTCAGATCGAATATCGCAAAGACCAGGGCAACGGCGGTCAAGGCCTTTTCGCCACCCGACAGGAGATGGATGGTGCTGTTGCGCTTGCCGGGAGGCCGGGCCATGACCGCCACCCCGGTCTCCAGCAGATCGTCGCCGGTCTGCTCCAGGTAGGCATGACCACCGCCGAACAGGACCGGGAAAATGACCTGCAACCCGGTATTGACCTTGTCGAAGGTCTCCTTGAAGCGCGTGCGTGTTTCGCGATCGATCTTGCGGATCGCCTCCTCCAGGGTCGCCAGGGCCTCGTTGAGATCGGCGAACTGGCGGTCGAGAAACCCCTTGCGCTCGGTGAGCGCGGTGCATTCGTCGATCGCGGCGAGATTGATGGGCCCGAGCCGCTGGACCCGACGACCGATGTCGGCCAGCCGCTCTTCCCAGACCGGTTCCGCGGCGGTATCGGGGATACCGGCGATCACCTCGTCAAGGCGACGGCCGTTGGTTTCAATCTGTTCGCACAGGTTCGCCATGCGTACCGCGATAGTGCGCGACTCGACGCGCGCCTTCTCGAGTTCGTCACGGCGCGCCGCCAGTTCGCCTTCGACCGCGAGTCGCTGCTGATCGATCGTCCGCAGGGCCGAGTCGATCGCCTGCAGGGCGGCACGCGCCTGGGTCAGTGCCGATTCCACCTCCAGACGCTGCGCGAGCAAATCCTGCCTCTCGATCTGCAACTGTCGCAATGGTTCCTCGAATCCGCGGATGGCGTCGCCGAGCTCCGTACGCCGCCTTTCGAGCCGCTCGATGGCCGTCCGGTAGCGCAGCACGGCTTGTTCGATGCCCGCGAGTTCCGCATTCAGTCTGCCGAGCCTGACCGCGTCCTCGTGCCGCCGATCGCGGGCCACGCGCCACGCCTCGCGGGCACGCTGCACGGCGGCGCGCAGCCCATCGCGCGCGCTCACCAGTTGTTCCCGTTCCCGCATTGCCTCGGTCAGCTGGTCGCACGCCGACTCCAAATTGAGCCGACAGTTTTCCAGGTCACCCTCATCGAGCGCGATCTGGTCGTCGAGTTCGGCAAGTTCCTCGTCGATCTGGCCTGATCGCCGCACGATCTGATCGAGGCGGGCCTCCTGACCGGCGATCTCGGATTTCACCGCCGCCAGTCGCTGATGCGAATCCGACAATGCCTCATGGATGGTGGCGTCTTCCTGTTCTTCCCGGCCGACGCCGGCACGCGCCACCTCGACTCGCCGTTCCAGTTCGGCAATCCGCGCATCCAGATTCTGCAATTCGATGGCCAGCCGCTTGAGCTCCTGATTGCGCGCCAGAATCCCACCCTGCGCGCCCAGATCCCGGTTGGCCTGGACCCAGTCATGGCCCAACCAGACGCCGTCGCGCGTGACCACGCTCTCTCCGGACGGCAGGCGCGACACCAGCGAACGCGCATCATCGAGGGTTTCAACCGCATGTACGCCGCCCAGAAATCGCGCCAGCGGGAGATCGGACCCTACCCTCGCGGCGAGCAGTGTATCGGCTCGCTCAGCGATGGCCGGTTCCGCCATGGACATTCCCGACTTCAGGGCGCTGACATGGCCTTCCTTGAGCTCCGGCAGGACATTCAGCAGGTCATCGAGATTGCCGACGCAGAGCGAGTCGAGAGATATCCCGATGACGGCCTCCACGGCCCGCTCCCATCCGGGTTCCACGGTCAGCGCCGCCGCCAATCGCGGCTGGCCGGACAGCCCATGTTTTTCCATCCATTCCCTGATCGCCGGCCGATCCATGCCCAAGGCCGACTGCTGCAGGGCATCGAGCGACGCAATCCGCCCACGCACGGCCTGCCGCAACTGCCGTGCCTCGTCCAGTTCCATCCCGCTGCCGTGCAGCAGTTCCCGTGACTGGCGCAATGCGCTCTGCGTGGCATCCCTGCGCGCCATCAAACGATCGTGTTCGGTCCTTCTCTCTTCGAATCGGGAACGCAAACTCGCAATCGCGGCCCGCAGGCCATCGGGATCGAGCCCCTCGCGCTCAGTCCGTAAGGCTGACACACGGCGGCGGGCGTCGTCGATGCCCTGCCGCAGGTGCTCGGAACGCGTTTGTTCGATCTGTTCGGAACGGCCGAGGCCGGCGGTCGTCTGATGATGATCATCCCATCGCGCCTGCCACGCCTGCACGGCGGCCTCGGCCGCCTGTGTTTCCACCTGCGCCCTGTCTTCGGCGACACGCAGCTCCTCCTGTACCGGCAGGAGCGTGTCGCGCTCCACGGTCAATCCTGCAACTTTTTGATGATCAAGGAGTAGATGATTTCGTGTCTCGTCGATATCCTTATCCGTCTGCGCCCGTTCATTTTGCAGCGCCTCGCGCCGCTCGTGGGCATGCTGGATATTCTGCTCGGCCTTCGCCAGATCCGCGCCAACGGTGTAGAAGCGATTCTGGACCTCATTGAACCTTTCGATGGCAGTTGTCTGGTTCTCGCGCTGCCGCACCATCTCCGTCTCGGTGGCGTGCAATGCCGCGGTCGTGGCCTCGACCGCGTTGATGCACTGACCTTCGACCCGGGATTGGCTTTCGCTCTGGGTAGCCAACGCCCGCCAGTGCAGGGCCAGCAGTTGCTCCCGGACCTCCCGCTCCTCCTGCTTCAACTGCTGATATCGTTCCGCCGCCCTCGCCTGCCGTTGTAATGTTTGAAGTTGTTTATCAAGTTCTGATATTATATCATTGATTCTAAATATATTATCTTTTGTATTTCTAATCCGGTTTTCAGTCTCGCGCCGGCGTTCCTTGTACTTCGATATCCCCGCCGCCTCCTCCAGGAACATCCGCAATTCTTCGGGCTTGGCCTCGATGACCCGGGAAATCATGCCTTGTTCGATGACCGAATAGGATCGCGAACCTATCCCGGTGCCGAGGAAGATATGGGTAATGTCACGCCGCCGACAACGGACGCCGTTCAGGGAATAGCTGGAAATCCCGTCCCGGCCCACTTGGCGTTTGATCGAGATTTCACTGTAGGCCGCATACTGTCCGCCGATCTTGCCGTCGCTGTTGTCGAAAATAATCTCGACCGACGCCTGTCCCACCGGTTTGCGGGTATTGGAGCCATTGAATATCACGTCGGCCATGGAATCACCCCGCAGATGCTTGGCCGAGGACTCCCCGAGCACCCACAGCATGGCGTCGATGATGTTGGATTTCCCGCAACCGTTGGGACCCACGATCCCGCTCAGATTGCCGGGGAATTCCAGGTTGGTTGGATCGACGAACGACTTGAAACCGGAGAGCCTGATCTTGTTGATGCGCATGGCGCGGAGGATACCGGATTGGCCGCAACGGCGACAACTCGAATTGCATTTCAATTAACATCACATAATTATCGCAACCACTTGTATTAACTTATTTTTAATTGTGTATTAGTGATTGCGTCCGGTATAAAATCCGGTCCTGTCCCACATTTGCCGGCCGTGAGCCGAGGGTGCTCGTCGCCCAGGCTGTGGTATCTTGCCGCCCCGCCTCCATCGGGCCGATTACCATGAGCAGCCAACCCGCGCGGACCCTGGAAGTATTCGACAATCCCGCACCGCAGCGCGATTACACCATCCGCATCCGCATCCCGGAATTCACTTGCCTGTGTCCCAAGACCGGTCAGCCGGATTTTGCGGTCATGAACCTTGATTACATTCCTGATCGCAGCTGTATCGAGCTCAAGTCGCTGAAACTCTACATCTGGTCTTTCCGCGACGAGGGGGCGTTCCACGAAGCCGTGACCAATCGGATACTCGACGACATCGTGGCGGCCTGCGCGCCGCGCTACGCGCGTCTAACCGCGAGGTTCAATGTTCGCGGCGGCACCTACCCGACCGTCATTGCCGAACACCGCCTGCCGGGATGGGTGGTGCCAACGCCGATCGCTCCACCCTGATCCCTCGGCCGTTCGCTTCCCGCCAACCACATGCTGGCAGAATTGCTGCAGGGTGTTCGCTATCTGTTGACCGGCTGCAGGCTGCTTGCACGCCCGGGCCTGCGCCGCTATGTGGCGGTGCCGCTGCTCATCAGCGCCGCCATCTTCAGTCTCGGCATTTATGTTGCCGGCCAGAAGATGGGGGCGGTGATCGATGGCATGATACCAGCGTGGCTGGATTGGGCCCGCTATCTGCTGTGGCCGCTGTTTGCCGCCGCCGCGCTCGTGATCCTCTATTTCGGATTTGTCATTACCGCCAGCGTGGTCGCTGCGCCTTTCAATGGCACGCTTGCCCGCGCGGTCGAACATGACCTCACGGGCACTGCGCAGGAACCGGCATTCGATTGGCGGGATCTGCCGAAGGAATTTGCGCTCACCACCATTGCCGAGCTACGGAAGATTGGCTATTTCCTCATGCTGGCACTTCCGTGCCTGCTCGCCCAGTTCGTGCCCCTGATTGGCCAGCTGCTGTGGTTCATCTACGGGGCTTGGGTCCTGGCCTGCAACTATGCCGACTATCCGATGGGCAATCACGGCCTGCGTTTCCCCGAGCAGCGACGCCTGTTACGCCGGTGTCCCGGGCTGACGCTCGGTTTCGGCATCGGCGTGCTTGGCATGACGCTGATCCCGATCGTCAATTTCTTCGCGATGCCGGCGGCGGTTGCCGGCGCGACGGCACTGTATCTGGAACGCCTGCGCGCCCGCGACGGCACCGCGTCTGGTTAATTGCGCCGGTAATGCCTTTCTGGTAAATAACCAACCCGGCATACATCAACCATACATCATTACCACGTCACATCACGTCGGGCAGGAGTCGAGCTCATGGCCAAAAAGAAGAAAGCCGCATCGAAGGGAAAACCCGCACCAAAGCCGAAAACTTCCGCGAAGAAGAAGCCATCGGCTGGCAAGAAGGCCTTGTCGGTGAAGAAGCCCGCGAGCCGGAAAGCGGCCAAGCCCGCACCCGCGCGGCGATCGACGGCAAAGAAGCCCGCGGCAAGCACGACGCGGAAGGGACCCGCGCAACGTGCAAAGCCGGCGACCGCGAAACGCCCCGTTGCAGCGATCGCCGCCCCCAAGAAACCGCCCGCATCGGCGGCCCCGGCCGGCAAGGCTCGACCGACCGCCCCGACAGCGAAGGCTGCCCCTGTGGTCAAGATACCGACCGGCGGTGCGGCCGATGCCCCGCGCCTGAAGCCCGCGCCGTATCGGGAACGCGCGGGCGAGGAGTACATGAATCCGAATCAGTCGACGCACTTCCGCCAGATCCTGCTCAACTGGCGGCGCGAACTCATGGAGGAGGTCGAGCGCACCGTGCATCACATGCAGGATGACGCGGCCAATTTTCCAGACCCCAACGATCGCGCGACGCAGGAAGAGGAATTTGCCCTCGAATTGCGCACCCGCGACCGCGAGCGCAAGCTGATCAAGAAGATCAACGACTCGGTGGCCGCACTCGATGCCGGCACCTACGGCTACTGCGAGATGTGCGGCGTCGAGATCGGCATCAAGCGGCTGGAAGCCCGGCCGACAGCCACCTTGTGCATCGACTGCAAGACGCTCGACGAGATCCGCGAGAAACAACGCGCCTGAATCCGGCGGTCTATCGCGGCCGGTTCGCCCCCTCGCCCACCGGCCCGCTGCATTTCGGCTCCCTCGTTGCTGCCCTGGGCAGTTTTCTCCAGGCGCGGGCGCGGCACGGCGAATGGCTGGTGCGCATTGACGACCTCGACAGCGGGCGCAACCGGTCCGGTGCCGCCGATGACATACTCCGTACCCTCGACGCGCTAGGCCTGCATGCGGATGGCGCCATTGCCCGCCAAAGTGAACGGCGGTCGCACTATCTCGACGCCCTGGCGGATCTGCGCCGCCGCGACCTGATCTTCGATTGCGGCTGTACGCGCCGGGAAACCGTCAACCGGCCTTATCCGGGAACCTGCCGTGGGGGGCTGCCCTCAGGCCGCCGGTCCCGTTCGTTGCGGCTGAAGATCCCGGACGGCGAGTTTGCCATCCGTGATGCCATCCAGGGCGAGTTTCACCAGAATCTCCGTTCGGTAACAGGGGACATCGTCGTCAGACGGGCGGATGGCGTGATCGCCTACCACCTCGCCACGGTAATCGACGACGCGCTGCAGGGCGTCAGTGAGGTCGTGCGCGGTGCCGATCTGCTCGACACGACACCATGCCAGGCATTGCTTGCCCGGATGCTCGGGTTCGGTCCGCCCGCCTACGCGCATTTGCCGGTGGCCGTCGATCAGGCGGGCCGCAAACTGAGCAAGCAGAACGATGCGCCGGCCCTGGACAGCCGCCGGCCCTCGCTGGCGCTGGCGCGGGCCCTCGCTTTTCTCGGCCATGCACCGCCCCCGGCGCTCGCCGGGGCGCCGTGTCGTGACCTGCTGGAATGGGGGATGGCAGCCTGGTCGCTCGACCGGGTGCCGAAGCAGCGCGCCGTCAGCGTCCCTGCCGCGTATTGATGGCGTCACGCCTGCGCCCGTATGCCTCGCGCGCGATGCGCACGTCCTCGAGAAATACGGGAAGTTCGTCGAGCAGCAGGGCCTGCGGCCCGTCCACCAGCGCCTTGGCCGGCTCCGGATGAAAGTCGACCAGCACCATATTGGCACCGGCGATCACCCCTTGGGCGGTGGTGTGCATGATGTCGAGGATGCCGTCCGGCGCCACCGCCCGGCTACCGACCGAATGCGAGGGATCGATGCACACCGGCATGCGGGTCAGGCGCTTCACCACCGGGACATGGCTGAAATCGACGAGATTGCGGTGCGGGTCACCCATGTTGGTCTTCATGCCGCGCAGGCAGAAGACCACGCTGCTGTTGCCTTCGCTGGCCAGGTATTCGGCTGCATTGAGAGATTCTTCGAGGGTGATGCCGAAGCCGCGCTTGAGCAGGATCGGGAAGCGCCGCTGGCGACCAATGGCCTTCAGGAGCTCGAAATTCTGGGCGTTGCGGGTGCCGATCTGGAGCATCACCCCGGTCGGATTGCCGGCCGCTTCGAGCGCCGTGGAAATCTCCTCGACATGACTGTCGTGGGTGATCTCCATCGCCACCACCCGGATACCATATTTACCCGCGAGTTCGAACACGTCCGGCAGGCAATCCTTGCCATGGCCCTGAAAGGCGTAGGGATTCGTACGCGGCTTGTAGGCGCCCATGCGCGTGCAAACCTGTCCCTGCTCGCGCAACGCCCGCAGCATCGCCTCGACATGCGCGCGCGTGCTGACTGCGCACAGGCCGGCGAAAACCTGCAGGGTATCCTGGCCGAAGGTGACGCCGTTGTACTCGAACGATGACGGGCGCGTGTCGTCCTTGTGGCGACCGAGGATGCGGTACTCGCGCGAGACTCGCACGACCCGGTCCACCACCTCGAAGCTCTCGATCTCCTTCTGATCGAGTGAGGCGGTATCCCCGATCAGGTAGATCTCCGTCAGCGTCTGCTGCGCGCCGGTCACCTCGTGCAGGCGATGCTGGATCTGGGGCAGCCCCGCGAGATAACCAACCAGTTTCTGGTAGTCGAATCCGCCCCTGTCGACATCCGGCTTGAGGATGACGATCATTTGTTCGCGCGATTGGCGATCAGGTCCTCGACCACGGAGGGATCGGCAAGCGTCGTCGTGTCGCCCAGATTGTCGAGCTCGTTGGCTGCAACCTTGCGCAGGATGCGGCGCATGATCTTGCCGGAACGGGTCTTGGGCAATCCGGGCGCCCACTGGATGACATCGGGCGACGCGATGGGACCGATGACCTTGCGCACATGCGCCACCAGTTCCTTGCGCAAGGTCTCGGTAGGTTCCACGCCTTTCATGAGGGTGACATAGGCGTAGATGCCCTGGCCCTTGATGTCGTGCGGATAACCGACTACCGCCGCCTCCGCCACCGTGGTGTGCAGGACCAGCGCGCTTTCCACCTCCGCCGTACCCATGCGATGACCGGAGACATTGATGACGTCATCCACCCGCCCCGTGATCCAGTAGTAACCATCCTCGTCACGGCGGGCGCCGTCACCGGTGAAGTAGGTGCCGGGGTACATCCTGAAATACGTGTCAATGAAGCGCTGATGATCGCCGAATACGGTGCGCATCTGGCCGGGCCAGGATCGCTTGATGACCAGATTGCCGCTGCAGGCGCCGGCGAGTTCCTTGCCCTGGTCATCGACGATGGCCGGTTCGACGCCGAAGAACGGGCGGGTCGCCGACCCCGGCTTGAGCGGCGTCGCGCCGGCAAGAGGGGTGATGAGAATCCCGCCGGTTTCGGTCTGCCACCAGGTATCCATGATCGGGCAACGGCCGTCACCGACGGTATGGTAGTACCACTCCCAGGCCTCCGGATTGATGGGTTCGCCCACCGAACCCAGTATCCGCAGGGACGACCGGCCGCTCCGTTTCACGAACTCGTCGCCCTGCCCCATCAGCGCTCGGATGGCGGTGGGCGCGGTGTAGAAGATGTTCACCTTGTGCTTGTCGATTACCTGCCAGAACCGCCCCGCGTCCGGATAGGTGGGCACGCCCTCGAACATGAGCGTCGTGGCACCGTTGGCCAGCGGTCCGTAAAGGATGTAGGAGTGCCCGGTCACCCAGCCCACGTCGGCCGTGCACCAGTAAATATCACCGTCGTGATAATCGAAGATGTACTTGTGAGTCATGGCCGCATACAGGAGATAACCGCCGCTGGTGTGCAACACGCCTTTCGGCTTGCCGGTGGAGCCGGAGGTGTAGAGGATGAACAGCGGCGATTCCGCGTTCATGACTTCGGGCGGGCAATCCGCCGCCACGGAATTCATGAGCTGCCCGTACCAGACGTCGCGCCCCTCGGTCCAGGGGATATCGCCGCCGGTGCGGCGCACGACGATGCAAGTATGGACGTTCGGGCAACTGGCCAGGGCCTTGTCGGCGTTGGTCTTCAAGGGCACGGGACGGCCACCGCGCAGACCTTCGTCGGCCGTGACCAGCACCTGGCAGTCGGAATCGAGGATGCGATCCCGCAGGGCGTCCGGCGAGAAACCGCCAAACACCACCGAATGCACGGCGCCGATCCGCGCGCAGGCCAGCATGGCGACGGCCGCCTCCGGGATCATCGGCAGGTAGATCGAAACGCGGTCGCCGCGCCGGACGCCGCGCGCCTTCAGGGCATTGGCGAAGCGGCAGACCTGTGCGTGCAGTTCGCGATAGGTGATGTGCTGGTGTTCCTCCGGATTGTCACCCTCCCAGATGATCGCCACCTGATCGCCGCGCGTAGCGAGATGGCGATCGAGGCAGTTGTAGGCGACATTGAGCCGGCCGCCGTCGAACCAGCGGATTTCGCCCTTGTGGAAATCGGTGCTATTGACCACATCCCAGCGCCGATCCCAGGTAACCAGCTTCTCGGCCTGTTCGCTCCAGAACCGCTCGGGCTCCTTGATGGAGCGATCGTACAAGTCGAGATAGGCTGCATTGTCGATATGCGCCATGCTCTTGATGGCATCCGCAACGGGATAGATTTTCTCAGTGGTCATGTCCGCCCCCCCTATTTCATTGATACTAGCAGAATCACAACACCTCACTATCGACCGCGGTGCTGTCGATTCGCCCCATCCATGGCCGATGTTGCAATGCGCAACCGTTCCCCGCAGTGACGCAACCGGCGCGCACCGCTGCCGCCCCGCTTTCGCCCGCGGCGCAGCCCGCCGATAATCGCCACATGGACAAGCACCCACCTCTCGCGCCGGACCGGCTGCGGCGATGCTGCGATCCGGCCACGCTCAATTTCACGACCACCGCCGAGCTGCCGGATCTCGATGAGATCGTCGGGCAGACGCGCGCCGTCGATGCCATGCAGTTCGGCCTGGCCATACAGCGGGAGGGCTACAACCTGTTCGCCCTGGGACCACCGGGCACCGGCAAACACATGGCCCTGCGTAGGCAGATCGGTTCGCGGGCCGCCACCGAACCGGCGCCCGAAGACTGGTGTTACGTAAACAACTTCGAACAACCGGAACGCCCCCGCACCCTGCGCCTGCCCACCGGCAGTGGCCTGATCCTGCGCCGCGACGTCGAGAAACTGCTGGATGACCTGCGCGCCGCCATTCCGGCGGTGTTCGAGAGCGAGGACTACCGCACCCGCAAACAGGTCATCGAAGAGGAGATCAAGGAACGCCAGCAACGGGCCTTCGAAACCGTTCGCCAGGAGGCCGAGGCGAAGTCGATTGCCCTGCTGCGCACCCCGACCGGTTTCATCTTCGCGCCACTCAAGGATGGCGAAGTGCTGAGCCACGACGACTTTTCCAAACTCCCGGAACCCGAGCAGCGCGCCATCACCGGCGAAATGGAAGTGATGCAGGACCGCCTGCAGGCCGTATTGCAACAAATGCCGCTGTGGGAACGGGAAGGCCGCGAGCGCCTGCGCGCCCTCAATCGCGAGGTCACCACCTATGCCGTCGGTCATTCCATCGAGGATCTGCGCCGCAAATACGCCGCTCTCGCCGAGGTGGTCAATTATCTGAATGCGATGCAGCAGGACATCATCGAAAACGCCCACGAATTCCTTGGCACGCATGACGGCCCCGCCTCCCCCTTCGCGGCCATCGCCACGCCGCCGGCACTGCGCGGCTCACCGTTTTTCCGGCGCTACCTGGTCAACGCACTGGTGAACCACGTCGAGGGTGCTGGCGCACCGGTCATCTATGAGGACCATCCGACATTCCAGAACCTGATCGGCCAGCTCGAACATATCTCGCACATGGGCGCGCTGGTCACCGACTTCAACCTGATCCGCGCCGGCGCGTTGCACAAGGCGAACGGCGGCTACCTCCTGCTTGACGCCCATCGCGTCCTCATGCAGCCGTATGCCTGGGAGGGCCTGAAGCGTGCCCTGCGCGCCGGCGAGATCCGCATCGAGTCGCTCGGCCAGATGCTCGGCCTGATCGGAACCGTATCACTCGAACCACAGGTGATCCCGCTGAACCTGAAGGTCGTGCTGTTCGGCGACCGGATGCTCTACTACCTGCTCTGCCAGTACGACGCGGAATTCGAGCAACTGTTCAAGGTGGCCGTCGATTTCGAGGACGACATGAAACGGTCGGCGACCAGCGAGGAGATCTATGCGCGACTGGTCGCCACACTGTGCCGGCAGGAAAGGCTCCGTCCGCTGGACCGCGGCGCGGTCGCCCGCCTGATCGAACAGGGCGCGCGCGAGGCCGGCCATGGCGGCAGGCTCTCGACCCATGCATTGACCCTGGCCGACTGGCTGCGGGAATCCGATCACTGGGCGGCATGCCGCGGCAGCGACACCATCACGCTCGCCGACGTCGAACAGACGCTCGCCGCGCAACAGCGGCGCGCCGGCCGCATCCGCGAACGCTCGCAGGAAAGCATCCGCGAGGGCGTCATTCTCATCGACACCGATGGCGAAACCGTCGGCCAGGTCAACGGCCTGTCGGTCATCACGCTCAACCGCCACCGCTTCGGCCAGCCGAGCCGGATCAGCGCCCGTGTCCGCGTCGGCACCGGCGAATTCATCGACATCGAGCGCGAGGTCGAACTGGGGGGACCCATCCATTCCAAGGGCGTCCTGATCCTGACCAGCCTGCTGGGCGCCCGTTACGCACCCGATCTGCCCCTGTCCCTGCGGGCCAGCCTGGTGTTCGAACAGTCCTATGCCGGCGTCGAGGGCGACAGCGCCTCGGTCGCCGAATTCTGCGCCCTGCTCTCGGCCCTGGCCGATGCCCCCGTGCGTCAGGCCATGGCCGTCACCGGTTCGTTGAATCAGCATGGCCAGGTGCAGGCCATCGGCGGGGTCAACGAGAAAATCGAGGGCTTCTTCGACCTCTGTCGCCTGCGCGGCCTGTCCGGCCGCCAGGGCGTGGTCATCCCGGAGGCCAACGTCCGCCACCTGATGCTCCGTCCCGACGTCGTCGATGCCGTCGGCGCCGGGCTGTTCCATGTCCATGCGGTGAGCACGGTCGATCAGGCGATCGAGATCCTGACCGGTGTCGCGGCCGGCGAGCGGAATGCGGCCGGGGCGTATCCCGAGGGCAGCATCAACCAGCGCGTCGAATCCCGGCTTGTTGAACTGGCGGAACGACGGGCCGCCTTCAGTCAACTGGGCGACGAAGGCGACGACAAGAACGAATGAGCGCCGGGGCCGGCATGCTGACCTTCACTGCCCGGTTGATCGTTCTGCCGCTTGCCGCCATCGGCAACGAGTCAATGTCTCTGGACATGGCGGCCGAGTTGGCCGCGCGGATGCAGGCCGAACTCAAGGTCCTCTTCATCGAGGATGCCGACATGCTGCGGATGGCGGCATCGCCACTCGCCCGGACCATGCACCTGTACTCGGCGTCGCGCACCGAAACAGATGCCGGTACCCTGGAGCGCGAACTCAAGGTGCGTGCGAATCTGGCCCGCGACCAACTGGCGACGATCGCCGGGCGGCGAAATCTCCGCTGGTCGTTCGACATCAGCAGGCGGCGGCTTATCGAGGCCGTGTTCGAGGTGGTGGCCGAAACCGAGGTCGCCATCATGTCGCGCTCGGCGCGGATGAGCGGGCCGTCACTGCCGATCCTGAAATTGATGGCCGGCGCATCCGGGATGGAAGAACTGCAAACGTTGCTGCGCCAGATCCAGAATCCCATCCTGCTGGTGCGTTGACGGCCCGGAGCCTTCCTAATCAGCGCGCTGCTTCAGCCGCCGGTAGATGGTGGTGCGGTTGATGCCGAGCCGCCTTGCCGCTGCGCCGATTCGCCCGCCGCAGTCGGCCACGACCTGCCGTATCATGGCGTCGGTCAGATCGCGGAGTCCGCCGGCCGGCGCCGCGGTCCGCCGGCTGGCCGCATGTACGATCAGGATCGCCCCCAGCCGTCGATCCGCATCATCGACGGGTTCCATCCGAACCTGCCAGCCGGCTCCCGGCGCGACCACCGTTTCGACCAGCCACTCACCGGACGCGCCCAGGCCCTCGATACCCCGACCGGCCTCCCAGATCCCCGGCATCAAATCGGCAATGAAGCGATCGAGCAAACCGCGCCCGGCGCGATCGAGGCGGTCGAACGCCGTCGGATTGGCGTCGATGATCCGTCCGGCGGCGGTCAGCAACAACAAGGCGTCGCCGGGCCAGCGCCGCTCGCAATCGCGATAGCGTGCACGCAGGATCTCCCGGCGCTGCATGTCGGTCAGCCAGATGCGCTGTTCGATCGACTGGGCGATGGCGATGGTCAGCGCCATCGTTTCGGGTTGGGCGGCGCGGATGGGGCCCGTGATGTCGATTGCACCGATGACCTCGTTGCCTTCCGGATGCCGTACCGGGCTGCCGTAACACACCCACGGCTGCCATCCCTGACAGTAATGCTCGGAACCGAACACCAGTTCCGGACGGCCCACGGCGATGGGTGTGCCGACACCGTTCGGGCCGACCACGTCCTCGGCCCAGACGCCGCCGGGCACGAAATTGATTTGTTCCAAACGGTCGCGGACCTTCTTCGATCCGATGGCGTACACGATCTGCCCGCTCGCATCGGCGAGCACCATGACGTGACCGGAATCCCCGACCAGGCGCTCGTAGCGGCCGAGCACCTCCCGGCCGGCGATTCCAAATGTCTCGCGTGCCAGCCGAGCCTCCAGATCGCCCATCGTTCCCGAGGTCGGTGCGCGAATGGAGCCCGGGTTGATGCCCAGCTCGCGGCATCGTTCCCAGCCGCGAAAGATCACTGGCCGGGGTCGCGGACCAACGATGGGCGTGCCGGTGACGAACGATTCCCATGCAGCCGTGAGCTGCCGGGTTACCCGGTCGGGACGTTCAGTCAAGTTTGCCGGAGTGTCGCCGCGCATAACCATCCTCGAAAACCGCCGCGCTGAACACGGATGCGACCGCCGCCGCCCCTTGCTAAGCTTGGGCGAGAGATAAACAAGGACGGGGCGAAATATGACGCGCGCAACACGATACCCGGCACTGATGCTCATCGCAATGTCGGTGGCCGTGACGCCACCGGCCGTCGCCACGGGACGGATAACCGTACTGGGGCTGTTCAAGGACAAGGCCGTGGTCGAAATCGACGGCCGACAGAGCGTGCTCAAGGCCGGCGCCGCGGGTCCGGGCGGCGTGAAACTCATCTCCGCGAACAGCAAGGAGGCCGTCATAGAGGTCGACGGGCAGCGCGGTACCTATCGGGTTGGGTCGCACATCGGCAGCCAGTTTGTTCCGGCGGCCGGGGGCAGGACCTTCCAGATCGCGCCGGATGCCATGGGCATGTACTTCACCGATGGCACCATCAACGGCCACACGGTGAAGTTCCTGGTCGATACCGGCGCCACCTTCGTGGCCATGAACAGGCATCAGGCCCGGCGCATCGGGCTGGATTACAAGATGGAAGGCGAGGAAGGCACCTCGCAGACGGCGGCCGGCGTGGTCCGGGCCTATTACCTCATGCTCAAGAGGGTGACCGTCGGTGATATCACCCAGAACGACGTGCAGGCCGCGGTCATCGACGGCGACCACCCCGCCGAGATCCTGCTCGGTAATTCCTTCCTCGGCCGGCTCGATCTCGAACGTGCCGGTCAGATCCTGATGCTCAAGTCGCGATAAGCGGCCGTTGCCGGACGGCCAACGCATGGCCGCCGAACAGCAGTGCGGTGAAGATCAGATCGCCGGCAATGCTGTTTTCGAGGAACGGCAGCGCCGCGACATAGCAGGCGACGAGGCCGGCGGCGTCCGGCGCATACAGGCCGCCCACCTGCCAGACGCCGAGATTGGTCACCGCGAAGAAGGTCAGGGAGCCTGCGAGCGACGCGCCGGCCACCGTCGCAACCCCGGTCCGGCCGCGGAGACCCATGCCGATAAGGGCGGTTAGCACCACACCGGCGTAGACATGGGGCAACGTCGCGTGGAACCCAAGGACGGCATCGGTAAAGAGCATTGCCGCCAGCGGCACGACGAAAGCCAGACGGCGATCAGCGAAATGGCAGCCCGCGACCAGGGCCATGGCCATGATTGGGGTGAAATTGGGCGGATGCGGCAGCAATCGCGCGATCGCGGCTAGCCCGATCAATCCAATCAGCGTCGTCGTGCAATTCAGTTTCATCGCCGGACTCCTCCGCAGGATCATGGAATGTCTTTCGCCGGTTGCCAGTATACCTCGGTGTCGCCGTCGATCCGGTTGATCGTTCGCGCCAATACGAACAGCAGGTCAGAGAGCCGGTTCAGGTAAACCCGGGTGGCCGGATTCACGGGCCGTGATTCATCGAGTGCCACCAGTGCCCGTTCGGCACGACGCGCCACCGCTCGCGCCAGGTGGCACACTGCCGCTGCCGCGTTGCCACCCGGGAGTATGAACTCGCGCAGGGCTGGCAGATCCGCGTTCAGCAGGTCGCAGCAGGTCTCGATGACCAGCACATGCCGATCGGTCAGCACCGGCGGTCCGGGCAGGGCCAGTTCGCCGCCGATGTCGAACAGGTGATGCTGGATCATCCGCAGGGTATTGACCGTATCTTCCGGCAAGGTCTGGGCCAGGAGCAACCCGATGAGGCTGTTCAGTTCGTCCACCTCGCCGATCGCGACGATGCACGGATCGGTCTTTGCAACCCGTGTCCCGTCGGCGAGGCCGGTGGTGCCGTCGTCGCCGGTGCGGGTCACGATCTTCGACAAGCGGTTGCCCATCGCCCTCTCAGCGGTATTCGTACTTCAGGGTCAGCCAGAAATTGCGCTCCGGTGCCGGATAAAAGGAGGTCTCGCGCACCGGAAAGGGATTGTATCCCGCCGCCGCGTAGTCGCTGTACTGCCGGTCGAGCAGGTTGCTGACGCGCGCCGCCAGCGACCAGCCGCCCTGTTCGTAGATCAGGTGCAGATTTCCGACCGTATGGCCCGGCAACCGCGCCAGCGTGTTGTCGTAATCGGCGGCACCATGGCGGCCGTCCACGGCCTGCACCTCGCCGTAGAGCGACAGCGACTGGCCGAGGCGCCAGGCGCCATCGACGCGCAACTGCTGGCGGGCCACGGCGGGGATCTCGTTGCCGCGCAGCGGACCGCCGGCGAAACGCGCATCGACGAAGCTGTAATGCGCGCCGAACCGCAATTCCGGCAGGGCCTGCCAGGCGCCCTCGGCGAGGATGCCGAAACGCCGGGTCGGATCGAGATTGACGTTGGCGCCGACGCAGGTACCAAAGAAGCAGTTCAAGGTCGGGTCGAAATCGATTTCGTCGTTCAGGCGCAGGCGGTAGCCGGCCAGCCGCAGGCGATTGCCGCCGCGCGACCATTCCAGGCCCGCCTCGTGCGACTGGCCGGTCTGCGGGCGCAGACGCCCCCCGGGCAGGGTGAAGGTGTGTTCGTCCACCAGCGGGAAGCGGTAATTCTGGTCCCAGCGCAGGAGCAGCCGGGTCTCGTTGTTCAGGCGCACGGTGACCCCGAAGGAACCCACCGTCACCGCGTCGTCGATCTCGGTGCCGGCGGGAAAGGCGAAGGTGTCGGTCAGGTTGTTTTCCACCACTGCCCGGCGCAGCCCGCCGGTCAGGGTAAAGGCATCGACCAGCGGCAGCACCAGCTGCGCATAGCCGGCACCCATCTCCTGGGTGTTGTCGGTAGTCGCCGGGCCGAAGGCGAACGAGGAAAGGATGTGGTAGTCGCTGGCGAACAGATCGGCCCCGGCGGTCAGCACCACCGGCCCGGCACGCAACGGATAGGTGGCGATCAGCCGGGGGGTCAGCTCCCGATGGTGACGCGACTGCGTGTAGGGCGTGCCGATCAGCACGCCGTCGGACTCCGAATACCGGTTGGTGAACTCGGCCAGCAACTGGAGATGCCGGCCGATATCCTGGCGCAGCCCCAGACGGCCATTCTCGGTCCGGGTGTCGGTGCGGTCATCCGGGAAGCGGGTCTGCCGGCGATCCGCATGGATCTGCCCGGCGAACAGCGCCCCGGGCATGCCATGGTCCTCGTCGACGCGCTGGAACTCCGCGAACGCCCCGCCGCCATCCCAGTCGTAACCCAGGCGGCCGAAGCCGTTGACGTAATGCAGATCGTCGTTGTCGCGATGGTTGTCCGTGCGCCGGCGCTCGAGGGTCGCGATCCCGTTCAGGCCACTGTCGTGGCGGCCCTCGATGCGACCGCCCTGCAATTGCCGTCCATAACTGCCGAGACCCATCCGCGCGCCGGCGGCCCGCCGCCCGGCCGTGCGGGTGACGATGTGCACCACCCCGCCCACCGCCTGATCGCCATAGAGCACCCCGGCGCTGCCCTGGACGATCTCGATGCGCTCCACGTCCTCGATGGCGATGCTGTTGAGGTCGGGGGCCGACAGGTCGGTGTTGTTGAGCCGGCGGCCATCGACCAGGATGAGACTGTTGGCCTGGGCATTGCCGCCGAACCCACGCATGCTGACGATCGGCCGGCTGCCGTCGCCGAGCTGATCCGAGATCAGCACCCCGGCCTGGCCGCGCAAGACATCGATGACGGTGGAGGCGCCGCTTTCCGCGATCTGCCCGCGGGTGATGACGGTCATGCCGGCCGGGGTCGAACCCGGCGGACTTTCCGTGCGCGTGCCGCTGATCACCATCGGTTCCAGCTCGTTCAGCGACAGGTCGGCAGCGTCGGTGGCCGGCACGACGAACGACATGAACAGGCCGCAACAGGGGAAAAGAAACCGCATAAGCAATCCTCCGTCCCGGGCGCACCCGCGCCAGGCGATTCAGGTGAAGGAACGCGGAGGATGGAGGGGAGTGACAGGCACGGCAGGCCGGCACCCCGCCGTCGCCCGCCGCGATCCGGATCGTGGTCGCCGACAGGCCGGTCTCCGGGCTTGCGAGTGGATGCGCCTGCATCCCGCGGATCGCCTTCCCGCGTGAGGTCACGCAGTGGCTGTCGGATCCGCTGTCACTCGCCTACCGTTGCGGGGGCAGCGCCGGAATTGCCGGCCAATCGGCCGGCGTACCGGACTTCCCGTTTCACCCGTGGCGCCGGGAGCGGCGTGACGGGCACCTGTAGCGGTCGCTAATGTACGGGAGATCGGGATCGACGATCAATCGCCGGGTAGTACCTCAAAAAGACACCCTCCAGCCTCTTCGACGAAGAGGCCGCGGAAGGTGAAGGGGAGGTCACATCTATGAAGTGGCGACAACATATTGCAGCGCATCATATTTTACAATTAGTCATTTTGTGTATAGTTTGTTTCGTATTACGAAACTATATTCGGGGATCCGCAAATGGATAAATTGTTGAGCATGCGGGTATTCGTTCAAGTCGCACACCACAACAGTTTTGCCAAGGCCGCCGATTACCTCGGCATTTCCCGGGCAATGGCCACCAAGCATTTGATCAGTCTTGAAAATCACCTTGGCACACAACTGCTGAACCGCACGACGCGGCGTCTGAGCCTGACTGAAATCGGCGCGGCCTACCGCGAACGCTGTGTCCAGATCCTCGCCGAGATCGACGAGGCCGAGGCGATCGCTACCCAGTTGCAGACCGAGCCGCGCGGCACACTGCGCGTCACCTCCCCAACCTCATTCGGGATTTTTCACCTCGCACCAGCCGTCACGGACTTCATGAAACGTTATCCGGATGTCGAGGTCGTATTGACCCTGAGTGATCGCATCCTCGATCTCGCCGAGGAAGGCATCGACCTCGCTATCCGCATCGGCCGGGCGCTCGAACCGCATCTGATCGCGCGCCACATCGCCCATACCCGGACCGTTGTCTGCGGCGCTCCCACGTATCTCGGGCAATACGGAATTCCCCAAACACCGCAGGATCTGGCGCATCACAACTGCCTTCGCTACGTCTATCGGGACACCGACAAGTGGGAGTTCATCGGGCCCGATGGACAGATCACGATACCGGTGCACGGCACGCTGGAATCGAATGTCGGTGATTCGCTGCGCGTGGCGGCCATTCACGGGGTCGGTCTGGTGCTGCAACCCACCTACATGGTGGGCGAGGACATCAAGGCGGGACGCCTCGTCGAGGTGCTCAAGGGCTATCGGACACCGGGCGTGGACATCGCCGCCGTCTATCTGCATCGCCGGCACCTTTCGGTGAAGGTGCGGGCCTTCGTCGAATTCCTGCAACAGCGCTTCCAGCCCAGACCCTACTGGGACGATTCGGAGACCATCACCACGGACGCGGAGGCGCGCTGACCGCGGCGCTTCCGCCTCAGCGCAAGGCGTCGCGCGTGGCGGTTGCTGCGATGCTCAGAAATACCGCGTCGCAGCCGGCGGCGATCAGCGTGAATCCCTGCGCCATCCAGGGGCGAACAGCCTCCGCGGTCACGCCGAAGACGCCGAGCGGAACCCTGGCTTTCTGGCAGGCCTTGCGTACCTTCGCGATCGCTCGCCGCACTTCGGGATCGGAAACCCGACCGATGCGACCCATGCTTGCGGACAGGTCGTAAGGGCCGACCAGGATGGCGTCGATACCCGGCACCCTGGCGATCGATTCGATATTGCGCACTGCCAGCTTATGCTCCGCCTGTACAACAACGGCCAACTCGTCATTGGCACGATCGACATAGTCCTTGAACCCGTAACCATAACCATGGGCGCGGGCGATGCCGACGCCGCGCACGCCGGCCGGCGGGTACTTGGCGCGGGCGACGATGCTCCGTGCCTGCGCCGCGTTGTTGACCTGCGGCACGATCACCCCGGCGGCACCGATGTCCAGAACCTTCTTGATCCAGACCTCGTCGTGGCCCGGCACCCGCACGAGGCACGGGCAATCGCGCGCGGCCTGGATCAGGCGCTGGGCCATGAGGGCGTCGAAGGCGCCATGCTCCATGTCGATGAAGAGCCAGTCGAATCCGGCAGCAACCAGTATCTCGACGACCTCCGGCGACGGCAGACTGACCAGTGTGCCAATGAGCGTCGCGCCGGCATGTAGCTGGCACTTGAGCGGGTGTCGGCTCACGAATGCCCTACTCCGCCGTCCAGCCGAACCGGGCGACGGTACGGAAGACATCGGTGTCGCTGACGATGCCGACCGGGACACCACGCTCACCGACGATCACCCGTCGCGTGTTCTGCTTCAGCATGCGCTCCGCGCATTCCTGCAGCGAGGCATCCGGAGCGATGAGATAGATGGGACGGCTGGCGATATCCTCGACGTTGACGCGACCGGGCGAACGCTTCTCGAAGACGATCTTCTTGATCACATCCCGCATGGTCATGATCGACCACTCGCCATCGGCGCCCGGCCGCACCAGTATGCTGCTGATGCGCTGCTCGTTCATGTAGCGCATGGCCTCGAGCACCGTCGTCCCCGGGGCGATGGACACGGCACGGCTCATCAGATCGCCGACCGTGGTCGGCTGGCGGCCGGCCGCCTCCATCTCGGTGTACGGTCGCTCGACCCGCCGTTGTTCGCGTTGCCGGCGCTCCTCCTCGATCGCCGCCAGACGGGCCTTGCGCTTGGCCTCGTAATCGACCCCGCCGCGCATCTGCTCGATGAGCGCAGTTGCGAACTCGCTGGTCTTGACCGGCACCGCGCCGTCCATCTGCCGGGCGAAGTCGTAGGTGACGATCCGCTGCTGGATCACCTCGGGGTAGGCGTAGGTGATGAGGTCCGCCGCCTCCTTCCAGCCCAGGTACTCCAGCATCATGACGCCGGAGAAGAGCAGAGACCCGGGGTTGACCTTGTCCTGGTTGGCGTACTTGGGAGCGGAGCCGTGGGTCGCCTCGAACACCGCGATGAAATCGGAGATGTTGGCGCCGGGCGCGATGCCGACGCCGCCCACCTCGGCCGCCACCGCATCCGAGAGATAGTCACCGTTCAGGTTGGGCGTGGCGACGACGTCGAACTCCTCCGGCCGCAGCAGCATCAGCTGAAACATGATGTCGGCGATGCGGTCCTTGATGACGATCTTCCCTTCCGGCACTTTGCCGCCGCAGGTCTTGAACAGTTCCTCCTCGGTGATGGTGCAATCGCCGAACTCCTCGCGCGCCACCTCGTAACCCCAGCCGCGGAAAGCGCCCTCGGTGTACTTCATGATGTTGCCCTTGTGCACCAGGGTCACGCTCTCGCGTCCGTTGTCGAGGGCGTAGCGGATCGCCTTGCGCACCAGGCGCTTGCTGCCGAAGGGGCTCATCGGTTTGATGCCGATACCGGAATCGTCGAAGAAGTCGGCGCCCATTTCCTCCTTGAGGAACTTCTCCACCTTGCGCATCTCCGGCGTCCCCGACTTGTACTCGATGCCGGCATAGACGTCCTCGGTGTTCTCCCGGAAGATGACCACGTCCACCTGCTCCGGATGCCGGTGCGGTGACGGCACGCCGGCGTAGTAGCGCACCGGCCGGACGCAGGCGTAGAGGTCGAGGTCCTGACGCAGGGCGACGTTGAGCGAGCGGAAGCCGCCGCCGACCGGTGTCGTCAGCGGCCCCTTGATGGATACGTAGAATTCCTGCATCGCCCGCTTGGTCTCGGCCGGGAAGATGTCGCCATACTTCTCCAGCGCCTTCTCGCCCAGGTACAGTTCCATCCAGTGAATGCGGCGGCGCCCGCCGTAGGCCACCGCGACCGCCGCGTCCCAGATGCGGATGCAGGCGCGCATGATGTCCGGCCCGATGCCGTCGCCCTCGACGTAACCGAGGATCGGATTGTCGGGAACCTGGAGTTTCCCTTCGCGGACCGTAATCATCGAGCCGGCTTCGGGGACACGAATGTGCTGATAATTCATGCTCGCTCCTTTCTTGTTGTGGATCGGCTGTTGTGGAAGCGGGGACCGGCTGCAATCGTCCCCTTCACGCAAAGGCGGCCAACCGCACCGGCACCCGCTTCGGGCCCCAGGCGCCAGGCTGACTTTCGAAGATCCCCGCGCAGGCCGTGCCGCACCGGTTGCAGCGGCCGTCGTCGGTCAGGTTCCAGGCCGTGAGCACGTACCAGTCGCGGCCGATCAGTCGATTGCCGCAACCGTGGCAGTAGGTACTGCCGCCGGCCTCGTCATGGATATTGCCGGTGTAGCAGTAGCGGATGCCGTTGCGCGCGGCTATGGCACGCGCCCGCGTCAGCGTTGCCGCCGGGGTGGAAGGCTTGTCGAGCATCTTCCAGTCCGGATGGAAGGCGGTGAAATGCAATGGCACCTCGGGCCCGAGTTCCCGCGCCACCCATTGCGTCAGCGCCTCGAGTTCGGCGTCGGAATCATTCTCGCCGGGGATGAGCAACGTCGTGATCTCGAACCAGACCCGCGTCTCGCGCTTGAGATAAACGAGGGTCTCCAGGATCGGCTGCAGGTGCCCACCGGCGATCTTCCAGTAGAACTCCTCGGTGAAGGCCTTGAGATCGACGTTGGCCGCGTCCATGTGCCGGTAGAATTCGGCGCGCGGTTCCGCGCACATGTAACCGGCCGTGACCGCCACCGTCCTGATGCCGAGTTTGCGGCACTCGACGGCAACATCGATAGCGTATTCCATGAAGATAACGGGATCGTTGTAGGTGAAGGCGACGCTGCGGCAGCCGAGCTGCCGGGCGACGCGGGCGATCCTCTCCGGCGACGCGGCATCGGCCAGCGTGTCGGTCTCCCGCGACTTGCTGATGTCCCAGTTCTGGCAGAACTTGCACGCCAGATTGCAGCCGGCCGTGCCGAACGACAGGATCGGCGTGCCGGGGAGGAAATGGTTGAGCGGCTTCTTCTCGACCGGGTCGATGCAATAGCCGCTGGAGCGGCCGTAGGTGGTCAGCACCACCTCGCCGCCGCGGACGGCGCGCACGAAACACAGGCCCCGCTGGCCGTCGTGCATCTTGCAGGCCCGCGGACAGACGTCGCACTGCACCCGGCCGTCGTCGAGCCGATGCCAGTAGCGGGTGGGTGTGGCTTCTTGCAAGTCGTCAGGATACACAGTCCGTGCGGCGCCTCCTGAATGCCCTGACGAGAGTATAGAACCGAACTCATGACGCCGCGCGTGGGCGGCGACGGGATTGATCTGTATCATCGCGACCAGCGGCATCCCGCCGATAATTCCCATACCCGAACGAGGAGACCTCAACCATGTTCATTGGCAAGGTATGCAACCGCGATGTCGCAATCGTCGATCAGGACGACTCCCTGAAGGAGGCGGCCGAAGTCATGCGCGCCCAGCACGTCGGCAGCGTCGTCGTCGTGCAGAAGGCGCGCGGCGGCGTCAAGCCGGTCGGCATCCTCACCGACCGCGACATCGTCGTCGAGATTCTGGCCAGCGGCGTGGCGATGGATGCCGTGGCGGTCAAGGACGTCATGTCGCGTGACCTGCTCGCCGCACGCGAGGATTCGGACCTGTTCGACGTCATCGAACGCATCCGCGACAAGGGCGTGCGGCGGGTGCCGGTGGTCGATGGCAAGGGCCTGCTGGTCGGCATCGCCTCGACCGACGACCTCATCAGCCTCCTCGCCCAGACTTTCAGCGATCTGGTGAGCCTGATCGATCGCCAGCAGCGGCGGGAACGGAAGCGTCGCCCCGCCAAGTAATACCGCTGACCGGTGCCAGCGCGGCGAGGCGCGCCTCGATGCCGGCCGCGATCGCCACCGGATCACCCAGATCGGGCACATCGACCGTGACCCATCGCGACAGCTCGTCGGCGGTGGCCGGTTCGTGTGCCGACAACTGCCGGTGCAGGACCGCAACCGTCGCTTCCGATGGGTCGCCGGCGGCGGCGGCGCGATGTGCGATCCGGCGCTCGAGTTCCTCGCGCGGCGCCGCCAGTTCAACGATGGCGCAGCACGCGCCGTTGCGCTCCGCCACCGCGCGGAACCGTTCACGCTGTTCGCGCCGCCCGCAGGTCGCATCGATGACTGCCGGCAGCCCGGCATCGAGAATCGCACCCGCAAACCCGGCCAGCCGGGCATAGGTGTGCGCCGTGGCCGACTCCGAATAGATCCCGCCGCCCGTGGCCGAGCCGCTGTCCGCGAGCGGCCCGAGCCCGTGCAGGCGCTTGCGCTCGACGTCCGAGCGCAGCCGCACCGCGCCCAGACGCTCGGCGAGCGGCATGGATATCGTGCTCTTGCCTGAACCCGACGGACCGCACACCACCGCCAGCAGGCGCCGGTCCGCAAGCCGCATGCTCACGGCGAGATCGAAATAGGCGAGGCCCTCCTCGCAGGCACCGGCGCCGCCCTCCGTGGCACGCAGCAGGCAGACCTTGGCCCGCACCAGTGCCCGATAAACCTGATGGAAGCGCAATACCGCCAAGCCGTCGTAATCCCCGGTCGCCTCCAGATACCGGTTGAGAAACCGCCAGGCGAGGTCGCGCCGGCCGTGGCGTTCGAGGTCCATGGCCACAAATGCCGCCTCGCTCATGACATCGATGCAGCGCAGTTCGTCGCTGAATTCGATGCAGTCGAAGATCGTCACCCGGCCGCGATCGAGCACCATGTTGCCGAGATGCATGTCGCCATGACATTCGCGGATGAAGCCACCGGCCTTGCGCGCCGCCAGCACACCCGCCAGCCGCTCGCCCTCGGCAACGGTCCAGTCGCGCAGGGTCACGGCCTGCCCATACCGCACCGCATCGGCGGCGAGATGTGGCAGCAGGTGATCGAAGTTGTGCAAGGCGGGTCCCACAACGCTTGCCGGCGAACCGTGGTGCACGCCGGCACCAACGACCGGCGCGGCGGCGTGGAAGGCGGCGACCTGCGCCGCGAGATCGTCGATCTCCCGCCGGCCGATCGCGCCTTGCCCAATCAGTTCTGCCAGTTCGCACCCGGCGGCGAAGCGCCGCATGCAGACGCAATATTCGATGGCCGTCCCCTGCCCGCCCAGGAGCGGTGCCGCGGCCGTTCCCGTCACCGGCAGCGTCTCGAGATAGAGATCGGGCGCCAACCGCCGATTCAGGCGCATCTCCATTTCGCAGAATTCGCGTCTCCGGTCCAGGGTCGAGAAGTCGAGAAAGCCGTAATTAACGGGCTTCTTGAACTTGTACGCGCGATCGCCTGCGAGGACCACCACGGAGATGTGTGTTCCCCGCAGCTCGATGGACCCGGCTTCAACGCCGAACTGCCCGGCATCGGCCAGACGGTCGATCAGCCCACGCAGCGGATCTGCCGCGGCGGCCGGTGCGATCAGGACTCCTCCAGGGCCCGCAGCTCGGCGTTCATGTAGCGCAGGCGCCCGGCGAGCACCCTGGCCAGCGCCTCCATCAGGCGCATGCCCACCTTCTTGTGGTATTCGGCGAAGACGTCGAAGTTGCCGCGCGACAGCACGTAGAGTTCGGTGTCGGTATAGGCCAGTGCGTCGGCGGAACGGGTGGCGCGATCGAGAAACGACATCTCGCCGAAGAAGTCGCCACGCCCGAAGGTCGCCAGGTGATGGCCCTGCCGGCCGTCCAGCGGCAGCATGATGCGTACCGTGCCGCGGCGTATGAAATAGACCTCGTCGCCGGTGTCGCCGCGCGCGAATATCTTCTCGCCGGCAAGGAACGATCGCTTTTCCATGCAGGCCTCCAGCGCCGCCAGCGTTTCCTCCTTGCGGCCTTTGAACAGGGCAATGTCCTTCAGTGCCAGCAGATCCTCGGCCGAGTGACCGTACATGGCCTCGTCGAGGATGCGGTTTTCCACCCACTCCAGGGCCTCGTCCAGCTCACCGAAGATGCGGGCGTGGCTCTCGTGCTTCATCAGTCCGACCTCGCCCAGATACTGCTGGATGTCACGGCCACTCGGGAGCCGCCGCGGCAGGTGGCTCAGGAGGAGGAATGCCTTGCGTTCCACGCACGTCTCAATGATCAGCTCGAGGATATGCGCGGCGGTGACATCCACCGATTGCACCCGGCGCATGTCGAGGATGATGTACTTGCGCCGCTTCAGCTCCGGGTCCAGTGCCGTGTAGAGCTGGTCGGCGGTGCCGAAGAACAGGCTGCCCTGCAGCTCGAAGATGATCGATTGATCGCCCAGCTTTTCCAGCAGGGCCATTTCCTCCGGCAGGCGCACCTGCTTGGAAAACATCTGGTTGCCGTGGGACATGCGCCGCACCACGCTGCCGCCGATCTGCTCGCGGATGAAGAGGATGATGGCGAGACCGATGCCGACCGCCGAGGCCATGATCAGGCTCACCGTCTTGGCGACCACGATGACCGCGACGATGACCGCGAAATCGAGGATCGTGGAGCGGGACCGCAGCAGGTTCAGGCTGTGGAGATCGAACATCCGGCAGCCGATGACGATGAGAATCGCCGCCAGCGCCGTAATCGGCACCCAGGCCACCAGACCGCCGAGCAGGAGGAACGCGGTCAACGCCAGCCCCCCCTCGATCATGCTGGACAGGCGCGACTGGCCGCCGCTCGACATATTGACCAGGGTGGCACCCATCTGGCCGGCGCCGGGCACACCGCCAATCAGGGTCGAGGTCACGTTGCCGAAACCCTGCCCGATCAACTCGCGGTTGGAATCGTGGCGCGTCCGGGTCAGGGCATCGAGCACCACGCAGGTCTTGAGGGTGTCGATCGACAGCAGGACGGCCAGGGTGAAGGCCGGCATGACCAGATGCGCGAGATCGGCGTAGTTGAGACCGACGAATCCCTTCCAGCGGTCGGTCATCGTCGTGATGAAACCGTCGCCGGTCGACCCGAGCGGGCCGACCACCAACTTGTTGCCGGCCAGTTCGAGCAGCGAGGCGTCGGTGAGTGCCAGCCCGAAATAGGTCAGCACGCCGCCACCGAGACCCAGGATCGCGGCAGGCACCGCCTTGGTGAATTTCGGGGCCGTCAGCATGACCGCCGCCGTCACCGCGCCGACGGCGACACCATGGCCATTCCACAGCGATGGCGACGTCACCGCCACCCAGAAATGCGTGTCCTTGGGCACGCCCAGGAACTTCGGCACCTGGTTGACGATGATGACCAGACCGACACCGCTCAGGTAACCGCTGACCACCGGGTACGGCATGTATTTGATGAGCCGGCCGAGGCGCACCGCGCCGAACGCGACCTGCATCAGACCGCACATGAACGCCACCAGCATGAGCATCAGCACAGCCGCCTGCGGGTCCATGTCCTGGCCCGCGAATTCCATGGCCAGGGCCGACATGACCGCCGCCGCCGGCGCGCACGGCGCCGAGATCAGGCGCTGCGTACCACCGAGCGCCGAGGCAACGATGCCGAGCGCTGTCGTGCCGAGGATTCCGGCCAGCGCCCCCTGGGCCGCGTAACTGCCGCCGAGCGGCGAGTAGATGGTGACGCCGAAGGCGATCGCCGACGGCACCGCGACCAGCATCGCTGCCAACCCACCCCAGAGTTCACCACCCAGATTTGTAGCCTTCATGCGCGTACCGCACCCCCGCCAGATCGTTACCGTCTGGTTACAAGTATATGCCTCCCCGCACCCGTCATTCGGTGCGCAGGGCTTCGAGCGGCGGCAGCCTGGCAGCACGCAGGGCCGGCGCGATGCCCGCCCCGAGTCCGATGATCAGGGATAGCGCCAGCGCCACGGCGATGTAACCCCAGGCCGGGCGCACCGGGAACGATGGCAGGAACACGGCGATCGCCCTGACCAGCCCCAGCCCCGCCACGATACCGGCCACACCTCCGGCGCCGCCCAGCAGTACGGCCTCGCCAAGAAAGATGCGCAGCACCTGCCCCTGTTCCGCACCCAGCGCCCGCAACAGACCGATCTCGGACACGCGCTCGGTCACGGCGATGGTCATGATGGTCAGGATCCCGACCGCGCCGACCAGAAGCGAGATGCCGCCCAGCGCCGCCACGGCGATCGTCATCACGTTCAGCACCGAGCCGAGGGAACGCAGCATCTGCTCCTGGGTGATGAGGGAAAAATCCTCGCGTCCGTGGCGGGCAATCAGCAGGCGTTTGATCGCAGTCTCGACCGTCTTGACGTCGACACCGGCCTTGTAGAGGACATCGATTTCCATGAGGCTCTCGCGGTTGAACATGGTCAGCGCCTGATCGGCGGCGATGGCGACGGTGTCGTCCAGATCGAATCCCAGAAAGGTGCCCTTGTGTTCCATCGCGCCGATCACGCGGTACTGGTCCTCGCCGATGCGGATGCGGGCACCCAGCGGGTTGCCGTCACCGAACAGTTCGTCACGCACCTTGGCGCCCAGCACCGCGTAGGATCGGGACGCACCCCCGTCGCCGGCGGGCAGGTATTGCCCGGCGGCAACCCGGTGTTTCCAGACGATCGGGGCGTCCGGTCCCAGACCGAACACCATGGTGCGCCGTTCGCGGTCGCCGTACTCGACCCGCGCGTTGCCCTGCACCACCGGCGACACGGCCTCGACATGGTCGAGGCGACGCAGCGCCTCGGCATCGGCCAGGGCCAGCGGCCGCACCGTGCTGATGGTCGCGCCGGACAGGCCGTAGGTGACATTCTTGCCCGGCGTTACGGCGATGAGATTGGTCCCGAACTGGGTGAACTCGGCGAGGATGAACCGGTGCAGTCCTTCGCCTATCGAGGTAAGCAACACCACCGCCGTGATGCCGATCACTATACCGAGCGCGGTCAGCGACGACCGCAGCGGGTAGGCGGTGATCGCGCGCAGCGAAAAGCCGGCCAGATCCGGGCCTCGCATCGACGTTCGGCTCACCGCCGCGCCAGGGCCGCCACCGGTTCCAGGCGTGCGGCGCGCATCGCCGGCACGATTCCGGAAATCACGCCGGTTACCAGGGCCACGCCGAAGGCGGCCGCCACCGACCACGGCGGCACGACGAACTCGAGCACCGGGAACAGATGACCCAGCAGGGCGCTGCCCCCCAGCCCGATGATCGTTCCGGTACCGGCGCCCAGCACCGAGAGCAGCAGCGCCTCGCCAGCGAAGACGGCGCGGACATTGGCCTCGGCCGCGCCGATCGCCTTCAGCAGCCCGATTTCGGCCGTCCGCTGCGATACCGATACCAGCATGACGTTCATGATCAGGACGCCGGCCACCACCAGACTGATGGCGGCGATGCCGCCGACCGCCAGCGTCAGCACGCGGAAGATCCGGTCGAAGGCCGCGACCACGCTGTCGAGGGTGATGACGGTGACGTCGTCCTCGCCTTCGTGCCGGTCCTTGATGATGGCGCTGATCTCGTCGACGGTGCGGGTGACGGTGTCCCGGGATCTCGACTCGACCAGGATCCGGAACAACGACGCCGTGTCGAACAAGGTCTGCGCCGAGGCGACGGGCACCAGCACGTTGTCATCGAAATTGATGCCGAGGCTGTGCCCTTCGGGCGCGAGGACGCCCGCCACCCGGAACCGCCGATCGCCGATTTGCAGCCAACGCCCGACCGCCCGTTCATTGCCGAACAACTCGTCGCGGACCTCGGACCCCAGCACACATACAGGCGCCGCCCGGTCGAGCGGCAACGGCGGCAGGAAATTGCCCTGCGCCATGCGCAGCCCACGGATCACCTGCATGGCGGCGCTCGTGCCAACGACGTCGGTATCCCGCTCGCGGCCCTGGTAGGCGACCGGTGCGTTACCCACCACGACTGGTGCAACCCGCATCACCGTGCGGCTGCGCAACAAGGCCTCGGCATCGCCCAGCGTCAGGTCGCGCGGCGTCTGGCCCAATGCCGGCGGCGGCCCGCCGACGGTTTCATTGCGGCCCGGCAACACGCTGACGACGTTGGTCCCGATGGCGGCAAATTCGCTCGTCACGTAACGACGGGCGCTGTCGCCGAGCGCGGTCAGGACGATGACGGCGGCCACGCCGATGGCCATCGCCAGCAGAATCAGGGCCGTACGCATGGGGTAAGCCAGCAGCGCGCGCGCCGCGAAGGCAATCTGATCACCGGGGCGCATCAGGGATGAACCGCCGAGTCGCCCACCACCGCGCCATCGAGCATGCGTACATGGCGGCTGGCGCGATTACCGAGGTCCTGGTCGTGGGTGACCATGATGAGCGTCATCCCGCCCGCATGCAGTTCCTCGAGCAACGCCAGTATCTCGTGTCCGGAGGCGCGATCCAGATTGCCGGTCGGTTCGTCGGCGAGCAGGACCCCGGGATGCATGATCGTGGCCCGGGCGATCGCCACCCGCTGGCGTTGCCCGCCGGACAGCTCGTTGGGCCGATGTCCGGCACGGGTCTTGAGTCCATAGGCAGCGACCGCCGCGGCGACCCGCTGCCGTCGCTCACGCCGCGGAATGCCGGCGAGGATCAATGGCATCTCGACGTTCTCGGCGGCGGTCAGGCGCGGAATCAGGTGAAAGAACTGGAACACGAAGCCGAAGTTATCCCGCCGCTGGCGCGCCAGTTCGGCGTCCGAGAGTTCGGTGATGTCGCGGTCCCGCAACCGGTAGGTGCCGGCGCTCGGACGGTCGAGCAGGGATATGATGTTGAGCAGGGTCGATTTCCCGGACCCGGATGGCCCCATGACCGAGACGTACTCGTTGGCACCGATGCGCAGGTTGACGTCGCGCAGCGCGTGCACGGCCTGTTCGCCGACCCGGAACACGCGCTCGATGCCGAGCAGTTCGATCAACGAGGGTCAGCTTTCCGGCGTGGCGAGGGCCCCGGCCTTGACCCCCTCCTTGCCAATCGACACCACGACAAGTTCACCGGCCCGCAATCCGGCCTTGACCTCCGTGTAGTCCCAGTTCGACAGCCCCGTTTCGAATTTGCGTTCCTCGAGCAGGCCATCGACCGGCCGGTACACGTAAACCCGCCCGCCACCTTCGAGCACCGCCTCGGTCGGCACCCGCGGTACGCCATCCCGGCTCTCGAGCGTAATCTCGATGTCGGCGCTGTACCCGGGAAGCAAGCCCTCCATTTCGGCCGGGTCCTTGATTTCCACCTCCACCTCCACCGTCCGGGCCTGTTTCTCGCGCTCCAGCACATAGGGGGCAATCCGCCGCACCGTCCCCGAACAGCGTTTGACGTCGCGGAAGGCATCCAGCGAGACACAGGCCGGCTGACCGACGTGGATAGCGGGCGCATCGACCTCGTCGATGGGGGCGCTGACGAAGATGCAGGACGTATCGATGAGATCGACGGCCGGCAGAGTCGCGATGCCGGGCGGCGACGGTGTGACATATTCGCCCAGCTCGGCATTGACTTCGGCTACGATGCCATCGAAGGGTGCGCGCACCACCGTCCGGTCGAGGGTGTTGCGGGCCACTTCCACGCGCGCCTCGCTGACGCGCACCACCGCCTCGACCGCGCGGCAGGCGGCCCGCCCGGATTCCGCCTCCGTCGTGGCCGCATCGGCAGTCTCGGCCGCAACCAGGTTGTTTTCGCGCAACCGCGTCAACCGCCGGGCTTCGCGCTCAGCGCCCTCGGCCCGGAGGCAGGTCTCGCGGACCCGAAGCCGGGCGGCCGCGACCTCGGCCTCCTCGAAATCGACCTGGGCACGCAGGTCCGCGTTCCAGACCTCCATGAGCACAGCCCCGCCCGTCACCCTGCTGCCCTCGGTGACGTTCAACCGCGAGACCTGGCCGCCGGTCGCGGGCGCCAGATGCGCGCGCCGGCACGCCTTGACGGTACCCACCCGGGTGTTGGCAACAGTAGAATCGACCTGGCCGGTATCGACCGCCCGCAGCTTGACCGCGACCGGCACCGGCCGCGACTGATACCAGACGCCGGCGGCGATGACGCCGCCGGCCAGCAGGATGACCACCAGGAACCGGAGCACACGCCCTCCTCGGATTGGAGTTCGGCATTCTACCCGCAACCGGCCCGTGCCCGACCAATCCACCCGGAACCCGCCTCTCCCGGAACCCCGGCGGGCGGTGAAAAATAGTTGCAATGGGGCTTTTCGAGCGGCCTTAATTCGGCTATTGTTTACCTACTGCCCGGTAGCCGAGGTTGGGAACCGTGCGGTTTTTGATCAAAAACACAACTTAAATACCCAGGAGGTTTCACATGGTTAAGACCCTGACAGCTGCCCTCGCGGTCGCCCTGATCGCAGCCCCTGTCGTTGCTTCCGCCGAGTCCGGCCGTGACATGGCGGGCAACGAGGTTCAGTTCACGACCCCGTTCCGCTACGGCGGCGACAACACCGGCGCCTATGCTGGTGGCAAGATTGGCACCGGCGCGAAGGATCCGGCGGTGTGCGGCACGTTCTCCAGCGACAAGTGCTCCATCACCTACGTGAAGGGCAAGTAAGTCGTAAAGTTTTACACCCCGATAACTACAACAATTAGGTCACTGAAACCCCGCGGCGACGCGGGGTTTTTTTTGCCCGCGACGGCATCAGTTGCCGTCGGGCTCGACGTGGACGCTTACTCCGGTTCCCTGGAATCTCTGCCGGACCACTGTCTCGATGGCATCGGCGATGGCGTGCGAGTCGCCGGTCGAGAGATCCCGCCTGACCGTTACCACCACGTCGATGAACGACTCTGATCCGGCCTGGTGCGAACGAACGCGCTTCACCGTTGCCACACCGGGCACAGCGCGCACCGTCGCCTCCAGCGCTTCCGGTTCGACGACAATCCGATCGACCAGTACCGGCACGCTGCGTCGAAACAGGGCGTACGCCAGACCGAGGACGAATGCGGACACGGTCAGCGCGAACGCGTTGTCGAGCCAGTAGTAGCCATGCGCGGCGGCCTGCCAGCCGATGATGACCGAGACGGTGACTCCGACATCCGCAAGCGTGTGTCCGGAATCGGCACGCAGCAGATCGGAGTCGAGTTTTTCCGCCTGCCGCCGTTCCCATGCGGTGAACACCACATTAACGCACAGGACGGCAAGCATCAGCAGCAGTGCCGTATCGTCCGCCGCCACCGGCGCCGGCGCGCGAGTCAGTGCGCGGAAAGCCACCTGCAAGGCCATCGCCGTGATGACCATGGCGATGGCGAAGACCGCCAGCGTCTCGTACTTGTGGTGCCCATAGGGATGTTCGCGATCCGGAGGGGCCGTCGCCACTCGCAACAGCAGCAATCCGATGACGTTGTTGGCAAGATCCGTCAGCGAATGCACTGCGTCGCCGAGTATCGCGATGGACCCGGTCTGCAACCCCACCACGAGCTTGACCAGCAGCAGCAGGACGTCACTGGCGCCCTCGATGATCAAGACCCGACGCACCAGGCGATTGCGTTGGATGGAATTCATGTCGGTGTATTCACAACTTCGTGGTGCAGTACACCGCATGCAGGCATTGGAGAATGGCCCTCACCTCTTCCGATCGCAGCGCATAGAGGACGCGTTGGGCCTCGCGCTGGGTGCTGACCAGGCGGTTCCGGCGCAGCACGGCAAGATGCTGCGATACCGCCGACTGGGCAAGACCGGTGCCCTGACCCAGTTCACCCGCCGATCGTTCGCCGGCCGCGAGCTGGCACAGGATCAGCAAACGCTGCTCGTTGGCGATCGACTTGAGCATGCGTGTCGCCCGCGCCGCATTCCGGCGCATGGCCGCGACCACGTTCCTGTCGTTCACATTCTGCCCCCGGCGGATGGTTGGATGCCGGCTTTAATATTAGAATATACTAATATAATAAGCTGGGGGCATGGCCGTGGAAATCGCGCAGGACATCAATTGGCTGGCCGGGCTTGGCGGCGGGGCGCTGATCGGCGCCGCCGCGACGCTGTTGTTCTGGCTCAACGGCCGGATCGCCGGCATCAGCGGCATCCTTGCCGGAACCCTGGCCGTCCCTGCGACGGCGGGCGGCGAGCGGCTCTGGCGAATGCTGTTCATCGCCGGCCTGATAGCCGGCGGCGCGGCTTACATGCTGCTTGCCAGCGCGCCACTCGCGGCCGCGAACGACACACCGTCCGTCACGATGACAATGGCCGGCCTGCTGGTCGGTCTCGGTACACGCATCGGCAACGGTTGCACCAGCGGCCACGGCGTCTGCGGGATCGCCCGCGGTTCGCTGCGTTCGCTGGCGGCGACAGTCACCTTCATCGCGACCGGCATGCTGACCGTGTTCGTCCTCCGGCAGGTGACGGGATGACCGCCGTGAAACCACTGCTGGCGTCGTTCGTCTGCGGGTTGCTGTTCGGCTTCGGGCTCGCGCTCTCCGGGATGACCGATCCGCAACGGGTGCGGGGTTTCCTCGACGTGACCGGGATATGGGACCCGACCCTACTCGCAGTCATGGGCGGTGCCCTTGCCACCGCCACACCCGGGTTCCGGTTCGCACGACGCCGGCGCGCCCCCGTACTCGCTGTCGACTTCCGCTTGCCGACCGCCAAGGACATCGACCTGCGCCTGCTGGCCGGCGCCGTGGTCTTCGGTTGCGGCTGGGGGCTCGCCGGCTACTGCCCTGGCCCGGCATTGACCTCCATCGCCGCCGGTACTTCGGCGCCGTGGCTGTTCATCGTCGCCATGATCGCGGGCATGGTGGCCGCGCCATGGATCGAATCACGGTTCGCGCGGACGAGGATGCCCGGCAAGTAACCGAATCGTCGTCAGGGCGCCGCGAGGTACCGCTCGAAGCCCGGGGTTCGATACTCGCGGAAACCCGCCCCTTCCCTGACCACGAACAGTACCGCCAGTCCCTGCTCTTCCGCGAGTCGCCGGCCCGCGTCGGGACCGAGAACCAGCAACGCCGTCGCCAGCGCATCGGCCGATATCGTGTCCGCGTGGATGACCGATACGGAAGCAAGCGCATGGGTAACCGGGCGGCCGGTGTGCGGGTCGATGGTATGCGAATACCGCTGCCCGTCGTGTTCGAAATACGCCCGATAGTCGCCGGAGGTCGACAGGCCACCCTCACTCAGGGCCACCAGCCACTGGACCTCGCGCCCGGCGGACACCGGCTTTTCGATGGCGACCCGCCAGGGGGTGCCATCGGGACGCCGGCCACGCGCCCGGACTTCCCCTCCCAGCTCGACCAGTGCGTCTTTGAACCCGAGTTCGGCCATGCGGTCGGCAATGCAATCGACGGCGTAGCCCGGAGCGATCCCCGCCAGGTTCACGGTAACGCGCGGGTCATCCTTGCGCAGCCCCGGCGGGTCATCGCGAACGGCGACATGGCGGTATCCCACCGCCGCGCGCGCCTCGACGATAGCCGCATCCGCCGGCAGCGCCCGTTCCCGCGGATTGGGACCGAAACCCCACAGATCGATCAGGGGCGCGACGGTGACGTCGAAGGCGCCGCCGGACAACTCGCTGACCTGCTCCGCCCGACGCATCACCGCGACCAGACCTGACGATGCCGGCAACCATTCCGTGGATGCGGACGCATTGAAACGCGAGATTTCCGAATCCCGCCGCCAGTTCGACATCGACCGATCGATACGATCGAGGATGTTGTCGATCTCGGCGCGCACGCGATCCTCCGACACCACGGGCGCGGATGACCGAACGAGACGGACTTGATAGGTGGTGCCCATCGTCATGCCGTCGATGATCAGTTCGGGGGACGGCGGACGCTCGCAACCAGCGACGGCCAATGTCGCCACCAGTGACGCCAGCGTGAACGCCCGCGACCAGTGGCCGAACCGTCGCCGTTCCGGGCGGTCTGAGCTGGAGTAACATGCGGGGCCGGCAGCACTCGCCGCAGCCAAAGATGTCCCGACCAACCGGACAGACAACGACGACATGAACACCCCCTCTGGTGCCGGCCCCGCAATCCAGGGCCTGCGCGATCATATCCGACGGCATATCGTCGGCCAGGACCGATTGGTCGACGCCCTGCTCATTGCCCTCCTTGCCGACGGCCACTTGCTTGTCGAAGGCGCACCAGGGCTCGCCAAGACCCGCGCCATCAAGGTCCTCGGCGACGGCATCGACGCCTCATTCCACCGCGTCCAATTCACTCCCGACCTGTTGCCGGCGGATCTGACCGGCACCGAGGTATATCGACCCCAGGATGCCACCTTCCGCTTCCAACCCGGCCCCCTGTTTCACAACCTGCTGCTTGCCGACGAGATCAACCGCGCCCCGGCCAAGGTCCAGTCGGCGCTGCTCGAGGCCATGGCCGAGCGCCAGATCACGATCGGCCGCGAAACCTATCCGCTACCCGAGCTGTTTCTGGTGATGGCGACGCAGAATCCGATCGAACAGGAAGGCACATATCCGCTCCCCGAGGCGCAGCTCGATCGGTTTCTGCTCCATGTGCGCATTGACTACCCCGGTGCCGACGACGAACACCGGATCCTGCAACTGGCCCGCGGCGAAGCCCGGGACGGACTGCTGCACGCACGGCCGGCCACGGAACGGCTGCCGCAGTCGGCGATCACCGATGCCCGGCGCCAGGTGCTGGATCAATATCTGGCGCCCAATCTCGAGCAATACCTGTTGCAGATCGTGCTCGCAACCCGCAATCCCGGCGCCTACGGCCAGGATCTGGGTCGCTGGCTCGACTATGGCGCCAGCCCGCGCGCCAGCATCGCACTGGACCGTTGCGCCCGCGCCGTGGCCTGGCTGGCCGGCCGCGACTACGTGTCGCCGGAGGACGTACAGTCCATGGCCGCCGAGGTGCTCCGCCACCGGCTGGTGTTGAGCTACGAGGCCGAGGCCGCGGGCGTCACCACGGATCGGGTGGTGCGCGAGATCGTGGCGCGGGTGGCCGTGCCGTGATGGACCCGGTCCGCGTCACCGTCGGCGAACTCGCCGGTCTGCGTCGCGCCGCGCAGGCGCTGCGCCTGTGGCCGCAACCGCGGTTCGCCACCGGCAGTGGCGAACACGCGCTGTTCCGCGGCCGCGGCATGGAGTTCGCCGAATCCCGCGCCTATCAGCCCGGCGACGATATCCGCGCACTCGACTGGCGGGTCACGGCGCGCACCGGTCGCCCGCATACCAAACTCTTCCACGAGGAACGGGAACGGCCGGTCCTGATCGGCGTAGATCTGCGCCGGGCGATGTTCTTCGCCACCCGCGGGCAGTTCAAGAGCACCCTGGCGGCGCGGATCGCCGCGCTGCTCGCTTGGGCCGCCTTCGATCACCGCGATCGACTGGGCGGGTTCGTGATGACGGCCGCAGGCCTCGCGGAGTTCAAGCCGCGCCACAGCCGGCAGGCCGTACTGCAGTGGCTTGGCGCCCTTGCCGAAATGACGCAAGGGCCGGCATCCGCAACGGCGACCCCGGTCGATTCCATGACGGAGTGGCTGCTGGCCCTGCGCCGGGCCGTGCGTCCCGGCAGCCTGATATTCCTGCTGAGCGACTTTCGCGGCTGGGACGCCACTGCCGAGCAGCACCTCGCTGGCGTCACCGCGCACAGCGACCTCGGCCTCGGCCTCATCCACGATCCGCTGGAATCCCGGCTGCCACCGCCCGGCCGTTACGCGATTTGCGACCCGGACGGCCGCCGTGCCGTCGTCCATGGTGGCGCGACGCCCGCGGCCCGCCTGTATGCCGGGCGATTCGAACAACGGCGCGCCGCGCTGGTTCGTTTTGCGCTCGCCCACCGTGCGTCGTTGCTCGAGTTCCCGACCACCGCCGACCCCCTGCGCGTGCTCGGCGCCGGCATCGGTTTGCGCCTGTCAAAAACACATTCATGAGCCCGGGCGAACTGCCGCTGCGTGACATCCATCTGCCGCCGCCGGTCGCTTGGTGGCCACCGGCACCGGGCTGGTGGCTGCTGCTGGCCCTGGGCCTTGCCACGACCGTCGCGATCATCGTTGCCCGGCGGCGGCGTCACTACCGCGCCGCCGTCATCCGGCTGCGAGTGACCGCCGGGCAGGAAATCGAAACTCTGGCCCGCGACTTCGACCGCAACGGGGATGCCGACTCGCTGGCACGTGGAATATCCGCTCTCCTGCGCCGAATCTGCCTTACCCTCCATCCACGCGCCGACGTCGCTTCCCTGACCGGCGAGGCATGGCTGAAACTTCTCGATCGCCAGACGGGTGGCGATGATTTCCGTCACGGCCACGGACGAGTCCTGGTCACGGTGCCCTACCGGGCGACGGCGACTTTCGACGCGAGCGCCCTGATCGAACTCTGCCGCCAGTTCGTCCGCACCCTGCCGGCCGAGGTGCGGAACTGAATGGAGACCGGCGGACTGCAACTGGAATGGCCCTGGATGCTCGGGTTGCTGCCCCTGCCGTGGCTGCTCCGCCGGCTGCTGCCGCCGGCGACCGGCCACGAAGCGGCCGTGGTCGTGCCCTTCTTCGACGACCTGATCAGCGCAATGGATACGCGGCCGGCGACAGCGCGCCGCTGGCCGCTGCTGCTCGCTGCCCTGGCGTGGGCACTCCTGGTCCTGGCCGCCGCGCGCCCGCAACGGGTGGGCGATCCGGTGGCGACACCCCTGACGGGTCGTGACCTGATGCTGGCGGTCGACCTGTCGCGCAGCATGGAGCAGGCCGATTTCGAGATCGGCGGTCAGGTGGTCGATCGACTGACGGCGGTCAAGGCCGTCGCTTCAAACTTCATCGAACGGCGGATGGGCGATCGCCTGGGCCTGATCCTCTTTGGCGAACGCGCCTACCTGCAGGCACCGCCGACCTTCGATCGCTCGACCGTCAGGCAATTGCTGATCGAGTCGGTCATCGGCCTGGCCGGCGATGCCACGGCCATCGGCGACGCCATAGGTCTCGCGGTCAAGCGGTTGCGCACCAAAGCCGGCGAACCTGCCAACGGGACGCGCGTGCTCGTTCTGCTCACGGACGGCGCCAATACCGCGGGTGAGGTCGCGCCGCTCAAGGCTGCCGAGATCGCCGCTGCCGCCGGTCTGCGCATTCACACCATCGGCATCGGCTCCGATCACGCCGCCAGGCGCCGGATGTTCGGGCGCGGCAATCCCGGCCTCGACCTCGACGAACCGGCGCTGCGCGCCATCGCCGAGACGACCGGCGGCCGTTACTTCCGCGCCCGCGACACCGACGAACTCAACCGGATTTATGCGTTGCTCGACGAGATCGAGCCCGTATTCAGGGACGCCCATATCCATCGCCCGGTCACCGCCCTGTTCCACTGGCCACTGACGATCAGCCTGGGCCTGGGTTCGGCCCTGCTCCTGACCCTCGGCATCGAGGGTCGCCGCGCTCCGCGGACGACTCCGCCGTGACCCTTGCCGATTTCCATTTCCTGAGGCCGTGGTGGCTGTTGGCGCTGCCGGCCGTCATCGCGATACCGCGGCTCTGGCAGTGCTATCGCCCAGTCGGCGACTGGACCCGCGTCTGCGATCCGGCATTGCTGCCCCATCTGCTGACCCGACCGGATTCACCGTCGTTGAATTCGAGGAGCGGTTTCCGGACCCTGCGTCTCCGCCACCTGCCGGAGCTGGCGCTGTTGCTCGCGATAGCGGCCCTGGCGGGACCTGCCTGGGAGCGGCTACCGCAGCCGGTCTTCCGTCAACAATCGGCCCTGGTCATCGCCCTCGATCTCTCGCAGTCCATGGACGCCGCCGACATCAGGCCAAGCCGGCTGGAGCGGGCCCGATTCAAGGTCGCGGATATCCTTCAGCAACGCCACGAAGGCCAGACCGCCCTGCTCGCCTTTGCCGGCGAGGCCCACGCCGTCAGTCCGCTGACCGATGACGCGCAGACCCTGCTCGGCCAATTGCCCGTGCTCACGACCGATCTCATGCCCGAGCAGGGCAGTCGGCCAAGTCGCGCCCTCCATTTGGCCGACCAGTTGCTGCGGCAGGCAAATGTCCGTCACGCCAAGGTGCTGTTGGTCACCGACGGCATCGCAACCGAGGATCTTGAGGCCCTGCGGGAGCTGGCACGGGACTATCCGCACGCCGTGGCGGTACTGGGCGTCGGCACCGCCGGCGGTGCGCCGGTGCCATCCGACAGCGGCTTCCTCAGGGATCGCGAGGGCAAGGTCGTCATCGCTCCGCTGACGGAAGCACCGCTGCGCGCACTGGCGACGGCAACAGACGGCATATACGTCGGCATCCACAACGACGAGGCCGACACCCGCCTCCTGCTCGACTGGGACGCACGCACATCCGGCGCCGCGGAGTTCGCCCGCCGGGATTTCACCAGCGACCAATGGCGTGACGAAGGCGCCTGGCTGCTCCTGCCTTTACTGCCGCTCGCGGCCCTCGTGTTCCGGCGCGGGCTCATCGTCGGACTGTTGATCGGCATCGTCGGCTGGCCCCGCCCTTCCCTGGCCGTGGAATGGCCGCAATCATGGGACGAGTGGTGGCGGCGATCCGATCAGGTGGCCGCTGGTGCCTTCGGACGCGAGGAACACTTGCACGCGGCGGAGCTGTTTCGCGACCCGGCCTGGAGGGCGGCGGCGCTGTATCGTTCACGACAATATGCCGCCGCCGCCGCAACACTGGCCGGACAATCCGCGGCCGACGACCACTACAATCGCGGCAACGCCCTGGCCAGGAGCGGGGACTACCCCGCGGCCGTCGCCGCTTATGACGAGGCACTGCAACGCGATCCCGCGCACGACGACGCGCGTTTCAATCGCGACCTGGTACGGCAACAACTCGAGTCCCGACAGCAGCCACGGGAGAACGCGGAAAACCGCGAGGGTCGAAGTGGCAACGGCGACGACCAGGGCAGGCAGGCGGGCCAGGGACGAGGGTCACGGGAGCCGGCATCGGGCGGTGATGCACTCGCCACATCGCCCGCGGGTCAAACCGCCGGGGCCGCGCCAACGCCGCCGCCCCAGGGAGCGGATCGCGAGTCCGACTCCGGCGGCGCAACGCGGCGGCAGGCGCCCGATCGTGACCAGGGCGCTGGTGAAAATTCGACACCGTCGCGGTCCGCGCCGAGTGCTGCCGGTGAGCCGGCGACTGGCGCATCCGGTCCGAAACCACCGGACACCGCGCAAGCCAACGAGCAATGGCTGCGGCGCATACCGGATGACCCGGGCGGCCTGCTGCGGCGCAAGTTCCTTCATCAATACCTGCGGCGCGAGCGCTCCGCCGCAGCGGTACAGGCGTGGTGAGCCCGGCAATGCGGTACGGCGAGGCGACATGGCTCGGCATCCTGGCCGGCCTACTGCTCGGTGCCCGGGCGATGGCGGCCGAAATCTCGGTGACCGTCGATCCGAATCCGGTTCGCGCCGGTGAGGCCTTTGCCCTGACCTTCCAGGCGGAAGCGGTCGATGACGACCCCGATTTCAGCCCGCTCGATCAGGACTTCGAGGTCTTGAGCACCAGTCGCAGCAGCCATATCAGCGTGACCGACTCCCGGTTCTCGAAGACCACCCGCTGGTCCCTGCACTTGCTGCCACGCCGGTCTGGTGACCTGGTCATCCCGGCCATTACCTTCGGCGACGACGTTACCGCACCCGTGCCCGTCAAGGTGATCGACACCCCGGCCACCACCTTCGGGGACGACCTTTTCGTCGAATCGACGGCGACCCCAGAAAACCCCTATGTCCAGGCCCAGGTCATCTACACGCTGCGGCTGTACTACGACCCGCGTCTCGACATCGACGAGGCGTCCGTCACCGACCCGCGGGCCGGGCACGGGGATGCGATCATCGTCAGGACCGGCAAGGATCGCGAACTCGAACGCGAACACGGCGGCCGCATCTACAAGGTCTTCGAGCGCAGTTTTGCGATCTTCCCGCAACGGCCCGGGACACTGGCACTGAACCCCGTCACGATCGACATCCGCTATGCGCGCGGCACGCGCTCCCTGCTCGATCCGTTCGGCCATGACCTGAAGCGGCGGCGTCTCACTGGCGCCGATCTGCGGCTGGACGTGCGCCCCGTGCCTGCCGCCTTCACCGGGGCGCACTGGCTACCGGCGGCGGCCATGGAATTGCATGAAACCTGGTCCGAGGAAGGCGCGATCGAGGCCGGTGAACCGGTCGCCCGAACCGTGGCACTGCTGGCCACGGGGCTCACCGCCGGCCAGTTGCCGGAACTGATGCCGACGGCACCCGACGCCTTGAAGCATTACCCGGCACAACCGCTGCTCGACGATCAGCGGAAGGCATCCGGTATAACCGGGTTGCGCCAGGAGCAGCACACGGTCATTGCCAGAGGCGCCGGCGACACCGTGTTCCCGGCGATTGCGATCCCGTGGTGGAACACCGTCAGCGACCGCATGGAAATCGCTTCCCTGCCGGTACGCGTCCTGCGCGCGCGCACGGCGGCCGTGACCCCGGATGTTTCCGCACGCGCACCGGTGCCGGCGGATGTGGTGCCACCGGCGGCCCCACGCCCGGTTGCGCCGCCGGGCCCGGTCACCAAAGACTACTGGTCCTGGCTCGGGCCGCTGCTGGGTGCGGGATGGGCGGTGACACTGCTGGGCTGGGCCTGGTCATCGCGACGTCGGTTCCGGCCGGCCGGTATCCGGTCGCGCAAGGCCGCCCTCGATATCGCCGCCCGCCGCATTCTCGCCGTCTGCAAACGGGGTGACGCGCAATCCGTGTCGCAGGCCCTGCTTGCCTGGGCGGCACTGCGCTGGCCGGACGATCCGCCGCGGTCGCTCGGGAACCTCGGCAAGCGCCTGCCGGCGATCGAACACTTGTTGCGCGGGGTGGAAACCGCGCGCTACGGGAGGGACGCTGGCACCTGGGATGCCAAAGGACTGGCCCTGGCCTTCGCGCGTCTCGGGACCGCCACGCACGCCAAGCCACTCCCCGCCGCTCCGGGGTTGCAGCCACTCTATCGATCGATCGGGGATGCGGCCGGCGTGTAACCACCCGCCGGCATGTTTCAGGCGCCTTCGAGCAGTTCGCCGATGCGCTTGATCAGCGCCGACTGGAAGAAGGGCTTCTCCAGGAAATCACCGGCGCCGGCGCGCATTGCCCGAACCGTCATCGGCACGCTGCCCTGGCTCGCCAGCATGATGACGGGCAGGTGCCGCCCGTCGGCCTGCAGACGCTCCAGAAGCTCCAGCCCGGACATCACGGGCAGCTCGGCATCCACGATCAGCAGGCACTGCGGCCGCCACTGGAAGTGCTTGAGGAACTGCTCCGCGTTGCCATAGCACTCGACCGCATAGCCGTGGCTGACCAGAAGCGCATGCAGGCTGTTTCGCACCGCGTCATCGGCCTCGACGACGGCGATGCTGCCGAGAGCGTCCCTGATCAATGCCAGGCTCCGGGCCGTTGGAAGGGTATTCTGATCCATCGCTCGTTGCACCAAGGTATCGGGAAACGGTCAGTTGGCGGCCGCGAGGCGGCCGCCGTGCGCCATGGCTCGCAGTTCGCCCATGTCCAGCAGCCGCACGCTGCGGCGATCGACCTCGATCAGCCCTGCATTCTGGAATCCGGTGAACATCCGGCTGACCGTTTCCACCGCCAGCGACAGGTAGCTGCTGATGTCCTGGCGTGACATCGGCAGATTGAACTCGCGCGGCGAGAACCCCCGCTGACCGTACTGCTCCGACATCTCGATGAGAAAAGATGCCAGCCGTTCCTCGGCGGCCCGCTGGGTCAGCAGGATCGCCCGCTCGTGCCCAAGCGCCGCTTCCCGGCCGGCCAGCCTCAGGATGCGCATGCGCAGCACCGGGAATTTTTCGATGGAGCTGTTGATCAGCTCGCTCGGCAAACGGCAGACGCTGCTGGCCACGATGGCCTGCGCCGAGCTGGCGTAATGATCGTCGCCCAGCCCATCCAGCCCGAGGATTGCCCCCGGCAGATGGAAGCGCACCACCTGTTCCAGGCCGTCCGCCGTCGAGAGGAAGCTCTTCAGCGCGCCCGAACGAAGTATGTACAGGGCGCGCAGGCGTTCGCCCTGACGGTACAGGAGTTCCCCGCGCGGCAATGGCTTGCCGCGACGGACGTTCGGTTCCAGCTTCTTGATCTCATCCGGCACCCACCCCCGGGTGAGGCAGACCTGCTGGTGACTGCATTCATCGCAACTGCCGTCGGATTGTTCTATGTGGACGACGTTGTCGGTGCCCATGAACCGCCTCCCAATCCCGTCACTACTCGTTGCGGCGATTATCCGGGGTGCCGACGCGCGGCCGAAACTGGGACGATTACCTATGTGCTTGCGGAAACTACGTATCCGTGCATGTCGGCGCTGGCGACCTCAGGGTTCCTTCAGGCGTGCGATCTGGCGCACCAGGGCCGGTAGCGATTCCGCCCCCATCTTTTCCATGACCCGGGCGCGATGCAGTTCGACGGTGCGCTCGCTCAACTCCAGATCCCGCGCTGTCTCCTTGTTGCTCCGCCCCTCATAGAGGTGTTCCAGGATTTCACGTTCGCGCGGTGTCAATCGCTCGTAACGGGATCGGACACCGGCAACCTCCGCCGCCGCCTCGCGGCGCGCCGCGTCCACCCTCAGGGCCTTGTGAACGCGATCGAGCAGGTCCTGATCGTTGAACGGCTTCTCGATGAAATCGAGCGCGCCCGCCTTCAACGCCCGTACCGCCACCGGCACGTCGCCATGCCCGGTGATGAACAGTATGGGCAGCAGTGCGCCGCGCGCCGCAAGTTGGTCCTGGACCTGCAACCCGCTCAACCCCGGCATGCGCAGGTCGAGAATCAGGCAGCCCGCGCGGGCGTTGTCGTACGTCGAGAGAAATTCCGCGCCGGTCGAGTAAGCTTCGACAGTCATGCCGACCGACCGGATGAGCATGCACAATGCCTGGCGCACGGCCTCATCGTCGTCCACCACGAAGACCGTCGGAGCAGTCATGACGGCACCTGCAGCGCGACCGGGAGACTGAAGCGGAAGGTGGCACCGCCGCCCGCGGTCGCTACATGCCACAGATTGCCGCCATGGGCCGTGATGATGCTGCTGCTGATGGAAAGTCCCAATCCCACGCCTTCCGCCTTGGTGGTGAAGAACGGCGCGAACAACCGCGACGGGTCACTGATGCCGCTGCCGTGGTCCTCGACGCCGACTTCGACACGATCGGGCTCCACGAACCGGCTGACGATGCGTATGACCCGCCGCGCCTCGGGCAGGTCGGCGACGGCATCGACCGCATTGCGGATCAGGTTCAACACGACCTGCTGGATCTGCACGGCATCGGCATGCACGACCGGCAGGCAGGAGGCATGGTCCGCTATCAGCCGACAGTTGTGGTGCCGGATATCGACGTCGGCAAGGCGAATGACCTTGCGCAACTGTTCGTTCAGATCCACCGGCTCGCGCCGGCCATCGCGGCGACGCATGAATGCCCGCAACCGGCGAATAATCTCGCCGGCGCGTTCCGCCTGCCGGCCGATCTGGTCCAGGGCCTGTGTGAGTTCCTCCAGCGACGGCGATCCGCCGCCCAGCATCCGGCGACCGGCCTGCGCGAAGGTGGCGATCGCGGTCAGCGGCTGGTTGATCTCATGGGCGATGGCGGAGGCCATCTCCCCCATGGTCGTCAGCCGCCCGGCATGCGCCAGCCGCTCGCGCTGCTCGCGCAGATCTTCCTCGCCTTGCCGCAGGGCCTCGGCCATCCGCTTCTGATCGGTGATGTCGCGGACGATGCCGACGAAGCGTCGTGTCTGGTCGACCGTCACCTCGCCGACGGCGAGCGTCATGAGGAACCGCTCGCCATCGCGACGCCGGCCGGTGACCTCGCGACCGATGCCGATGATGCGGGCCTCGCCGCTCACGAGGTAGCGATTGATGTAGTCATCGTGCAGGTCGCGGTCGGGCGGCGGCATCAGCTCGCTGACGTTGCGACCGACGATCTCGTCCGCGCCGCAACCGAAAATGCGCTCCGCCGCTCTGTTAAAGTGCTCGACGATGCCCTTTTCATCGATGATGATCAGTCCGTCCACGGCCGCATCCAGAATGCCGTGGAACCGTGCCCGCAACGCCTGCAGCTCGCGGCGCGTTGCCTCGATCTCTTCCACCAGACCCGACGGGGACGGACTGTTGTCGGCCATGCCCGCATTCTCGGCAATTGCCGCTACCGGCGCCACAGCCTTTTGATCGCCGCCGCGATCGGTGCCTTCCCATGACCCAGGAAATCAGCCTCGCCGTTGCCTTCACGCTGGGCCTGTTCAGCACGGTCCACTGCCTCGGCATGTGCGGCGGCATCGTCGGCGCCCTGATGTTCGGCCTGGCGCCCGAGGTTCGCCGCGACCGCCGGCGCCTGCTGCTGATGACCGCAGGCTACAACCTCGGCCGCGTCGCCACCTATGCGCTGGCCGGCCTGCTGATCGGCGGCTTTTTCGGCGTAGCCGTACGTTGGGCCATGCCGCAATGGGGCCACACGGTTCTCGCAACCATGGCCGCGACGGCCATCATCGCGACGGGGCTGTACCTGATGGGGTTGCCGGCCAGGATCAACACGATGTTTCGTTACCTGGAATCTCTGGGCATGGCTGTCTGGCGCCGGATTCAGCCTGTCGTGCGCCGGTTGCTGCCCGTGCGCACCGTTTTCCACGCCCTCGCCCTGGGCGGCCTGTGGGGATTCCTGCCCTGCGGCCTCGTCTACATGGCCCTCGTCTGGGCGGCGGGCGCCGGCAACGCATTGCAGTCCGCGTCCGTGATGGCGGCATTCGGACTGGGCACCCTGCCCGGCATGGTGGCCGCCGGATATTTCGCCGGCGCGGCCATGACTCCGATCGCCGGCCGCAAGGCGCGGCTCGCAGCGGGGGTCATCCTGACCATCGTCGGCGTTGCGACCGCAGCCTTGGCGCTGCAACCGCAGGATCACGCCGGGCACGCGTCGCCCGCCGGCCACGCCCAGCATCATCATTGATCCCGATCAGGTGCGGCCGGGATTGTGGTTTCCTCGCCCGAGAAATTGAGGTAGATTCCACGTCGAACTCGTTGCTTTCACAGGGGAGCGCCGGTCGGCGCCAGGGGGAAACAGGATGGGTCGGTCAGCAAATCGTTGGATCAACATGTTGCGGTTGGCGCTGGGGGCGGTCGTCGTTGCCTGGACCAGTGCCGCGTTTGCCACGGATATCAGCGGCACCTGGTCAGGCACCCTGTCTGGCACGGAAAACTGCCCCTCGCAGCCGCCTCGGCCTTTTACCGACAACATTACCGTAACCATCACCCAAAGCGGCTCGACCTTCACCGGCACGGGGACCAGCAATGATAGCGGTGGCAGCACCGCCACATTCGCTATTATCAACGGGTCCATCTCTTCCGGCAGCTTTTCCGCGGATATCGCTAGCACCTCGACCTCGGAAGGCATCCCGTTTGATGGATTCCTTTCCGGCACCGTCAGCGGTGATCAGCTCACCATCACCTACTTGTTCGCCCAAGACATAGGTCCACCGAATTGCTCTTGGACAGAAAGCGGCACGCTGAACCGGGTCACGGGCAACGTGATCTCCGAGAACACCACCAGCAGCACCCTGATAGCCCAGAATCCGGCCCAACTAACCTCGGAGGTCAATTCGATCACGCTGGACGTGGGCCACCACATCAACAACTTCCTGCGCGGCATCTTCCAGCCCCAGCTCACCGCCAACGGCTTCATGCTCGGCCAGGGCACGGGGCTTGCCGCCGGCGAGGGTGGCACTCGCTATGGCGCGTGGGGCAGCTACGCGTACTCGGACTTCGAAAACGACTTCGCCGCCACGGCCTTCGACGGTAACCGTCACAACGTGCTCGCCGGCGCCGATTTCTCGCCCTGGGAACGTACCGTGTTCGGGGTTGCCTTCGGCTACGAGAACAGTGACATCGACACCGGCTTCAACCGGGGCAACATGGATTCCGAAGGCTTCAGCTTCGCGCCCTATTTCGGCGCTCTGCTCACCGACACCTGGAGCCTCGACTTCAATTTCGGCTACACCACGATCGACATCGACCAGTACCGGACCGCCGGCGCGACCCGTGTCACCAGCTCGCCGGACGCCCACCGCTGGTTCGGGACCTTCAACGTCAACGGCCTGACCACCTACGGCAACTGGATCCTGGGCGCCAAGATCGGGACCATGTACGCCCAGCAGCGCGTCGATGACTTCACCGAGAGCGACGGTACCCGGGTCGCCGAACTCAAGAGCGAGGTCGGCCAGTGGAACGTCGGCGGCAATGTCGCCTACTCCTGGGGCAGCTTCGAACCGTTCGCGAGCCTGGTCTACGAGAACGACTTCAACAGCACCGAGATCACGGTGGCCGGTGGCGGCCCGCAGCCGGCGAACGACGAGGACGATTTCCTGTTCGGACTGGGTGTCCGCTATTACAGCCGGAACGGGATCACCGGCAACATCGAGTGGAACAAGCGCTTCGATCGCGCCGACTTCGACGAGGACACCATCTCCGCGACCATCCGCGCCGATTTCTAGGAATCGGGGCCGGCCTTTCCTTCCGACGCGCCCTCCTCGGAGGGCGCGTCGCTTTTCACCCCGTCGTCGTCCATCAGGATGTCATGGGCGGGACGTTCCAGATCATCGAACTGCCCGGCCCGCACCGCCCAGAACAGGAGCCAGACGATCGCGCCGACCAGCAGCAGCGACAGGGGGATCAGCAGGTAGAGGATTTCCATAGCCTCGATTGCATCAGACGCGGGCAAGGCGCAAGGCGTTGCCCACGACCAGAAGCGAACTCAGCGACATGCCCACCGCCGCCGCCCACGGCGACACCCAACCGGCGGCCGCAAACGGCAGCGCGACGAGATTGTAGGCGACAGCCCAGATGAGGTTCTGGCGTATCACTGCCAGCGTGCGCCGCGCGTGCGACACCATGCTGGCAAGGACATCCAGTCGATCGCCCAGAAGGATGAAATCGGCCTGGGAACGTGCCAGGGTCGCGCCGGTGCCCATCGCCACCGATACCTGGGCGCAGGCCAGCGCTGGCGCGTCGTTGATGCCGTCGCCCGCCATCGCCACCATCGCACCTTGCACCTGCAATGCCCGCAGGGCCTCCAGTTTGTCCTGCGGTTGCAATTCGGCGCGCCATTCGCCGATGCCCGCTTCGGCCGCCAATTGCCGGGCTACCGAGGCGCGGTCACCCGTCAACAGCATGGTCTTGATCCCCGTGGCAGCCAGTTCATCCATCAGAACCTTGGCAGCCGGGCGCAGCCGGTCTTCGAATCGCATGATCGCATGCACCTTCTCCGGTTCCGCGAGCAGGACCAGAGTACCGGCCCGACTTTCCAGGCGCTGGCTCAATCCGGCATTCGCCAGTGCCTCCCGTCCCGAAAGCACGAACTCCGCCGTTCCAACGCGCCAGTGCCGGCCCTGAACCTCGCCTTCGATGCCGCGACCAGGGTTGTTGACCACATTCGCGGCCCGTTCGTCGCCTCCACCCGCCCTGTGGTTCGCGTCGATGATGGTGCGCGCCAGCGGATGTTCCGAGCACGATTCGAGCGCGGCCGCCACTCGCAGGATTTCACGGTCGCCGAGGCCCGTCAGATCATCAATGCCGACCAGTTCGGGCTCGCCGCACGTCAAGGTTCCGGTCTTGTCGAACGCGAAGTGAGTCGCCCGCGCCAGCGTTTCGAGCGCCTGACCGTGCACCACCAGCACGCCCCGACGCAGCAAGGCGCCGATCGCGCTCACCACCGCCGCCGGGGTGGCCAGCGACAGGGCACACGGACAGGTAACGACCAGCATCGCCAGCACCCGCCCGAACCAGGTCGGGTGATTCGTCACGACCCCGTGCAACGCGACCACGGCGGACGCGGCGAGGACGGTCAGCACGAATATCGCGGCCCAGCGATCCGCGATCTGCGTGGCCCTCGGACGCTCGGCCTGGGCGTGATCGAGCGCGTGCAGGATACGCGCCAGCACGGAGTCATCGCCAATCCGCGCGACCCGGATGGTCAGCGGGCTGTCGATGTTGATGCTGCCACCGATGACCGGCGAGCCCGGCTGTTTGGCAAGCGGCATGCTTTCGCCGGTCAGCAGCGCCTCGTTGACCGTCGATGCCCCCTCGATGACCTCGCCGTCCGCCGGGATGACTTCGCCCGGCCGCACCAGCACCCGATCCCCGATGACCAATCGCACCACCGGGATCGTCTCCGAACGAACGACACCGGCATCGTCGAACAGGCGTACGGCGATCGCCGGTTGCTGCCGTGACAGTTCCTCGCCGGCACTCGTCGCCCGTTGTCGCGCCATCAGCTCCAGGTAACGCGCCAGCAACAGCAGAAACACGAACATCGTCACCGAGTCAAAATAGGTCTCGCCGCGATCGGCCAGGGTCGCCCAGGCGCTGCCGAAGAAGGCGAGCAGGATCCCCAGCGAAACCGAGAGGTCCATGCCAGGCATCTTTTGCATCAGGCTGCGCCAGGCCGGGCGATAAAAAGCCAACGCCGAATAGGTCACCACCGGCGCCGTCAGCAACAGATTGAGGCCATTGATGAGGCGCCGGAATTCGACGTCGATGTCGGTGTCGCTCATGTAAAGCGCGATCGCAACCATCATCACCTGCATGCCGAAAAGGCCGGCGACGCCCAGTTGTCGCAGCAGCAGATGCCGTTCGCGTTCCGCCACCCGTTGCGATCGCTCCGGGTCATAGGGATGCGCCGTATAGCCGAGCCTCTGGATGGCGGCAAGCAGATCGCTCAGGTGCAACCGCCGCCCGTCGAAACTCACCCGTGCCCGGCGCGTGCCGTAGTTGACCTGCGCCGACAACACCCCCGGTAACCGCCGCAGATAACGCTCACTGACCCAGACACAGGCGGGACAGGCTATCCCTTCGAGGATCAGGGAGGCTTCGCTGGCGTCGCCGGCGCTGGTCACGAACTGCCGGGCGATCTCGGGTTCATCGTAAACCGCGAGCGACTCGAGGACGGCGGGCAACGGTTCGGCCGCCGTCGGCGCCGTCGCCGTCCGATACCGGTAATAATCTCCCAACCCCGCATCGACGATGGTCCTGGCAACCGCCTGGCAGCCGCGACAGCACATGGCGCGCGCCTGGCCGTCGATAAGGGCCGACAGTTCCACCCCGGCGGGGACCGGCTGCCCGCAATGGAAACAGGCGCTCATGAAGCGCTTGGCCCGTCAGCCGACCACGTCGAGCCGGCGCGCGCGAAACTTGACCCGCCGCGCCATCGCCAACTCACGGCAGGCCTCGATGTCCACGCCCTCCAGACCGTCTATGGCAGTTGCGGTCACATCGGCGATCCGTTCCGACGCCAGGGCCAGAAAGTCCAGCATGGCTGGATAGGCATTGGGCAGCGCCGGCCGGCAATGCCGATCGTAAACCGCGGCGTTCTGGGCGTTCATGGAGACGGAAATGGCATCAACGCAGGTGGCAAGTTCCGGCACTACGTTACGCTTGTGCACGAGATTGGCGAGGCCGTCCGTGTTGATCCTCACCCTGCTACCCAGCACCTTGACGTGCGTCGCGATCTGCAGCAGCGGTTTGAGCCTGAGCGTCGGTTCACCATAACCGCAGAACACGACCTCGGCGTAGCGGGTCGGATCGCCAATGGCGTCGATCACCGCGTCCGGCCGCGGCCGTTCCCGCAGAGTCAAATCGTAGTGATGCACCTGCCGGCTGCCGCGCGTCTTCGGACAGAAGACGCACGACAATGTGCACCGATCGGTGATGTTCAGGTAAAGCCGGTCCTCTATCGGATAGGCAAGTACGTCGCTCGTCTTCATCGTTACCCCGTCCGGACACTCGCCGCCTTGTGCGCCGGCCGCGACCGCGAACCGTGTATCGCGGTATGGCCGGCGATTGTTAGCCGGGATTGACCCGGATCAATTCTCCGCGGTACGGTTTCGGCCTATAAGGCGACCGGCCACCACCCACCCACCGAGAGGACGATTATGCTGCATACCCCCGCATTGAATGAACAACAGATCAAGGACTTCCTCCGCGACGGTTACCTGGCCGTACGCGGCGCCTTCAATACCGATGAATCCGCGGCCATCGAAAAATGGACGCGCGAAATCGCCGAAGCACCGGAGGTCCCCGGCCGGCACTGGGTCTTCCACGAGCAGAGTCTGAAGGAACCCGGCAAGCGGTTGATCAATCGCATCGAATACATTTCCCCATTCCATGCCGGGTTCAAGGAACTGACCGAGGCGCTGCGGCCGGCGGTATCCCAGCTTCTGGGCGAGGAGGCCGTGCTGTTCAAGGAGAAGATCAATTTCAAGATGCCGGGCGGTGGCGGCTTCAAGCCGCACCAGGATTCACAGGCCGGATGGGAAGACTATGCCAAGTACTTCATCAGCGTCCTGGTCTGCATCGACGAGGCCACCATCGAGAACGGCTGCCTGCAGATGGTCGCGGGGTACCAGGACAAGGGGCTGTACCGGGTCTGGGAACCGCTGACCGACGCGGACATGAAGGGCATGAAGTTCGAGTACTGTCCTACCAAACCGGGCGACATCGTGTTCTTCGATTCCTACGCCCCGCACGCCTCCGAGCCCAACATGAGCGATAAGATCAGGCGCCTGTATTTCGCCACCTACAACCGGCTGTCGGAAGGCAACCATATCGACCAGTACTACGCCGACAAGCGCAAGAGCTTCCCGCCGGATATCGAGCGCGAATCAGGAAAGGAATACGTGTTCCGGGTCTGACCGCTCGTTTGCAGGCCCAAAACAAACAACCCGCCGGATGGCGGGTTGTTTGTTTTACAGCAGTGGAAACGGATTTCAGCGCTTCAGCGTGGCGATGTATTCCGACACTGCCGCGATCTGCTCGTCGCTCATCCGGTTGGCGATGTTCTGCATAACCTTGCCGACGTCGTTGCTGCGTTGGCCGGCCGCGAAGGCCTTGAGCTGGGCGGCGATGTAGGCGGCGTACTGCCCTCCCAGTGCCGGTGCCAGCACCGCGGGCGGCGCCGCCAGCGTCTTGCCCCAGGCCGCATTGCCCTCTCCCGCCGGCCCATGACAACCCATGCAGGCCGCCACCGTCTTTGGCCCGGCCCCGGGGATGCCCTTGCGGTAGAGCGTCTCGCCCGCCGCCAGTTGATCGGCCTTGCCCTCGCCCGGCGTGGCCTTCTGCGCCGCGAAATAGGCGGCGAGGTCCTCCATGTCCTGATCGCTCAGCGGCTGAACCATGGGCGCCATGAATTCATTGACACGGACACCCGCCTTGAAATCCTGGAGCTGCTTGTGGATGTATTCGGGGATCTGACCGGCAATCTTGGGGAAGTTCGGGGCCATGCTGTTGCCATCGGCGCCATGGCACGCGGCGCAGGCGGTGGCCTTCGTCTTGCCGGTGTCGGCATTGCCCGCGGCCTGAACCGCGGTCGCGGACGCGCACAGCAAGGCCAGCGCAACCATGGAAACGCGAACATTCATTGTCATCTCGTCAACCTCCAGGAATTATTTTGAGTGAACGACCCACCAGCGAATGCAAGATGCCGGGACCGCATGGCGCCAATCAGATCTCCCTACGTCGGCAATGGCGCGCAGACTGAGATTCCGGACATTCCCCCCTCTTCTTGTTATTTGAATTGTCGTTGGCTATTCTGCGCCAACGTGCGGGCGTCAGGCAACTGGGGCATCGGGGCTGCAAGGCTGTCAACACCGACAAGCAGCCGCGTCCAGGACCTCGTTCACGATACAGCACCCGCAGCCGT